>Ga0265595_1000006_pt1 | contig 340897 bp, 306 predicted proteins | sample saktaG_15_FD_190148 | JGI IMG/M metagenome (GOLD analysis project Ga0265595, IMG submission 190148) | Saline water microbial communities from Sakinaw Lake, British Columbia, Canada - sak_2013_06_06_50m | ecosystem: Environmental > Aquatic > Non-marine Saline and Alkaline > Saline ... | reverse complement strand
CAAAAGTCGTGTACTTAAATCTGCTGCCATGTCAGTTTTTACACAATCTGATGTAGTGCAGTCTTTTAAGGCTGCCCGGGGTGGTAACGAGCATGGGGCAGGGCTAAAGCCCTGCGCTACATGTTTATTATTTTGCTGATAATGATACCGTGTGAGTGTCACCCATCTATCTGAACTAGATCAGTATGCTCGCCACATGCCACAAGGCCGAGGCTCTGTTTGGGATTTAGATATTTGAATTTGTTTAGGATTTGGTGCTTGGGATTTCGAATTTTGTCTTGGAGGAGAGGAGTCCCTGAGAGGCCATTACAGCCGTGGCTTGCAGATTACCTCTTGCACTCTAAGGGAGAAGACATCATGGGCATGGGCTGGCTTGAGAACAATGGCTGTGTCTGCTCCCCTCGCCGTTCCCCCGATTGCAATAACCTCCTCCGCAGTGCTTAAAAGGCCAGCATCGGCTGCCATGATGCTTATTTCAATGGCTACCTTCATCCCCTGGCCAAACATCCTCAGCGTATTAGCCATAAAATCCCCCAGGACGTAGGTATTAAAAGACTTCCTTGCAGCGTGAGCTATCCCGCCAAAAGCGTGAGTGCCAGTGAAGAGCTGAGCCCCCAGCTTCTCTAATTTTTCCTTGTTTTCCAGAGTAAGCTCTTGGGTGTCGGGAGACCCGAAACCGGTTGTGTGAGTTACAACAACAATCTTATAGCCTTTGAATTCCTTCGCAGCCTTAACGCCAGTATCGCCTGTTGTTGAAGCGACGACTATTGTCTTTATCCCTAGTTCCTCAGCCCTGATTTTGACCAGCCCTAAGGTCTCCTCTGTATTCGCGGCACCGGGAGAATCAAAATAGATAGTCTTGGCTTCTTTTGTCATAGTTCCTCCTTCCAGATTTCAGCCCAGTGAGACCAATGCATAGTCAGTTCTGCATTCAGGTGCTTAGATAATACATTGGACACAGAGCCTGCTTTGTTATTATAATTCTTTTGCGCCTCTATTGTTAACATCGCAAGAAAAAGTCATGAAAAAGGGCCTTTATCGAAGTCGAAGCGACCGGATGATATGGGGAGTGTGTGGTGGTCTGGCAGAATACTTTAATATTGACCCCACCATTGTCAGGGTAATTGCGGTATTATTAATATTTGCTAACGGGTTAGGCATCCTGGCTTACCTGATTCTGGCCATTGTTGTCCCTCTGGAAAGCTCGAGGCAAGCCGCTCCCAAAGATACAATCAAGGAAAATGTAGAAGAAATAAAAGAAACCGTCACTGAGTTAGGTCGTGAAATCCGTTCTGCCTTCGTGGATGAAGAAGGAAAAGAGGAGGAAGATACGGAAAAACCTGAGGCAGCGACTAAGACTGGCCACCGCTGCCGCAATATCCTTGGCGTTACCCTTATTGTTGTTGGCATACTCTTCTTACTGGGCAGCTTAGGCCTGTTTCACTGGCTTCGGTGGGGTATTATCTGGCCTCTCATTCTTATAGCCATCGGCGCGCTAATAATCTCAAGTATCGGGAGAAAATAGCCATGTCTGAGAATAGACCGCAAAGAAAACGTGGCTCCATCACATTTGGCATTATAATCATTGTCATTGGCCTTCTTTTCTTGCTTAATAATCTCGGCATTTTTCACTGGCTTAATTGGAGCACTCTCTGGCCACTTATTCTAATAGCTATCGGCGCGCTAATCATAGTAGGTACTAAGAGAAAGTAGCCATGCCTGAGCAAAAGTCACAAAGAGAACGTCACGTTCCTGTATTCGGGATTCTCCTGTTATTTCTTGGGGTAGTATTTCTCCTCCAGAACTTCAATGTCCTTCCCTGGGCTCTCTGGGAAACCCTATGGCGCTTCTGGCCAGTATTGATTATTATCATCGGACTTAGCATCTTGCTCAAGCGCTGGAATCCTTGGCTGGTGAGCATAGTGGTTCTGGCACTGCTCTGTGCCTGCCTCGGCTTAGCCATCTGGCAATACGGGCCATCACTACCAGCAAAGGAAACCACTATAAACTACTCAGAACCTTTAGGCAATTTAGAACGCGCTAAAATTCAATTAGACTTTACCCCCGGGAGCCTAACTGTGGGCAGCCTTCCGTCTAGCTCCCAGAACTTCATTGAGGTAGATTCTAAGGCAAGAAACGGAGATAGAAGCGTGAAAGCAGATTTCCATCGTCTGGGCAATGAAGGCAGTCTCCACTTGAGCACAGTGGATGAAGCCAACACCGGGTGGGATATCAGGCTTACAAGAAATATACCCCTTATGATGGATATTAAGTCGGCGGTAAGCAGCATGGAACTTGACCTAAGTCAGCTTGAAGTAACTGAACTCAGAATGGACATAGATGTTGGCACCTGCACGATGAAGATGCCCTCTTCAGCCGGCATCACCTCTGTCTACATCGAAGCTGATGTGGCTAACGTAGAGGTGACTATCCCCGATGGAGTGGCTGCCAAGCTCAAGGCAGATGTTGACCTGGGGCTTTTCAAGGTGGATGAGGATCGCTTTCCAAGGAAGAACGATTATTATGTATCCCGGAACTTTGACGATGCCGAAAACCGCATAGAGCTAGAACTAGATTGTGATATCGGCAGAGTGCAGGTGAAATAAAAATAATTAAGGAGGCAAGTACATGGAAAAAACAATGGACGAGATTCTAGACAGGGCGTTTAAAAGTGGTAAGCAGCACGAACTGGAAAGCGGCGGGTGTCCTCAATGTACCATTGCCGGTATTTTTGAGGCGCTTGATACTGAAAATGATGACGTTTTCAGGGCTGCAACTGGCCTGGCCGATGGAGTCGGACTAACAGGGGATGGGCATTGCGGTGCCCTTTCCGGCGGGACTATGGCGATAAGCTACTTTTTTGGCAGGAAGAAGGAAGATTTCCCTAAAATGATGAAGCAAATAAAGGCTAATATACTGTCCAAGAAGTTGCATGACCAATTCGTTGAGAAATATGGTACCTGCCGATGTACTGACATTCAAACGAAGCTGGTGGGCAGATTCTTCAATATGTATGACCCTGCTGAAATGGAGGCAGCCATGAAAGCTGGTATGCCAGATAAATGTTCAACGCTTGTAGGAGAGGTTGCCAGGATGACAACTAAAATCATCCTGGAAGAGAGGGAAAGGGAAGCTCTAAAGCAGAAAGAGGGAAAGTCTCAGACTTAAAGCTGCTTGGCACCATAGAATAGAAACGAAATAAAGTATCCCCTGGTCTTCTGGCTGGGTGAATAAAGCCAGAACCGATTTCAAGGGAACATCATAATGAAAAGTGTGTTGATTACCGGAGCCACGGGATTCATCGGCGGCCATCTCGTTAAGGCAAACCTCGCCAAGGGATATTCCGTTCGTGCCCTGGTGCGTGGTGTTTGGCATTGCCATCATCTGGCACAACAGACACTAAGCAAAGAATATTTAAGGTAAAAGCCAACCATAAAAGAGAAGATTATTTTTGTGGTAGACTACCTGTCTATGGCCGGCGGGCGCTTAAATATGGGACAGCCAATCAAAACCCTCCTTCCCATGAATATAACCGAAAATGTGACACCGGGCTTCAAGTTCATGCGCGAAAAAATAGACGCGAGCAAAAAGAAAAAGAACCGATAGGGCTGCAATTCCCCTTGAGCTAAGGCTGAGGTCAGGAATAAACTCAAAGCTGGACTTACAATGCTTAACCTGTACTCAGAGTTGACAGGTTAGCCTGTTTAGGATTGACGGGCACCTGCCTGCCGTGCTAGTCTGTATTGTTAAAACACAGGGAGGTGTCTCATGTCTGCGGAATTGAAGCGAATGAATAGCCAGCCACAGGAATATGAATTGAGGTTGGCCCTCAATATACCCAATATTGTAACCGCAATGCGCGTGGTTCTGGCTGGTATCATTGCCTGGCTGTTATGGCAGCACTTGTTCCTGGCAGCGGGCATTCTTATCCTTGTTGCGGCGAGTACCGATTGGCTGGATGGCTTCTTGGCCCGTAGACTGGGGCAATCAAGCCTGGGTGGGTCGCTTTTCGACCTGGTCGCTGATGAAGTATTCTTTATGCCAAGCTTGATTCTGGCAATAGTCGCCGGGGTGTTTTCAAAGACAGACGGCCTGATGCCATGGAATCCCTATCCTTACGCCGTGCTGGCGCTTGCCGGAGGAGTGGCAGTACTGGCGGGCGTGGGCACCTATCTCTGGAAACGTCGCAGCCGTGCGTTTGAGTTTCCCACCCCCACAGGGGTGGCCAAGGTTAACTTCACGTTTTGGCTGGCGCCGCTGGTGGTAGCCGTTTTGGGTATAGGCCCTGACTGGTTGCTTGCTGTCCTGATGTATCTGGCGATTATATCGACCGTGCTCACCTTCTACTCCTATCTTAAGAAGGGCAGCTATGTTTTCACCGATTGACCCCGTACCCATTCGCGTTAACAGATTACTCACCTGTTGACTGCAGGTTTGAGCACCAGGCGTCCCCATCGGTCAAAATACCAGGTTGCGCGTTCCGGCAAAAGCTCCTCAGCACGTAGTTTGCTCTGGCCAAACATCCCCCGGAGATTGTTGTGGTTAAACAAATTGGCTTCTTGTTCAATGACGGACATCGACTATTAACACCCTAATTGTGTAAAGGTGAGGTTTTGCACCAATTGGAGCCAAAAAGGCTACACACGCTCTCCAAATGTGCTTGTTAGACCACCACAGCACCTCTCAACTAACAACTAGATTCCCGCTAGCCCTAAATCAGCTACCAATCTTGGGTGATGTTCAACCACATAGTCTCGAGCCATTGCTATAGCTTCTTTTTCTTTATCAACCACAGTTATCTGTGGTGGTTCTTCTGATAACGTCACGCCGTAGCTTCGAGCTTCTTTCCAAGAATCTATGTCAATCTTTTCATATTGATTTACTAGCATATCATAAGTCAAATCAGGAAACATACTACCGAACATAATACCCTCAATCACGGATCTCTCTGCTAATTCTAACCAACGTTGTCCTTCCTTATGATGAAGCTTCGTGTCCCCTATATTCAACAAATCCTGTAGCTTCTTGCCTACGAACATTCCCAAATCTGTTTGAGCAACAAAAATGGGGAAACTTGTGGGCTGACTCCCATACATCTCTAGTCTTTTCTTTGCTTCGTTGCGCCAAAAGTCTGTATACTGTTCTCGTTTACTCTCGACTTCGAACATTCTTGTAACCACTGGCAGTTTATCTCTCCAAAACCGCCCCAATATAGCACCTGTTTCGTAAAGCCAAGCAGACAGTGTTAGTACTCTACCAAGCCTAATATACATTCTGCCAAGCATGTCCCTCTCCATCATCTTGGGCAGGACGCTCAGCATAAGGAATGTACCAAAACTTATTGGTAGCTCATTGGTAGGCATATTATCCCGCACCTTTTGACTTTCGTTACCCTTTTCTCACTCTTAGCGTTTATTGCTACTTTTTCACTCGCTTTATCCTACGCCATTTTTCTAAGAGCCACTTGATCCTCTCCTCAATGAAATCGATATATTCGTTTACTTCGTTGAAAGTTGGGGGGGCACTCTTAGGATTATGAACAAGCTCATTGCGTCTTCTTGCGCCTCTTTGTAGCTTTTCTAAGTCAGAGTTAGTTAATCTGATACTTGCTACGGATTGCAATACATCGCCGTACAATTTTTTTAACGGTGGAGACGGTAATTCTTCAAGTATCACTCGAAGCTTATGCTCTATTCTCACCAAAATTTCTTTGACTGCCAACTCTGCGGCAATAGTTGCGTATATCCATTGGTATCGCCCGTTCATTGAGTTTCTTGCTTGGTGAAGATAGCTAGTTGCTACAAGGGCTTCTTCATCCTCCGAAAGCAATTCTTGCAGACTCTTTGCCGTAATCGCATTAAGGTTACCCAATGAGGAGAGCCCAACGTTTACCCTTAGCCCTCGGGGAATCGAAAACCATTGATTATCGCCGAGAGACCACTCCCCGTATGGATTACCTATCAGTTCATCATTTATATCATATCTGTGAAGTTCTTGTTTTAGCAGCCCTGCAAACTGTCTTACAGCCTCTCTAATCGGATGAGTTATGTCAGAAAGTTCTGTTTTTTCTTCATCGCTTAGCTTATCGTAGTCATTGGTTTTCAATATTTGCAGAATATTTGGCTTGAAGAAGTCAACAACACTCTCAGCCTCAATGGTCTTGCCATCTTGAAGCAATTTCATGTTTACGTTCTGCCCACTCTTAGAAACACTAAAACTGTAATTTTTTAGTGACTTATCAACAATTATAGAGCCTGGTGCTCTTTTTTCGAGAAGTAGAGTACACTTGCCACGTAAATACAGTCGATCAGGCATCTATTGAACTCCTCTAATCCAATAATTGACTAAATAATAGACTAAATTCGCCCGATGGGCAAGATGGCAAAGTTTCTTTCGTTGACGTTAACTACCTCGGAGGAAATCAGGCCTTTCAATACCTATGGAGTAACTAACTTGGAGCACACATTCTGACGGATTGTTCATCCATGCTGCAATAGCTGAGCCTGCCAACTTGCCTTTAGTGTCCGGGAATAGCAACACTCCGAAAAAAGACACCTCTGAGGTCATCTGTGAAACGAGCAGAGGTTAATCCCCAAACTGCTGCCATCGACTACGTCTCATAATTCGAGGGCGGAAAGCTCTTACGGAAATTTGCAAAAATCTATAGTTTTTGGTAGTTTTATGCAACAGCAATAAAGCGGGCAGTCCTATCTGTGTAATCAAGCATGAGTAAAGAGAAACAGTCTTTAAGGGAGCCAGGTTTAATCAGCATAAGCGAGGCCAGTCGTATGCTCGGCGTGAGCGAGACAACGCTGCGGCAATGGACGGATGAAGGCAAGATAAGGGCTTTCATAACCCCCGGCGGACACCGACGCTACAATAAGACTGAGCTGCGAGGCTTTACAGGCAAACAGCAGCGAGTGCACGGTATTAAGGACCTGGTAGCTAAAATAGAGGGCGCGCCGTCGCTGCAAAGGGAACTGGCTCACACACATTTTAGCACTACTTCCTGGTATAACAAGTTGGATGCTGAATCTCAGAGACACCTGGCAGAATCCGGTAAACAGCTACTCCACCTGGTCACACGATATATAACCGAGCCTCTCAAGCGAACGGAGATTGAGGAGCTTGCCCGAAACGTTGGAAGCGATTTCGGTGAGCAGGTGGCTAAACTAGGGCTGTCCCTTACCGAATCAGTCGAGGCCTTCACACTTCACCGAAATCCAGTAGTAAATGCAGCCGCAGACCTGATGAAAAGAAGGGAGGCATTGAACGAACGGGTGGTGGAAGCACTGCCGCTGGTAACACATATCATGGACGAGGCTCTTATCGCACTGGTAGCAGCATACCAGCGACATCGGGAAAGTCGCTAAACAAGATTTGGAGGGCATAACAACCGCAACATGATATCGATTTCAAGGCTGCTCTGTAATGTAGTAGGGCCAGGCGACGCACTCCGTTACGGTACACAAGGCCAGGCTAATCTCAAGGCAGCTTATCCGGCCACCAATAGTCAACGGCCTATCGTGGTCTGGAACTGCACCAGACGGTGCAATCTCCATTGTATTCACTGCTATAGCAGTGCAGGCAATCAAGATTCTCCGGAGGTTTTAAATACCAAGCAGGCAAAATCATTTATCCATGACCTGGCTGATTTCGGCGCACCTGTGCTGTTGTTTTCCGGAGGCGAGCCTTTGCTCAGAAAAGACATCTTTGAGCTTGCTAGCTTCGCCAGAGAACAAGGAATAAGAACCGTTTTGTCCAGCAATGGCACCCTCATTACCAAGGAAGTAGCTAAAAAAATACGCGATGCTGGCTTTGCCGAAACAGGCATCAGCTTGGATGGCATCGGCAAAAAAAACGACCAATTCCGAGGCAAAAAGGGCGCTTACGAAGCCGCCTTAAACGGCATCCGGAACTGCATTACCCTTGGACAAAGAGTATCTTTGCGATTTACCATCACTCATTCTAACTACTTAGAAATTCCTGCCATCTTCGACCTCGCAGAGCGAGAAGGCATCGACCGGATTTGCTTCTACCATCTCGTCTATGCAGGCCGGGCAAGTGGCCTTAGTGGAGACGACTTGAGTCATTCCGATACCAGGGCAGTAGTAGACCTAATCTGTGAACGCACTGTAGACCTCTACCAGCGCGGTTTTCCTAAAGAAGTCCTTACTGTGGATAATCATGCTGACGGTGTTTACCTCTACCTTAAGTTGAAGAGACAAGACCCAGAGCGTGCCGAGAAAGCGCTGGCTCTACTCCAAACAAATGGCGGCAACAACTCAGGCATTCTCATAGGAGCAGTCGATGATGTAGGGAACGTCCACGCCGACCAGTTCTGGCAGCATTATTCCTTTGGCAATATACGCCAGCGAAAGTTCGGCGATATCTGGATGGATACCTCCGACCCCTTGATGCACGGGCTTAAAGACCGAAAGGGATTGCTCAGGGGGCGCTGTGCTAAGTGCCACTACCTCAATTTGTGCAATGGCAACCTGCGAGTACGGGCTGAGGCAGTTTTCGGCGATGTCTGGGCTGAAGACCCAGCATGTTATCTAACTGACACCGAGATTGGACTGGTTCAATGACAAATGAAGTAGCCAGGGAGAACTACCTGGAGAAAGAAGACCTCATTACCCCCAAATTACAGTTAGTGGCATGGGAAATAACCCGAAGCTGCAACCTGTTTTGCGCTCACTGCCGGGCCTCGGCTGTTCAAGACTCCTATGAAGATGAACTTTCCACTAAAGAATGCCTCCGCCTAATCAATGAGATATCGGAGGTAGGCAAGCCTGTTTTAATCCTCACCGGAGGCGAACCACTCCTGCGCCACGACCTTTTACAGATTGCAAAATATGCAGTGGAAAGCGGGCTGCGAGTAGTCCTGGGTACCAATGGGACTCTTATTACCGAAGATATGGCTAACAGATTAAAACAAATCCCGGTATCAAGAGTAGGCGTTAGCATTGACTTCCCTACTCCTGAGCTCCAGGACAAATTTCGAGGCAAGACAGGTGCTTTCGAAGCTGCTATGACAGGAATAGCCAGAGCACGCCAGGCTGGCATCGAAGTCCAGATTAACAGCACAATCACCAGGTTAAATGCCCCCTATTTGAACGATTTGCTCAACCTTGCCCTCGAGGCAGGAGCAGTAGCCTTTCATCCTTTCATGCTGGTGCCAACAGGCCGCGGCAAAGGACTGCGAGCAGCCGAGATGTCTCCTGAAGAATACGAGGAAACTCTAAACTGGGTCTACGATAAGCAAAGAGAACTGGAGGGCAGGATATTTTTCAAGCCGACAGATGCTCCCCACTACCTGCGAGTAGTCAAGCAGAGAAGTAAAGAGGATAATGCAAAAGGAACACCGTCTGCTGAGAAAACAAAACCTGCAGGTGCATGCGGCAGTATGAACTCGCTCACACGTGGTTGTCTGGCTGGCACCGCTTTTTGCTTCATTTCCCATCGCGGCAGAGTGCAAGGATGCGGGTATCTGGATGTGGAAGCTGGAAATATAAGAGATAAGAGCTTCAGCGAAATCTGGGGCAATTCCACCCTGTTCCGTGATTTAAGAGACCTGTCTAATATCAAAGGGAAATGTGGTATCTGCGAATACAAGAGAATCTGCGGTGGTTGTCGAGCCAGAGCCTATGAAGCTACCGGCGATTATCTTGAGGCTGAGCCGCACTGTATATATGAGCCGATGGCATTACAAAAAACGCGGTGACTATAAACTATGGAAGTAAAGCTCGATAATATCGACAGAAAACTACTCAATATCATTCAAGTAATGTTCCCTCTAAGCAGAGAACCATTTTCAGCTTTAGGACAGCAGCTGGATGTCAGCAGCGAAGAGGTAATCCACCGAATCGAAAAGTTAAAGGCAGAAGGAATTATCCGCCTTATAGGCCCTGTTCTTAATGCCAGGAGCATTGGATATCAGACTACACTGGTGGCAATGAAGCTAACAGCAGAGCGGCTGAACAAGGCAGCCCAAATCATCAGCACGCATCCAGGAGTGAGCCATTGCTATGAACGAGACAATGACTTCAATTTCTGGTTCACATTAGCCATGCCTGTTGAAAACGATATGGAAGGTGAATTGCAGAGGCTGGATGGCCTAATCAAAGCTGAGGCTACACTGAATCTGCCGGCAGTGAAAGTCTTCAAAATAGGAGCCTACTTCAATATACACGAGGATGATTGGTCAGCGCCAAATTCAGGTACCGACCACAACAGTTTCACTAACAAAGAACTTAGACTATCTTCAACTGACCGGGCTGTAATAAACGAATTGCAGCAAGACCTGTCCCTAATTGAAAAACCTTTTGACATTATGTCAATGCACCTCTCAATGGATATAGACAAATTTATAAGCCATTGTCAATCTCTGCTCCAGTGTGGGGTCATGCGACGCTTTAGTGCTTCTATCAACCATCAGGGGCTGGGATTCAAGGCGAACGCTATGGCTTGCTGGAAAGTGCCATCAGAGATGGTGAAGACAACAGGTAAAAAGATAGCAGCATTTCAAGAGATAAGTCACTGCTATGAAAGGAGAGCAAGCCCGCTCTGGCCCTATAACCTATATGCCGTGATGCATGCAGGGACAAAAGAAGCCTGCGCATCCATAGCCGACAAGGTATCCTCAGAGTCGGGGCTTGATAAAAATGGATTTGTGCTGCTTTTCAGTACCAAAGAGGTCAAAAAAACAAGGGTTCGGTATCCGGTGTAAAAATGCATGATGAGACATCTCCTTATTACCCGATTTTTCTGAATATCCGTGGGAAAAAGTGCCTGGTAGTTGGTGGAGGTAAGATTGCTCTACGCAAGGTGCAAGCACTTCTGGAATGCGGTGCCAATGTGCAAGTTGTTGGCCCCATACTCTGCCCGGAACTAAGGCAACTCGCAGAAAGCGACGTAATACAGGCATTTCAAAGGAGCTATAAAGCAGAAGACTTACAGGATGCCTTAATTGCTATAGCCGCAACCGATGATGTCAAAACAAACGAAAGTGTGGCTGCTGAGGCAAGACGGCAAAGAATATTAATCAACGTAGTAGATGACCCACAGCACTCCGACCTTATTGCCCCTTCATATTTCAGACGTGGTGCGGTTACTATCGCTGTTTCTACATCTGGCAGAAGCCCAGCACTAGCACGCAAGCTCAAGAGCAAATTGGAAAAGGACTTTGGAACTGAACATGCTAAATTGGCCGTGCTGGCTAGTGAAGTTCGTACTGAGTTGAAACAACAGAAAATTGCAGTCGATACTGAAGCCTGGCAGGAAGCACTAGACTTGAATTTACTAACTGAGCTGCTAAAAGATGGCAAAATCCAGGAGGCAAAGGACACCCTGCTCAAGAATTTGAAGGCATCGGGGAAAAGGAAACGATGAAGACGATGCCGACTGGAATGCAAATTCATTTGGTGGGGGTGAATCACAGCACAACCCCAATTGAAATCCGAGAAAAGCTGGCAGTGAGCAGGAGACAGCTCTCCAATGCCCTGCTTCTCCTTCACAACCATGTGCCACAAGGACTTATACTGTCGACCTGCAACCGAACTGAAATCTATTCCGTGAGTGACAGCGGCTGTTCTTCGCAGTCAGGCAGCATTGATTTTTTAAAAGCCTGGGCAGATATATCCGCTGCCGACTTATCACCATACATCTACGTCTACCAAAATGAAGCAGCAGCCAGGCATCTCTTCTGTGTAGCTTCGGGGCTTGACTCAATGATTATCGGCGAGTTTGAAATCCTGGGACAGGTGAGGCAAAGCCTTGCGGAAGCAAAGAAAACTCACCTGCTGGAGCTACCGCTGCGTAACCTCTTTCAACAGGCAATTCGGGTAGGCAGACGCGTGAGAGAAAAAACGGGAATTAGCAGGAACGCTCTATCCGTGAGCTCCGTTGCAGTTGAGCTAGCAGCAAAGGCCATCGATGATTTTGGTAACAGCAAAGTCTTCATCATCGGTACCGGCGAAGCCGGAAGGTTGGTAGCCAAAGCACTCAAGGAAAGAGGAGTTTCGCAGATTGTTGTTACCAGCCGCTCTTATGAAAAGGCTTCATCTCTGGCAGCAATGCTGGGTGGTAATTCAGTCAACATCAGTGACCTTGGTAAGGAGTTAGCTATCTGTGATATAGTCATCAGCTGCACTGGAGCGCCCCACCAGATATTAGACCTCTGCACTGTAGAAGATGCCATACGGGCTCGTCCCAATCGCCCCCTCGTGGTCATTGACATCGCTGTCCCACGGGATGTAGAGCCTGAGGTGAGACAAATTAACAATGTTTTTCTCCATGATATCGATGACCTTACCCAACTCTCTGAGTTAAACCGCAAACAGAGAGAAACCGAAACACAGAAGGCTATGGAAATTATAGAAGCCGAGGTGAAAAGATTTACCTCCTGGTGGCAAGCCATTGAAGTGAAACCGGTGGTCAGCAGCTTGGTGAAAAAGGCAGAAGACATACGCCAGGCACAGCTTAATGCCACTCTAAAGAAACTGCGAGGGCTTTCTCCCGAGGAGCAACAGCACCTGGAAGCCATGACAAAGGCGATAGTGCAGAAGATGCTTGATGACCCTATTAGATGCCTTAAGGAAAATGTCCAGAGAAGAGAAGATTATGTCCCTCTGGTCAATGAGCTTTTCCATCTCGACATGGAAGAACCGAAATGAGGGGTAGCATAACCATTGGTACGCGGGGCAGCAAGCTGGCTCTTGTCCAGGCTGAGTGGGTTCTGGCCAGGTTGAGAGAACTTAACCCAGGGCTGGAGGCTAGCATTGTCAAAATAGTAACCAGAGGTGACCAGGAAATCGACACTGGTCTTGACAAATTTGTCGGACAAGGCATATTCGTGAAGGAACTGGAAAGGGCTTTAATCGACGGTAAAATAGACCTGGCTGTACACAGCCTCAAAGATATGCCTATTACAATCCCCGATGAACTTTCTTTGGCCGCAGTGACACTTAGATTCGACCCTAGAGATGTTCTCATATCCAGGTCAGGAAGGCTTACTGAACTTGCCCTTGGGTCAAAGATAGGCACGGGAAGCATCAGGCGTACCGTTCAGCTACTTACCTACCGCTCTGACCTTGAAATATGCGAGGTACGGGGAAACATTGATACCCGCCTGCAAAAGGTATTCAAGGGCGAACTTGATGGCATCGTCATTGCAGCGGCGGCTATGATACGCATGGGCTGGGAAGATAAGATAACAGAATACCTGCCGGCGGAGCACTTCGTGCCAGCCGTAGGGCAAGGAGCACTAGGGATAGAAGTACGCTCCAGTGATAAGGAAACAGCTACGTTTGTTTCTTATGTAAACCATGAGGCGACATGGCAAAGTGTGGCTGCCGAGCGAGCATTTTTGCAGGCCCTCGGTGGTGGCTGCCGAAGTCCTATAGCTGCTCTCGGCATGGTATCTGGCAATACCTTGAAACTGGAGGGAATGGTGGCCAGCGCTAGCGGCAGTCATATCCTGCGCTGCTCGGAAGAAGGTAATGCCCTGGCTCCAGAGGAAGTTGGAATCCGCCTAGCTCACAAAATGGTAGAAATGGGAGCACTAGATTATATTGTTGAGGCGCAAGCCTAGTAGTGGGGAATCATAAGCACCAAGAACTCTACAGACGACTCTAATGTCAAATAGACCTGACGTAGTGCAACCTATTAAGGCCGCTTGGTTGGGAATTATTACCTGAATCTTTCGTGAGCTAGAGTGTTAAGCGATTTGACTCGCCAAATAAGATTAAGGCTGACCATTCCACCCGGAGCCAGACTGAAAGGCAGCAGGACAAGCAGGCAACTTCCTTGATATAGCCTTTCTACACCACCCTCGGAGTTGGAAATACTTTCTACGGGGAAACGCCACAATCCAATTTTTGGCGCCGCTGTTAACTCTAGCTCTATGCCCAAATGCCGATTACCTAAGACCATCTTATCGATATCTATCAGTTCACCCCAAGAATCAAGATGACAATCATCCAGAGTAAACCCGGGTACTCGATAATAGGCTTGTTCATTATGCCCGCCACCAAGTAAGTTTATGTTCCACTCGCTGCCAAAAACAGCCTCAGCAGAAGAATCACTCATGTTCTTCAAGCAATAGTTTATCTCTATCCTTTCTTCTCTCGCCTCCAACCCAATTTCCTTTTCCACCTCGAAGGGTAAACTTTTCCCTTCAATGCATAGAATTCCACTTCGGCTTAGCCGAACTTTTATTATGCTGCCTTTTTTCTCTAGCGACGGTTCGTAAGCTTGGTCAGCAAAGTTTCCCAGGTCTGTGTAGAGATTGTCAGCAAATTCCTGCAGTTTTGTATCGGGGCTAAAGAAGTGGTCAATAAGACTAGACCGAAGGTGCTTGTCATAGACCAAAAAGCGAGAAGCCTCCTCATCTTTTACTCTTATCAAATCATGTATGCTTGAAATACCACCTCCCCTTCCCCTCTGTTTCTCAGAAGGCAACTCGGTCAATGCTCGATGATAAGCCTCCGGTCTTCTGGCCAACGTGCTGAATAAATTATAGCTATGACGGCGGATGTCCCACTCAAAAATAGAACCGCCTTCTCCAGGGGTCAAATAAACAGAAAAGGCATTGCCATCAATGAGTAGTTCCTCAACGCCATCTCCATCAAAATCAGTCTTTTCATATTCCACCCATGCATGGTTTAAATGAAAGAACCTGCTTAGCCATGAGCGGTGCTGGTGGATTATCTTATCAGCCTTGTTTTCTGCTTGAATGAGATGGCTATATGTGGTTGCCCGTATATCAGCCAGGTAGATTCCACCAAAAACGCCGTGCCAGTAGGGGCAGTTGCATTGCGCTTTCCATAACTCCTCCAGGCCGCAATCATCTCTATCAAGAGGCCGGGCTTGATAAACTTTTTTATGAACACGCAGCATTTTCTTGTGCATCCGATTTATTTCTGGATACTTGACCAGGAAATTACGCCACAAACCGCCATGCACAAACTTCGTTATGTCTTGCCGCCCTTCAGCCTCCAGTTGACGTTTAAGCTTGGTATATTCCCAGGACTTGTCAGATGGCAGAGACCACTCTAGCATCTCGTCATAGCTAGTGCAGGGCAAATAAATCCTACCCAAAGGCGGAAACCGACGGACATAGTCACCTAGTGGGAGGGTATGTAGCCAATTCTGGTTGTTTTCTAACTCAGTGAAAAATTGGTTCACCCACTGGTTTTGCCAGCAATAGTCATAGGTCTCTGGCCACACACCAAATTTCTCGCCGTCATCACCCGTTACAGCTATCTTACCATCTTCGTCCGAAGCCTCTTCGCTCAAATAGCTAATAACCCTGTCCACATCCTGCCAGGGCATGGAACGGCGCAGGTATTTACTAATGGGGAACAGCTTCACAAAGTGACCTTGCTCCTCAGTAATGTAGTAGCCGAAGAGGTCTTTGTCATCCAACCCTACTAGCTTGAAAGCAGTATCATCAACTAGCGTCCATTCTATATCTGCCTCAGCCAAAACCTTTGCCAGATATGGCTCCCAGACTCGCTCTGCCAGCCACAGCCCGGTTGGTTTTGAACCAAATCTTTGATTGATTATGTCCGACATTTTAGCAATTTGCCCCAACTTATCAGCATCAGGAATGCTCGGCAGAATGGGCTCATAATAAGCACCACCTATAATTTCTACTTGCCCTCGGTCTACCAACCCAGCCACGCGGTGCAAAAATTCAGGATGAGTTTTTTCTAACCAATCAATAAGGCAACCACTATAATGCAGGGAAAGACGAACTATGGTGTGCCTTTCCAGCGCTTCAACCATAGGTAGATAGGCCTGTTGGTAAACTTGCTCAAAAACCCGCGGAAAATTACCTACCGGCTGATGATTATGGATAGCCAAGCCAAGATATATTTGCTTCACTTGCTCCGCTCAAATCTTTGCTTGCGCAACTTCTTTAACAATCACTATTAATTAAGAGATAGCAAAATGGCAACTCTAAGTAATAGACTTGAGATGATTAAAGAAAGAGTTTATCAATTATTTTATCTCTCAGATTCCTACTAACTATCAATTTACGGTAGCATTCCTTTTTGATGCCCTCATCAGCTTGGCTGAGATTGATAGCCCGATAAGCATTAACAATCGCCTGGCATTGCTCAAGCAATCCCTTGTGAATCAAATTGATATCCCACATTGGTCTTCGGCTTGCCCACCAGAATTGACAACTGTGTAATGCTCTATCAAGCAAATCGCGAGCGATAGTAGCAGACCGTTTAGTCTCGTCACTATCGCTAACTTTGATAGCCTTGTTTACCAATTCAAGGCATATCCCTAGATGCTCCCACTGGAGACGGTGAATTTCATTGTCTTTGTCCATCCACAAGGGATAAGGATTGCCAGCAGCAAAATCTTCATCAGAAGTGCTCCATGATGATGGCTTTGGCTCTATAGCCTCACCTGCAGGGAAAAGCTCCACAAGTTGACTTACAGTCACAGCTTGCACCTCATGAGCTATCTTGGTACCTTCACAGGAAAGATTGTGCCGAGGAGCTAAAACTGCAGCCTGTTTCTGACTGGTAAAAGTTCTCTCTGAAGGTTCGATTTGCCCATAAACCTCAGCAAGGAATAATTCTTCCCAGTGCTTAATATGATGGCCAAAAGTCTCAGCATCCATAGCGGTGACAACATACATCTCCTTTTCATTCCCCTTAATCTGCTTTAAGTTTTCCAAAAACTCGGATGTCCCCAAGGCTTGAAAGGATATTTTATTGCTAACTATATCGTCACGAAAGAATACCCTCAGACGTTTGTTATTGTGCTCAACGTAGTGACTTATATTCACCGGCCAGCTATTGGGACATGCAATTCCACTCAGTATAATCCATTGATGCCCAGAGTTTAGAATCGGCGAGACTATCTCTTTGCTATAACACATCTCAGGCGAGAAAAAGCCTTGCGGTACATAGACCTTACCAAAAAACCGCCTGTTGGTTCTCAGATTCAACTGAATTTGCCTAGCTATCTCTCTTCGAGGAATAAGCGGCAGAATAGGATGATATTTGCCACTGCCGGTGAATTCTATCTGGCCTCTCTTAGCCAGTTGGCTAAGCCCATCGATAATATCATCATGCCCACAATCATGCAGCATCTCGCTAAGGACACCATTGATATTCACCGTGACTTTAACATGGGGATATCGAAGTAAGACTCTTATTAGCGGCCGATAAGACTCGTCGCAAATCTTATGTAAAACACTCAGGGATTGGGTCGGCGGCTGGTAAAAGTGGAAAACCTGTGCCCAATAAATCATGCTTTCATGACCTGAACTAGTTGTTCGTCTAAAATATAGGCAACGGCACCCAGTATCCCTGCATTGCTGCCGAGGCGAGCTCTAACTATGCGCACTCTCCGGGCTGGTAACTGGAAAGCCCTCTCTTTAACTACCTTTCGAGCTGGTTCAAGCAGCATATCTCCCATTTTAGACACGCCGCCACCGATAACAATCAGCTCAGGATTAAAAATGTTGACCAGGTTTGCCAGGCCGATACCTAAATAACTAGCTGCTCTAGACACTATATCACAAGCTATTGGGTCACCTTGCCTAGCTGCCAAAGCTACTGTCTCAGCAGTGATATTTTCAAGCTTACCCTCAGTAAATTCAAGGATAGAACTTGTCTCGCCTTGACTGAGGCGTTCTGCCGCTTCTTTAGCCATGGCTGTGCCTGAAGCTAAAACTTCCAGGCAGCCAAAATTACCGCACTTGCATTGGGGACCATGAGCTTCTATTGTTATATGCCCTAATTCTCCAGCACAGCCATCAATCCCAGAATAAAGTTTGCCATCTATGATGATACCACCGCCGATACCTGTGCTTACCGTAAGGTAAATTAAATTATCTACCCCTTTTCCAGCTCCAAAACGATGCTCTCCTAAAGCAGCAGCGCTGGCATCATTGATAATATAAGTAGTGATACCCAACCTGTCAGCAACAATATTCCTTAAAGGGACATCGTGCCAGTTAGGCAAATTAGGAGAGGTAGTTATAATACCTTCCTCGGCATCTAAAATTCCAGCAGCAGCAATGCCAATCCCAGTTAGCTCAGATGTTTTCAGCTTAGCTTGACTCATAGCACTGTTCGCAGCAGATAATAACCTGTCGATTACTGCTTCAGGGCCTTTATCAGCTAGCGCCAAGCAATATTTCCGAGATATTATTTTGCCATCAGGAAGAACTACCGCAGCAACAATCTTAGTCCCACCCAAATCTACAGCCAAGACTGGTCCTTGCCTACTTTCTAGCATAGTTCTTATATCTCCAAGGCTTTATAATAAATAGACTCATACTTTTTAGCCGAAGATTGCCATGAAAAATCGAGAGCCATTATTCGTCGTATAACCCTCTGCCAGACCTTCTTCTTTTTATAGGCATCTACCGCCCGCTGGATAGCGATTGACATGGCTTTAGAGTCATAGTCTTGAAAAACAAAACCGCTACCCTCATTAAGGTCCGGGGTTAAATCCTGTATAGTGTCGGCTAAGCCGCCAGTGCGGCGGACTACAGGTACAGCCCCATAGCGCATAGCGATAAGCTGCCCCAGACCGCACGGCTCAAATTGCGATGGCATCAGGAACACATCGCAACCGGCATAGATAAGATGAGCAAGAGCGTTATCAAATGCCAAAAAAACAGCTACCTGTTGGGGATACCTACCAGCCGCTTGTTTAAGCAAGCTATGATAGTACTCCTTACCTTTACCCAAAATAATAATCTGGGCCTGCGTCTCCTGAAGCAAGGAATCAAGGCACTCAGCTACAATATCCAGGCCTTTCTGCTCATCAAGACGTGACACCATCCCTATAAGAGGTACATCAGCATTTTCAGGTAATCCCGCTTGCCTCTGGAGAGCTAGTTTATTAGTAACTCTTTTACCCAATGTTGAATAATCATAGTTAGCCGGTATAAAAGTGTCAGCGGCTGGGTTATACTCCTCATAATCCAAACCGTTGACTATGCCAAAGAGTCTCTCCTGCCGGTAGCACAAGAGCTGGTCAAGCCCCTCCCCATATTCCGGGGTTACAATCTCTCTAGCATAAGTTTCGCTGACCGTAGTCACCATGTCAGCCCAAAGGATTCCCTGGCTTATGAAATTAAGTGGTGGTTCAGGCGCATCCGCTGGCCGAGATTGCCAATCTTTCTTCAGTCCAGAGTCAGACAAAAAACTATCATCGAAAGGCCCCTGATAGGCTAGATTGTGAATAGTAAACAGCGAGACATATCCATAGCCACTTCTCTTCAGCCAGAGGGGAATCAACGCAGTGTGCCAGTCGTGGCAATGGACTATCTCCGGCTGCCAATCCAATCTGGGCAATATCTCCAAAACAGCTCGACAGAAGAGGAAAAAACGTTTTAGGCCATCTTTGCCGTATACCTCGCTGGAATTAGAGAAATCATCATTATCCACCAGATAAACCTTGACGTTATCCGTAAAGTTCGTGACTTTTAAGGCGACTGGCCTTGTGGTCTTCATCACCTGTATATTGAAATTATCAATCACGGGTGTCATCGGATACCTGGTAGCATCGATAATGCCGTATTTTGGCATCATCACCCGCACATCGTGCCCCAGTTCACTCAAAGCTTTAGGCAAAGAACCAATAACATCAGCAAGGCCACCCACCTTAGCCAGAGGGGCAACTTCAGCAGCAACAAAGAGGGTTTTCACTATGTAATTTGTCCCTCTCTTTTGGCAAAGGAGCAGTAATCAATATCTGGGAAAATCTTATCTAGCTCCCACAACTTGCGGCACAGGGTTAAGGCAGTTTCATCCACCCGCCCCGATTCAGCAATATCAGCCAATTGCTCAAAGCGATTCACATGCTCTAAGAAGCGGCTTTTGGCATAGGCTTCAGCTTGACCTGTAGTTATCAAAAAAGGCCAGTCACTTGACTGCAGCAAAATCAATTCTCTGGCCGATTGATTTAAGACATCCTTCAACGCTCCATCAGTTTGTGGATATCTGGCTACCAGCTCTTCCATCTTTAACTCGGCCGAGTGAATAATTGGCCACATCCAATCAGTATCAGTATTTTGCCATGTGAAATGGGCACCACCCATTCCCCAAGAACTCTCAGGAATAGCCAGAACATCCTGCGGCGGATGCTTATTTATGAACTCACCGGCAGTCGTCAATTCTACTAGCTCACTCTGGCTGAGATAACGCAACACTTGTTTCAGCCAATCGACTCCCTCAAACCACCAGTGTCCAAAAAGTTCGGTATCATAGGCGGCAGCGATAATACCAAACTCTCCACTTTCCTGATAGAAGGTGGTAATTAAGTCCTCGACTAAATGAGCGTAATGAGAGCTATGCTCAGCAACACGTTGTGCTGCCAAAGAGGGGTCATAATGTTCCTTATAAGCCAGGTCTACACTAGCTCCTGTTACCTTCCAGTACTGAAGTCCAGATATGCCATCCTTCTTATGAAACTCGCGGTAATTGTAATCTCCAGGGTAACCCCATTCGGCAGACCATACCTGCATGCTGGTGCGATTATTCCTGCCGATGACGGCTACCTGTGGAGTTTGCACCCAGTAAGGCAGGTAAGTAGTCCTCTGCATTGGTTCAGAATACTGACTCAGAGGCAGTACATAGCGCCGTGATATATTAGCATAAGGACCGATAACTTCTTCCTTGGCTTTGCCTACTGGCTCACCGCCTTCTACAGTATGAGTCTCCGCAAAGAAACAACTTATCCCAAGCTGAGCAAGAAAAGATTCCAGCCCAGGCTTAATATAGCTCTCACCCTGGCTGCCAGTATGATAAGCAGGACGATAACCACATTCAGGAAGCCAGATAGAAGATGGGCTTACACCAAAATGGCGCTGGTAGTTCACCTTGCCCACTTGCAGTTGACCATAAATGGAGGAATCACGTTCCAACAAGGGCAAATATGCATGAGTAGCTGCGCTAGTAGCTATCTCTACATATCCTTCATCTTGCAGTTGCTTGAAGGCAGAGATTATATTTTGGTCAAATCTTTGATTGAAACTGGTTAGTACCTGCTGATACCTATCAAGATAGAATTTAGCCAAATAATGAAGGTGCTCCTCACCAGCCTTATCAAAACGCTCCACATCTGCTTGAGCCCGGCGAATTTTATCCTGGATGAATTCACCCATGTGGGCAATTACCAATGAGTCAGCTAGCTGCTCAACCAAAACCGGGGTAATACCCAAAGTTAATTTGAAAGGGCAGCCTTCCTGCCTCAAATCATAAAGTGCATCAAGCAGAGGAATATAAGTCTCTAAGGCTGCTTCATGAAGCCACTCCTCACCATGTGGCCAACGCCCAGCATTGCGGCAGTAAGGAAGATGGCTATGCAAAACAAAAGTAAAAGCTCCAGCTTTCATTGTCTATATTGAATGGCGCCCTAGACTTTCCCTGGTTACACTGCCTCCACTGGGGATAAGCTTAGAAGCGAAATCAGCGCTTTCCACCCAGCAGTCAATTTTACAATTGCGCCCGACCCTGACATCACCAGGTATTTTAGCCCTTTTGCCTACTATGGTTATGCCGGTATTCAGATACTCTGGCTCCTCCTGATTGGGTGTAAAATCATCGCCATAACCAATATGGCATCCTGGACCAATCCAAACCTGCTTATCAATAATAGACCGGTCAACAATAGCTCCCTTGCCTACAGTAACATCGTCAAAGATAATCGAATCTTTCACCACAGCACCTTCTTCGACAAACACCCCTGGAGAAATAACAGAGTTCTCCACTCGACCATTAATGATAGCACCATTAGACACCAAGCCTCGCGCTATCTGTGCCTTCGGTCCTGATTTAACGGGAGCTAAATTCTGATAAACAGTGCGTATTTCGGTTTCTGGATTATAAAGATTCAGCTCGGGCAAATCTACAATTAAATCCATATTGGCTTGCCAATATGATTCAATAGTGCCTACATCTCGCCAATAACCACGAAATCTGTAGCCATACACTTTATACTTCCCAATAATTTCAGGTAGAACGTCATGCCCAAAATCATAGCCAACTTCCTTCTGCACGCACCCTCCCAAACAATCATTAAGAATATCCTTGTTAAAAACATATATTCCCATAGAGGCAAAATTGCTTTTAGCTGTCTTCGGTTTCTCTTCAAAATTAACTACACGCTCATTATGGTCAATAGTGATAATGCCAAACCTTGAAGCTTCTTCTAAAGGCACTTCGGTTACAGCCACAGTGACATCAGCTCGCCTGTTACGATGGGTAGCTATCATATAATCATAGCGCATGGCATAAACATGGTCACCAGACAAAATGAGAACTTCATCTACTCTCTGGTCTTCCAGATAATAAAGGTTCTGGTAGACAGCATCAGCCGTGCCTTTATACCAGTCTCGACTTGACCGACTCAAAAAAGGCTGGAGCAAAACAATTCCACCGGCAGTCCTATCAAAATCCCAGGGTCTACCGATGCCTATATGCTGAGCTAGGGAGCGAGGATTAAACTGGGTAAGAACAGCTACATTATAAATCCCAGAGTTAGCGCAGTTGCTCAATGTGAAATCAATGATACGGTATCTGCCGCCAAAAGGCACTGCCGGCTTAGCTCTCTCTGCAGCCAGAATACTCAACCGCTCACCGGCCCCACCAGCCAGAATCATAGCTACTACCCGATTCATCTCATCACCTCCCTGCTAGCCTCATTCCTCATTTTAGCCCAAACCCCGTATATTTGTCGACTTAACATACCTCTAGGCAATGCTACGATTATTGGCTGAGTCCATCTCGGATTACAAAATGGAGCTAGATGATGAATCTCCTTATCACCTATTCCCCTGGTTCCCTACGGTCATCGCCCTCTATGAGTTTGGGATGAAGTAGTTTCTGTTAACTCTGGAGGCAAAGCTGCTCTGACCTGGGCCATTGCCTCAGGATCCATTTCTTCAATGGCAGCTAGTGCGCCTTCGGCAGCATCCTTCATGGCCTGCTCTTCGTTCTCTAATCCTAAGGCCTTAGCGGCTTCTTTAGCTCCAGCGACAGCATTAGCCGCAGATTTAGAGAGGTCACTTTGGGTCTCAATTGCACCCTGCATAATCCCGTAACCCACCCCACGAAAGGCGTCTTGTGGGGATAAACGAGCATGCTTCAAGGCACGTACAATGCCTACTATTGCCGGATTCATCAAGTGCTCCGTACCCATAGTTGACTCTTTGCTAGCATGAATGACTCCACGCGACACATGCCGGGCTACCTCTGCCCCTTGAGCCTGCGTTGTCTTCCCAGGTTTCCACATTTGATTCAAATTATCCTCCAAGCTTTTGGCAAATTTGGCTGCAGTCTTCTTACCTCTGGCTGCTACGAGCGTCATTGTCTTTGCCATATCGGCCAATTGGTACGCTGTCACACCGATGGCCACATCCATCCCCGGGATACGTCTTAAGTAGCTGTATGGGAACATGCTCACGAAGTTCAAACCAGGAACTGAGCTCACTGCTCGGTTCATTGTCCGTGTCTGCGACATTAGCTCATCCAGCACTATCTCCCGGCTGGCTTCGCCCTCCTCGCGAAGAGTCGCCAAAGTGTTTAGAGTTATAAGCCCGATGACAAAAGCCACGGCAAAAAGGAAATCGAAGCCTTTTAGACACAGTGCTGGAAACTGCAGGGCTCGTGTCGGGTCAATCCATGTGATGTCTATGGCAAATTGGCGAACACTGAAGAAATCGGCGAAGAGGCCACCACATAGCGGCCCTAGCCCAGCCCCTAAGTTGGTAGCTAAGGATGCTCCTGCCAGATAAGATGTCGCTTGTCCTTGAGGAGCCAGTTTTAAGCCGATTGTGCCTACCGCAAGTGTCACTCCAGCTGCGGCTATACCTGCAAAGATGTGTAATATCACCAGCAGTGGAACGGTTAAGAAGTATTGCTCTGGCATGGTAGTAAAAATCCAGCCAAATATTACCAGCAGGTACAAAGAGGCGCATATAGACAGAATAATCTTTGTACCGAACCTGTCGACAAAACGACCCCAAACACGGAGGAACAATATATTAAACAACTGGCTTAGAACGCTAAGTGCAATTACCGATGAAAGAGGCATACCAAGCCGCTGAAGCATATAGACGGCAAAAAATGGGATTGCCAAGTTTGAGGCGAAGCCCCAGAAAAGAAGAAATTTAATCAGCTGTCTGAAATTCTTATCTTTGAGCGGTGAGATAACCGTTTCCCATAGCGAGAGGGTTGTTGTTCCATCACTGGCTGTGCCATCGGTTCCGGCACCAGTGACATGAACATAGGACTCGCCATCCCTAGGAAGATGGCACCGAAGAGAAAGGCGATGGTATAGCCAAGCACTGCACTCTCAGCGGGGACATTAGCACGCCAGTAGTCTACGAAGAACCCAGCACCCAGGCTGAAGACTACTGCTACCATCATTGCCAGAGCCAACCGCTTTGAGAAAAAGCGCCCGAGTATCTGCCGGGGAACCAGGTCGCGAATCCAGGCATTCCAGCTACATGTGGTGATAGAAGCAAGCACGCCACGGACTGCTAGCAATACCATAAGTAAGGATATCGCCGCTCCGCCGGGAACGCCGACAAAAACAGGGATAAGCGCCATGAGGAATCCACAATGCCTGTGCCGGGACCCAGGCACTTACTGCAATCAGCTTGCGGCGCTTCAGTTTCTCTATCAGCAAGATAGCAGGTATCTAAAGGGGTTGCGTAATAAAAGGGATAGCGGCGATGATGCCGATCTGGAAATTGTTGGCGCCCAGAGCCAAGGCAAAGGCAGCCAGGAAGCCGCTCGTGGTGATGCTAAAGAATCCCAGGGAAGCCATGCCCTCCCAGGTCACCATCCGAAGCCCACGGTCCAGTTCCTGGTCTGAGAGCGTTGGCTTAGGGCGGAAAGCTTCTTTGATGCTCATGTATTACCTTTTAAATCACATTATCTAACCATCTAAGCTTCAATATTTACCTTGCCGTATAGCACTCTTCCTGCTAAAGTAGAAATGCTACCATGGCCCAATCACGGTAGCATTCACATAGTATAGCGATATTATTCAACCGATGCTGATCACTTTTACCCGAATATTCTTATATCCAGTCTCAGTAGTAGGGTCAGTCATCACCTTCCAAATCTCATAAATGCCAGAAACACGGTCGCCTTTGTCATCAAAAGTAATAGTACCGCTGGCACCATGATATTTCTGCCCTACTTCAAAGAGAGCATCTTTTATAGCCTCACCGTCATAGACACCAGCTTTTTCTATCGCTTCAGCAATCATTTTTATAGCGTCGTAAGTAGTGTCACAGTAAACACTGGGGTCTTTTCCAGTGGCAGCTTTGTAGGCAGTTACAAACTTCTCATAGGTTTCTCCTGATGGAGGCACAGACCTGGTGCCAGCAATAATTGTCTTTTCCATAAATTCAGCACATTTTGCATCAACAAACATGTGGTCGCTGTAATTGCCATCGCAGCCCAGCCAGGCAATTTCGTCCAGGCCCATCTCTAATGCCTGTTTGAATACTCTGATGCCATCTTCGATATAAGTCACAGCGAGAACCACATCAGGATTGCTATCTTTAATATTCTCTAACTGGGGGCGATAGTCCTTTTTATCCGGGTCGAAATATATTGATATCACATGCTTACCTGTCCAATCAACTTTCTTTAGCGCTTCGACAACTGACTCCTCCAACCCCACACCATAATGGTTAGCCTGAACCATCGTAGCCAGCCTGGTATACCCTTCTTCCATGATGACACGAGCCAATATCCTGCCCTGAAAGGCATCACGAGGCGTTGTGCGGAAAAACCAGTTTGTCCATGGCTGGTTAGAAATATCAGTCGAGGTAGCTGACGGCGACACCATCAGTACCTTTTTTTCTGCTAGATAAGGACCACAAGCCATGACTGCACCGCTACTCATGCCACCAAAAAGCACTTTTACTCCGTCGTTCTCAACCAATTTTTTTACTTGCTTCAAGCACGTGTCCGGATCGGTGGCATCATCGGCCTCCAACAACTCTACCGGCATGCCCAGTACTCCTCCATCGGCATTTATTTCCTCAACTGCAAGCCTAGCGGCGTTTATCCTATCTTTGCCCTTAGGCCCCAATAGCCCGGTGGTGGATAACACGCAACCTATCTTTATTGTATCAGACTCCGCCGGAGCACAGGACATCAGCGGTACAAATAATAAGGACAAGACAACTATAACAAATAATAGCTTCTTAATCATACGCCTCCCTTCTCAAAATCTGATATTGCATGCCGATTTGGCGAAGATATTTTGCTATCCAACTACTATATCAGATTTGCCTTTACCGGAATAAGTATAGCACAAGCATATGACCCTTGCACAAAACCCAGCTAGCGAGGTCGTTTCGCAAGATGGCTAACATGACCTACAAGCTTCTTTGGTTCTACAACGAAGGAAATAACCTTAGTGACCCGCCGCCGTCCCCAGGTTATCCAACTACGAGCCCAGAACCACCAGAGGACAGCCACTATGGCCGTTCCCATGAGTCCCAGGACAGCAAAATAGCCCCAGTGCCACTTCAGTTCTGGCATATACTCGAAGTTCATTCCGTATATACCGGCTATTAAAGTAAGGGGCATGAAGATAGCAGCTACAATGGACAAGATTCTCATTGTCTCATTCTGCCGGTTTGCTACAGATGACATATATATGGCAAGGGCATTGTCAGCTCTATCTCGAATGAGCTGGTTCAAGTCTTCTATCCGCATTAAATGGTCGTAAACGTCCCGGTAGAATATCTGTGCCTCCGCTTTTATCAATGGGAACTCGCCCCGGCTGAGGCGGTTCAGGACATCCCGCTGGGGGGAAATACCCCGATGTATTCGCAGCGTGGAACGCTTGAGCTTTAGAATAGCCTCCATGGTTGCCTGTTGAGGATTACGAATTGACTCCTCTTCAATATCATCAATGAGCTCACTCATTCTATCTACTATAGGTAAAACATTGTCAATTAATGCATCGACCACGGCATGGAGCAGAAAGTCTGCCCCATATCTCATAGGACGGCCATCACCTTCTACGAGCTGTCTCACAGCTTCAACGCTGTAAAGAGGTAAATGATGGATGCTCACCACGAAATGGGAACCAAGGAAGACTGCCAATTGAGTTGTCTCCACTATGTCTGACTCCGATAGATGGTTGATACCATTAAACAAAATAAAGATATAGTCACCGAAATCGTCAATCTTAGAAGAATGAGTCACTGGGCTAACAGCGTCCTCGACGGCAAGATGGTGGAAGTGGAAGCCTTGTTCCATGAGCTTGCCATCTCCTTCCTTGGGCTCGTCGATGTCCACCCAAAGCAAACCACGCCTGGATTCAAAAACAGCTCTAGTGTCCTCCTCGTTTAGATCATACCTGAGGTCACCCTCTGGGCTTAAGTAGTACGCCTTAAACGACATCGTGTACCTCCTCAGTCAATCATTTGAGCATAACTCAATTCTAACACTTTAAAGAGATCTTATCTCGGCCCAAGAATATTATCGAGTACGTAGGCTACGGAATCTATGTTGATAGAAAATAAAAGAGGTGTCATTATTTGCAGTTTTGAACATTCCATCGGATTGATTGGATAGCGCATTGCAAGGCTTTGTACATCCATCAATTAAGACTACGATTGGTACACCCAAATTGCCTAGCTTATATTCATGACATTGTGGAGGAAGCTGATTCAGTTTACGATATTTTATTTGTTGTCTACTTGAAGTATAATGAGTTGACAATGCTGTTGAGGCATATATGACATGGTGATTAGCTGGTCAATAATATTGAACTGGCTTTCGGAGCACGGCGGCCGCATCTTACTAATCATCGCTCTATCAGTAGCTTTTTATTACCTCTTGAAACACTTCGTACCTGCTGTCGTAAAAAGACTACTAGCCAGACCGTCGATTAGACAAGCATTAACCAAACGAGCAGCAAAAAAACTAGAGGAGGAGGTAGAAAAGAGAGCTCATACATTAACCTCTGTTTTTGTTAGCACTGGCATTGTCCTTATCATTATATGTGCCCTTTTTACCATTCTAGCTGAGATTGGTGTGAACATTAGCGCTGCTTTAGCCGGACTTGGTATTGTCGGAATTGCTGTAGGTTTCGGCGCTCAGACCTTAATCCGAGATTTAATCAGCGGCATTCTTATTATACTGGAAGACCAGTATAGGGTAGGCGATTGGGTCCAAATTGCTGGAATTGGTGGGTTAGTTGAGGAAATAAATTTGCGGCGAACTGTCGTTAGAGACTTCGATGGCACAGTCCATAGCGTTCCCAACAGTGAAATCAAAGTAGCCAGCAACTACACCAAGGAATGGGCAAGAGTAAATATGAATATCTCCGTAGGCTACGGCGAAGACCTGGGGCATGTTATTGAAGTTATAAACAGAGTGGGCATAGAAATGGCCGAAGACCCCGATTGGACCCCGATTATTCTAAAAGCGCCACAGGCGCTTAGAGTCGATGCTTTCGAAGATTCGGGAATAGCCATCAGGGTACTCGGCGAGACCAAGCAGATGCAACAGTGGGCGGTTATGGGAGAGCTGCGTCTCAGGCTCAAGAAGGCATTTGACGAAGAGAATATTGAAATTCCCTGGCCACATACTAAAGTTTTCTTCGGTAATGCCCCTGGCGAAATCAGCAGCAAGGAGCATGTCGAGCAAAAGCCACCAACTCCGCAACCAAGCAAGCGCAAACGGCCTACAGTATTGGCACCAGAAGATGAAGGGGAGGGTGAAGGTGGATAAGATATGTGCTCAACTCTCGCATAAATCGATAACTAGAAGGTCAAGTGCCAGGTCACTATCATACCTCCCCGTTTTTATGGCAATATCCGCATCCAAAATCTGGTGGTAAGCTCTCTTTATACGCTCCTGAGTATATGCTTTAGCTTGCTTTAATGCTTTGTCCAGAACATAGTCTGAAGCTAGCCCCAATCTATTTTGGATTTCCGAGCGGGACAATTTCTGATTACTTAGCTCTTTAGCCCTGACTATCAAACGAAGTTGTCGAGTAATCATGACCAGGATATAAGACGGGGCTGCTCCGCCCTGAAGTAACTGATGGAGTAACCGCTGAGCTACCTTTACCCGGCCTTCAAGAATAGCATCTACCAAAGCAAAAATGTTGGCTTCTCGGGCATAGCTTGTAAGTTGCCTGACGTCGTCCTCAGTGATGTCCTGCACCGAGCTGTGGATAAGCAGTTTATCAATCTCATTGCCCATAAACCACAAATCTCCACCAACAAGCTCAACGAGTAATTTAACTGCTTCGGGAGTTATCGTGCCACCACTTTGACTCACTCGCTCTTGTATCCAGCCGCCAATCTCTTTGCTTCGTAGCTGTGGGCAGGTCATCACCTTGGCTAATGGCACAAGAGACTTTAATAAGGGATTGTTACCCTTTACTTCCCCATCAAGTAGAACCAGCACAGTTGTTGGTGGCATCTGTTTGATATAGTCACCCAAACCCTGCCACTCCCCTAACTCTGAACCAGATTTCGATTGAGAGCGACTACCACGGCGTCCCGGCCTGGGTTTTAGCTCAAAACGCCCCAGCAAACCTTCAACAATAACCAAACGAGCTGGACTTAAGAACGGGGTAGAACTGCAAGCATTTTTGAGTTCACTTAAGTTTAGCTGTTGACTATCGAACAGGTTGGTGTTAACTGTCAGCATCTCCGAACTACCCAAATCTTTTTTTATCTCCTCCAACGCCTGATGTCGGGAAAAATCATTCTGTCCATAAAGTATATAAAACAAGTCCTATGCCCCCTTTCCATTGTATCACAGACAAAATCCCTATTTTTATACAGTAAGCTTAAACGTACTAGAAACCTTGAAATAAGAAACTGCTCTTGATTTTACATCCTGTACCAGATATACTCAATTAACTGGCTGACGCCCCGAACATAACGCCAACGTACTTTTCAATAAGAGCAACAATAGCCACCTCAATTATCAAATGCTAAGGAGGACAAAAATGAGCTATCCCTTTGATGAAGAAACTAACAACATCGACAGTGACATAGAACTAGACTTAGAGATGCTTCGGGAAGATCTGGTAGGAGAGTTAGAAGCCATTAACCAGTATCAAGAACATATCGAGACTTTAGAAAATGAAGATGCCATAGTTGTTTTGGAACATATACGTGATGACGAAAAGGAACATGTTGCTGAACTAGTCAAATTGATTCGACAACTTGATTCCGTTCAGGCTGAAAAATTCAAGAAAGAGATGCTGTGACTGAAACGGGACACAAACCGACGTCACGAGGACTATTTTGAAGGTAATGGTTATTGGTGGTGGGGCTCGAGAGCATACTCTGGCCTGGAAGATTGCCCAAAGCTCCAAAGTTACCGAGTTCTACGCTGCCCCAGGCAATGCCGGCACAGCAGCTATTGCCCGTAACTTGAATCTTCGCCCTACTGATATAGAAGCCTTAGCTACAGCGGCGCAAGACATTGGCATTGACCTTACTGTTGTTGGTCCAGAAGCACCTTTAGCTTCTGGCATTGTAGACCACTTTGAACATTTAGGTATGCCTATTTTCGGTCCCACGAAAGCTGCTGCCCAGATAGAATCAAGCAAGGTCTTTGCCAGGAAATTAATGCAGAAGTATGCTATCCCTTGCCCCAGAGGTGTTATTTTTTCCAGTTACCCTGAAGCTAGGGACTACATTGAGTCTCAGACAGCACCAATTGTTGTTAAAGTTGACGGACTGGCGGCTGGCAAGGGGGTAACCGTAGCTAATTCCAAAGAGGAAGCTCTTAAAGCTTTATCAGCCATTATGGAAGCTAAGATTTTTGGTTCGGCTGGTGATAGCGTGATTGTCGAAGAGTGCCTTACCGGCAAAGAGGTAAGCCTTCTGGCCTTAACTGACAGTAAAACAGTCATTCCTCTTATCCCAGCCTGTGATTACAAGAGGGTATTTGATGATGACCAAGGCCCGAATACTGGCGGCATGGGCAGCTATAGTCCACCAGGCTTTTTCGACACCGCACTAACCAAGGAGGTAATGAGAACTATCTTGGAGCCAGCAATAAGGGCAATGGCTGAAGAGGGAATGCCCTACAAAGGAGTGCTATACGCTGGGCTTATGATAACGCCTGATGGGCCAAAGGTGTTAGAATTTAACGCTAGATTCGGCGACCCGGAAACTCAGGTGATTTTACCTTGTCTCAAGACTGACTTGGTGGATATTCTTCTAGCTATAATCAATAATAGGCTCGATGAAATAGTCATAGAATGGAGTAACAATGCCTGTGTTGGAGTAGTTATGGCATCAGCCGGATATCCGGGGAGTTATAAGACAGGTTTTTCCATAAAAGGATTAGACAAGTTAGATACGGAAATCTTGGTCTTTCATGCCGGGACTAAGCAAGGAGAAAATTCACAGGTATATACCAATGGTGGGCGAGTGCTCACGGTAACAGCTACTGGCAAAACCATGGCTGAGGCCAGAACCAGAGTCTACCAAAACCTGCCTCGTATTCATTTTAATGGCTGCCATTACCGCAAGGATATAGCAGCACGGGAGGTTAACTAAATGCCTCTAGTCGGTATAGTCATAGGCAGCAAAACTGATGAGCCGCTAATACAGCCAGCTTTAGATATACTGGAGCAGCTAAACATTAAATATGAATTTTCAATTCTGTCTGCCCATAGAAACCCGGAAAAGGTCAGAGAGTACGGTTCTAAAGCCGGAGAGCGGGGGATAGAAGTCATAATCGCTGCCGCAGGCGGTGCTGCCCATCTTCCTGGAGCTCTGGCTAGCTGGACAACGCTGCCTGTCATTGGCATACCACTCCCCACTAGTGAGCTAAAAGGTATCGATTCACTTTACTCTATTGTTCAGATGCCAGCCGGGGTACCGGTAGCCTGCGTTGGCTTTGGCGCTTCAGGAGCTGAAAACGCAGCCCTGCTTGCTGCTCAAATCCTCAGTCTAAAATACGAAGAAATAAAAGATGCCTATGAGAAATACAAACAGAAACTGGCTGAGATGTAAACATGAGAGGACAATATGATTGAGCGTTATTCGCTGCCACAGATGAAAAAAATATGGTCCGAAGAAAGTAAGTTTGACAAATGGCTTCAGGTAGAAATAGCTGTATGCGAGGCCTGGGCAGAATTGGGCACAATCCCGAAAGAGGCTATCCCAAAAATAAAAGCGGCTCGCTATAGCCTAAAGCGTATTGCTGAAATTCTTCAAATAACCCATCATGATATGACTGCTTTCATTCAAGCGGTAAGCGAAAGCCTGGGTGAAGAATCACGATTTGTCCATCTCGGTCTCACCTCGTCCGATGTCATAGATACGGCACTGAGCCTCCAGTTGAAGGAGGCTTCAAAACTTTTGGCTCAAGACATCGCTGGCCTCGTCGCAGTTCTGGAGGCTAAAGCTGTTGAGTACAAGCAAACAATCATGATGGGACGAACTCATGGTGTCCATGCTGAGCCTATCACCTTCGGCCTCAAACTGGCTCTATGGGCACAGGAGATGAAACGCAATGCAACTCGGCTAGCCGAAGCTGAAAAAAACATCAGCGTTGGCAAGATTTCCGGGGCTGTTGGTACTTATGCTACTGTATCACCCGAGGTTGAAGAAAAGGCTTGTATTAAGCTAGGACTCACCCCAGCACCGATATCCAGCCAGATTATCCAGCGTGACCGTCATGCCCAATTTGTCACCACTATGGCCATCATCGCCAGTTCACTGGAAAAGTTTGCTACCGAAATCAGAAGCCTCCAGCGAACCGAAATCCTGGAAGCTGAAGAGCCTTTTGCCAAGGGACAAACCGGCTCCTCAGCTATGCCCCATAAACGTAACCCAGAACTCTGCGAACGCGTCTGCGGGCTGGCCCGGCTGGTAAGAGGCAATGCCTTAACTTCCATGGAAAACATCGCTCTATGGCATGAACGAGATATCAGTCATTCCTCCACCGAGCGTATTATTCTCCCCGACTCCTGCCTGGTCTTGGACTATGTCCTGAATATTTTCACTTCAGTAATGAAAGGGCTTCAGGTCTATCCTGAAAATATGCGCCACAACCTTGAGATTACTCAAGGTCTGGTCTTCTCTCAGCGAGTGCTTATAGCTCTAATAGACAAAGGCTTAAGTCGGCAAAAAGCGTATGAGCTAGTCCAACGCAATGCTATGAAGGCATGGAAACAGAAAACCAGCTTTTTAAACCTGCTCAAGGCTGATGTCGAGATAACGGCTCAACTATCTGAATCAGAGCTAGAATCCCTTTTCGACTACAGCTACTTTCTCAACCATGTAGACAAAGTCTTTAAGCGGCTGGGGCTAGCCGAGAAAAAAAAGGCTAAGGCAAGCAAAGCTGGTAAACTTGCACCACAAGCACTTTGAGCTTTGTAGCATTATGTCAACTTTATTAGAAACTACCCTACCCCTTCCCCTTTTCTGTCGTGGTAAGGTGCGAGACAGCTATGACTTAGGTGATAAGCTACTAATTATCACCACCGACCGCATCTCTGCCTTTGATTTCGTCCTACCCTGTGGTATCCCTGACAAAGGTCTTGTTCTCAATCAGCTCTCCTCCTTTTGGTTCGAGAAGACAAGCCATATTATGCCCAACCATTTGATAAGGGTGGTTGAGGAAACCGATTCGCTCATGGATCATCTTTCGACTAAAGATACTATACCCAACTATGTTATTGGTAGGTCAATGGTCACCCACAAAGCTGAGCGCATCCCTGTCGAATGTGTTGTCCGTGGCTATCTTTCAGGCTCAGCCTGGGCAGAATACAAAGAGGTTGGTACCATCTCTGGCGTGCCTCAACCCAAAGGGCTGGAAGAAAGTCAGGAATTACCTCGACCCTTGTTTACGCCAACCACCAAAGCTGAGAGCGGACATGACCAACCTCTAAGCAAGCAAGAAATGAAAGACCTGGTAGGAAAGGCCACAGCTCAAGACTTGGAAGAGAAGAGCTTAGCTATTTACCAATTTGCCCGCGACTATGCTCGGGACCAGGGTATTCTAATTGCCGACACTAAGTTTGAATTCGGCTTCATCAGTGACAAGCTTATTCTAATCGACGAATTGCTGACACCGGATTCAAGCCGCTTTTGGGATGCCAGCCAGTATACTGTCGGCTGCCCTCAACCAAGCTTCGACAAGCAGCCGGTTCGCGATTGGCTTGTAGCCTCAGACTGGAATAAACAGCCGCCAGTGCCAGAATTACCACCCAAGGTGATTGAAGCTACAACCTACAGGTACCGTGAAGCCTATCATCGCTTAACCGGGAGGAAATTACAAAATGTATCTAGCTAAGGTCTATATCACCCTTAAGCCAACGGTAAATGACCCACAGGGGGTTAACTATAAAGGGGCATTATACAACCTCGGCTTTGTCTCAGTCGAAGATGTCCGCGCCGGGAAATACATAGAGGTTCAAATCGAGGAAGGTGACCTGGCTAAAGCCAACGAGCAAGTAGGCGAGATGTGTCATAAGCTCTTAGCCAACTCGGTCATTGAAAACTACCGCTTCGAGCTGGAAGAGGTTTAGCCTTCTGCTGCATAAAGCTATCTTACTAATAGATTATCTTAGCCTCTACCCAAGCTGCCCAGTCTTGCTCTGAACTCCCATAGGCATACACAATAAGGGCAAAATCTATGGTTTGACCAGCGTAGGCATCAAGACTGACTTCCATTTCCTCGACGCCGTCAGCATAGGCGCTGACCTGGCTTATGACCCCCCCGGCACCAAATTTTCCTACCGTGAATTTAACCTTCCCGTCGGCAGCACCGCTAATGAACCCCACTTTAACTTTGAGCTTGGCTTCAGCAGGCACCGATACAAATGAGTATTTCCCACCTATCAACCCATTGCTAACCCAACGAGGATGAGTTTCAAGCACCTTGGCATAGGTATTGTCATCATTCAGTTGTATGTTATATCGGTAGCAGGCAAAGCCTTTGTCATCATTTAAGGGCCCAGGGAAAGTCAACTCCTCATCCAACTTGCTCCACCAGTAAGCCGTTGGCGCCATCTCCACGAAGTCATAAGCTACCCTTGGTTCAACGTTAAAAGTCCTCTCGGCTGACCAATCACTCCACAGCCCGGCATTGTTCTGAGCCCTTACTTTCCATCTCCAGTTAGAAATGTAAGGATAAGCAACCTCTACTACTTTCGAGTAATTTGAATTCGTGGTATAGGCATCTATAAACGGAAGTGCTGCTGGGCGAAAGGCCTGAATCTGGTACTGCTTTATGCTGCTTTCAGGGTCAGAAGAATCAGCCCAGTCAAAAGACCACGGTGCAGTCTTCTGTGGCAAAACAGCATCTACTACCGGAGACAGAAGCATCGGTGTGCTCGGTGGACTAGTGTCCGCAATCTCTCCCCCACTGACTACAACTGAGATAGCCTGGCTAACCCAGCCAGTAGCGTTACTAGCTGTTAAGGTATAGAGTGTGGTCGCAGCCGGCCAGACGGACGCATTGCCTATAGGGTCAACCGCACCTACCTCAGGGTCAATAGTGACCGTTTGCGCATTGGACACATTCCAGCTTAATGTTGAAGAATCACCAGCAGTGATACTTCCCGGGTTAGCAGTGAAAGAATTAATAACGGGCAAGCCCGCTGGTGGTGCCCCCGAAACTATCACCTGAGCCGTAGCAGTGACACTGCCACCAGCATTGGTAGCAGTCAAAGTATAAACCATGGTCGTGCTCGGAGATACCACTCTTGTCCCAGTCAAAGCAACATTGCCTATCCCCTGGTCTATACTAACCGTTGTAGCACCAGAAACATTCCAGCTCAGCGTCGAAGACGCACCCAAACTGATACTTCCCGGATTGGCATCAAAGGAATTTACAACTGGGGCTCCAGCAGTTACACCAGAGACAATAACACGAGCTCTAACTTCATCCGACCAATCGCCATTGTTGTCCTGGACCTTGAGGTAAATGATATGTACTCCTTCCGACAAAGACGAGGTCTCAAAGCTTGCCTTGGCGCTCAAGTCTCCATCTAGGCTCGACCGCCATCTATAAGCGACTACATCACCATCAGCGTCAGTACCATGTCCATCGAAAGTCACCGTTTCCCCGGCAGAAACCTCCGGTGGGGATATCGAATCTATCCAGGCAGTCGGCGGCTGATTAGTAAATCCTAGACCATCGGGTAAATATGTACAACCAGCAGTCATTACCAAAATCGCCAGAATTGAAAATAATAACCTTTTCATCTTCTCACCTCCGGATAAAATTTAAATTGTCAAAAATCCGACATCACAAAAAGCCTCCTCTGTCATATATCAATCCTCATACTCGATAACAAGCTTGGGTTTGCCCGCTCCCAAGGCTAAGTAGTCAGCCACATTATCATAAAAATTATATTTATCAAACTGCATTCGAACCTGAAAACGCATGCTTCCGGCATCAACCTGTTTTTGAACAGCGCTAACCAATAGATGAGAGCTAAAAGGCTTGATTGGCAATATAGAAGTGGTACATAGAGCCCCCAGCGGAGGACCCAAGACAAAATCATTCTTGCCTAAATTACCATACTGACAACTGTAAACGCTCAACCGGCCAAGCTTACTAAATGGAGAACCAAATATGTCGCCAGTGGTCAAATCAAGAGCCGCAGACTTAATAATAGCTCCTTCTGGTATCATCGAAATGTCAAAGCTCAAAAAGGCTTGCATAGCAACGCCTGAACGGGTCTCCCCAACATCCGGCTCCAAACCCACATCTCCATTTTTCTTCACATGTCCATCTTCTGAAGCAATAGAAAATAGCTCCACCGTATGTATTGGCACCGCAGCAATCACAACCTCAGCCATAGCAGTAACACTTCCAGCTTCATTAGTAGCCGTTAAAGTATAAACAGTAGTTTCGATGGGAGATACTACTCTGGTTCCAGTCAGAGCAACATTGCCTATCCCCGGCTCTATACTGACCGCTAACACACCTGAGGCATTCCAGCTCAGTGTCGAAGATTCGCCTTCGGCAATAGTTCCCGGGCTAGCATCAAAGGAGGCTACAACTGGCTTGATACCTCCGCCGGGGAGGACAGCAACATGGCAGGAAACTTCCTTCGACCAGTCACCACTATTATCCTGAACTCTAAACCAAACACTATGCGCTCCCTCTGATAATGCTGAAGTCTCAAACGATGCCGAGGTGCTTAGCTCCCCATCTATGCTTGACCGCCATTGATAAGCAACCACATCACCATCTGGGTCAGCACCATGACCCTCGAAGGTCACCATTTCTCCAGGAGAAACCTTAGCCGGTGATGCTGAATCTATATAGGCAATTGGCGGCTCATTAAGGGGAGCTGGAGGTATTGGAGCAGCAGGCAAACAGCCAGCAACAAGCATCAAAATCACCAAGATTGGAAACAATAACTTTTTCATATCCTCACCTCCAAACAAGATTCAACTTGCCACAAATCCAATATCATAACAAGCCTTTGCCGCTTTATTTTATGCGGTCATTTCTTTTTTCTCAGCCTCCGCCTGATAGCGTTCTGGTATATAGTTCTAAGGCTGCTGCCATGAATCTTGAATTTCCTTCTAGCTTTCTTCTGCTGTCTTCGCTCGGCTTTGCTTTTCCTAACATTATGGTCTTCCATTTTCCTATACAAGCCTGTTTCAAGCTAACATCTGGCTTCTTACCCTCTCCATAATTTTTGCCATTGCCTCGCCAGCCTTAGCAGCAATAAGCACTGTAGCCTGAGAATCCATAGGGGTTGGGCTGAGGTTGATGATAACCAATTTAGCCCCGGCTTCCTTAGCATACATCGGCATATAAGCTGCTGGATAAACAACCAGACTAGAACCAATGACGATAAAAAGGTCGCAATTACGGGAGTGATGGGTGGCATCGCTCAATGTCTTTTGTGGCAATGCCTCGCCAAAGAAAACAGCATCTGGCTTCAGTATGCCATTGCAAAACTGGCAATCAGGAATTTCCTCTTTCCTTAGCCTATGGAGAATATCCTCCATAGGAAAGCACGCATCGCAACTCATGCATCTCACACGTTTCATGTTGCCATGTAATTCAAACACTCTTTCTGGAGAGTTACCTGCCTTCTGGTGCAGATTGTCTATATTCTGGGTGATGACACAGACTAGCTTACCAAGCTTCTCCAACTCAGCAACAGCATAATGAGCCTGGTTTGGCTCGGCATTTTTCAGTAGCCCACCCTCGACAAGCATCTGCCACTGCATTTTCCGGGTCTCACGACTGCTCATAAACTTTTGAATAGTGAAGTCATCAGGGTCAAACCGACTCCAGATTCCACCAGGGCTGCGGAAGTCAGGGATTCCCGACTCCGTGCTATGGCCAGCTCCAGTAAAGACAACAACCTTACTTGCCTCAAGAATCAAACCAGCCACTTTGCCAACCAAATAATCCAAGTCCTTGGTTTCCATGGCTTGTCCTCCGTTTCTGATATTTCAAGAGCAATACTAATTCCTTCTTGGCTATAATGTCAAGGCGCTTCCGCTTCTAGCTTGTGGACATAGCCCCAAGCTGTCGCTATACTACCAGTAAGCCAGCCCGTTTAAGGAACATAATAGCAATGTCGGATTACCAGGATATAGAAAGTGCCCTACGGGGCCAGCTAAATACTAAATTTGTTGGGCAGCGGTTACACTACTTTCCCAGCCTCACCTCAACTATGGAAGCAGCCAGAGAATTAGCTAGAGAAGGGGCAGCCAACGGAACAGTGGTCATTGCTGATAAACAAACAGCAGGTAGGGGACGTCTAAGTAGAGTCTGGCTATCACCTGAGGGCAATCTGGCTATATCTATTATCCTTAAGCCTTCCCTGAATAGTCTGCCACAGCTCACCATGATAGCTTCCTTAGCTGTAGTCCGAGCTCTTAGGAAAGTTACTGGTCTTGAGGCACAGATTAAGTGGCCTAATGATATTCTGATTAAAGGGAAAAAGGTCTGCGGTATCCTGATAGAAAGTGAAGTTAAGAGTGATAGGGTGAATTTTGCTATTATAGGCATAGGGGTAAATATCAACCTTAATCCGTCGGCTTTCCCTGAGATTTCAGCCATAGCTACTAGCTTGTCATCTGAGCTAGGAAGGGAAATATCGAAGGCTGAGCTTGCCAGTGCCTTGCTATCCGAACTGGAACAGATATATTTAGAAGCTCAAGCTGAAGCGCCCATATACAGAGAATGGCAAAAACACATGGAGACTTTAGGTAAGTGGATACAGGTTAAAACCGGGGAATCAGTTGAAGAAGGCAAAGCTGAAACTGTGACCGAAAACGGCAATCTTATCTTACGCCGCACCGACGGCAGCCTCACCGAAATCCTGGCCGGCGATGTTACTATAATAAAGAATTGACCTTACCCCCTGCCCGTTTAGCAAGAGCAGGGGGTAACAGTTCACCTACTTTTTCTTCTCAGGACTGGGCTCGCCGAGAAAAGGTTTCAGCAGGTCTATAGGTAACGGAAATATTATCGTATTAGTCCGCTCGGTAGAAATTGTACCCAAAGTCTGGAGATAGCGAAGTTGAAGTGCTGAAGGTTGAGTGGCGATAACTTTGGCCGCTTGGACCAGCTTTTCCGCAGCCTGATATTCACCCTCAGCATGGATAATCTTGGCTCGTCTTTCCCGCTCTGCTTCAGCCTGAGCCGCCATAGCCCGCTGCATTGTGTCGGGCAGCTCAACATCTCTAACCTCTACCATGCTTACCTTTATCCCCCACGGTTCTGTCCCCTCATCAATGACCTTCTGAAGGTCCTCATTGATTTTGTCTCGATGAGCAAGCAAATCTTCAAGTTCAGACTTCCCCACCACATTACGCAGGGTGGTTTGGGAAAGCAGCGAAGTGGCTCTAATATACTGCTCTACATTGAGAATAGCGTCTTCAGGTTTCATTACTCGGAAGTAGACCACAGCATCTACCTTAACAGTAACGGTATCTACGGTGATACATTCCTGTGTCGGGACATCCATAGTGACGACACGAAGGTCAACCTTCACCATGCGCTCGATAAACGGAATTAGAAAGATAAGCCCGGGGCCTCTGTTGCCAACATACCGTCCCAAACGGAAGATAACACCACGCTCATACTCATTGACAATCTTAATAGCTGCTGACAGAAGTATAAATGCTACTATTACAATAGCGACAATAACAATCAGGTCCATCATTTCCTCCTTTTAGCTTTCTTCTTGGCCACTATAAGTTTTAGTCCGTCGACCTCGGTCACTATCACCTCCTCTCCTGGCTCTGCCTTACCACTATCTAGCCTGGCCTGCCAGCGTTCACCTTCAACAAGAACCATGCCTTTAGGGTCAAGAACTGTCTGGGCTTCAGCCACTCTACCTATCAGTTCTTCAACACCGGTGACCACTTTCCTTCTCTGCCCCCGAACTATAGCCCAGATAACAAGGATAAGGGAAACGACTAGGATAATGGCTGCTCCGACAATTAAACCTGCATCTACATCCAGAGCTATATCCAATTTATCTCCTTCCTAATAACCTATGACTGGATGAAACAAAATAAGCAATAAACAAGAAGCAAACCTTCCGACTGAAAGTATACCAAAAATCAGCGTAAAAATCTCAGCTTCTCTCCTTAGCCTTCTCTTTGGTCACTACCAGTTTTAGTTTCTCGACCTTAGTTACTACCACTTCCTCTCCCGGCTTCACACTGCCACTGTCGACCCTAGCTGTCCAGCGTTCGCCTTCAACAAGAACCGTACCTTTAGGGGCAAGAGCTGTTTGCGCTATAGCTACTGCACCTATTAGTCCTTCAGCACCGGTGGCTACTTGTCGTCTCTGGCCTCGAACTACAGCCCAGATAAGAAAGGCAACAAAGACAGTCATAACAATAGTTACTACAGCAATCAAGCCTCTATTTACCTCAAGTGAACTATGGCTAAACAAAGTAAGAGAGCCCACAACCATAGCAGTAATCCCCCCAGCCGTCAATATTCCAAAGGTCGGTGTATAAACCTCAGCGACAAATAAGCCAAAGGCAAGCAATATTAACAATACTCCGGCCCAGTAGGCATTGAGCACACCCAGAGAATAAAAAGCCATCAGCAAACTTATACCACCAGCTACACCAGGGAATATCATCCCTGGATTTGAAATCTCGGTAATTAACCCTATTGTAGCCAAACTCATCAGAATATAAGCGATATTCGGGTCACTGATGACATGCAGGAAGCGCTCGACGCCACTCATTTCATTTCTATTCAGACCATAATGAGTAGTATCGATAATTACCTCTTCGCCGGTGGCTAAAGTCACTTCCATACCATCGATTTGGCTAATGAGGCTTTCTAGGGTATCAGCCTGGAGGTCAATAAGGTTAGCTTCTAATGCCTCGTCACTAGTGAATGACTTGCTTTCTCTAACTGCCAATTCAGCCTGATTGGAGTCACGTCCACGCATCTCAGCAATGCTCCTAATCCAGGCGCTCGAGTACTCAGTTACCTTCTTTGCCTGTTCTTCAGGCATCTCTTCACCGACGCTTACCGGATGCGCTGCCCCAATGCTAGTTCCTGGAGCCATAGCTGCTATATGGGCAGATATAGTTATAAAAGTCCCTGCCGAAGCTGCCCAGCTACCTTGCGGTGAAACATAAACCACAATCGGCACCCTGGCATTCAAAATCCGCTGGACTATCTTTTCTGTTGAACTGAGAAGTCCTCCCGGAGTATTCAATTCAATAATACAGGCAGTGCTACCTTTAGACTCAGCTTCACTAATACCGCGCTCGATATAATCGGCTACTACAGGAACAATTGTGCCCTTGATTCTCAGGATTTCAATATTTGATGAGCCAGCATTAACCGTGCTGGAAACAAAGGATATAGTTAGCAAGCTAACCAAGGCAAAAATATAGCTAAGTCTGAGTCCAGTTTTAAACATCTCTTACCAATACCAAGTTAATTATAGCTGAGGCCACAACTAACAGCAAATTGTGATTGAAGGGGAGAATAGATTAGTGTAGAATAAATCAACTTGCGAAAGGGTAAGATTATGCCAAGTCAGAGATGTAAAGGTGCTCGAGATTTGCTTCCTGAAGATACAGAGCGCTTCCGTTACGTAGAGGATGCATTTAGGAGAGCTTGCCTCAGCTGGGGCTACCAGGAAGTGAGAACACCAACCATAGAATATCTTCACCTGTTCACAGCCGCCGGGACACTTACTCCGAACATGCTGAGTAAAGTATATTCTTTTCTTGATTGGGATGGCTGGAGTGGAGAGAGAGTAGTATTGAGGCCAGATGGCACCATCCCTGTCGCCAGACTTTATATAGAAAATTTAGCCCAGCAGGAAACAGCCAGGCTTTTTTACGTAACTAATGTTTTCGCCTTTGAAGAAACGGGCAGGGAAAACAGAGAACGATGGCAATGTGGGGTCGAGCTTCTAGGCAGCGGTAAACCAGCCTCAGACGTAGAGCTAATCCTGCTCGCTATTGAAATTCTACGCAATCTGGGTATTAGCAGCCTCGAAATACAGCTATCCCACGCTGGCATACTGAAAGCTCTGCTCAAAGAGTTGAAGCTAAAGCCTGATGAAGAGACCAAATTGCTGACCCAGGTTCTCGACGGCGACTGGCAAGTGCTGACACAAACAGCATCAGGTAACTCCGGTGTCAACAAACTGTTATCGTTGCTCCTCGACTTGAGGGGAAAACCCGGTGGCCTCCTGAAAGATTTAAAAGCGCTACCTCAGATTTCCCTTGATTTAAAATCCGAACTCGACAATTTTGCTAAAGTCGCCAGCATCCTCGATGCTCTAGACTGCAATTACCAGATCGATATTACATCTACTCAAGGTTTCGAGTACTACACTGGACCTTGTTTTCAATTTTTAGTTAAGGGAAACAGGATAGGCAGTGGCGGTAGATACGATAACCTTATCCCACTTATAGGCGGTAAAAACACACCAGCCTGTGGTTTTGCTCTCTATATTGACCCGCTTATGAATTTGCTTCAGCCCAAAGTCGGACAGAAAGTAGAACAGAGAATTCTAGTTAGGGGTGAGACCGCAACGCCAAGTATAATGAAATTATGCTTTCAGTTGGCTCAATCACTCCACGAAGCTGGCTATGTAACTGAGCTTGATTTCAGCGGCCGCCAACCAACCTGGCGCTGGATAATCACTGTTCAAGCGGAGCCACCATCCTTTTTTGTTACTGACCAAATCCGAAACCAAAAGAGAGAAGTGTCTTCAGTAGCTAATGTTATTGATGTAATAGGAGGATCAGCATAACTTGTTAGCCAGACATCAGTCGGATTACATTAGGCTAGCTTTACCCAAGGGAAGGCTTCTACCAGCTACAGCTCGCCTATTGAGCGAGATAGGTCTAGAATTCAAAGACTATACTCAAAGGACGCGGATTTACCGCCTCAAGTCAACAATGCCCCCTTACCTATCAGCTAAGATGTTCCAGGAGAAAGATATCCCTATTCAAGTAGCTGTAGGCAACTATGATTTTGGCATCTGCGGTTTGGATTGGATTGAAGAGCTTTTGGCTAAATATCCGGCAAGCGCGTTGGTGAAAGTAGTCGACTTGGAGTATAACAAGGGAAATTTATATATGGCGACGAGCCAACAAGGAAGTATAGCCAACCTCCAGGAATTGCAGACCAGACAGGACATCTGGCGCATAGTAACTGAGTATCCCAATTTGGCAGAAATCTTGGCTTTGAGTCTAAGATTAAGAAAGTTCAGGGTTTTTCCAGCGTGGGGTGCTGCTGAAGCCTATCCACCGGAAAATGCCGACATGGTCGTGCTGTGGGCAGAAGATGAATCGAAACTAGGAACTCAGAACTTAGAACCACTAAAAACTCTATTCCCTACCAGTGCCTTTCTTATCGCTAATCAAGAAAGCTGGCAAACCAAGAATGTTAGCCAAGTCATAGCTCATTTTACTCATGGTCTCCAGATGAAAGACAAGCCATGGCTACAAACGAAGCCAAAATCCACCAGGAGCTTCAATAGCTTCCATCCTGATTTTAGTGAAGGCAAGGTTTGGCTCGCTGTACCTGACGGGCATCAGCAAGCACCAACTTCAGAATTTCTCACTAAAGCCGGGCTAGAGCTACAAGGCTATTCAGAAGATGCACTCAATCGGCGCCCGACTTTCAACTTGGAGGGAGTTAATGTTAAGGTAATCAGACCTCAAGATATGCCACTTCAAGTAGCCAATGGGAACTTCGACCTAGCTATAACTGGCAAAGATTGGCTTCGTGACCACCTCTATCGCTTTCCCTCAAGCCCAGCTACAGAACTCGTTGACCTTGGCTTTGGCAAAGTAAAAGTAGTAGCGGTAGTTAGCCAGGACCTGCCTGTAGCCGATATTAACGATTTGAAACAACTGGTACAAGTTGGTCAGCTATCTCCACTAAGAGTAGCTTCAGAATACATAAATATCGCTGACAAATATCTTCGTGATAACCATGTTAGTCAATACAAATTGATCCCTACTTGGGGAGCAAGCGAGGCTTTCCTGCCTGAAGATGCTGACTTGCTTATCGAAAACACGCAGACGGGAACGACCTTAGCCAAGCATAACCTCAAGATTATAGACACTCTTTTTCAATCTACAGCTTGCCTTATCGGTAATAAAAACAGCTTAGACTCTCCCATCAAGAGAGAAAAAATAACCTCTCTCATCAAAACCTTTCGCCATACGGTTGAGGGTAATTAGGATGATACTAGTTGAAGGCTTTCGCAAGGCAAAACCGCTACTAACCAGAGAAATCCCATTCGGATTCTCTCTCACATCACCGGAGTCAAAAGACAAGACAAGAAAGGAGGAGCTTTCTCCAGAGCAGACAGTTAGACACATCATCGCTGAGGTATATGACAAGGGCGATAAAGCTCTTTTTAGCTACACCAAGAAACTGGACGGAGTTGAGCTTAGCTCGCTAGAAATAACTCAAGATGAAATTTCGGCGGCTTATAAAAAGGTAGATAAAAAGCTGGTATCGGCGCTTAAACTAGCCGCAGACAGAATAGATAAATTCCATTCCACCTGTAAACAAAAACTTGAACTTAGCTTTCTTAGTCATGGCCTGGGGCGACAGGTCAACCCACTGGATAAGGTAGGTATTTATGTGCCTGGTGGAACTGCTGCTTACCCCTCCACAGTGCTAATGACAGCTATACCAGCCCGAGTGGCTGGAGTCAAAGAAATTATCGTGGCTACGCCACCGCAGGAAGATGGTGCCGTCTCAGCACCAACACTCGTGGCAGCTGACATCGCCAGGGTCAACCGCCTTTTTAAGATAGGTGGCGCCCAGGCTATTGCCGCTCTGGCCTTCGGCACTGAATCGGTACCAAGAGTGGACAAAATCTGTGGCCCGGGCAATATTTTTGTGGTTTTGGCTAAGAAAATAGTCTACGGAGTAGTCGATATCGAGAGTCTTCCGGGCCCCAGTGAGGTGGTAATTGTGGCCGACGACACTGCTAATGCCTCCTTCTGTGCCGCTGACCTCCTAGCCCAAGCTGAACACGACCCCGCGGCTTCGGCAATCTTAATCACCACCTCGTCCAAATTAGCTGGCGATGTAGATAGTGAAATCAAGCTCCAGCTGGCAAAGCTGGAACGACAAGCTATTGCAGCAAAATCTATAAACTCTAAAGGTATGATAGTGCTGGTCGACAACATGGATGAAGCTGTTGAATTGGTCAACATCTATGCCCCGGAGCACGTGTCGTTAATGGTACGCAATGCCAGCACTTATGCTCAAAGAATTCACAATGCCGGCTGTATCTTTATCGGCAATGGTTCTCCCGTGGTTCTGGGCGATTATATTGCCGGACCGAGTCATGTCTTGCCTACAGGCGGCAGCGCTCGTTTCAGTTCCCCACTCGGTATTGAAGATTTCTTTAAGGTCACCAACATCATCGCCTTAGACGAGACTCAGGGAAAAGAACTGGGACCCTCAGCTATAGCTATAGCTGAGGCTGAAGGACTTAAAGGCCATGCCCAAGCAATTAAGCTAAGGCTACAAGCTACAGAGGAAAGGCTCAGATGATTTCACCTGAAAATATCGACCCATTAGTGAGACCTGAACTCAAGGCCATGAAGGCCTATACCCCCGTTGAGCCAACTGATGTATTGAGCCAGCGTACTGAGATCCCCGTGGAAAAGGTAATCAAGCTTGATGGCAATGAAAACCCTTACGGCTGCTCACCCCGGGTGAAACAAGCCTTAGCCAACTACTCCTATTATCACCTTTATCCTGACCCGCAACAACGGAAATTAAGAAAAGCACTGGAAAAATATACGGGATTAAGCTCGGAGCATATTATAGCTGGCAGTGGCAGCGATGAACTCATTGACCTTGTCCTACGGCTATTTATTGAACCTGGAGACAAGGTGATTAACTGCCCACCAACCTTCGGTATGTATCCCTTTAGCACCGATGTCTGTGGTGGCAAAGCAACTAACATATTCAGGAAACAGAACTTCGCTATCGATGTTGCCGGCATAAAGAAAGCTGTAGATAAGCGGACGAAGGTTATTTTTATTGCCTCACCAAATAATCCTTCGGGCAGCCTCACCTCAGAACCTGAAGTTTTAGAACTACTAGACACCGCCGCTGTAGTAGTAATAGACGAAGCTTATTCTGAATTTAGCGGGATAACCATGGCCCCCCTCGTCCCCAATTACCCAAATCTAATAGTTCTACGTACCTTCAGCAAATGGGCAGGGCTAGCTGGACTAAGAGCCGGCTATGGCATTTTCCCTACCAACATCGTTAAATACTTAATGAAAATAAAGCAGCCATATAATGTAAATGCCGCTGCCCAGGTGGCAATGCTAGAATCACTAAAGGATATTGATTATCTACGCAGCACAATCAAGTCAATAGTTGATGAACGAGAACGGCTTTTGAGCAAACTCGGCGACCTAGATTGGCTAAAAGCCTATCCATCGCAAGCTAACTTTGTCCTCTGCTCAGTACCCAACGGCAAAGCAAAGGAAATTTACCAAAAACTAAAAAGGGGGGGCATCTTCATCCGCTATTTCGATACCCCAGAACTAAAAGACTGCTTGCGTATCAGTATAGGCAAGTCAGAACATACTGACACGCTAATTGCTGCGCTACAAGAGATATATTAACCTTGTGAAGGGGGATAAAAACATGGCTGAAAGAAAAGCAACTGTAACTCGCGAAACTAAAGAGACTTCCATCAAGGTGGAGCTGAATATCGATGGCAAGAGTAAATATGAGATTACTACAGGCATCAGATTCTTTGACCATATGCTAAGTCAATTAGCTCAGCATGGGATATTCGATATAAAGCTCTCGGCTACAGGCTCTGACCAGCACCATGTGGTTGAAGATGTAGCCATTTCCCTGGGAAAAGCCTTCAGTCAAGCTCTAGGAGACAGACAGGGAATAGTCAGGATGTCGCACGCCGTGATACCTATGGACGATGCCTTAGCCTTTGTAGCACTCGATATCGGGGGCAGAGGTTTTACAGCATTCGAAGCCACTTTCAGTGATATCAGTATAAGCGAAATGCCCACTGACTTAATTCGCCACTTTTTCGTCTCCTTCGCCTCTGAAGCAAAGTTTAATATCCACACTAAAGCCATCAGCGGCATCAATGACCATCACAAAGCCGAGGCTCTATTCAAGGCTTTAGCCCGGGCGCTCGACGCAGCAACTTGCATTGACGAGCGCAGCGCAGGCAGGATACCCAGCACCAAGGATACTATTGGGCATTAAACTTTTCGAAGGGAGAAATATTCGATGGAGCTCACCGAAGCCATAAAGTCCAGAAAGAGCATCAGGGGCTACCAGCCGACCCCAGTACCCAAAGAAATACTGGCTAAAATCTTAGAGGTAGCGACACGTGCTCCCTCGAGCTTGAACTCTCAGCCCTGGGAGTTCACCGTCTTAGGCGGCAAAGTGCTGGACGATTTGAAACAAGCCCTGGAGGAACAATTTCTGGCTGGTGCAGAAATTCAGACAGACTTTCCCATCGAGTCTCTTACCGGGACTTACAAGAAACGCCAGGTTGAGCTAGGTATCACACTATACCAACTCATGGGTATTGCCCGTGAAGACAAGGAAAAGAGAAACCAGTGGACGCTGAAAATGATGCGCGCTTTCGATGCCCCAAACATCATAATAGTCAGCATGGATAGAGAAGTTAGCGGTTTCCAGGCAATGTTTGGCATAGGCTCAGTAACTCAAACCATAGCGCTGGCAGCAGTTAATTATGGCCTGGGAACTTGTATACAAGGAGCCTTGCTATTTTACCCCAAAGTAGTGAGGCAAATTGCGGGCATCCCCGAATCTAAAAAACTTGCCATTGCAATAGCCATCGGCTACCCCGACTGGGACTCCCCGGCCAACAAGCTGCAGACCACCCGCGAACCTCTTGCCAGCATAGTCACCTGGCGAGGATTATAAGACCAGCTTTACCTATTCTCTCAAACTCCGGCCGATAAACAATTAGCGGTAATCTGGCTCTTGAGATAATTAATAGCCCAGATGATAAGCTCCTCGTTGTCCAGTTCAAGCGGAAAATCTGGTGTAAGCCCGACATCGTCTATAGGCCTGCCAGAAGGAGTAAACCACCGTGCTACAGTTAGATGCAGAGATGAGCCATCCTCGAGATTACGAACCGATTGGACGCTACCCTTGCCGAACGTTTTACCACCAGCTAACTTGGCCCGACCGTAATCCTGAAGAGCACCAGCAACTATCTCACTGGCGCTGGCACTACCATTATTCACCAGGACTATAAGCGGCAAATCCGTAGCTATCCCCTTTGACTTTACCCGTAATGGACTATGCCGTCCCTCACCATCCACAACATCAACGACTATCCCTCTAGTTAAAAAATCACTGGCAACATCAACCGCTGCGCTAAGCAAGCCACCTGGATTGTTGCGGAGGTCAAGGATAATGCCAGTGGCTCCGCTATCAATCACATCTTCGAGCGCAGCATGCAAATCATTCCCTGTAGACTTCAAGAATTGACTTATCCTAATATAGGCAACATCGCCCCGCATTTCCGCAAAAACGCTATCCAGCTTTATCTCACCACGGACTACCTCAATCTCCACAGCCTCACTCTCCCCTTCGTGAAGGATAAGAAGGCTAATTGAGGTGCCCGCTGGCCCCCGGATTTTAAGAGTTACCTCAATCAAAGTCATCTCCGAGGTGGGCTCGCCATTGGTCTCCAGAATCTTATCTCCAGCCTTTATCCCAGCCTCCTCGGCAGGAGAACCAGCAAAAGGAGCAATAATTATTAACTGCCCATCACGGATACCGATAACAGCGCCAATACCCTGGTATTTACCTTCAAGGCCAGCCAATTCCAACTGGTGAGTTTCAGGGTCAAGGTAAAAGCTAGGAGGGTCATCCAATGCCTCCATCATGCCTCTGGCTGCGCCCTGGCTCAGTTTTTGGACATCCAGTTTATCCTTATCCACATATTCCTGAGACAACATATGCCACATCTCAGCGATAATATCAAACTCAGGAGGCAGCTCAGAAGATGAGTTAACATCCGGCTCAGAAGACGAATCCCACGGTAACTCAGAAGACGAGTTAACATCCGGCTCAGAAGACGAATCCCACGGTAACTCTTCGATACCAGAGACACAGCCAGTACCAAAGATTAAAAAAGAAAGCAGCAAGGCAATCAACACTGCAAAGATGGGATTAGCCCGCTTTATACTCATAGTTCGCCTCCGTCTAGGTAGTAGTGGTATAAATAACACAGGAGGTATTGTAGCAGTTTATAGAGGAAATGCGAAGGCTAACCTTGCTCCTCTTGAGCAATGGCCTGATTCACCAACTGAATGGTCTCGTCCAAGCCATCGAGTGCCAAAGATAATCCTAGCTGCTTAAGCTCGGTATAGCCAAGTCCTCTAAATAGATGCTGGCCAGATACAGTGGCCATCTCATCGTAAAGAGCTGGCCAATCTCCACCTCGCCGCTCTACGCAAAACAAAATAAAATCTCGAAGTTGAGGATCCAGAGAATTCATAGCTTCCTAAAAGTAAAACGTGGAATGGATATGAAAAGTTTACCGGGTCGAGGAAATCAAGGCAAGGTTGCTCACAACCATTAAGCTTGCCCTTTCTCCTTTAATTTCGCCTTAAGCAACATATCGACTAAGGCACTTACCCCTGTTTCCTCCTTTGCAAAGCTAAAATTTTTCTCAGTTCTTTAGTACTAGATAAAAAACACTAGGCGGCAAAATTCCTTAGAGGTTTCCATAAAGATAAATGGGCCAAGTAGACATATAAGCCGAGTTCTGTACCCTAACAAAGTCAGGGCGGTGACCATCCATCTAGCCCCGATGTTACCATCGAGGTCAAGCGACCAACCCGGGGTCAGGGCCAGGCATCCCTCTGCCCTCTATTCGGTCTTGCTCCGGGTGGGGTTTGCCCAGCCGACCAGTCACCCGGCCGCTGGTGAGCTCTTACCTCACCATTTCACCCTTACTCTTAACACGAAGAGCGGTATGTTTCTGTGGCACTTTCCGTAGGGTCACCCCTCCTGGGAGTTACCCAGCACCCCGCCTGGTGGAGCTCGGACTTTCCTCCCTGATTCTTAATACCAAATCAGAGCGGTCACCCTGTCTACTTGGCCCACTATTCACTTTACACCCCAAACAAAGAATCGTCAAATTTGATTTGCTGAGGTTGTTTTGCTTATCGCCTTAAGCCAAAATCTTCCGGCAAAGTGAAGAGTTCAAAATGCAGACAGTACTGCGAAGCGCTCTAAGTTACCTGCCCGAAAATTTCTTTAGCGCTGCCGTGGCTAAGGCATCAGCTTCAGTATTTTTCGCTCGCTTGACATGAACAATAGATAAATTTGCACATTCCTTTGAGAGCCTAGCAGCCTCAGTATACAGAGGAAGGAGAGAAAGACTCTTCACCCTATAAATACCGGCTAATTGTCTAGCTACCAGTTCTGAATCAAGGTAAAGAATAACTTCAGTTGGCTTAAATTTGATTGCTGCTTTTAAAGCAGCAATCACTGCCTGATACTCAGCTTGATTATTAGTACTCTGACCAATATATCGAGAGATTCTAACCAAGTATTTTTGCTGTTCGTCCTTAATAACAGCCCCGATAGCTGCTGGTCCAGGATTGCCCCAAGAAGCTCCATCAGTATAGATTTTCAGTCGCATACTGTATTTCGGGAAAGACTCTAGCTTAGATAAAGTATCCTACCGCAGCTGCTGCACTGAACCACATCTCCAGCTCTAGCTTGCTGCAACTCACGCATTGACAAGTTAAGGCGGCATCCCTGGCATCTCCCTTGCTCTACTTTGACTACCGCTTGCCCCTTTCTCAACCTTATCCTCTCATAAAGCTCCAGAGACTGCGGAGCAACTTCAGAAGCCGATACCTGCCGTTTCTGGCTGAAGTCAGCAAGCTGCCTTTCCGCTTCAGCTTGCTGCTGAGCTAAGACCTTTTGTTCCTGCTGCCACTCTCCTTCGAGCTTACTAAGTCGCTCAGTAACCAACTTTATCTTACCTTGCTCCTCTTCTACCTCAGCCATTAAGTCCAATAAGCTGTCTTCTTTCTGCTTTAATTTAGCCTTAAAGAGTTTCACTTCTTGCTCAAGGCTAAGTAGCTCTTTAGGGTTCTTGATTTTACCATCATAAAGCTTCTTACTCATCTGCGCGATGCTACTTCGCAAGTCTTCGCTCTCCCACTCTACATCACGTTGTTGCTTATCTATCTCGGCTAGATGTTCCTCTTTAGCAAGAAGCTCAGCCCTAGCTCTAACTAAAGTCTCACTTTCACCTAATTGGCGATTGACCTCATCTAAAAGCTCTTGTGTCTTCTGGATTTCCAGATCGATTTGCTGTAATTCATAGAGTCTCTTAGCTAAAATCATAACCAGGCTAATTCTACGTGAGAAGTACAAAGCCTGTCAAAAAGAAGGAGACTACTTGCGGGGATAATTAAGAAGTACCACCTGGGCGCTAGCCGGCAAAGTCGAACGAGTAATCGAAAGTTTAGACTGGGAGACTGTTTCCTTTATACCCAGTTCCTTCAAGAATTTGTCTACAGGTTCGAGGTCCCCAATCAAATCTGGTGTTTTATAGTGCATAGGAATAACAACCTTAGGATTCAGGCGCCTTACAATCTCAGCAGCTGTCGAGCCACCTATGGTTGATACACCACCCACAGGCAAAAACAATATTTCAGTATCACCTATTGCCTCTATCAATTCAGATGAGGGCAAATGACCGAGGTCACCCAAATGACACAATGTCATTCCATCTATCTCCAAGAGGTAAACAGTATTCTTACCCAGTCTTTCCCCTCGGACAGCATCATGAAAAGTAGCAATGCCGGTAATAAAAGTGCCCTTCAACTCATATTCACCGGGACCTCTAATTTCCTTGAATTCACTGGTGATAGCTTCGGTATAGCAATGACCAGGATGAAAATGGCTCAGGGTCACTATGTCAGCCCGAAGCTTGCCTACAGAATAACCCAGACTCGGGTGGCATGGGTCAGTGATAACAACAGCCTCTTTCCCTTTGACAGAAAAACAGGAATGCCCTAACCAGGTAATCTCCAAACTAATGACCTCAATGAAAACTATACAATAGGGGTTAAGGTAAAATTCTCAACCCTTAAGTCGTCGAAGAAGTAACCATCCTGAAGGCAAAGCTAAAGCCGCAGCGACTATTTTTACCAAATCACCAATTACAAAAGGATAAAGCCCAGACTGGAACACAGTACCTTCGGGAACAAAATGAGCCAGCCAAGATAGACCAAAGATATAGATAACGATGTTACCAGTAAACATAGCCAGGATTGCTGTCCGCACATGTCGGTCCCAGCCTCTTTCAGCAAACCAACCAGCAACAAAGGCAGCCGCTACAAAACCCATTAAATAACCCCCTGTAGGCCCAGCCAAACGAGCAATGCCTAGAGGCCCACCTAGTGCAAACCAACATGGAACTCCAGTAGCCCCTATAGCCAGGTAACTGAGCTGGCTTAATGCCCCGCGGCGGCTTCCTAAAAGAGCACCAGCCAAAAGAACACCAAAGGTTTGCCCGCTCACGGGTACCATACCCATCCAAAAGCTTACCTGAGCACATACGGCAGTTAGGCAAGCAAAACTAATTACTAGAGCTGCATCCCAAAGGAAGCCCGTCCTAGGAATAGCGATATCCACAAAGGTGAGACGAGCAGTTGACATTTTCATCTTAATCGTTGCCTCCTTATTACTAATGATCAAAATCAAAGTATAACAATGGAATAGAAAAAGGTCAATGGCTGCCGATGGTTGTGATAATACTTAAGCTCTTCAGGCTATTTCAGCCAGCCAACCGCAAACAACCCCGCTAAGCGAAAGCACCTTCTCCTTCCGTATAATCCCAAATCTTCCACTACATTAAAATACATAGCCTTAGCCCTAGTTACATTGACGCCAGACCTTAGCAACGAGTAAAATTCCAGTATTATGCATCACAAAATCACCCTCAAGAATGGACTACGCCTTATTACTAGCAACATGCCTCATACTCGTTCAGTCTCCATGGTTTTCTTTCTCGGCGTCGGAGCATGCTACGAAACTGAGCCTGAAGCTGGAATCTCCCATTTTATTGAGCACCTTTGCTTTAAGGGTACTGAAAAGCGTCAGAGCTCTAAGGAAATCAGCGAAGCTATCGAAAGTGTTGGTGGTACAATCAACGGGGGCACTGACAAGGAACTAAGCACCTTCTGGTGCAGGATAACTAGCCAACACTTTCTTTTAGCTTTAGATGTGCTCACTGACTTGCTGCTAAACTCCCGCTTCGACGACAAAGACATTAACCAGGAACGCCAGATAATTATTGAGGAAATAAACATGAGCCTTGATTCTCCACGGCAGCGAGTGGACATGCTAATCGATGAGCTTTTATGGCCAGGGCAACCGCTAGGGCGTGATATCGCCGGTAAAAAAGAAACGGTAGCTGCTCTAAGTCGCCAGCAAATGCTCGACTTTTTCTCCCAGCATTATTTACCTAATAACACCGTAATTAGCATTGCCGGTGATATTAATCATGAACAAGTGCAAGACATCGTTAACCAGACTCTCGGTGACTGGAGACCTAACAAGATACTGACAGGCTTTCCCAGTAAAGATAACCAAGAAGCGGTTAGATTTCATATTGAACATCGAGACATCAAACAGGCTCACCTCTGTCTTGGTATTCCCGGTCTATCTATTTTCCATCCTGACCGTTTTGCCCTTGACCTGCTCAACATAGTATTAGGCGAAGGGATGAGTAGCCGTCTGTTCATTGCGGTTAGAGAGCAAGAGGGGCTTGCCTATGACATTCACAGCTATGTCGATCATTTTACTGATTCAGGAGCAGTTATCATTCATGCTGGAGTCGACCCCAGACGAGTCGACGCTGCATTGCAAGCTATCCTTATCCAGCTCTCTCAGCTTAAGGAGCACATCTCTGAACCTGAACTCAACAAGGCTAAAGAGCTAGCTAAGGGACGATTACTTCTAAGCTTAGAAAACAGTCGTAGTGTTGCTAGTTGGTCAGGAGTTCAAGAGATACTTGCCAATCGTATCCTCACCATAGATGAGGTCATATCCCTGATCGAAGCTGTTACTATCGAAGACCTGATGCGAGTCGCCCAGCAAATTTTGCTTAGTGAAAAACTAAATTTGGCTATCGTTGGACCTGTTAAGAAAAAAGAGTCATTAGCAAAAATGCTCAAGCTTTAGACCCTTACAGACAAAGAGGAGCCACCGGCCGGTGGCTCCTCTTTCGATGTTTCCTATGGCCTACTAATACTCCGGCATAGGTGGCATAGATGCCCTTTCTTTTTCTGGAATGTCCGTCACCAGAGCTTCAGTGGTCAAAATCATGTTAGCAATACTGGAGGCATTCTCTAAGGCAGTCCTGACAACCTTAAGCGGGTCAATGATGCCTTTTGCCACCATATCACCGAACTCATCCTTCGCGGCATCATAACCAACGCCTTTCTTGCTGCGCTTCACCTTATCTACCACCACTGAACCCTCCTGCCCAGCATTTATAGCAATCCAGCGCAGCGGCTCTTCCAAAGCTCGCTTAAGAATAGCAACACCGGTAGCTTCATCGCCCTCCGCCTTAACCTTATCTAGAACCAGACTGGCATTAAGTATAGCAACACCGCCGCCAGGCAAAATCCCTTCCTCAACCGCAGCCCTGGTCGCCGACAGAGCATCCTCAACCCGATGTTTTTTCTCCTTAAGTTCAACTTCAGTGGCAGCTCCTACCTTGATCACTGCCACACCACCAGCCAACTTGGCTAACCTCTCCTGAAGTTTTTCCTTATCATAGTCGGAGGTGGTCTCATCAGTCTGCGCCTTAATCTGCTTAATCCTGGCTTGAATTTCTTCCTCAGACCCTTTACCCTCGACAATGGTAGTGTTGTCTTTATCGGCTACCATCCTCCTGGCACGACCAAGGTCCTCTACAGTTGTTGAATCAAGCTTTCTGCCTACCTCTTCAGAGATAACCTTACCCCCGGTCAGGATAGCTACATCCTCAAGCATAGCCTTTCGCCTATCTCCAAAACCCGGTGCTTTAACTGCCAGGCAATTCAGCGTTCCTCTCAGCTTGTTGACTACCAGAGTAGCCAGGGCTTCACCATCCACATCCTCAGCAATAATCACCAGATTCTTGGAAATCTGAAGTACCTTCTCCAGAACAGGCAAGATATCAGATATAGCTGAAATCTTCTTATCCGTAATCAGGATATAGGGGTCTTCAAGTTCTGTTTTCATAAGCTCAGCATTGGTGATGAAGTAAGGGCTAATGTAGCCACGGTCAAATTCCATGCCTTCGACGTAATCCGTCTCATACAGTAAACCCTTTGATTCCTCAACAGTAATCACTCCATCCTTACCTACCTTCTCCATAACCTCAGCGATGAGATTGCCTATCTCGGCATCCACAGCTGATATGGTTGCCGTTTGAGCTACCTGCTCTTTAGTGGTTACCGGGACGCTCATCTTCTTCAAGTCCTCGACTATAGCCAGTACCCCTTTCTCCACACCTCGCTTCAAAGCCATTGCGTCAGCCCCAGCAGCTATATTCTTAAAACCCCCACTTACAATAGCTTGGGACAGAACAGTAGCTGTAGTTGTACCATCGCCGCACTTGTCATTAGTTTTAGTCGCTGCTTCCTTTACCAACTGGGCACCCATATTCTCGAACGGGTCGGGCAGCTCAATATCCTTAGCTATGGAAACGCCATCATTAATTACAGTAGGGGGACCAAACTTCTTATCCAAGGCTACTGGGCGTCCACGTGGTCCCAAGGTCACCTTAACTGCATCGGTCAAAGCATCGATGCCAGTTTTCAAGGCTCGCCTCGCCTCTTCACCATAAAGAATTTGTTTCGCCATTCCTTCTTACCTCCTTATTATAGAATTTTAACTTACAGCCGTGTCTATCCTTGATTAACTCTTCTTAGCTAAAATATCACTCTCCCTGAGGATAATCAGCTCCTCATCATCTTCCTTTATCTCAGTGCCACCATATTTAGCATAAATCACCACATCGCCTTTCTTCACATCCATTGCTAGCCGTGTGCCATCATCGGTTAATCTGCCTGGACCAACAGCAATAACCTTGCCTTCCTGAGGCTTTTCCTTAGCCGTATCTGGCAAGAGAATGCCCCCCTTGGTAACGTCCTCCTGGGGTATAGGTTTCACCACTACCCTGTCCCCTAAAGGTTGAAGCTTAACTACCATCTTTACCTCCTTCGTTAGATTTTAGCAGTCTCGGCCTAAGACTGCTAATTATATTAGCACAAAGAATCTCATCTGTAAAGAGCTCTGTATAAACACAATTGCCAATCTCTAAAAAACTCATGCGCTCGCGCCTAGATTTCATGTCCGGCTCTTTTATAATCCTCTTTAGCTCTGTCTTCTAGACCTGTCTTATCGGCAAGCTCAGCAGCATGACTCCACATCCCTTCTTTCTCATAGTCACGCAATTTCCTTTCCGTTTCAGCTACTTCATTGGAGGTTTCAACTACGCAGGCATGAAACTGTGACAAGAGCCTTTTAACCGGTGCTTGGCATTTCGGGCACTCAGTGAGAGGTCCAGCATCTATGCTTTGCCTGACTTCAAATCCATCTCGGCAATAATTACATCCTTCTGCAGTTGCTTTATACTCATAGATTGGCATGCTATCTTCCTTTATTTTCCTATTTCGATAGCATATCAAATACGACGTAGCTATACCAGTTCCCTTAACCTTGCCAGGTAGTCGTCGAACCTTCAGCCATAAGCCTTGTTTTAACATGAAGTTTTTCCACTCCAAACTACTAATGCTGATATCAAGAAGTTCCAGGGCCTTCTCGCTATACTCAGTATACCCGTGGTTAAAAAACTGTATAGTATGTCTTGGACACCACACATCGCCTTCTTGCCTATTTACTCTATACCGTGTAAAATATAGGGGAAATGAGTCAGAGGCAAAATCAAGTCAGATGGGACGGACAACGTATTCGAGCACTAAGGCGACATTTAAGATTGACTCAAACTAAGTTGGCTGAGGAATTAGGCACCCGTCAACAAACAATCAGCGAATGGGAAACCGGGATGTACAAACCTCGGGGAACGTCGGCTACCTTGCTCACCATAGTTGCCGAGCGCTCCGGTTTCAAATACGCACCAGCCACGAAAAAGAATGTTAGCAAATAAAGCACACTATCGATGAAAAACGAACCAGGTTACTCTGAAACTAAGCCAATCAATCGGTTTTAACAAATTTTTTTTACCCGAAACAACACGTACCCGTGTAAATCGAATATGAAAACAGATATCTCAGAAAAGCTTGTTGCCTATATTTGGCAGCATCAATTAGCACCCAACCTGAGCACTGATGCCGGGGAACAACTCCAGGTAATCTATCCAGGTAGAGTTAGCAATGGCAGTGGCTGTGACTTTCGAGATGCTGTTTTCGCTATCGACAGCAGGGTAATAAAAGGAAACATCGAGATTCATGTTAAATCCAGCCAGTGGTATAGTCATGGTCATTATCGAGACCCAAAATACAATAGTATCGTTCTGCATGTTGCAATGTGGCATGACAGCCAATCCCCCACCCTACTCCAGAATGGCAAGACTATCCCCACGGTTTGCCTGAGTCCTTTCCTGAACAACTCCCTAGACGAGCTCCACCGAGCCAGCTTAACATTCTACCCCTTGCCATCATGCCTGGAAGCACCGAGGTATTCAGGCACAGAATCATTAATCAAATTACTCACTGCCGCTGGCGAAGAAAGGTTTGCCGCCAAAATAAGTTCATTCCGTAAAACCCTAAGGGAAGAGGAGGCCGGGCAAGTGCTTTTTCGAGGCATTGCCCGAGCTTTAGGTTATGTCAAGAATGCCGAGCCCTGCGAAAAACTTGCCAGCAGGTTACTTCTCAGCTTTTTAGAGGAAGTCAAACCTGAAACTAATGCCGTCAAACAAGCCTGGATTCTGGGAGTTGCTGGTTTACTACCTTCCCAGCGGTCCAAGCTACAATATAAGCTAATCGAAGATAGAGAAGTAGACAACTTAGAGGCAATATGGCAATCCAGTGGTGCAGTCGACACCATGAAAGAAACCGAGTGGTGTTTTTTCAGAGTACGTCCTGATAACTTCCCTACCCGCCGACTTATCGCCCTCAGCTATATCCTTGGCCGGTATCACAAACCGGGGCTTCTCCACGGGATACTAAAACTGGTAGAGAAAACGCCTCCGCAGGCTCAACATCGCTGGCTGGAAAATAGCTTAACTATTGGCAGCCAGGGCTACTGGGCAAACCATCTGGACTTTGGCATCACAAAAACAAGGAGCTCAGCTCTTTTGGGTCAAGATAAAGCTGCTGAAATAATAATAAATATAGTATTACCCTTCGCCTGTGCCTGGGGTGAAATAGCTGCTGAGCCAAAGTTAAAGAAAAAAGCCGTTGAGATTTACCGTCATTATCCAAAGCCAGGAAACAATGAGCTAACTCGCTATATGAAGCAACAACTTCTGCTCAAACCAGGAGTTGCCCTTTCTGCCTGTCAACAGCAAGGGCTAATTCATATTTTCAAGACTTACTGCCGCCATCGAAATTGCACTGAATGCCTGGTGGCACTTAACCAAGGCTAAGGCTTGGTATCACATCAATGTCATATCCATCCACCTGCCCCGACTGGAAATGATAATAACCGCAGGCTGCGATCATAGCTGCGTTATCGGTACACAAATCAGGGGGTGGTATGAGGACCGGAACAGATGAGTGGCGAGTAAAATAGTCACCGAGAGCCTTATTAGCTGCCACACCGCCAGCCAGTAATATCTGCCTGACTCCCGATCTTCCAGCAGCTTCTAGCGTCTTAGTAACCAGAACATCGACTATAGCTTGCTGAAAGCTAGCTGCTGCATCAGCCACTAGGGAAGAATCCGAAAAATCCCTGGCCTGTACTAAATGGAGCAAAGCTGTTTTCAATCCACTAAAACTAAAATCATCGCTACCCTTAAGCCAGGCTCGCGGCAAAGGCAAAGATGGGATACCTTTTTGGGCCGCTGCCTCAACAGCTGGGCCACCGGGATAACCAAGGCCCAGAATCCTGGCTCCCTTATCAAAGGCTTCGCCAGCCGCATCATCTCGAGTCTGCCCCAGCTTTTTAAATTCCCCATGCCCGGTCATCAGCACTAAATCACTATGCCCTCCCGAGACGATGAGGCAGAGGCAAGGAAAAACCGGCTTAGTGTTACCTATCCAGTTAGCATAGATATGACCTTCAAGATGATTAATTCCAATAAGAGGCAAGCCTTGAGCCAAAGCAACGGCTTTAGCTACATTCACCCCAACCAGCAATGAACCCGCCAGACCTGGTCCAATAGTTACCGCGATAGCAGCTATGTCCTGCCAGACAACTCCCGCCTCAGTCATGGCACTTTCCACTACTGGTAAGACCGTAAGTAAGTGCTGTCTTGAGGCCACTTCAGGGACAATCCCACCGTAGCGAGCATGAATATCCACCTGCGAGGCAACGATGTTCGACAAAATATTGGCTCCATCCTCAATCACAGCCGCTGCAGTTTCATCACAGGAAGTTTCGATACCCAGGATTTTCATACTCAGAATTATAACACAGGCCAGCAGGACAAGTTGAAATTCGCTTTACCTGTGCTAAATGCTATAATTGTAGATAAGGTAATAAGGAAGCAATCAGCTTCAGTTGCTAAACGAAATAAGCCAGTGTAGAATATATCAAAAGGCTAATACCGTGGGAAATGGGAGAAAAATGGATACAGGTACCTGGAAAGCTAAATCAGGACTAGCTCAAATGCTAAAGGGTGGGGTGATTATGGATGTGGTCACACCGGAGCAGGCAAAGATTGCTGAAGATGCCGGGGCTTGTGCTGTCATGGCACTGGAGCGTGTGCCGGCAGATATTCGAGCTGCCGGCGGAGTAGCTCGGATGGCTGACCCAACGGTAATCACTGCCATAATGAAAACAGTGAGCATCCCGGTGATGGCTAAATGCCGTATCGGGCACTTTGTCGAGGCTCGAGTGCTGGAGGCACTGGGAGTTGACTTTATCGATGAGTCGGAAGTGCTGACGCCGGCTGATGAGAGCCATCATATCTGGAAACGTGATTTCAAGGTTCCCTTTGTCTGCGGCTGCCGTGATTTAGGTGAAGCCTTACGCCGCATCGCTGAAGGTGCAGCTATGATTCGAACCAAAGGAGAGGCTGGCACCGGTAACATTGTCGAGGCCGTAAGACATATGAGGGCAGTTCAAGACGGCATTCGTAAGCTCCAGACCATGCCTGTAGACGAGCTTACCACCGAGGCCAAAGCACTGGGTGCTCCTCTGGAGCTGGTGCTGGAAATACATAAAACAGGGAAGTTACCCGTAGTCAATTTTGCCGCAGGCGGCGCAGCTACGCCGGCCGACGCAGCACTGATGATGCAGCTAGGTGCTGAAGGCGTCTTCGTTGGCTCAGGAATTTTTAAATCGAGCAACCCTGCGGCCGTGGCTAAGGCTATGGTTAAAGCAACTACACACTACCAGGACCCAAAAATCATTGCTGAAGTATCTAAAGCCCTGGGAGAAGCCATGCCTGGATTAGATATAAAAACCATCCCTCCAGAAGAACTGTTGGCCACCAGAGGCTGGTAGCGCGAAGATGAGTGTCCTGGCTCTGCGAGGAGCTATGACCGAGCATATAAGAATGCACTCTGTTTTAAACACAAAAACCGTCACCTTCCACCCTGAGCCAACTGGTAGTCTAAGATTCCGCAGGTATTCCCTCGACCCTGCTACAGGAGATGCCCTTGCAAAAGGTAATTACTGATGATTTAGATGCCCTGCTCGATGTCCTGCCACCTCACATTCACGAAGCGCTTCTTCGGCAGCCAGATAATAGTGAATTAATAGAAGTAGTTCTAGACCTGGGACGTCCCCCTGAAGCTCGCTATCCACAAAGGGATGTAGTCCTCAACCATAAAGAGGTCACCGACTCAGATATAGAGTATACAGTCTGCCGTATCGGTAGCTTTAGCGGTGACAACCGTGCTGGCATCGAGCGCACTTTACACCGAATCTCTGCCATACGTAACCGGGAGGGACGAATCGTTGGCTTGACCTGCCGGGTTGGCAGAGCTGTCTTTGGCACTGTAAAGATTATCCAAGACCTTGTTGAATCAGAAAATAACGTGCTTCTTCTGGGCCGGCCTGGTATTGGCAAAACAACAATGCTACGAGAAGTAGCCCGAGTCCTGGCCGATGACCTCAAGAAAAGGGTAATCGTCGTTGACACCTCCAATGAAATCGCCGGTGACGGTGACATCCCTCACCCGGCTATAGGACATGCACGGCGGATGCAAGTGCCAACACCAACCATGCAGCATGCGGTGATGATTGAAGCCGTAGAAAACCACATGCCCGAGGTCATTATCATCGACGAGATAGGCACCAGCCTGGAAGCTGAAGCCGCCCGGACTATTGCCGAGCGTGGTGTCCAGCTAGTCGGCACCGCCCATGGCAACAGCCTGGTCAACCTGATGATGAATCCTACCCTGGCCGACCTCATCGGCGGCATTCAAACAGTGACCCTGGGCGACGAGGAGGCAAGGCGGCGGCACACCCAGAAATCAATTCTGGAGCGCAAGGCACCACCTACCTTCGATATAGTCGTCGAAATCCAGGAGCGAGATAAGGTGGTCATCCATCCTGATGTAGGCAAAGCCATAGACGCCATTCTTTACGGTAAACCCCAGAAAGCCGAAATTCGCTGGCTGGATAAAGATGGAGAAATAAGGAAGGATAAGACGATAACTTCCCACGCCCTGAATAAGAAGGAGCCAGAATTTAAGAGGGACGAGCCACGCATATACCTTTTCGGCATCAGCCGCACTAAACTGGGAGAAGCTGCCAAAGAGAAGCGGATTGCTTTAGACCTTACCGTTGACCTCAAAGAAGCCAATCTTTTGCTGACCACAAAAAACTATTATCGCCGAAAACCACAGAAGATAAGGGACGCTGAGGCAGCCGGCATTCCCATCTACGCAGTCAAAAGCAATAGCATTCCTCAATTTAGACAATGTCTTGATAGTATATATGCGCCGCAAAAAGTTGTCACCACCAGTTTAGCAATGAATGAAGCCCAGGAGGCAATCACTCAGGTGAAAGAAGGTAACGGGCCCGTAGAACTGAGCCCTCAAAATGCCTACATCCGTCGCTTGCAGCATCTCCTGGGCGAACGCCACAATCTGGCTTCCCATAGCGTGGGTAAAGAACCTGAAAGAAGAGTAAAGTTTCTAAAAGGCTAAGAAGCTGGTAACAGCATACAGGAGTTTTCTCCGGGGGTAATCTTTGAGTTTATTTATTACATTTGAGGGCGGTGAAGGCTGCGGCAAAAGCACTCAGGCTAAAGCTCTATGGAAAAAACTTTCTCGACTGGGGATTCCCACAGAGCTAACCCATGAGCCGGGAGGTACAGTTCTAGGCAACGAAATAAGACATTTGCTGAAAAGAAAGCGTCAGGATAATATTCTGCCTGAAGCTGAGCTGCTGCTGTTCGCTGCCTGCCGTACTCAGCTGGTAACTGAAGTGATTCGCCCTAGCTTACAGAAGGGTAAAGTGGTTATCTGCGACCGCTTTGCCGATTCTACCACAGCTTATCAGGGCTATGGTCGAGGAATAGACCTGGCAATCATTAAGACAACCAACGAATTAGCCACACAGGACACAAAACCCGACCTGACCATACTGCTGGATGTCCCGGCTACAAAAGGACTGGAACGCAAACAAGATAAAACGGAAGACCGCTTTGAGGCAGAAGATATTGCCTTTCATAACAGAATAAGAGATGGCTACCTCAAGATATCAGCAGAGGAACCTGAGCGGTGGCTGGTGATAGACGCTACTCTGCCCAGAACAGAAATCGCTGAAATTATCTGGGACAGGGTTAACCGGCTGCTTCAGACAGGAAATGTCCCAACGCATGGCTAAAAAGCAGGTAGCCGTAGCCTTAAGTGGTGGGGTTGACTCGTCAGCAGCAGCTTTTCTACTTCAGCAAGCCGGCTATGAAGTCACGGGGATAGCTGTGCGTTTGTGGTCCGAAGAAAAAGCAGCAGGAACCCGGCACCCCCTCTGGCCATCAGCACAAAATATTTATGATGCTGAGCAAATTTGCCTCACCCTTGGCATCCCCTTTCACCTCATCGACTTAGAGAATGAATTCAAACAGCATGTAGTCGATTACTTCTGCCGGGAATACACGCAGGGACGGACCCCTAATCCCTGCATCGCCTGCAATCAACACATAAAATTTGGTTTTCTCCTCGAACACGCTCTTTCTCTGGGAATCAATTATCTGGCTACTGGACATTATGTCAAGCTCGAATATCTCGATGAAACCTATCATCTACTGAAAGGCATCGACTCGAGCAAAGACCAGTCTTACGTGCTTTATACCTTAGGGCAGGACAAACTCGCTCATTTGCTCTTCCCCCTGGGCGATTACACTAAAGCTGAAGTCATAAAGCTAGCGCGACAAAGGGGACTACCTGCTGCCGGCAGACCCAGCAGCCAGGATATTTGCTTCATCTCTACCGACTACAGCACTTTCCTGAGACAGCACTTCACCATAGCTCCCGGAGACATCGTCAACAGGCAGGGCAAAGTGCTGGGCAAACACGAAGGAGCCGCTCTTTACACCATAGGCCAGAGACATGGCCTGGGACTTACTGCCGCCACACCTCTCTATGTGACAAAAATAGAGACTGATACAAATAGAATCACGGTCGGCAGTGAAAAAGACCTCCGTAGCTCCGGGCTTATCGCCGGCAAAGTGAACTGGGTATCGGGGAAACCCCCATCCGAGCCGATAACAGTCAGTGTTAAAATACGCTACAGGTCGCCAGAAGTAACTGCCGTTCTTTACCCGAAGCCAGATTCAGCCGAAATAAGGTTTCACCAGCCACAGCGCGCCATTACCCCGGGGCAGGCTGTAGTTTTCTATCAAGATAGTGAGGTTCTCGGCGGTGGCACAATCGAAAATTAAAAACACTAAACCCGCGTCTGAACCCCCAGGCCTCGCGGAGGAAAACGAACTCATCTCCCGGGGCTACCGGCTCATTGCCGGCATCGATGAAGCTGGCCGGGGTGCCCTGGCCGGCCCGGTAGTCGCCGCTGCGGTAATCCTGCCGCAATTTGCCGATTTCCCATGGCTCAAGCTGGTTCGGGATAGCAAAGAAATCTCCCCTGCAAAACGGGCCTTCCTCTTCAGCTTAATTGAAGAACAGGCCATAGCCGTCGGGACCGGCATCATTGCGCCGCAAACCATTGATTCCATCGGCATCTTGAATGCCACCAGGTTAGCCATGTGCCAGGCTGTTGAACAACTGGCCTGCTCGCCTGATTTCCTGCTCATAGACTATCTAACACTCTCCCAGCTTCCCATTGCTCAAAAGGGAATAGTTAAAGGCGACAAACTATGTCTCTCTATCGCCTGCGCCTCGATTATCGCCAAGGTTACCCGTGACCGAATTATGGTAGAACTTGACAAATTTTACCCTGCTTATGGCATGGCTCAGCATAAGGGCTATGGCACCAGACATCACTTCTCCTGTTTGAGTCAACAGGGACCTTCCCCTATCCACCGCTATTCTTTCGCCCCGGTAAGAGAGATTAATGCATCCAGTAAGCAATTTACACACGATTGATTTTACCAGGTACCAAAAAGTAGAATAACAACCAGGAATAGCCCTGACTTATATAATAACTTCAGGAGGTGTCTATTGGTTAGCGAGTGCTCTTTTTGCAAGATTTTCACCGGAGAAGTGCAAACCAGGAAAATTTATGAGGATAAAAACACCGTGGCGATTTTAGATGTAACCCCTCGATTCGCTCAGGGTCAATGCGTGGTTATACACAAAAAGCATGTTGAGCAGTTTTACGAACTCGAAGACGACGAGATAGCCGAGCTATTTAAAACAGTAAAGGTCGTGGCTAAGAAATTAAAAAAGACGTTCGACCCGCAGTTCGTCTGCTTGTTTGCCCGAGGTCAGGGTGTCCCTCATGCCCATGTCATTGTCTTTCCCTCTTCTCCGCTGGGTGTCCTGGAAGATTTCCTGAAATCTCTACACAAATTTCACCTGCTAACAGGGGAATCGACTGACAGCAAGCTCGACGATACCGCTAAAAGGATTCAAGAGGCCTGAATGCCCCTTAATCCGTGGATTCTCCGGGGAAACCCCCGCCTGTCATTGCGAGGCACGGAGTGCCGTGGCAATCTCGGTGGGGTTTTGGGAGATTGCTTCGCTTCGTTCGCACTGAGGTCAGCCTTTTGAATCTGAACTCACGGATTAAGGATGCTATAGACATAAACAGGAATTAGTTACACCATGAAACGCAAAGAGCTCGGTGACATCGGAGAAGAGATGGCCAGGAAGTTCCTCAAAAAGAAAGGCTACCGTATTCGCGAGACCAACTTCCGCTGTCGTGAAGGTGAAATTGACATTATTGCTGAGCACAAAGACTATCTTGTCTTTATTGAGGTACGCACTAAGACCGGCTCCAGCTTTGGCAGCCCCGAGGAATCGGTAACGTTTGCCAAGAAGGAAAAACTCATCGCCTCAGCCCTTGCCTACATGAGCAGCCACAAAGACCTGCCTGATAACTGGCGCATAGACTTCGTCGGCATAGAGATGGACCAGAAAGGCAAAGCCACCCGCATCGAGCTTATCCAGAATGCCGTTGACTGAGATTAGCCCTCAAACACACCCATATTCTAAGCAGTGCTCTCTCCGCCCGTCGTTGTACTGCATAAAACGCTATTTTGTTACACGGCCATGCCTCCAGAGTGGTTCCAAAGGATTTATTCAAAATCGCGCTAACATGAGCATACCTAATATCTTGTATTCACGATCATCCTCCTAGCAAATAATCTTTAAGAAGTATTCTGCCATTGAGACACTATATTTTCAATAAACGTAGATCCACCTTTGCGTAACACATTCTTGTGTTGGCAATATTGATTGACTATTCCATCACATGCTGGTATGCTCACTTTTGATTGATATAATGCCAAAGCAAAATAAGACAACTATTAAATCCAAACGAAAAAAGGGTAATAAATTGGTCATAGTAACTACGGTAGCAACGCTAATATGTTTACTATTAGCTGTTTTAGGTTTGTTTGGATATCCTTACATCAAATCGCTTATTCGGCCAATAAATATAGAACCTAAAGAAATCTCACTTCAGCAAAGTCCTTGGTCAATTAAAACTACTTTCACTGTAAGCAATCTAAGATCAGACAAAACTCAATATGATGTCTGGATAATGCTTGAATTTAACGATTGTACAATAGATCCACAAAGTATATCTTTTGAATTGCCTGACCTTGAGGATGCTATTTCGGGAACTGTTGGCCATATCGTAGTAAATTATGATTGTGTTGTAGTCAAAGGCTTCGATTCGCAGAACAAACTAATTATCTTCTTAATCATTCATCATTTACTGGCCAATCAATCTTTGCAGGTTGTTACAAATATAGATTCATCTCAAGGATTTATCGGCGGCAAGGATGCTCGGATATCTATCAAATCAATTCGCCACTCAGATACTCCAGTTAATCTCGTCAGCAAGGGAAACGAGCTTGCGTATCCCGCTTTGACAGTTCCTTTTACCTTCAAAATAAAAAGCATTTCGCTTAAGTTGAAGCGACAATAGCTACTTTACATGAGCGAAAGGGGATAGCCGAGGACATCCAATAACCTCTATAATTTTGGGACTTTATAGGATATGGTGAGATTGCACAAATGTCAGGAATGTTCAATCAGGTATTGCCGTGTGGTCGAGAATTGCACATCACACTAAATTGTGTCTCATTTGTGCTGACGATTTACGCGTTTGTGGCAAATTGTTCTCCATGTAATCCTCTAGGCGAAGAAAGCGGCTTAAAGCATTCAGTGGGTTTTGCGGTCCTAGTCCATGCTCAATGATAGATTAGATAATAAGGCTTGACATACCGTGAAACAGTGGAATAGTAAGCTTGTCATTTTGAACAACCTTTGTATCCATTGATATTTACGGCCACACAATCTATAATTTCTTCAAAAAGTAGGTCCGGATTGAATGAATAATTTTTCCTTTAGCGTTCCGATTCAGTCATTGAAAGATAAGCTCATGAGTGCAATTTTGCATTCCAGTGAGTTTAAGGAAGCGCTGAGAGACGCATCAGGAGAGATAGTTAGAGAAGCTTATGTAGCTGCGAATGAGGCGACAATTGAAGGAGTATTCGACCGAGTTCTTTATGCCATATTACGAGATGTAGGCGTGAAATTTCATCCAGAGAAGGAAATAACAATTGATACTGTAAGGCATATAGGTAAGGGACGAGCAGATAGCCGAATTGGGGCAGTAATCATAGAGTATAAACATAGGTCAAAGCTTCAACGTTTAGCAGATATAGCCAAAGCCAAGGAGCAGCTATCGGACTATATTTGTCCACTATCTGAACAATTTAATCGTGAAATCATAGGCTTCCTGACTGATGGAATACATATATACGAAATTAGGGGACTCAAAGGGAGCATATACTCAATCTCTGGCGAGGCTGAGATCTCTAGCGTGTCGTTGCTAAATCTCATTAGGTGTGTCTTTTTACTGGGACAGGCGGCTCTGTCACCAGCTAATCTCATTCGTGATTTTTGCGGCAGCCACTACGATGGTGTTCTATTTCACGTTGCCAGGATGTTAAGCACGATACTTACTAGTAAGTCTACCTTAAAAACAGACATGCTCAGGTCGGAATGGGAAGAAATCTTCCGCTTAGCACATGACGACCAGTCACAACAAAGAAGGATTCAGGAGCGGAGGGAAAAACTTTCAGAAATATTCCAGGAGCCATTGGAAGATGCAGCAGCAGAATATCGTGCACTTTTTTCACTACATACTTCATATGCCATAATCCTCAAGTTGATGGCTTTCAGGGTAGTGAGTGACATTCAGTTTGGTTCGCCTATACAAGACTACAAAAGTCTCACAGTGGCAGAGAGTGAAGTCTTGCGTCCCTTTTGTAATAAGCTGGAAGATGGCGAAATATTCCGAGACCTTGGAATCTTGAACTTGCTTGAGGGGGATTTCTTCTCTTGGTATTGCGATGAGGAGCAATGGGATGACGAATTAGCAGCTGTACTAAGAGATATCTTAGTTATATTAAGCAGGTATGAGGATGTTACAGACATCTTTTCCTCTACAGACGTTATAGAATTATTTAGGGAATTGTACGAGGCTGCTGTACCTCAAATAGTAAGAGCTAGCTTTGGAGAGTTTTATACTCCTTTCTGGTTAGCTCGACATGTACTAGAATCATCAGAGTTGAAAGCCAATTGGAGGGCATTGGACCCATGCTGTGGCTCAGGTACATTTGTAATTGCTGCAATATCTCAAATAAGAAAGGATAAAAAAGACTTAGACGGGGAAGCCCTTCTTACTGAAATTTTGTCCAGGGTCGCAGCTATAGATTTAAATCCTCTAGCAGTTCTTACGACTAGAATTCATTATTTCATTCATATAGCAGATTTGCTCCCGCCAAGTTTCAAATGCCTAGTCATTCCTGTATATCTTGGAGATTCTTCCTATATACCAGAGATTGTCAATGAGTCTGGTGTTAAATGTTTGAAATATCAACTACACACTCATATGGACCCTATTAATGTCGTCATGCCCTTATCACTAATAGAAAACACGACTGAATTCGCGCAACTGATGTATAAGTATGAGCGCCTCGTGCGCAATAAGGATGGTAATAATGCCTCTGCTCTATTAGTTGAGTCTATCAGAACAGAAGACAAGACACAGCCAATAATAGAGAAAATATTAGAGCTTACTAAGCAATTAATCGCTTTAGAGAAAGACAAGCGTAATGGTATCTGGGCTAGAATCATTACTAATTTCCTGACAACAGCCTGTCTTCAGCCATTTTCAAACGTGATTGGAAATCCACCGTGGATTGACTGGAAAAATTTGCCTTCTAGCTATAGAGAGAAGATTAAGGCTATTTGTGTGGACAAAGGACTGTTTTCTGGTGCAGGCAGAACGGGAGGAATTAACTTAAATATATGCGCATTAATTACCCACGTAGCGTGCAATTGGTTGAGCTATCATGGTAAGCTGGCATTTCTATTACCTAAGGAACTCGCAAATCAGCCATCATATGAAGGCTGGTTACGTTCTGTGGGTGGTAGTAATAGGGATATATTAGAATTCCGCGATTGGTCCACTGCGGGGCATCCTTTCTATCCGGTTACTGAAGATTTCATGACTTTTGTGATTGGGCCTAAAGTTAAAGAAGAGGAAAAGGTTAACATCACTCCTGTAACAAAGTATTCAAAGAAGTCGCAATGCAGGACAAAGGCTCGGGAATGGAAATCAATCGAAGAAGCAATGAGTAACCTAAACATTAGAGAGATGTGTGCTGGGCAGATAACGCCAAACAGTTCAGCTTACACTTTTGCTGATAATCCGAGCCAACTGCATCGATTTTCAAAGATTTTAGGAGAATGTGCATATATCGGAAGGGAAGGTATTGAGTTTTATCCCCAAGAAATGTTGATTTTTCATTATGATGCCCCAGGCCCTAAGCCAGGGACTGTTTGGCTCAGAAACATCCAAGTCAGTAAATCGAAATATCATATTCCAAGCCAAAGAGTACTGTTAGAAACCAAATTCTTGAATCCACTTGTAAAGGGACGAGGCATCGAATACTTTCGATATAACAATGACAACTTAATCGTGCCCTTTCCTTATGACAGTAGCAACCCAACGCGTCCGCTGGACAGGAAAGAATTGGAAGATGAGTCGCCGCTTCTATTATCTTATTATGAAAAATACCGGGAAATCATAGAAATGCAGACGGAGTTCAGTGATAGAATAAGGGGGCCAAATGCAGGGGAATATTACGGATTGGCGCGAACAGGGCCATATAGCTTTCAAAATGTTTATGTCGCATTCCGAGATAACACAAAGTGGCGAGCGGCTGTTGTAACAAAAGATATTATGCCTTGGGGCGACGTTAAAAGGTTCGTTTTTCAGAATCATGCTGTTTCGATTTGCGAGAGAAAGTACGGTAGCGGCTATATCAATGAGGACGAGGCTTATTATATATCTGCAATACTCAACGCGAAGATAGTAGAGGAATATATATACGCTTCTCAAGATTCTAGGTCATTCAGAATCCGTCCTCCCATCTTCCTTCCTCAATACGATGAAACCAAAGACGCTCATCGTAGACTTGCAGAACTTTCCCGTGAGGCACAAGCTGCTAGCGAAAACATTGACAGGATTCGTTCAAAGATAGACGAGATCTATCTTGGCATATGTCAAGAGAATCCCAGCTTAACAAAGCAAATGCCTCTCAACTTGAGGTGAATCATTTTTCCCCACTGAAAAACTGATGATAGTTAGTTACGAAACGGGGTTTCGCACATGCCTGAGCAATTTTTCTATTTGTCTTGTTTCAATTCAAAAGATCAGTAGTATCCTTAAATTAAACAGGCAATAGTCTAATATAAACTACGGTATCTGACTTATCATAAGGTTTCTTACGTAAACAAAACGTCATTTTGTTGGGTGTCATATTTCGTGCTGTGCTTACTCGCCCAACCCACCTAGCTTTGTCCATTACCATCCTGGAGGATTACTTGAGCCGCGACAAAGTACTGCGCAGTCAAGAAACGCAGCGCCAAACCTGAGAAGCTCGTTTGCCTCATACCGAGCGATGCTGCTATACTAACCGATGTCGTGGAATACGAGACTGTTATCGGCCTGGAGGTACATGCCCAGCTATTGACCAGGAGCAAGATGTTTTGCCCTTGCAGTGCCGATTATGCTAATGCTCCACCCAATACATATGTCTGCCCTATTTGCCTGGCTATGCCCGGGGTCCTGCCAACAATTAACGAAAAGGCAGTGGAGTATACCGTAATGACGGCCTTAGCCCTTAACTGCACCATCGCCGAATATGCCAAGTTCGACCGCAAGAACTATCCTTATCCTGATTTACTTAAGGGGTATCAGATTTCTCAGTATGACGCTCCTATGGGGCAGCACGGCTGGCTAACAATCGATATAGACGGGACAAAGAAGAAGCTCGATATTACCCGAGTTCACCTTGAGGAGGATACCGCCAAACTGACCCACTGCACCACGCCTGAAGGCGAAACCTATAGTCTGGTTGATGCCAACCGGGCTGGAGTACCTTTGATGGAAATCGTCGGCGAGCCCGATATCAGCTCGCCGGAAGAAGCCAGGCAATATCTGATGAAGCTGCGGACTGTTCTCCAGTATTTAGGCGTGTCTACATGCAATATGGAAGAGGGGAGCTTCAGGTGTGATGCCAATATCAGTATTCGACCTGAAGGCACCACCGAATATTTGGGCAAAGTCGAAGTCAAGAATATGAACAGCTTTAAAGCTGTCTACCGGGCTTTAGAGTATGAAGCCAAGCGCCAGAGGCAAGAGGTGGAAAAAGGCGGGAGAATCATCCAGGAAACGCGGGGCTGGGTAGAGGAGAGGGGGATGACCGTGAGCCAGAGGAGCAAGGAATACGCACATGATTACCGCTACTTTCCTGAGCCTGATTTGCCACCATTAGCTTTCGACAAAGCCTGGGTAGAGGAAATCAGGTCTGGCTTGCCCGAGCTGCCTGATGTAAGACGAGACCGCTTTATGTCCCAGTATGGTTTGCCCACCTATGACGCCAACTTGCTTGTCGATTCCAAAGCGACGGCTGACTACTTCGAGGACTGTATCAAGCTGATGGCAGACACCTCGAACGAAAACAACCTTCACAAGAAGGCAAAGACAGTAAGCAACTGGCTGCTTGGGGACTTTAGCCGAATGCTCAATACTACCAATGCCAGCATTGAAGAAACCAGAGTCACCCCGAAGCATTTAGTAGAGATGCTGGGCCTGATAGATAAAGGGGCTCTCAGCGGCCCGGCAGCTAAAACAGTCTTTGAAGATATGTTCCTCAACGGCAAGCTACCAGGCGACATCATTGCTGAGAAGGGGCTCAGCCAAATTAGCGACAGTTCAGAAATAGAGAAGATAGCAGCCCAAATAATAGCTGACAACAGTCAGGCAGTGTCTGACTTTGAGGCCGGGAAGCAACAAGCCCTGGCTTTCCTTATCGGACAGGTGATGAAGGCCACTAAGGGACGGGCTAATCCCGGTATAGCAAAGGAAATACTTCTAGACAAACTCGGAGGAAAATAAAATGCCTACTTATCTCATGGTTGCCCAGATTTTAGTAGCTATAGCCTTAATCGCCATAATTCTGGTGCAGGTGCATGGCGGTGGACTTGGAGGCATATTCGGCCAGGCCGATACTGTTTACCGAACGCGGCGAGGCGTTGAAAAGAGCCTCATGCGGTTCACTATCGCTTTAGTTGTCGTGCTCATAATCCTTTCCTTCTGGGCTGCCAAGATCAAGTCTTAGCCCTCAATCCGTGGATTCTCCGGGGAAACCCCCGTCTGTCTTTGCAAGGAGCATTAGCGACGAAGCAATCTCGGAGGAGGGGAGCAAGTGTGAGATTGCCGCGCTTCGCTTGCAATGACAGAGGGCAAGCTCGCAAGGACAGGATAGGGAGAGCTCAGAATAACAGGGAGTTGTCTTTGCGAGGAGCATTAGCGACGAAGCAATCCCGGAGGAGGGGAGCAAGTATGAGATTGCCGCGCTTCGCTCGCAATGACAGGGGGCAAGCTCGCAATGACAGGTAAAGGCTAACATGGCTCCAGTGATAACCCTGACCACCGACTTCGGCACGAGCGATGCTTATGTGGCCGCCATGAAAGGGGTAATCCTCACCATCAATCCAAGAGCAACCATTGTTGATGTATGTCACTCCATTGAATCCCAGAATATCCTCCAGTCTGCCTTCATCCTCAGCACAGCTCATCACTATTTCCCCGAAGGAACAATCCATCTGGCTATAGTTGACCCGGGCGTCGGCAGCCAGCGGAAAGCTATTATCTTGAAAACACCTTCAGCCTTTTTCCTGGCGCCGGACAACGGTGTCCTGAGCTATATAATAGATGAGCTATGCCCAACACCTGCCGAGCCACCCACCTCTACCCATCCTAACATCGAGCACAGAAAACTTGGTGCAGACCTCGAAGCCGTTGCCATCACCAACCCCGATTTCTGGCGACAGCCAGTCAGTACTACCTTCCACGGACGAGATATTTTCGCCCCGGTCGCTGCTCATCTTTCTCTGGACGTGTCCCTGCACAAGTTCGGGGAGAGCATAAGCTGTCTATATGCTTTTCCTGTACTGCGGCCCTATCATGATACTGAGGGAAACTTGCTTGGCCGTGTTCTCCACATAGATAATTTCGGCAACTTGATTACCAACGTCAGGGATAGCGACCTGCCAGGGGATGAGGTTACAGTAGAGATAGGCAACCAGCATATACGCGGCCTGAGCCACTTTTACAACCAGGGAAGCGGGCTGGCAGCCATCATCGGCAGCAGCGGTTACCTGGAAATAGCACTTAAGAACGGGAATGCTGCTGCCTTTCTGAATACTAAAGTAGGCGATGAAATCAAGCTGAAGGGAAGTTAGGAATTGAAAACCTACCGATTACGCTTCCAGTCTGTCCCCCTGGATGTGTCCTCGAGGGTTATGCCTAATTCAACAAGCTGACTCCGTATTTTATCAGCTAACTGCCATTCTTTGGCCTGACGCAGGTCATTGCGAACCGAGATTAAAAGTTCGATGAAAGGCTCGGCGTCAAGCGGCAATTTTGCCGGCTCCTCCAGAGTAAAGCCCAAAACTCTGGCTAGTTCAGCCAAGGTATCCTGAGCCTCAGCTATATCCAATTCTTCTTCCCGCGCCCGGTTGATTTCTCTGGCTAATTCAAAAAGCACAGCTATTGCCTGGGCAGCATTGAAATCATCATCCATGCTCTCGGTAAACCGGCGCTTAAACGGTTCGCTGCCAAGAACAGCTTTCCTGCCAGTCTCCACCCTATCCCTAACTGCCTGTCGCAGCCTTTCTATACCAGTCTCAGATGCTTCCAGCGCCTCTTCACTGTAAGTTAGCGGGCTGCGGTAGTGAGAACCAAGGATAAAGAGCCGAACAGCATCAGGACTACAGCGTTCCAGAGCTTCTTTCACAGTTATCAAGTTGCCCAGAGACTTGCTCATTTTATCTTCGCCCATCTGCAACAACCCGTTATGTAACCAATACCTGGCAAAGGGAGCAACCCCGGTAAAGCTTTCCGCCTGGGTTATCTCATTCTCATGATGAGGGAAAATAAGGTCTTGCCCGCCACCATGAATGTCAAAGCTATCTCCCAGATACCTCAACGCCATAGCGCTGCATTCTATATGCCACCCCGGCCTGCCTTCACCCCAGGGACTTGACCACGAAGGTTCCCCCGGCTTGGCTGCTTTCCACAAGGCAAAATCTAACGGGGATTCCTTCTCACCTTCTTCAGGGCTGCCTCTGGATATCATCTCATCTAAACTCTGGTGAGACAGTTTGCCGTAGTCAGGGAAACTCCTTACTCGAAAATAAACACTGCCCCCGGACTCATAGGCATAACCCTTAGTTATTAAACCCTGTATAACTTCAATTATCTTGGGTATTTCTTCAGTTGCCCGCGGGTAGACATCGGCTCGTTTTACGTTTAAAGCATCCATATCCCTGAAATACTCAGAAATATATTTTTCAGCCAGCTCCAGCGCCGGCATTCCCAATTGCTGAGCTCGGTTTATTATCTTATCATCGATATCGGTAAAGTTCTGTACATACTTAACCTTATAGCCTTTGAATTCTAAATAACGCCTGATAACATCAAATACCACATAGCTCATAGCATGGCCAATGTGGCAATCATCATAAACAGTAACCCCACAGACATACATGGTTACCGTTTCTCCCTCAGGACGAAATTCCTCTTTCCGTCCCGACAGGGTATTAAATACTTTCATCCGTCGCCTCCGAAAGTGAAGCTTTAGCGGTTATCTCTGTCTCATCTACAACCTGAGCAACTCCCAACTTCTTCTCTAGCTCGGCTATCCTTTTTTCCAGGTTCTCAATCTTTTCCCCAACCGGGTCAGGCAATCTCTCCACCGTATCAGTATCAGGATTACGAATTTCAACTACCCGCCCTGGTACGCCAACAACAGTAGCATTGTGCGGCACTGAGGTTACCACCACAGAACCAGCACCAACTTTCACATTGTCACCGATGGTAATAGCTCCAATAAGCTTTGCTCCGGCACCAACAACTACATTGTTACCCAAAGTCGGATGGCGTTTCTTTTTCTGCAAGCTAGTGCCACCCAAAGTAACCCCCTGGTATAAAGCAACATTATCCTTAATCTCCGATGTCTCACCGATTACTACCCCCATGCCATGGTCAATGAAAAACCCTTCTCCAATCTTAGCCCCGGGGTGGATTTCGATCCCGGTGAAGAAGCGACCCACATGAGAAATCAGCCGAGGGAAAAAGGGGATATGCCAATTCCACAGAGTATGAGCCAGGCGGTGAAACTGTCGAGCGTGGAAGCCAGGGTAAACGAAAATAACTTCCCATGTATTTCTAACCGCCGGGTCATGCTCAAAAACCGCCCTTATATCCTTCTTAATATTTCTAATAAGCCGCATTAAGTCTCCCTTATAACAAAGTTTACCTTATTCTACTCCACCAAAGCTACGGCACAAGCAGCCATCCCCTCTCCCTTACCAACAAAACCTAAACCATCGGTGGTAGTTGCCTTAACCATCACCTGTCCTGAGGCAATCCCTAAAGTATGGCTAAGACGGCTGCACATGTCATCAATAAAAGGCGATAACTCAGGTTCCTGGGCAATAATAATAGCATCGATGTTCCCAACCTTAAAGCCCTTAGCCCTGAGTAGCTTATTAACCTCGTCCAGCAAAACTAAGCTGGAGATATCTTTGTATCCAGGGTCCTCTGATGGGAATTGATTGCCAATATCTTTAAGCCCGGCAGCACCAAGTAAGGCATCGATTATAGCATGAGTTAACACGTCAGCGTCACTATGCCCTGAGAGCCCTTTATCAAACGGAATCTCTATTCCACCCAGGACCAGGCTGCGTCCTGAAACTAGTGGATGCACATCATAACCAATCCCGACTCGCATTAGCTTGCCTATCCCTTATTATTAGTTCAGCCAGGGCCAAATCCTCAGGAGTAGTCACCTTTATATTATTATAAGACCCCATATAAAGCTTAACTTTGTATCCCAATCGCTCCACCAAACTGGCATCATCGGTGACCTCATCTCTTATTTGCGCATGGGCTCTGGTTATTATATCAAAGCGGAAAACTTGAGGCGTTTGCACCATCCACAATTGCTGGCGATGGAGTGTTTCTCTAACCATTCCATTATCATCGCCCAGTTTAATGGTATCCTTAACCGGGACTGCTGCCACCGCCGCTCCCGTCTCCCGGGCTGCTTCTAATCCATCATGAATCAAGTCTAAAGTTAAGAAAGGACGGGCACAATCATGGATAACCACCCAATCACAGCCCTCTAACTCTTTAAGGCCTCGTCTCACCGAATCTTGCCGTCGTTTACCGCCAGGACACACCTCCACTACCTTAGACCAACCTCTCTCAGTAACTAAATTCCGCCCTGTGTCCAAATTGCTTTCATTTAGAACAATAACCACTTGATTAACCAGCTCGCAATTCTGGCATACCTCTACTGGCCAGGCTAGTAAAGGTTTGCCCGCCAAAGGCAAAAAAACTTTGTCTGCCCCCATCCGTTGACTGCTGCCAGCCCCGACAATGACAGCTCCTGTATGCAAAGAGGCCTTTCTCACCACAATATCCTCATTTCCTCGGTGGCCTGACAAGTCCCAGACGGAGCGCTTCGGCTACAGTATTCGCCTTCTGAAACTCAACGCCCTTCACATTAAATGAAGGACTGGAGGAAATTCCAGGAATGAGGCAGCGCTTAAAACCCAACCTGGCTGCCTCAGCAATCCGTCTTTCCAGTTGGGACACAGCCCTAAGCTCGCCACTTAAACCTACCTCTCCCAGGGCTACGAGTCCCGGAGCAACCTGGAGGTCCCGGAAACTTGATGCAATTGCTAAAGCAATTCCCAGGTCAGCAGCCGGCTCGCTAATCTTTATGCCGCCGACAACGTTAGTCATAATATCTTGATTGGAAAGGTTGACTCCAGCACGCCTGGTAAGCACGGCAGCTACCAAAACTAACCGACCAAAGTCCACCCCGTTAGCAACACGCCGCGGAGGGCCGAAATTAGCAAGGGTGGTTAAAGCCTGAATCTCCACCAATAGGGGACGGCTTCCTTCAAAACTGGGTACCACAGCCGACCCAATTGCTCCATTGCAATGCGAGACTAAAAAGGCTTCAGATGGGTTAGCTACCTCTATTAAGCCTGCGCCACTCATCTCAAAAACGCCCACTTCATTGGTGGAGCCAAAACGATTCTTTACGCTTCGTAGTATTCGGTAGCTACTAAAGGTCTCGCCTTCGAGATAAAGAACCGCATCGACAATATGCTCCAGCACCCTGGGACCAGCAATAGCCCCATCTTTGGTTACATGTCCAGTAATAAGAACTGGTATATCGGCTCGTTTCGCCCAGCGCATGAGCTTCATAGTACATTCGCGTATTTGGGAAATACTGCCCGGTGTCCCGGTTAATTCCTCAAGGCAAACGGCCTGGATAGAATCAATAACCGCCAAATTAGGCGACAATTCACCCAGGCGTCCCAAAATAATCTCCAAATTAGTCTCCGGAAGAATATAAAGTCTGTCACCTCCTACACCTAAGCGTTCTGACCTCAGCTTTACCTGGTGGGATGACTCCTCACCAGAAACATATACTACTGAGCCTCCTTTCTCAGCAACCGCTGAGGAAGCCTGAAGTAATAGAGTTGACTTGCCAATGCCAGGCTCACCGCCAACAAGAACCAGGGAGCCGAGCACTAAGCCTCCACCCAGAACTCGATTAAGCTCAGCCGAGGGCAAAACGAGGCGGGGATAAGTCTCAGCTTTCATCTGAGAAAGCTCCCGAGGGGTATTCTCCGCAGAATATAACCCTGCAGCTACGGGACTACGAGCAGCAACCACGGTCTGCACGAAAGTATTCCACTCCTGACAGCTAGGGCAACGCCCCAGCCATTTCGGGCTTTCCTTACCACACTGCTGGCAAATAAAAACAGTCTTAGATTTAGCTTTTTCCAAGCTACCAAACCTCGAATCGCCCCGTATTTTTGATAACCGTTAAATATTGCATTGTCACCATCAAAGACTAAACTGCAAAATAGATTTGGAATATTAAAAAGGGCGGGGATTTATTGCTCTATACATAATCCCGCCCTAAATCAGGTCAGCCAACTTGGAATCCGGGCTTACAAGGCATAAATCAATCTTATGCTTTCCCCTCTCCCAATAAAGCTCCAGCAACAGGTCGAATTACAATTGCTTCGCCGTCACGGTCCACCTCCACAGTATCCCCGGGACGGAACTCACCACGGAGTAAGGCTTCAGAAAGCTTATCCTCAACCTCGTTTTGAATTACACGACGTAAAGGTCGTGCCCCAAAAGTTGGGTCATAACCCTTTTCACCCAGAAAATCCCTGGCAGCATCGGTGATTTCCAATTTCACATTCTTCTCGCTTAATGACTTAACCACCTCGTTGAGCATCAAGTCAACAATCTGGCGGATCTGTTCCTTGCTAAGGGAATGAAAAACAACTACGCCATCAATGCGGTTTAAAAACTCAGGACGGAACTTCTTCTTCATCTCCCCAAGCACCTTGTCCTTCATCTTTCCATATTCAGCCTGCCGATTTTTCTCTTCATCAGCATGAGTAGCAAACCCCAAGGTCATATCACGCTTTATGAGTTCAGCACCGATATTGCTGGTCATAACAATAATACTATTGCGAAAATCAATCCGGCGCCCTTTAGCATCGGTCAAGTGGCCATCGTCAAAAATCTGGAGCAATATATTAAAGACATCATCATGGGCCTTCTCAATCTCGTCAAGGAGAATAACACAGTAAGAATTCCGCCTCACAGCCTCAGTTAATTGCCCGCCTTCATCATAACCTACATATCCTGGGGGAGCACCAACTAGCCGGGACACATTGTGCCGTTCCATAAACTCAGACATATCGAGCCTGACCAGGGAATCTTCTGTACCGAACATAAACTCGGCTAGGGTTCTCACGAGCTCAGTTTTGCCTACCCCTGTTGGCCCAAGAAAAATAAAGCTGCCAATAGGATGGCGAACATCCTTTAATCCAGCACGGGCTCGCCTTACTGCCTTAGACACAGTAGTTATAGCCTCATCTTGACCAATAATTCGGTGGTGTAAAGCCTCTTCCATTTGCAGAAGGCGACTAGATTCATCAGTGGTCAAGCGTACCACAGGAATTCCAGTCCACATGCCGACCACCTCAGCCATATCTTCTTCGGTTACCACGGGCTTATCCTGCTTCTGCTCCTCTTTCCACTCCTGCTCCATGCTTTTCATTTTCTTCATCAACTGGACTTCCCGGTCACGCAGCTCCGCACCATACTCATATTGCTGAGAAGCTATGGCATCCTCTTTATCCTTACGCACGCTTTCCAAAGCTCGTCTCGCTTCAGTTAAACTAATAGGCGCAACACCACGCTTAATACGTACCCTCGAGGCAGCCTCATCCATCAAATCGATAGCCTTGTCTGGTAAAAATCGGTCTGGTATATACCTGGCTGCCAGAGAAGTCGCAACCTGTAACGCCTCATCACTTATGATTAAGTGATGATACTCTTCATAGCGCTCCTTGACACCTCGCAGAATTTCCAGGGTTTCCTCTACAGTTGGTTCAGCCACCTGGACCGGCTGAAAACGGCGCTCCAATGCAGCATCTTTCTCAACATACTTGCGATAATCATCGAAGGTGGTAGCACCAATACACTGAATCTCACCACGGGACAGCGATGGTTTCAAGATATTGGAGGCATCAACAGCACCTTCAGCAGCACCAGCACCAACAATAGTATGTAATTCATCAATAAAAATTACACAATTGCCAGCATTTTTTATCTCGTCAATAACCTTCTTCAATCTCTCCTCAAATTCACCACGATATTTTGTGCCAGCTACTAACGAACCTACATCTAAAGTTACTACCCTTTTGCCTTGCAACGTCTCAGGAACTTCGCCCGACACGATTCGGTGTGCCAAACCCTCTACAACCGCTGTTTTGCCAACACCCGGTTCACCTATAAGTGCTGGATTATTTTTAGTACGACGACTAAGTATCTGAATCACTCGCTCAATCTCTTTATCGCGGTCAATGACAGGATCGAGCTTGCCAGCTCGAGCTGCAGAGGTTAAATCAATACCAAGTTGGTCCAAAACTGGTGTTCGAGCCGTACCTCGAGCAGCAGCATGGGGCTGAGATGCACCTTGGCTTAGAAGGGTGTCGATCTCAGTTTGTACTCGCTCTAGTGTAATACCAAAGCTATCCAGAACTCCGACGGCTGCTCCCTCACGTTCACGTAGCAGGCCTAATAAAAGATGCTCAGTGCCAATGTAATTATGGTTAAGACGGCGTGCCTCATCCACTGCAAGCTCAATAACCCTCTTTGCCCGAGGGGTAAGCCCAACTTCACCGATGCTCGCTCTTTCTCCCCGCCCTATCACAAACTCCACCGCTGCCCGTATCTTGCTTGCTGACACACCTAAGTTATTTAAAACCTTACTAGCTACACCTTCCTCTTCAGCTACCAAGCCCAGCAATATATGCTCAGTATCAATATAATTGTGCCCAAAATGCTGGGCTTCTTCCTGCGCTCGGGTCAGAGATCGGCGAGCCCGCTCTGAAAACTTCTCAAACCTGCTAGCCATATTTACCCCCAGTCTTTACATCCTCTACTAGCTTCAATCTATCTCCACACATTTAAATCACGTAATATCCAGCTTGCTAAATCAAAACACTTATGAAATTCTGTACACTACAACGAGCCTGGCTCTACTAGGTTCTTAAAAGCCTCTGGCAGTGGCATATTTTCCCAAAGAGTTGCCCCCCTAGTATCGTCTGCGCTGAGGCGTTTCACTTCCGTGTTCGGGATGTGAACGGGTGGTTCCACCTCGCTCTAACCACCAGAGGATTAGAATTGAACTATAATACAGGCTACTACTAAATATACAACCAAAAATATTTTTTGTCAATTAAAGCCGCACATTTGACGGCAATAGCCGCTAATGCTATCCTTAAAACAAAGATTTTAGCTTACTGAGGTGACAAAGTGAATTACGGACGTGAATTACTTAAGGGCAATACTGACTCCTTGCTTCTTTGGCTAATTAATTACCAGCCAATGTATGGTTACCAAATCATAAAAGAACTAGAAAAAAGGAGCAACGGCTATTTTCAGTTCAAGGAAGGCACTCTTTATCCGGCTCTTCACCGTCTGGAGAAAGCTGGGGTTATTCAAGGTAAATGGCAAAGATTACCAACCGGGCAGGAAAGGCGCTATTACTATATAACACAAAAGGGGCAGAAAGCCTTGACTGAGAGATTAACGGTATGGCAAAATTTTTCTGCTGCCATGGACTTAGTTATACAACCAGCAAGTGGCTAACAGGACAATGACAACCCAGTTAAACTACCTGGACAGGTTCAAAGGTTACCTGAGGCTTGATCCTACAACTGAAAGCGATGTGATGCGAGAACTCCAAGCACACCTCGAGGATAAAAGCCAGGAATTAAGAGAATCTGGGCTATCTGAAGAAGATGTAAGCGGACTTGCGGCACAGCTTCTGGGCTCTCCCCAACTTATTGCTCGGCAAATATATGAAGTATACAGCCAGGGCAGCTGGCGGCAAGCTCTATTTGCCGCTTTACCCCATCTTCTGATTGCCGCACTCTTCGCTTTGCACTGCTGGCAAAGCGCAACCTGGTTAGCAGGTATTTTAATCGCAGTCATTGGTGTCGTTATCTACGGCTGGTGTCACAGCAAACCAATATGGCTATTCCCCTGGCTAGGTTATTGCCTGATGCCAGTAATAGCTATTGGTATTCTATTGATTTACTTACCTGGTGGCTGGACATGGTTTGCAGCTGTTGCCTACGCCCCTCTAGCCATAATTGTCCTAGCTTTGCTAACCAAACAAATTATAAAAAAGGACTGGTTGTTTGCATCATTAATGTTGCTTCCTATTCCTATAGTGTTAAGCTGGATATTAACGTTAGGAATAGGGGAAAGGCTCCCGTGGTATGAACATCTTTATGGGATTGCTCCATGGATCGCTTTGAGTTTCATGGCATTGGCAGTAACTGTGGCAATTTTCATTCGTATCAGACAACGCTGGGCTAAAGCTAGCGCTCTGTTAACCCTTGAAATTCTAGTTTTGGCAATAGTAGCTTCAGCTACCGAGAATGCCATCAATTTCTGGACTTGGCTACTTCTAATTTTGCTGTCCTTGTTTCTTTTTCTTGGGCCGGCATTGATAGAACGCAGGATAAGAGAAAGTTAATTGCAACTCGCTAAAACTGGACGGATAAACCAGATTTTGCACTTCTTATCAACTAAACCAATCATCAAAACCAAAAACCTAAGAAAGAAAAGGACTATTTTCACCTCCAGCTTCCCTTTTTTGCCTGTCTAGCCTCTTTTTCCATCGCCTCTAAATAGACCTGATATTTAACATCAGGTAGATAAGCTTTAGCACAAGCATAGCCCTGTCTTACCATCTCGGCATTAACAAAGGTGCCGTCAACATAAACATAGCGTAGCAGCCTTCCATATTTATCTTTATTTGAAATGTCTTTCTCCAACCTAACCTTTTTGCCTTCCACTAGTTCCTCATTTGCCTGCTTTGCTTCTAAGTAGTAGGACTCATCCTTCTCCGGAGCATCAATACCAACATAACGCACATGATAACCACCCTCAATGACAATAGTATCGCCATCAATAACCTGAGTTACTTTAGCCACCCCAGGTGGCTGTTGGCAAGCTAGTAGCAGCAAAGTAGTCAAGAGAAGCAAGATAATAATTTTACTTCTAGGGCTCATCATACTTCCAGCTTAACACATCTTTCCTACCAGCTGTAAATGCACTATGGTGCTGGGGGCAATAAAGGGTAAGCTTTTCCAGCAGGCAATAGCTCTGTCAACACATCGGCTTTAAATCGTGGCCTAAAGCCCCCTGGTCTCAACGACAACTTGCCATGGAAGCAGCACAACGCACACAAAGAGGAAAAGACTTCCGATAACCTTTACCACAAGTTTGCCTGAGATGACTGTCCTTTTTTATAAGCAACCCCTAAGTGTTCACAGGCAAGTCTAGTAGCTACTCTACCTCGAGGTGTCCGGTCCAGGAACCCTAGTTGAAGGAGGTAAGGTTCATAAACGTCCATTATAGTATCTGCTTCCTCATTGATAGAAGCAGCAATAGTATCAAGACCAACTGGCCCGCCATCAAACTTTTCAATTATAGTATGCAGAACCTTATGGTCTATCTCATCCAAACCAAGGTGGTCAATCTCCAGCTTAGAAAGCGCCTCAATGGCCACAGATTCGGTAACCACTCCGTTTGCCATCACCTGAGCATAGTCACGCACTCGTCTTAGAAGTCGATTAGCTACCCGTGGTGTTCCTCGAGCCCGGCAGGCAATCTGGCTAAAACCAGCTTCCTTTACCTCTATACTAAGAATACTTGATGAGCGTCTTAATATTGTCTCTATGGCCAGTTCATCATAGAAATCAAGACGATAAGTAGCACCAAATCTGTCTCTCAAAGGAGAACTCATTAAAGCATAGCGGGTAGTAGCTCCAATCAGGGTAAAACGAGGTAGCTTTAAGCGCAGACTTCTGGCTCCCGGGCCTTTACCAAGAACTATATCTATAGCAAAATCTTCCATTGCCGGATAAAGAATTTCTTCTACCACTCGGCTAAGTCGATGAATCTCATCAATAAAAAGGATATCACCTCTTTGCAGGTTAGTTAAGATAGCTGCCAAGTCCCCCGGACGCTCTATTGCTGGACCCGAGCTAACTTTAATATTGACCCCCATTTCAACAGCGATAATATAGGCTAATGTAGTTTTTCCTAAGCCAGGTGGCCCGTAAAGGAGAACATGGTCTAATGCCTCTCCACGTTTTTGAGCAGCAACAATAGCTATTTCAAGGTTACCTTTGACCTTATCTTGCCCGATAAAATCAATCAGGTGCTTTGGCCGAAGGTTAGAATCCAGAGAAACATCCTCAGTGCTGGGCTTACCCGATATTATCCGTGTTGCTACCTCTCTATCTCGCATCGTTAAAAAACCAAATAAAACTTACTAAAATTATATCACAACCCAGTGCTAGCAAATAAAAGCTGATGACAATTAACAGAAGAATCCCCGCCATGTGGCGGGGATTCTTCTAACCTCAGCTTCAATTTTGAATATAGTTAAATTTCCTCAACTCTAGTTCAACTAAGCGATACTTCCGGGGGTGCTTCCCCCAGCAACATCGAGGTATCTAGCTGCGGGGTCACCTCTTCAGTTTCCTCAGTCTCAGTCAAGGATAAAACCTGAGATGGAATAAGCCTGCCGATAATCACATTCTCCTTTAAGCCAAGAAGCTTGTCTGTTTTTCCCCAAATTGACGCCTTAGCAAGCACTCGAGTGGTCTCTTGGAAAGAGGCTGCAGCTAACCAACTATCTGTCGCCAATGAAGCCCGGGTAATACCGAGTAGGACAGTCTGGGCAGTAGCTGGCTCACCTCCTTCAGCTAACACCTTAGCATTTATGCTCTCGTAGTCGAAGCGGTCAATTAAGTCACCAGATAGAAGCTCTGTATCACCGGGGGATTCGACACGTACTCGCCTGAGCATCTGGCGGGTAATAATTTCAATATGTTTGTCGTTTATATTTACCCCCTGCGACCGATAGACCTTCTGCACTTCCTCAACCAGGTGTCGCTGTACTGCTTCTCTCCCCATAATGCGCAGAATATCTTGAGGATCGACAGCCCCATCAATAAGTTGGCCCCCGGCTTTCACCTTATCGCCTGATTCAATGCGAATATGATTTCCAGACGGGACTATATATTCTCGCTCTTCCCTTTCCTCATACCGAATATAAAAATGTCCGTCCTCAATAACTACACTACCAGCAACTCTAGCTATCACCGGGTGTTCTTCAACAACGGCTAACTTTTGGTCTGGAGCTGACTCATCAGACGACGATGATACCGAAGTAGCAAGTCTTGTTCCAGCCTCGACCCATTCCCCATTGCCTACAAGCACCTCGGTTTCTGGCGGCAAGGGATATTCATCCAGATAGGATTCAGAACTGGTAACTCTAATTCTTCGTACTTCCTGAGTATCAATCACCTCAGCAGTGCCATCGATTTCACAAATAATGGCCACTCCTTTCGGCACTCTAGCCTCAAATAATTCCTCTACTCGAGGTAAACCACTGGTGATATCAAGCCCAGCCACACCACCTGTATGGAAAGTGCGCAATGTTAGCTGAGTGCCCGGCTCTCCAATACTTTGAGCAGCAATAATACCTACAGCAACACTAGGTTGTATTAACCCTCTTCTAGCAAGGTCACGTCCGTAACAGTATTGGCAGATGCCCCGTCGGGAATGACAACAAAGGGGCGACCTCACATATACTTGGGTAACGCCAGCCTCGGTAATCCGCCTCGCCTTTTCCTCATCAATCTCTTCATTTCTACAGACAATGAGCTCACCAGTGGCTGGATCGCTAATGTCGGCTGCAGCTAAACGACCAACCAAACGATCATAGAGGGACGCTAACAATCCCTTCTCCCCCTTCTCAAACAGCCAAATACCCTCTTCGGTGCCACAATCTTCTTGAGATATAATCAAATCTTGAGCCACATCAACAAGGCGGCGGGTAAGATAACCAGCATCTGAAGTCCTCAAAGCAGTATCAGCCAATCCCTTACGAGCACCATGAGTGGACATGAAATACTCCATTACGGAGAGTCCTTCGCGAAGGCTCGATTTAATAGGGAACTCAATTATCCTCCCTGACGGATCGGTCATTAAACCTCGCATACCAGCCATTTGCCTAATCTGCGAAATATTTCCTTTCGCTCCCGAGGTTGCCATCATATAGAGTCCACCATAGCGGTCTAACGATTGAGAAATAGTCTCTGTAATTTTATCTGTAGTCTCTGTCCAAACTTGAATGATACTGTTGTAGCGCTCGTCGTCGGTGATTAGCCCCCGCTTAAACTGGCTTTCAATAACCGCGACTTTCTCATCGCCTTCTTCAAGCAGCTTTGCTTTATTTCGGGGCACCTCAACATCACTTGAAGCAATAGTGGTACCCGACTTGGTAGCATACTCAAAGCCTAGCTGCTTAAGATTGTCAAGCATAACAGCAACAGAAGCATCCCCTAACAAACGGTGGCAGTCTGACACTAAACGCTTCAAATCAGCTTTGCCCATCGTTTGATTACAAAATCGAAACTCAGGAGGTAAAACATCGTTAAATAAAATCCGACCAACGCTAGTCTTTAATCTCTGCGCACCCACATCCTCAGCTCTCACCTCTATTTCAGCATCTAAGCTGACAACTCCCAACTCATAGGCCAGCTTAGCCTCTTCAAAATCACTGAAAAGCAGCCCTTCGCCCTTAGCCTTAGGCCTGATATTAGTAAGATAATAACAACCCAGAACAATATCCAAGGTGGGTGTCATCACCGGCTCACCACAACTCGGCAGTAACATGTTATGGGTGCTAATCATTTGTTCTCTGGCTTCTCTCACCGCTGCCCGGGAAAGCGGTACATGAACTGCCATTTGGTCGCCATCAAAGTCAGCATTAAAAGCAGTACATGCTAAAGGATGAAATTGGATGGCACTGCCATCAATAAGCACAGGCTCAAAAGCCTGAATACTTAGTCGGTGCAATGTCGGCGCACGGTTAAGTAACACCGGACGTTCTTTAACCACCTCTGCCAGAATATCCCACACCTCGGGTCTAGCTCTCTCCACCTGTCTTCGAGCACTCTTGATATTATGAGCATAACCTTGCTCGATCAGGCGATGCATAACAAAAGGCTTGAACAGTTCCAAGGCCATATGCTTAGGCAGGCCACACTGGTGGAGTTTCAATTCAGGCCCAACAACAATAACTGAACGACCGCTATAGTCGACTCGCTTCCCTAAAAGGTTTTGGCGAAAACGACCTTGCTTGCCCCTAAGCATATCAGACAGTGATTTTAATTTACGGTTGCTACCAACTGTAGGCACTCGTCCCTTTCGCCCATTGTCAATAAGCGAATCAACAGCCTCTTGGAGCATACGTTTCTCATTGCAGATGATAATCTCCGGAGCTCCCAAATCGATTAGCCGGCGGAGGCGATTATTGCGATTAATTACCCGTCGGTAAAGGTCGTTAAGATCACTGGTAGCAAATCGGCCGCCGTCCAATTGGACTATAGGGCGAAGCTCTGGAGGTAACACTGGAAGCACAGTCACTATCATCCACTCAGGCTTATTGCCACTGCGCCAAAAAGCCTCAACTACCCGCAATCGCTTGCTAGCTTTCTTGCGACGTTGCCCTGAACTGGATCGAACCTCTTCAATAAGTTCACGGCGTAGCTTCTCAGGATCAATATCCTTATCCTGGAGAATGCGTAAAATAGCTTCAGCCCCCATGCCAGCTTCAAAAAAATCGCCGTATCCCCGTCTAAATTCTCGGTATTGACTCTCACTAATAAGCCTTCGTGGCTGGATGTCTTCTATAGCTGCTATCTTCGCCTGTATTTCATCCCGAAGCCCAGCTTTTTCATCAAGGAACCCGCGCCTCAATTCATTTGCTCTCTCCAAAGTCTCCTGCTTCAGATGCGATTGGGCTTCCGCTTCCACCTCCGCAACTTGATTCTCCATCACCTGCTCTCGTTCGGCAGTTTGCTCAGAGAGCTTATCTTTAAGTTGCTTAATTATCCCCTGGCGCGCTGCTTTATCAACCGAAATAATAATATACCGTGCGAAGTAAAGGACTCGCTCTAAATTCCGGGGAGAAATATCAAGAAGCAACGCTAGTCGACTGGGCACTCCTTTAGCATACCAAATATGAGCTACAGGAGTAGCCAACTCGATATGGCCCATACGCGTCCGGCGTACTCTAGAATGCTCTACCGTAACTCCACATCTATCACAGGTAACGCCCCGATAGCGTATCTTTTTATACTTTCCACAATAACATTCGTAATTTTTGGTTGGCCCAAAGATCCTTTCGCAAAAAAGCCCGTCCTTTTCTGGCCTTAGGGTTCGATAATTGATTGTTTCCGGCTCAGTTACCTCGCCATAAGACCAGCTTCTAATCTGCTCTGGTGAAGCAAGCGAAATACGGATGGCATTAAAATCATTAACCTCAATCATCTTTTTCCCTCAGCTCAAAGCCTCGTATCTAGTCCCGATTTTCTTCCTCTCTTCAAGAAAGCTTATCATTTCTTCTTCTTCATTAAGTAGCTCAACAGCTAGCCCCAAGCTACGCAATTCCATAAACAGAACCTTAAAAGATTCAGGGACACCTGGACGAAGTACATCTTCACCTTTAACAAGAGATTCATAAGCTTTAGCTCGACCAGCTACATCATCTGATTTCACAGTAAGAAGTTCCTGAAGCATATGACTAGCACCGTAAGCTTCTAGCGCCCACACTTCCATCTCGCCGAAGCGCTGTCCTCCAAATTGAGCCTTACCACCAAGGGGTTGCTGGGTTATTAGAGAATAAGGACCGGTAGACCGGGCATGTACCTTGTCATCAACAAGATGAATAAGCTTCATCATGTAGATATTGCCTACAGTTACTGGTTGATCAAATGGCTCACCGGTTCGTCCATCACGAAGACTCATTCTGCCGAAGATAGGTGGTACTTGTTTTTGCTCAAGATAGACCTTCTCTACAATATCATCTACCTCCTCATCTTTAAGACCAGAAGCCTCTATTCCCAAACTATCAAGCCATAAGCGAAGGCAAACTTTTCTCGCCTCCCCTGGATAACGATCATCGAATACTTGCTCCGCATTATAATCATGCTCAGTAAGCCAAGCCTTCAGCCGAGCGAGTTCAGTAGTAGTGAATTTGCCATCTTCGGCTGAGTCAATTATGCCTGACTGCCCAGCTATCCAAGCCCTGGCTAGAGCATCCTCAATGGCAGTGTTATCAGCTCCATCAAAGATCGGATTAAGCATTTTAATACCCAGTGTTTCAGCGGCCCAGCCTAAGTGCGTCTCTAGAATTTGCCCGATATTCATGCGTGATGGAACACCAATAGGGTTAAGAATTATATCCACCGGTCTACCATCAGGTAAGAAAGGCATATCATTCTCAGGCACAATGCATGAGATAACGCCCTTGTTTCCATGTCTACCTGCCATTTTGTCTCCCACGGAGATTTTTCGTCTCTGTGCAATCCACACTCGCACTAGTCGACTTACACCTGCAGGCAGGTCACTATAATTATCACGAGAGAAAATTTTAACATCAATCACCTTCCCCCATTCACCATGTGGCACTCTGAGAGAGCTATCCTTTACCTCACGGGCTTTCTCGCCAAAGATAGCTCTCAGTAATTTCTCCTCAGCAGTTAGCTCGGTTTCCCCCTTTGGACTGATTTTGCCCACTAAGATGGACCCCGGACCAACTTCAGCACCTATGCGAACGATGCCAAATTCATCCAGATCACGCAGGCTCTCTTCACCCACATTAGGTATATCTCTAGTAATCTCCTCTGAGCCAAGCTTGGTCTCGCGAGCTTCTATTTCACACTTCTCAATATGAACAGAGCAGAACTTATCGTCTTTAACTAGTTTCTCACTGAGGATAACAGCATCTTCAAAATTATATCCTCGCCAACTCATAAAAGCACAAAGGATGTTTTGTCCCAAGGCAAGCTCGCCTTGATCTGTTGCCGAACTATCAGCTATAACCTGCCCCTTTTTAACCTTGTCACTTTTAGACACTCTAGGACGCTGGTTAATACACGTCCCTTGATTAGTTCGGACGAATTTCATTAATGGATAGACACACTCATCTCCATCCACCTCTTTAACCGTCACTTGGGTACTGGTAACTGAGACAACTTCACCTTCCTCTCGGGCAAATACAACCTGCCCGCTATACCTCGCCACTTCCTTCTCCATCCCAGTAGCTATTAATGGGGATTCAGGACAAAGTAAAGGCACAGCTTGACGCTGCATGTTCGATCCCATTAGAGCTCTGTTAGCATCATCATGCTCAAGAAAAGGTATAAGGCAGGTAGTAACACTAAAAACTTGCTTTGGTGAAACATCCATGAAATCTATCTCAGTTGCTGGCACTTCAAGATACTTGCCTCCTCGTATGACACCAATTCTATCGGAGACAAACTCATTCCTCTGGTTAAGAAAAGCGTTAGCTTGTGCAACGGTACATTGCTCTTCATCTTCAGCGGTTAGATAAACAACTTGCTCAGAAACGAAAGGAACTACTTTAACAAGTCGAGGAGGCAGGGAGGCTAGTTTCTCAGCGACTTTCTTGGTGGCTATGGTTCTAGCAGAAGCAAGGCAATTCCCGTTATCGTCAAATATATCCTCCAGAATCCTTCTCCCCGACAGTTCCTCACCATTACTAAGCACCTTATGGACCACCTTACGGTAAGGCGTTTCTATAAAGCCATATTCATTGATTCGAGCATAAGTAGCCAGAGAGCCGATAAGGCCGATATTTGGCCCCTCTGGCGTCTCAATAGGACATATTTTCCCATAATGAGAATAGTGTACATCGCGAACATCAAAGCCAGCACGCTGACGAGAAAGCCCTCCCGGCCCCATTGCTGAAAGGCGACGTTTATGAGTTAGCTCAGCTAATGGATTAGTCTGGTCCATGAATTGAGAGAGTTGTGAGCCGCCAAAAAACTCTCTCATAGCAGCAACTACAGGGCGGTTGTTAATCAAACTAGTTGGGGTGGCAGCTTCAGGACCAACAATACTCATGCGTTCTTTAATTGTCCGTTCTAAGCGCAATAACCCAATGCGAAACTGATTTTGTATAAGATGTCCTGTTGTTCGTACCCGCCGATTACCCAGATGATCGATATCATCTGGCATCTCTCTACCGTTATTAATCAATATAATATGCCGTATTATCTCCACAAAGTCCTCTGGGGTCAGCGAGCGATGGGATTGCGGGATGTTAAGACCTAATCTTTTGTTGAGCTTATATCGTCCGACCTTACCCAAATCATAGCGTCTGGGATTGAAAAAAAGATTATTTAGAAGAGTTTGGGCATTATCAACAGTAGGAGGATCACCAGGACGCAAGCGCTTATAGATATCCAGTAAGGCTTCAGCTTTGGTCCTAACACCAGATTCTCTATCCATTGTAGACTGCATGAAGGAATGCTCTGACGAGGTATCCGCCCCTTGGAAAAGCTTAAGTAGTTCACTATCGCTATCATAACCGATAGCACGCAGTAAAACTGCCACAGGAATTTTCCTTTTACCATCCACTTTTATAAAGATAATATCCCTGCTGGACGTTTCAAACTCTAACCAGACGCCGTGCTCAGGAATTAATTTGGCAAAGCATAACTCACGCCCACTTGCTGGGTCTTCTTGCAATCTGAAATAGATACCAGGAGAGCGAATCAATTGATTGACCACCACCCTCTCTCCCCCGCCAATTATAAAGGTACCTTTGTCCGTCATGATAGGAACATCGCCAAAAAATATTTGCTGCTCCTTAATCTCTCCAGTCTCTTTAACTACCAGTCGGGTATTAACATAAAGAGGAGCCGAGTATGTCATATCCCGCTGGCGGCATTGAGCCTCAGAGCATGGAGGCTGGCGAAACTCGTAACCAACAAAATGTAATTCCAACCGTGTGCCAGTAAGGTCACGAATAGGCGAAACTTCTTGGAAAAGCTCCTTCAGCCCTTCTTCCTGAAACCAACGAAAGGAGTCAAGTTGAACCTGGATAAGATTGGGAATCTCTAAAACTTGAGGTAGTTTGGCGAAGGATTTTCTCTCTCGCAAAGCAACGCTTCGCCTCGCAGGCATTAATGAAAAAAACATACGTTTTACCGCTTAACAGTTAGGGAGAAATACCCCAGCAGTTGCACTATCTTAATCAAGAAATAAACTGCGGTTATAACTTGCAACTGGGGAAGCTATAAGTAAAAGCTAACAAGGCATTTCCATACCGTAAACAAGAATTATAACACCAAATTTATTCCTTGTCAAGAGGTCGAATTGAGATTTTGTCAAGACTCTTTAGAAATGTCCCCTACTTTAACTCATTAGAAATGTCCTCTAGTGACTTCATACAGGTAATGCTTGGCTGGTGCTTGACGGGAGGACGCAGTAGTATTATAATTTTGCTTTAAGGGAAAAATGAACAACCCCTGAAGGCAACCCACAAGTGGGTTTAGGGAAACAAGTTAAATGTGACTTATTTTGCAAGTAGATTAGGGATGACAAGGAAAATTGCACTTAGAAATGCTAATCGGTCCGTGGTCAGAGCTTTGGATATCTTGTTGTCTTTCGTTAGCTACGATGAGGTGGGAATTACCGAGCTTAGCCAAAGCTTAAACTTGGCAAAAAGCACAGTCCACAGTTTGCTTCAAACCTTAAAAGACAAAGGACTTATTGAGCAAAACCCTGAAAATAGCAAATATCGACTAGGGCTAAAAGCATACCAACTAGGAATGCGATGGGTAAAGGGTAGAGATTTAAGAATTGTAGCCCGTCGATATATACAACAGCTTTCAGAGGAGTTGGGTGAGATAGTCCATCTGTCCATTTTTGCTGGCGACCAGGCCTTAATTATCGATAGGATAGAGCCCTCTGCCCCATTTCTCGTTGTGCCCAGGATAGGCTGGGCCCTGCCCCTTCACTCTACAGCAGCAGGCAAGGTTCTCTTAGCGTATTCACCTAAGGAAGTGGTGAACCGCATCGTTCGAGAAACAAAATTGGCTAAGTACACCGCGAGTACCATAACAGACCCGACCGAGCTGGAGAATGTTCTTAACAAAGTCTATCATCAGGGTTATGCTCTTGATGAGGAGGAGACGCTTAGTGGCATTGTCTGCATTGCTGCTCCAATCCGTGATTATAATAGTGTCGTTGTTGCCTCGTTAAGCATTACCAGCTCTGTTGACCGTTGTCCACCTGAGAGATACCTAGAATTAATTGAACGTGTTTGGAGAGGAGCCGATATAATCTCAGTCAATTTAGGTTACCAGGATGTACTTGCTAAAGCGGTTAGGTAGCGTTAAGTTTTTTGTGTAAATTCAGTTAAGGGTTTTTTCTTCCATGATTGATATGGCTGATGACTCCGTAAATAATCTGGTCGACGCTCCGGTAATTAGTAAAACAACTCATAGGGCGTACGCGGCGCCGCACTTCCCTGAAAGACCTTTCTATTAAGCGGTTAAGAGGGATTGACAAGGTATTTTTTTTTGCTATTATTACCACAGAACGGTGTTCTGTACTGTAGAACACCGCCATAAGAAGTACCGAGGGGGGTGATAGCCATCAAGGGACAACAAACAGTTAAGGCGCTAGGAATGAAGGAGGTGATGTCTTTTGGTTGATTTTTAGACTAGACATAATATCCAGTGAATCATGTCACAGCAGAAAATCATTAAATAGGAGTGTTTAACAAATGAGCAAAGAAGAAGTAAGCGAGATTTGGGGTGAAGGAGCTGACATACAAGTAGAGGTTTTAGTTCTCAATCGATCAGACATGCTAGGCCTGGTTTCTTGGAACGATGTCATTGATTTAGAAGATATGACCTACAAAGCGTGTGGAATGGGGCAAGTCGTTCAGCCTCAAAAAGAGTTCTCTTTTATAGATCCTCCTGACAACTTAAACTTTTTCGTCGCCATGCCAGGCTTTATCAAAACCATAAATGTTGCCGGAATTAAGTATGGTAGCGATTTTGCCAATCGTGCTCCCGGTCAGCCCCTAGGTTACGCTCTCGTTCTCTTGTGTGACCCTAAGGAAACTGGCAAACCCTTCGCCCTACTCGACGGCGGACTAATTACGGTTCTGAGAACCGCCGGGCATTCAGCAATCGCAGCAAAATACCTTGCCAAAAAGAACTCTCAGACAATAGCTTTAATCGGGTGCGGACTAGAAGCCATTCCCCATTTGGCAGCTTTCAATGAACTGTTCCCTCTTAAGGTAGCCAAAGTATACGACATTAAACCAGAGGCTGTAGCTAAATTCAAACAGGATGCAGAGTCTCTACCGTTAGAGATAATCTCAACGAAGTCGGCTAAAGAAGCAGTTGAGGAAGCTGATATTGTCTGTATCATCACTACTGCACAAAAGCCCGTTGTGCTCGAGCCATGGATCTCACCGGGTTGTTTTGTGTCAGGTCTGATGGGCTTTTTAGATCTCGATCCTATGCTCAGCAAAAAAGCTGATAAGTGGGTTCTCGGTGACATGAGTTCCGACGGGCATCATCTTATAGACCTCCGTGGAGATGGCAAGGTCCCCATGGAGCTTTCCAGGGATGATGTGTACGGTGATATGGGAGAGATCGTTACAGGAGCAAAACCGGGACGTGAAAACGAGCAGGAACGCATCGTCTATACACATATAGGAATGGGAGCTCACGACTTAATGCTGGCTAATGAGATATACAAGAGAGCAAAAGAACGTGGCATAGGTACTAGAATCAGGGTGATTTAGCCCGAATTGAATTAAAGGGGGTATTAAGATGGTTATTAAGCATAAATCAATCAAAAGGCGGCTGTTGGTTTTCAGTGTTCTTACGCTACCGATAATCTTAATTGTTACTATCAGCGGGTGTGGGAAAGCAACGCCGGTAACCGAGCCTACATATACTTTCGAGCTTGGTTCAATAGACGCTGAGGGCACAGTGCAATATGAGGCTTGCGAATTGTTCATCGGATGTGTTGACAAGAAGTCACATGGCAAAATCAAGATAAATTTTTTCCCAGCGGGCCAACTTGGGGACTATGCGGCAATGCATGAAGCTGTCTCAATGGGTACACTAGACATGACGGCTGGACCATGCAATCCTTTTGCGGATATACGAGCAGCGATAGCCTACACGGGTTATGTAGTATCAACCTGGGATGAAGCTAGACAAGCCTATGGAGGATTTGGAGAGGAAGGTTGGCTTACTGTTAAGTTCTCCGGGATTATGGAGGATACTGATGAGAAGGTATTAGCCCTGCGTCCTTTGGGATTCACCCACATATGTGGAAAGAAGCCATTTCGCACACCGGAGGAAGCCTCCACAATAAAGCTGAGAGTCCCCACCGCAGCCAATTATGAGGCAGGGGCTAAGGGTATGGGCTTTATTGTTACTCCGATACCGTACGGTGAACTATATACATCCCTGCAACTCGGCGTTATCGACAATACAGACGGGCTCGACTTAGAGCTGATGAACAAACAGTACTATGATGTAATAGACTATGCCATTCTGACGTATGACCATTTCGAGATACAGCCTTTCACTATCAACCTTCCTCTGTGGAACTCACTAGACAAGGAAACCCAAGAAATACTCTTGAATTGTGCCACCGAAATGGCTGACTACTCTTGGCGAGAAGCTGAGAAAAGAGAGGGCCAAATGGAGAAAGAGCTAGAAACGAAGGGTATAGAGGTAATTCACCTAACACCAGCGGAGCTACAAGTTTTTGTTTCAAGATCACGTGCTGGAGAATTTCCAGTTGTAGAAAAGTTGATTGGTAAAGAACTAATGGACTTCGTAAGGGCACACGTCTCCAATGGTTCTTAGAATATGTGTGGGGGCTACAAGTAAGCTTCAGGTGTTGCGTCCCATAGTGACCTCTAACTAGGGCGATTCTCGGAGGATTGGAGTTGGCAGACAAATTCTCACGCTATTATGTTGGTATCTACAAGGGATGCTTAACCTTTCTATTCTTATTGATAACTATACTGATGTTTAGCGAGGTGGTACTACGCTATGTATTCCAATCTCCTATCTTCGGCATAGAAGAGTTATGCATATTGCTAGCGATGTGGCTCTACTTTATAGGACTTGGCTACGCGACATACGATAGAAACCATATAACTGTTGATATACTCCCCGTTCTTACCAAAAACCAACGGGACTTGAGGATTTGTGACCTGCTAGCATTATTGCTTAGCCTCGTTGCGACTGGCGTGGTTGTGTACTTGACTTCTAAGTACTGTTTGTTTGTCTATGGTCGTAGAGAGATCACTACTACTTATCATTTTTCTAGGCTGTGGGTGCTAGTTCCTTCAGTCATTGGCTCTGTATTAATGTTTTTGCATTTCCTAGTGGAGTTGTTGCAAAAAATGGGGATATTACAGCAAAAGACGTAGGAGGATGTGTGTCTATATTTATCGTTCTAGCTGTAGGGCTAATCGTGGCTATTGGGCTCATGATAATCAGGGTGCCGGTGGGTTTCGCATTCGGTATTGGCAGTATTATCCTGATATTCGGGTACGGCCTAGGCTTCGATTGGATCGCACCTCACGCCCTACGATTTTTGGGGTCCTTTACGTTATTGGCATTCCCGCTTTTCATCCTGCTCGGTAACCTCATGGGCCGAAGCGGTTTGGCAGATAGGCTCATCGACTTCGTTCAGTCGATAATACGACGAGCGAAGAGCAGTCTTGGTGCAGTAGTCGTGCTCACATGCAGTATTTTCGGGGCCATATCGGGTAGTGCTCTCGCTGCAATAGGTGCCATTGGCCCTATTGTAATGCCACGCATGGCGCAAGATGGCTATCCCAGAGGATATGCCACAGGGATTGTGGCTTGCTCCAGTCTCATCGCTATGCTAATCCCCCCCAGCTTACCCATGATAATATACGGTCTGGTAGGCCAAGTGCCTATCTCGCTCTGCTTCTTGGCCACAATCATACCAGGCCTTTTGATCATCTGTTCCTACCTTATCATCAACGCTCTGATGTGTCGCCGAATGCCCATCGCAGCGCCTGCCAAGAATACCTTCATAGAGTACAGCAAAAACATAGGTGCGACTGGCAAACGGGCGTCTCTCATCCTTCTCCTGCCTATCATTATTCTAGGCGGGATTTATGGAGGCGTCTTCACCCCAACAGAAGCAGCAGCGGTGGGTATAATCTACTGCATTCCGATAATGCTCCTCGTGTATCGTACCACTAACTTCGGTGGCGTGGTAGACAGTACAGTCCAGGCAGCCTCTTTCACCGGTAGTGCCCTGGCTTTATTCTTCTTTCTAGTTACGTTGAGCCATATTTTAGTGTTGGCAGAAGTGCCGAAAGACTTAGCCAACATCATGATGCGCTTCTCTGAAAATAAGTATGTTTTGCTGGCAATGTTGAATATTTTGCTGCTTTTCATTGGGATGATTATGGATGATGGGTCGGGCACCCTTTTAGCTGCTGCTATCCTACTGCCAGTGGCAAAAGAGATCGGCATTGATCCCCTTCACTTCGCGGCTATTGTAGCCGTTAACATAGGCCTCGGTAATGTCACACCACCGGTAGCTCCTCTTCTTTATATCGCTGGGAGAATAGGGGAGGTCCCCTTCAATGAGTATATTAAGCCCGCTTTAGTCTTCATGATTTTTGGGCACTTGCCAGTGGTAATTCTTACCACTTATTTCCCAGCGTTATCCCTGACCTTGCCCCGTCTATTTACTGGTGGGTGAGGTGCTAAAATCAGCGATACAAAAAAGAACAAAGGAGAATGAAAATGAAAAATAAAATAGCTGTAATGGGTGGTGGCAATGGCGCTCATGCTATGGCCGCCGACTTGGCAATCAAAGGGTTTGAAGTGAATATGTGTGAGGCACCTGAGTTTAGGGAGAGGTTCAAAACAACATCAGAGCGGGGAGAGATAGATCTGATTGATCCAATAGGGCAAGAAAGGACCGCTAAGTTGCACAAAGCAACTATAGATGTTGAAGAGGCATTAAAAGGTGTTGGCTACGTAATGGTGGTTATCCCGGCGTTTGGGCACAAACGCTTTTTTGATTTAATAATGCCTCACTTGGAAGATGGTCAACACGTAGTTGCATGGCCTGGGAACTACGCTAGTCTATTGTTTGCCAATATGTTAAGGCAGGAGAAAATGAAGAGGAACATCATCTTGGCTGAGGCAAGTACACTTCCTTATGCAGCAAGATTGATAGCTCCCTCTCGGGTAAGAATACTTTCCTATGCATTGAGTAATAGTCTAGCAGCATTCCCTGGAAAGGATACGGGCAAGGTCATTCATGATCTAAAAGATGTCTTAAGAGTTGCCCCCTCCGAAAATGTCTTGGGCGTCGCAATAGCCAATATCAACTATGCTCTGCATCCAGTCGGCTCAATCCTAAATGTAGGGCATATTGAGACTTTGAAAAGTGATTACCGGCTCTACAGGGATGGTATGACTGCATCAGTACTGAGGGTAATCAAGGCAGTTTATGAAGAAGCTGTAAAGCTACAGCAAGCTCTTGGAGTGACGAGCTACGCTAAGATCCCTGATAAGGCGTTTGAATCGATAGAGGAATTAATGCAGGAGTGCGAGGGGATTCCGGGGATTGCACTTTCAAGCCCTGAAGCCAAAGAGTTCATAAGGAAAGCATTTGCTTCAGCCACCGAACCTTCCTCCATGCAAAGCAGATATGTCACTGAAGATGTCCCCTATGGCTTAGTTCCCACAGCATTATTGGCCAATAAGCTTGGTGTACACACTCCAATCATCAATTCCATCATCGAGTTAAGTTCAGTAGTAAATCAAACAAATTACTGGAAGAAAGGAAGATCGCTTGAAGAGTTGGGGATAGCAACGCTAAGTAAAGAAGAACTAAAGAATGTGTTGCAAGAAGGGTTTTAATATCTGACATGAATTAATGTAGAAAAACATGGCTGCGTACTGAGCCCACCGGCAATAATACCAGGAGGAAGAAAGGGGAAGTGTATATTATGTGCGGAAGTGGAGTATATTGCTCCTGAGGTCGATTCGGTCTTTACCCTCAACCTTATCTCCGTTGTAGAAAAGGATGCGAGCACACCAGCTAAAAAGATAGCTGAGGAAATGGGAGTCCCTGTGTCTATTAATGCTAAGGTAAATGTCGGCCTGGGACGACCACTGGCTAGCCTAGATGATTGACCATATAAGAGGGCTTAATGAGCGCTAAGACAATATCTGTTCCCAAACAGATGTGGTATGAAGAGGGCAAGAGGGAGTTAGAATTCCAAAAGGGTGCCAAGGTAGCGGTTATTCCTGATGGCACAATACAGAACTTAGCATGAACTTCCGACGCATGGTGAATAAGGATAATCCAAAAAGGAGGAGCTTATGGATACAAAGGTTAAAGGCTGCAAGGAGCTACTGAATGAAGTTATAGATAAGGACTTATGCACTCTATGTGGCGCCTGTACTGGTGGTTGCCCTTACTTGGTACCCTATAAAGGCAAGATAGTGCTTCTAGATAATTGTACCCTATCAGAAGGGCAGTGTTACAAATATTGCCCACGTACCTACACGGATATGGATGCCATTAGCCAGCAAGTTTTCGGGGTACCATATAGCGAGGATGAACTAGGCACTACCAAAGAAGTGCTGATAGCAAGGTCAACGGATGCACAGATTAAAGAGAAAGCGCAATATGGCGGAACGGTAACCACACTCTTATCATTAGCACTAGCAGAAGGACTCATTGACAACGCAATCTTAACCAGGACATCCGAAGACAAGACTCCAATTGCCTTTTTGGCCCAAAGTGCGGAGGAGGTGCTTCAAGGGGCCGGCTCCAATTATATGGCATGCCCTATATTGGAAACCTATAATCATTTCCTAAAAGACAGCAACCATAGCTTGGGAATAGTTGCCATGCCATGCCAGGCTCTAGCCCTGACCAAGATGAAAAAAGAGCCACCTGAGAACAGGATTAGTATAAACAATGTTAAGCTGGTAATCGGCTTGTTCTGCACCTGGGCTCTGTCTCCCGATGGATTCTATCAGTTCTTGAGAGAGAACCTTGACCTACCTCGGGTAACCAAATTTGATATTCCACCGCCTCCAGCAAACAGGTTTGACGCCTACACCCCGTCAGGTAAAATCTCGTTCCCCCTGGAGCAAATCAGGAAATTCACCATACCCACCTGCGCTTATTGTTTGGATATGACATCAGAGTTCGCCGATATTTCGGTTGGCTCGGTAGAGGGGATCGAAGGTTGGAATACGGTTATTATTCGCACCGATGTTGGCGCTAAGCTTATGGAGATGGCTAAAGCAAAAGGGAAACTTGAGACTGATAAGTTGCCTCCGCAGAATCTAGCTCATCTTAAGGAGGCAGCGCTGCTCAAAAAGAAACGGGCATTAAAGGAAATCATCAAGAGGAGTGGTGATAAAAAGAACCTGCTCTATGTTGGTTTATCACCGGCCCTGGCAGACAAGTTATTGGCCTAGCAGTAGATAGGAAATCAAGGAGGTAAGTAACATGGCAACTATTGATATAGACGCCCCTGGTACCAGCCAACTTTTTATCGGTAACGAAGCTATTGCCCGGGGTGCATTAGAGGCAGGGATAGGATTTGCTGCCTCCTACCCGGGGACGCCATCATCGGAGATTATGGGCAGCCTGGCGCCAATAGCCAAGAAGATGGGCATTTACGCAGAGTGGTCTATAAACGAAAAGGTAGCTATGGAAGCTGCTGCTGGAGCTTCTTTCGCCGGCATTCGAGCGCTTGCAAGTATGAAGCAGAACGGGGTAAACGTCGTCTCTGACTTCTTGGCGAATTTAGTCATAGCGGGCATAGGGAAGGGAGGACTGGTCTTGATAAGCTGCGATGACCCGTCGGCTATCTCCAGCTCTAACGAGCAAGATACACGGCCTATAGCTAAGTGGCTGGATATTCCGCTGGTAGAGCCGGGCACTTTTCAGGAAGCCAAGGATATGACGAAATGGCTTTTTGACCTTGCCGAGAAGACAGGCACCTTGTGTATGCTCCGGAGCGTAACTCGTATTGCCCATGCCAGGGGCAATGTAAAATTAGGTGAGTTGCCCAAGAAAGAACAAAAGGCATATTTCGACCAGATACACGATTTAAGAAATGTTATGCCGACGACATTTATGCCAGTCCCGAGTGCACTGCGGCATGCCTTCCTGCATCTAAAGCTGGACAAGGCACAGGAAAAGTTTGAATCGTCACCTTTCAACTATTATGTGGGGCCAGATAAGGCAGATTTGTTGATTATAACTTGTGGCAGCTGCTGGCTCTATTCTCAGGACGCAGTGAAGGCATTAAAACTGGAGGATAAGGTAGGTATCTTGAAGCTGGGCACCCTATGGCCCCTACCAGAAAAGTTTGTGGAAAAGCATCTGAATAAATCACGGAAAATCCTATTTGTAGAAGAGATTGACCCTTTTCTCGAGCGGAGCGTGATGGAAATGGTTGCCAACCTGCCAGCCGATAGCCCACGCCCTACCTTCTATGGCAAACGCTCGAAACATATAAATGCCTACGGAGAGCTAAACCCAGACCTGGTTATTAAAGCAATAGCCAGCATAACGAGCATCACATACCAACCTCGCGATGTTGAGTATGGCAAGAAGGCAGAAGAGTTCTCCAAAAGCTCCGTTCCCGAACGAAGTATGACCTTTTGCGCTGGCTGTCCCCACCGCGCTACCTTCTGGGCAATCAAGAACGCGCTCAAGCTGGACGGGCGCGATGGTATTGTAACCGGCGATATTGGCTGCTACTCCCTGGCACTGGGACCTGCCGGTTTTTTCCAGGTGAGGACAATGCACTGCATGGGAGCTGGAGCTGGAATAGCTAACGGGCTAGGGAAACTCGGACAGTTTGGCTTCAACCAACCAGTGCTTGCCGTGTGCGGCGACTCAACCTTCTTCCATGCCACTATCCCGGCATTGATAAACGGCATCTACAATCAGTCGAATTTTATCCTTGTCATTCTGGATAATAATGCCACCGCCATGACCGGTTTCCAACCCCACCCTGGAACTGGAATGACGGCCATGGGGGAACCAACGAAAGTGGTAAGTATGGAAGCCTTATGCCGCTCATTGGGAGCACGCGTTGAGATTTGCGACCCCTTCGACCTTGAAAGCACCACGGCAACGCTGCTGGAAATGATGGCCGAGGGCGGCGGTGCTAAGGTAGCCATAATGCGACGTGAGTGTGAACTAGTGAGAGGCAAAAAGGAGAAGCCCCCGTATAAAGTGCATGTAGACCCAGATAAATGCATTGGAGAGGCCTGTGGCTGTGACAGATTATGCACCAGAGTATTTCTCTGCCCTGGGCTGGTATGGGACAAAAAAGTTGGTAAGTCCAAGATAGACGAGGTAATCTGCACCGGGTGCGGCGTATGTACAGACATCTGCCCACAAGGAGCCATCATAAAGGAGGCAGCATGACCATAAAACAATTGGTGAAAGACCCGCTTAACCTTATTATTACCGGCGTCGGTGGTCAGGGCAATGTAATGATATCCCTGATTATTGGCAATGCCCTGGTGAAAGAGGGCTACCTGGTGACTATCGGAGAGACCTATGGGGCATCCCAACGAGGTGGCCCCGTTATGAGCCACGTCAGAATTTCAAGAGAAACCCAGTACAGCCCATTCATTCCCGATGGCCATGCTGATATCATCCTCGGTATGGAACCGGTGGAAACCTTGCGAATGATGAGGCAGTTCGGCAACCCAGCTATCGTCACTATAATCAACCCCAGGCCAATATACTCCATTGACGTCACCGGTGGTCAGGCTGAATACCCGGACTTGGATAAGCTGATGGAAGCCATTAAGGAGCTGTCGGCCAAAACATGGATAGTAAATGCCACCGAGGAAGCACAAAAAATGGGGAGTCCTATATTCGCCAATTCAATTCTTATCGGCGCCCTTATTGGCTCCGGCGTTCTGCCGCTAGACGAGAAATCAGTGGAGCCTATATTACAAGAGACCTTTCCTAAAGAGATTGAGGCTAATATGAAAGCTTTCAACAAGGGTATAGAGCTCGTAAAGCAATAGAATAGCCACTATGCTGCACTTTTGTCTGCTCGAAGCAGCCTTGCCTGCTATAATTGCCTTCTTTTTCCCCACAGCCTTGGTCAAAGAAGCACCGATTACTTCTAACCCTTTATCTAGCAGTCCCTGATTAATCTCAGAAGCTGCCACATCACTTGGGACAGCAGGCAAACTGAATCAGATAACTATGATTCGGTTCAAAAGAGTCTGGCTTTTGGCAACTACCAGCTTTCAATTGGCAGCAATTCCAAATGATAACCAGGTTAAACCTCAAAGGTCTTGACAAAAGGACAAAATTTGTGTACACTTGTTTGTAGAACAATAGTTTATAAAACACGTGTTCGGAAACCAAAGGATATAGGATGAGAAAACCAGGCAAAAGCCAAACAAGGCAACGCATACTGAAGTTTATCCACGATTTTGTTGACGACAGGGGCTACGCTCCGACAGTCAGGGATATCCTGAGAGGTTGCAGTCTAAGCTCTACTGCAGTTGTCCAGCATCATTTGAATGTATTAGAGAGGGAAGGTTACATTCACCGGGACCCTGAGGTTTTTAGAAGCATTCAACTACTCGACAGAAAGAATACCATTCGGGTGCCACTTTTAGGCAGCATCGCCGCCGGAGAACCAATTCCTGTGCCAAGTTCAGAGACATGGACAAGCGAAGCTATAGAAGTGCTACAGCTAACTGAAGAGTTAACCCAGGGAAAGGAAGTTTACGCCCTGAAGGTGAACGGGCTCTCAATGATGGATGCCCTCATTGATGATGGCGACATTGTTTTGATGGAGCCAGCAAATACTGCTGAAGATGGTGATGTAGTAGCTGCCTGGCTAAAGGACAAACAGGAAGTAACGCTAAAGAGGTTCTTCCAAGAAACTGGGAGGATTTGCCTCCAGCCAGCCAACAGCCAGATGAAGCCGATATATGTGAACCCAGAAGATATAGAAATCCAAGGAAGGGTTATCGGGGTTATTAGGAAACTATGACCTAAAAAATTAAGAGTCACTTGTGGTAATGATAGGCAAGAATTGCTTACATTCCAGTTAATGTAAAGGAGGTTAGAAATGACTAAACTACTTGAAAAACCAGAGGAACTGAGAGTAACCACCAATATTGAAGGTACACCTCTAAACATTACTAGAAATGGAAAGGCTGAGCGTGTGACCAGAATCTATCGGCAATGGCATGTGCCTGAGCAATTGTGGGCACAGGAGCTTTTAAAGAACTACTTCAGAGTCAGGACAAGCAAGGGCCTTATTTGCGACATTTATCGTGATGTTACATCCAACCTCTGGTATCTCAGCAAAATCTACGATTAGGACCGGAATACAGGAAACAAAAAAGCGCACAGTTATAAAAGAGAGGAGACTTATTGAGCCATGCAAGCGGTAAAAGAAACTGTCCAGTGCCCCAAGTGTGGATGTATTGCACTTCCTGATGCCACTCGGTGCCCCAAGTGTGGCACATCTTATAACGGAAACGGAGCAAAAGGGATAATCGAAACCATTAGCTATTTTTCAGAGCCGAAGATAGAAGATACTGACCTTCAAATAGTACGAGCGCACTATCAACTCACCTGCCCTCGCCACGGCAACATTTATATTAAAGCCAAGGTAATTGACTCACCTATTAAATGTCCCTTCTGCCGATAAGTCTGGATTCAAGAAGGAGATAAATCAGTCGGGGTGAGAGGATTTGAACCTCCGACCTCATGGTCCCAAACCATGCGCGCTACCCACTGCGCTACACCCCGTAGCAGAAAGTATAGGTTAACCAGTTTGACAGAGTCAAGGAATTAGCAGAAGGCTTCAAGGTGGTGCGATTACTTGCAATCGGGGCAGACATCAAAGAATTCTTCAGGTAGATGCAATTTATCCCTGATATAATCTAGCTGCTTTTCTGGTGCCCAGTAATTACCGCATACTTTACACTTCTTGAGTTTAAACTCGACCTTCCAGTTATGTATTATCCTGGTATCTCCCTTATCTTCCATCTTTATGGCACCAGTAGGACAAACATAATAGCAGGAGCCGCAACCGATACAAGCTGTAGCTGCCTCAAAGAAAGGAGGCGCAACCTCTTTGGTTATCCCACGATTAACTAGGCTAATAGCACTCACCCCAACAACTTGCTCACAAGCTCTAACGCACAAACCACAGAGAATACAATCGTTGTCTTCCAGGTATTCTGGCTTGAACGAGGGCTGCTCAATGCCCATCTGTGCGGCTAATTCCTGTATTACCTTATTTTTACAACATCGGGCTAAAAGCAGCTCCAATATCATCTTGCGGTTATCTAATACCCGAGGTGAACTGGTCTTTACTTCTAACCCTTCTTCCACCGGATAAAGACAGGAGGCTACTACCCTGGACCGCCCTCCCTTGAAAATCTCTACGACACATAGCCGACAGGCACCATAGGGCTCCAAAGCCTCATGGTAGCAGAGAGTGGGTATATCAATGCCGTTTTCGCTAGCTACCTGGAGAATTGTTTGCCCTTTTTCGGCTTTCAACTCACGGCCATCAATGCTTAAGGTTATCATCTTATTCTATGCCTATAGCCCCTAATCTACACACATCGTAGCAAGCACCACATTTGATACATTTTGATTCATCAAGAACTACCGGCTTCTTCTTACCCTTACCCATAGAGGTTATAGCTCCCTCGGGGCAAGCTTTAACACAAAGACCACAGCCCGGGCATTTTTCCTCTATTATGTAATAACGAATTAACGCCTTACAGACACCGGCAGGACACCTTTTCTCTTTAATATGAGCTTCGTATTCATCCCTGAAATAGCGAATAGTAGTTAACACAGGATTTGGTGCTGAGGTGCCTAAGGCACAAAGAGAACTGTCTATTAAAGTGGCTGATATCTGCTCCAAAAGGTCAATGTCTTTTTCTTCGCCCTTGCCTTCAGTAATATCATTCAAGATTTGACGCATTCTCTTGATTCCCTCACGGCATGGCACGCACTTGCCACAAGATTCCTCTTCAAGGAAGGTAAGAAAATACTTAGCCACATCTACCATACAATTACCTTCATCCATAACAATCATGCCGCCAGAGCCCATCATCGAGCCAGCTTTTGTTAGCTCATCGAAATCTACTGGCAAATCAAGCAAGCTTTCAGGCAAGCATCCACCCGATGGTCCTCCAGTTTGCACAGCTTTGAACTTTTTACCTCCCTTTATCCCACCACCAATGTCATAAATGATTTCCCGGAGAGTTATCCCCATGGGTACTTCTACCAAGCCGGTATTGTTGACTTTACCAGTTAGAGAAAATATTTTTGTCCCTTCATTACCCTCGCTACCTATAGTCTGGTACCAGTCGGCGCCTTTATTGATTATTAGCGGCACATTCGCCCACGTCTCCACGTTATTCAGGTCGCTGGGCCTATCCCACAACCCCTTCTCCACCGTGTGAACATATTTAGCCCTCGGCTCCCCTACTTTACCTTCTAGAGATGCCATCAGCGCTGTGGATTCACCACAGACAAAGGCACCCCCACCTCTAGTTATACGGACATCAAAGTCAAAACCTGAACCCAAAATATTGTTACCTAGAAACCCTAGCTGCTCTGCTTGCTCGATGGCTGTCGTTATGTTGGCTAGTGCCAGAGGATATTCATTACGAACATAAACGTAGCCTTCTCGAGCACCAATAGCATAGGCACCAATAATTAACCCTTCAAGTACGCTGTGTGGATTCCCTGTAAGTAGACCTTCATTAGCATAAGCTCCGGGGTCACCTTCATCAGCATTTACAATAACATATCTAATATCTCCTGGAGCATTACGGCAAGATTCCCACTTTATTCCAGTAGGAAAGCCACCACCACCACGTCCCCTTAATCCAGAATGCTTAATTTCATCAATTATCTGTTCTGGAGTCATTTCGAAAAGGGCTTTAGCTAGAGCAGTATAACCGCCTATAGCGATATAATCTTCGGCACTGGTTGGGTCAATTTCACAATTACTACCGAAAATAAGTCTTTGCTGCTTTCGGTAAAAAGGTATCTCTCGTTGGTACACAAGCTTTTTCCCGGTAGCAGGGTCGGCATAAAGTAATCTATCAATAATATTACCATTGACAATTGTCTTGCTTATTATCTCAGGCACATCCTCTACTTTTAATTGCTGGTAAAAAATATCACCTGGTCGTATAACCGCAATGGGACCCCTTTCACAAAGACCATGGCAGCCTGTGATTTTTAAATCTACTTTATTTTCCAGTCCTTGTTTCGCCAGTTCTGTTTTGAAGGCTTCAATGATTTTCACACAACCATAGGGATGACAAGCTGTTCCGTTGCATACAGCAATTCGCAGCTTTTCCGACTGCATCCTACTTACTAGTCCCTTTTGCAGAACTTCCAACTCTTTTCTTGAGCAGAGTCTATTCAGCATCTTACCTCTATTTAACTACTCGAACTTCGCCAACAAAGGATCGACCTTATCAGTACTCATTTGGCCGAAGTACTCCCCATCAATTTTTACGGCTGGCCCGACGGCACAGCAGCCCATACAGTTGACCGTCTCCAGTGTGAATTTATGGTCTTTGGTGGTTTCACCTCGCCCGATGTCTAAACTTCGTTCAATTTTATCCAGCACCCTAGCCACACCTCTGACATGGCAAGCAGTGCCCAGGCAAACACTAACTAAATGCTTGCCCCTAGGTTCAAGGCTAAAAGCTTTAAAAAAGGTGACCAGACTATATACGTGGCTTAAGGGAATGTCCATAGCTTCGCTTGCCTGGACCAAAGCCTCCTTGGGAAGATAATAGTATTCAGCCTGGATATCCTGAAGTATGGAAATTAGCTGGCCTTTGTCTCCATTGTATTTGTTGATGACGGCAATAACCTTTTCATCCATCATCACGAACCCTGGATAACCTTCCTCTTAAGCTTGGCATATTCAGCCTTTACTCTCTCCTGAATTTGAGCTACTACTTCTTTGGAGAGATGTCGGAATCTCCCTTGCAGCTTCAGGTAATCCTCAACCGGACGAAGCTGGGGAAAATCAAAATTTAAAGTATACTTACCTGCTTCTATCTCATATAGAGGGAAAACGCCCGTTTCTACGGCTAACCGTCCTGCCTTGATAGTCAAATCAGAAGGTAGTCGCCAGCCGGTGGGGCAAACAGATAATACGTGGATGTAAGCCGGCCCTTCAACTTTCATAGCTTTCTTGACTTTGTTCATCAGGTCAAAGGGATAACTAGTGCAAGCAGTAGCTACATAAGGGATATCATGAGCAGCAGCAATAGCTGGCATATTTTTCTTCCATGAGGTTTGCCCAATGCTTATTTTGCCTGCAGGTGATGTGGTGGTAGAAGCACCAAAAGGTGTAGCGCTCGAACGCTGGATACCGGTGTTCATATAGGCTTCGTTGTCGTAACAAATATAGATAAAGTTATGCCCTCTCTCCAAGGCACCTGATAGAGCCTGGAGACCAATATCCATAGTGCCCCCGTCACCAGCCATAGCTACTACCTTGGTTTTTTGAGAATATCCCCCCTTACGGCTCAGAACTTTTATCCCGGCTTCTATCCCTGAAGCTACAGCGGCAGTATTCTCAAACAGAGTATGAATCCAAGGTACTTCCCAGGAAGTATAGGGGAGTTGGGAGGAAACAATTTCCATGCAGCCAGTGGCATTTACAATGATTACATTTCTGCCTAAAGCCTTGCATGTAAGCCTTACAGCTAAGACTTCACCACATCCTGAACAGGCACGATGCCCTGAAGCAAGGTACTCCTTGGTAGTTACCAGGCGTGGGGCATATATAGCCAAGCTTTCCACTATTCTCTCACCTCAATCATTTCTAGTTCATCAAGACGCCCTTGTTTCGCTTTAGCCATCCCACGGCGAATTATATCTTCAAACGTTGGGACAGAAATATCTCTGCCGCCAAGACCACCGACAAAGCTAATAATCTTCGGCCTCGTCTCCAGCGGATAAAGAGCTGCCTGAATTTCAGAACAAACTGGCCCAGTAGGGCCACCAAAAGATAGGGCACGGTCAAGAACAATAAGCAACTGGGCTTGGGCTACTGCCTGACGAAATTCATCAAAGGGAAAAGGCCGCCATAAACGCAGCCTTATCAATCCTACTTTTTGCCCCTCTTCTCGCATTTTATCTATAGCCATCATGGCAGTCTCGCTAAAGCTGCCCATAACCAATAGTAATACATCAGCATCCTTTGCCTTATAGCTTTCCACAGGAGAATAGTAACGTCCGGTGAGTTCGCTAAACTTTCGCCAAACTTGCAGAATTACCTTCTTGGAAGCCCTCAAGGCTATATCCTGTGGCTTCTTAGTTTCAGTATAGATATTAGGTGGGCCGAAAGCACCTATAGTTACCGGCTTATCTGGATTCAGAGCATAGGGATGGTGATATTTGGGTAGAAATTTATCCACCTCCTCCTGCTCAAGTAGATACAGAGACTCTATAACATGGGAAAGGTGAAAGCCATCAACATGAACCATTGTCGGGAAGAGAACCGATGGGTCCTCAGCGATATGAAAAGCACATAGAACCAAATCAAAGACCTGCTGAACATTTTCAGCAAATATTTGAATCCAACCACAATCCCGAGTTGCCATAACATCAGAATGGTCACCCCAGACACTCAAGGGTCCCGAGAGTGCTCGGTTAGCCACTGTCATAACTATTGGCAGCCGTAATGACGAAGCAACATACAGCACCTCATGCATCAGTTCAAGGCCTTGCCCAGCTGTGGCAGTGAAGGTTCTGGCACCAACAGCAGAAGAGCCAAGACAAGCACTCATTGCTGAATGCTCCGATTCTACCGGTATATATTCAGCATTTAATTCACCGTTAGCTACCAATTCAGCTAGACGTTCGACTATGTGTGTTTGCGGAGTAATAGGATAGGCAGCTACAACATCAGCATTGGCTAGTTTAACAGCCTCAGCTATAGCAAAAGAACCCTCCATCCCTATTCGTTTTGTTGCCATTGCTATGTTTCCTCGACCATTGTTATCGCTTCTGTCCAGCACTCACGGGCACAAATGCCACACCCCTTGCAATAATACATGTTGGCTTCGAAATCGCCTTCCTTATTTTGCCCGATGCAGCCCTCAGGACAAAAGAGAGAACAAATCCCACATTTGATACACCTTTGCTGGTCCCAGACTGGATGCTGCGACTTCCAGTCACCAGTACGATATTGCTTGGCATTCCCTGCCTCGATAACAACGCAGCCAGGGAGCAACTCTTGCCATGAAAGCAATCTTTCTGTTTCGAATGCCTTACGTGGTCCTTGCCCAACAACACTCAGCTCAGCCATCAGAGTTTCCTCATATGCTCTATGGCAAGCATCAATATTATTCTTAGCTCTGGGTCCAAAGCGCTCTTTTATCGGTTCCACCAGAGATTCTAATCCAAGTATCTCTGTAGCCTTTAGCAGCGCCCCGAGCATAGCAGTATTAACAATGGGGATTCCAAGCGCCTCGCGGGCAATGACAGTTGCATTAACCACCGCCAGTTTCCACGGACCGCTTAGCTCTGACTTTATGTCAGCTAATGACTTAGGGGTATTTACCACCACTATGCCATCTTGCTTAAGCCCTGATGTGACATCAGTGATATAAATTAAACCGGGGTCTAAAACCACTACAACATCAGGATTTGTTACCGCAGCTCTAACCCGAATATGACCGACATTACTTATGCGATTGAAAGCCAGGACTGGGGCACCTCTTCTCTCTGGACCAAAGCTGGGAAAAGCTTGAGCAAATTTTCCCTCGTTTATAGCTGCCAGTGCCAGCAACTCAGCTGATGTTACTGCCCCCTGTCCACCTCTTCCATGCCAGCGAATCTCAATAGTTTCGTCTTTTTCCATCAACTTACCGAATTTCCTTAAACGCCCCTGGAGGGACTCGAACCCTCGCGCCCGGCTCCGGAGGCCGGTGCTCTATCCCCTGAGCTACAGGGGCTTCATCTATTCTATATATTTGACCCACGTTTAACAAGCCATCAAGCCAAGAAACAATATACCTATCCATCTCATTTACCAGGTGCTTCAGCCTCTTCTGCTGCCTCTAGCTGTTTCTTGAAAAATGGCTTGAGCATTGCTGGTGCCACAAGTGTTGTAACTACGCTAACTGCAACGGCAGCACCAAACAAGTCTCGTGTTATCGCTCCTGCCAAAAGTCCTGCCCCCGCAATTATCAACCCCACTTCACCTCTAGGAACCATCCCTATGCCAACTATCATTCCCTCCGTATGGGACATTTTGCCAGCAAAGCGAGCTGGAATATAACAACCGACCATCTTTCCAATTATAGCTGCTACTATCAAAATAACCGCTAGTACAGCCCCAGCCCACAGCAATCGTGTATCAACTTGCATGCCCAAGTAGCAGAAAAAGAAGGGCGCTAAAAAGAGCATTATCGGCCTTGTCTTATCTAAAATGTCTTCCCGTTCAGCAGTGGCGGCAAACATAAGCCCAGCCACATAAGCACCTACCACCGGATGTAAGTCAACCAGCGTAACCAGATAAGCTATCAGAAAGCCAACAATGAGAGCAAAAATGGGCATCGTCCCCGATCTCTTAAAGGGGGTAAGAAGAAACCGCGATATATATTTGTGGAACTTGACCCCAACGATTAGTAAAGCAAACCATACGGCAAAACCAATCGCCGCGATTCTAAGGGCATCCAAACTAATATGAGCTATACTTACCTCACCACCAACTTTCGCTATAGAGCTTATACCAATGACAATTGATAAAATAACAATGCCAATTATATCGTCAACTACAGCTCCAACCAGTATGGTTGTCCCCGCCCGCGTCTGGAGTTTGCCCATCTCCATTAATATTCTTACGGTGACGCCAATGCTAGTAGCCGTCAGCGTAGCCCCTATGAACAGCCAACCAGCTATTCCCGCTCCAGGAGCCAACCACATAGTAATAAAATAACCAAGGGCAAAGGGCAGAATAACACCACCTATAGCTACTAAGGTGCCAGTTATTCCCTGCTTCAGGAAAGCCCTGACGTCAGTTTCAACACCAGCAACAAAAAGCAAGGCAACAACGGCTATCCCTGAAATAACCTCCATCACACTAAACTCATGGAGGCCGAAAGCACCTGGAATCATAGCAAAATTCAGAATCACCGGGTCATTAATAAGGCCCCCTAAGGCAAAGGGGGAGATAACGATTCCAGCTACCAGTTCACCTAAAACTGGTGGTTGCTTTAAATAACGCTCAAATAGCTCGCCACCGAGCCTGGCCGCGAGCAGAATTAAGGCAAAACTAAGTATGAATTTAAAATATATGCCAATTTCCATCAGGCCTTGTGCCCTTCCAGCACATCAATAATTATATCGAAATAGCTTATTGCCCCTATCACCTTCATTCCTTCGCTCACCACAGGCAATTCATAAAAACCATGGTCTAACATATCATTTATAGCCTCTTCCACCCCATCATTAGCGTGAACGCTCACTGGAGCGCTCATTATGTCCTTGGCATACTTTGAGGTTAGAAGATGCAAAACCTCAGGGCCAGCAAAGAAGTGTCCCCTGACAAATCCAAAGTCACGCACCTCAAGCGCTTCAAGGATATCCCTCGGGGTAAGCAGACCTTTCAGCCTATCTTCTTTATCCACAACACAGGCAATCGTAGTTTTTTCGCTGGCAGCTATTTTTTTTACCGCTTCGTATATTGTCTCATCTTCGTAGACCTTGTCGAACACGGTTTTCATCAATTCTCTTACCTGTTTCCCCATGACCACCTCCTGAATTCAAAAATAGCACACGGTCTGAGATTTTAACACATTCTATAGCTGAATGCCAACCATTGAACTGGGTCAATCATCACCGGTTGATGGCTAATCTCTGTCTCTACACATTCCGACGGTAGTATCACAAATCATACGTAATAGACAAGCAGCTCGCCCCCTGTCTTTGGGGAGCACACCAAACATACCCTAATTATCCCAGCATGCCTAGAAATATACCGGCAGCTACAGCGGTGCCGATAACACCAGCTATATTTGGCCCCATGGCATGCATCAGAAGAAAGTTTCTTGGGTTCGCCTCCTGACCCAATTTTTGGACCACGCGGGCGGACATAGGCACTGCCGAAACGCCAGCAGCCCCTATCATCGGATTAATCGGCTCTTTGGATACAGCGTTCATCAGTTTGCCTAACAGCGTGCCTGCAGCAGTAGACACCGCAAAAGCTACCACGCCGAGGAAGAAAATAAATAAGGTCTGCGGCCTGAGAAACAGTGCCGCTGGCATTGATGCCCCAACGGATATGCCAAGGAGGATAGTCAAGATATCTATAAAGGCTTCACTGGCGGTTTTAGCTAATCTATCAGTAACCCCGCTGGCCATCAATAGATTACCAAACATAAACATGCCGATGAGAGGAGCTGATTTGGGAACAAGCAAAATGATGACCATGGCTCCTATTACCGGAAATAAAATCCTCTCTAATGTTGATACCTCTCTTAACTGTGGCGACATATAAATCGCTCGCTCTTTTTTGGTAGTCAGAGCCTTTATCACTGGTGGCTGAATAATAGGCACCAGTGCCATGTAGGAATAAGCAGCTACTGCAATAGGACCTAGCAGATGAGGAGCCAGCTTAGCAGATAGGTAAATACTGGTCGGTCCATCGGCTCCACCAATTATGCCTATAGAGCAGGCTTCCTTAATATCAAAACCAAAAAGAAGGGCTATGAATAAGACAAAATAAACTCCGAACTGTGCTGCAGCGCCGAGAAGCAGTGTCTTGGGATTAGCAATAAGCGGGCCAAAGTCAGTCATAGCCCCCAAACCAAGAAATATGAGAGGCGGGATTATTTCTCCAGCAATTAGATAGGTGAATATCTTAGCCAGTAAGCCTTCAGGCATTCCTTCCACGTATTCAAACAAACCACCAAGTGGCAAGTTGACAAGCAGCATACCAAAGCCTATCGGGACTAATAATAAAGGCTCCATTTTCCTGGCGATGCCCAGGTAAATGAAGCCAAAAGCAATAAGCCACATTACCAGGTTGCCCCAATAGAGTGAGCTAAAACCGGTTTCAAATAATTCCACTATATCTTAACTACCTTCTTGTTTAGACTTACCTGGCTTGCCAATTACCTTATTAAGCAGCAAATTCATTAACCATAACACCGAAGATAGAATACTAAGAACTACAAAGACCGTTAGAAAACCAATGCCGGCAATCTGTACAGCAAATCCCCAATCTACCATCAATACACTTTCCTTAGACGAAGTTGAAGCAAATTATAACATTCCATGGCTGCTGAGACAATGAGGTTAGCTTTGAAATAGCTAACGGCTTTTGTCACCAGATTGAGAATGCTATAATTGTCATTGGTCGGAGAGGTGTCCGAGTGGTTCATGGTGCCGCTCTCGAAAAGCGGTGGGCGCTAAGCCCCGTGGGTTCGAATCCCACCCTCTCCGCCAGGGCATGGAGAGGTGCTGGAGTGGCCTATCAGGCGCGCCTGGAGAGCGCGTGTCGCCTTTGGCGACCGTGGGTTCGAATCCCACCCTCTCCGCCAAGTTAAATTAAACTATCAGCCATTTTTCAACCCGCCAGCAGGATAACCAGTCAAGTGAAATTCTTCAGACGCACAACTCCCAAAATCGGCATAGCTTTAGGCAGTGGGGCAGCCCGCGGCTTAGCTCACATCGGTGTATTGAAAGCACTGAAGGAGGCAGCAATTCCTATTGATATGGTAGCCGGCACCAGCATGGGGGCCCTGATAGGTGCTTGTTTTGCTAAAGAAGGTGATATAGCTGTAGCGGAAGAGATGGCGCTAAAGACGGACTGGAAACAGGTAGCTCGATTGTTAGACCCTAACTTCCGTTCTTTAAGGAAAGGGCTTATTCATGGTCGAAGGCTAGAAGAGCTTTTATATTCCCTGATTGGAGATGTGGGATTTAAAGATTTGAAAATACCGTTCGCAGCTATAACCACTGATGTCAATACTGGCGAAGAGATAACAATCAGGGAAGGCTCGGTGATAGAAGCAGTAAGAGCAAGCATCTCGATTCCAGCTATATTCGTACCTATAAAACTTGAAGGAAAATTCCTAGTCGATGGCGGTTTAACTAATCCTGTGCCGACGGATGTCCTCCTAGACATGGGAGCAAAGTTCATTATCGCTGTAAATGTCCTCACTGAACCACAAAAAAGCAAACAAGCTGCTAGCCTGTTGAAAGAAAGTGGACCAACTGCAGCCCCAAATATATTGAACACTCTAATACAGTCAATTACCATTATGGAGCATGAGATAATAAAGCTAAAGATACTAAAGGCAGATATAATTATAAATCCTGATGTCAGTCATATCGAGGCATTCGAGTTTTATAAAGGGGAAGAGGCTATACAGGCAGGGTATGAAGCAGCCACAAACATTTTACCAAAGCTACAGAGACTGATAGGAAAGCATTGAATAAAAGTTAAAAAGTTGAAAGAGCTGAATTTAAGATAGGTCCTTGGTGACCTTTCCACAAACGCTTCCATAAAAGCGTTACTTTTTTACCATTGTTCGCCTACCCTGCCTATGCTACAATGTTTCAACTTAGATGATAAATACAGATGAGCTGAAGTATTTGGTAGGCTTTTCCAGAATGCCTGGCATCGGTCGGGTGAAGATTTCCCAATTACAGGAGCACTTTACCACTTTGGAACATGCCTGGACGTCTTCTGCCGGTGAGCTAAGAAAGGCTGGGCTGGATTCAAAATCCGTGGATACAATCGTAAATTTGAGACCCAAGATTTCTCTAGATGCTGAGATGGAAAGCCTGGAGCGGTATAAAGTAAAAGTGCTTATCTGTGATTCGCCTACCTATCCTGAAAGGCTGAAGGAAATCTATGACTACCCACCAGTACTTTATGTAAGAGGCAATCTTCTGCCTGAAGATGAATGTTGTCTGGCCGTAGTCGGCACTCGTCGAGCTACTGTTTATGGACGGCAGGTAACCGAGGAGATTGTCAGCGACCTGGCTCGGAATAAAATTACTATCATTAGCGGTTTGGCTAAAGGTATTGATTCTATAGCTCATCGCGCTGCCCTGGAAGCCAGCGGCAGGACTATCGCTGTTTTTGGCTGTGGATTGGATATTGTTTATCCGGCTGAGAATGCCAAGTTAGCTCGCGAAATTATGGAACACGGGGCCTTGATAAGTGAATATCCTTTGGGTATCCGGCCTAAAGCTGATAACTTTCCCCGACGCAATCGGATTATGAGTGGAATGAGCCTTGGGGTGCTGGTGGTAGAAGCCGGAGAAAGCAGTGGGGCTTTAATCACGGCTAATCAAGCACTGGAGCAAAACAGAGATGTCTTTGCTATACCAGGCAGCATTCTATCTCCAGCGAGCAAAGGGGCCAATCATCTCATTCAAGAAGGAGCAAAGCTGGTTCGGAACTATGTCGATGTGCTGGAAGAGCTGAATTTAGCTATGGTGGCTCAGCAACTGGAGCTGAAGGAGCTTCTCCCAACCGATGAAACTGAAGCCGTGTTATTAAAACAGCTAAGTCACGAACCAACCCATATTGATGAGGTCTGCCGCCATAGCAATCTAACAACGGCTTTAGTCAGCAGCACCCTGGCTACAATGGAGCTTAAGGGGATGGTGAAACAGGTTGGCAGCATGAATTATGTACTGGCTAGAGAGACAAGAGAGGAATATCAAACTCAGGTAAGGTAACCATGGCAACGAAACTTGTTATTGTTGAGTCTCCAGCTAAAGCAAGAACCATAGGCAAAATCTTGGGTGCCAACTATGTCATTAAGGCGTCTTTAGGACATGTACGTGACCTGCCTACAAAAGAATTAGGCATAGACATAACAAAAGATTTCAGCCCCAAATATGTTGTCATTCCACAGAGAAGAGAGACAATCCGAGAACTAAAGCAAGCAGCTAATGCTGCCTCGGCCATCTATCTAGCGACTGACCCAGACCGAGAGGGTGAGGCAATTTCCTGGCATCTGATTGAGGCGGCTAAACTAGACAAGGATAATATACCTATACGTCGCGTTGTCTTTCACGAGATAACCAAAGAGGCAGTGGAACAGGCCTTTCGTAATCCTCGCTCTATTGACATGAATTTAGTTGATGCCCAGCAAGCGCGGCGTCTCTTAGACAGGTTGGTTGGCTACAAGCTAAGTCCGCTGCTGTGGCGAAAAGTGCAGAGAGGACTTTCTGCCGGCAGGGTTCAATCAGCAGCCTTACGGCTGGTTGTTGACCGGGAGCGAGAGATTCAAAACTTCGTTGCTACAGAGTACTGGACTATTGAGGCTGAATTAGCCAAGCGCCTGCCCAAAGTTCAGAAAACAAGTTTCCGGGCATTACTTGTGGGTCTGACCGATGGCACAAAACTGGAGATACCTAATCAACAGGAAGCAAAGAGCTTTGAAGCTGAACTAAATAAGGCTGACTACGCCGTTCGGGCAGTACAAATCAAGGAGGTATCTCGCCAACCCGCACCACCTTTTATCACCAGCACCCTGCAACAGGAAGCCTGGCGCAAGCTACACTTCACCGCCAAACGCACCATGATTATTGCTCAGCAGCTTTATGAAGGTATATCTATCGGCGAAGAGGGTTCTGTAGGGCTTATTACCTATATGCGCACCGATTCTACCCACGTAGCGGCTAGCGCCATAGCCGAGACTAGAGATTTTATTAATAGTAAATATGGCAATGATTTCCTACCTCCTCAGCCACGTTATTTTGGGAAAAAAGGGAGGTGGGCACAAGAAGCACATGAAGCTATTCGGCCTACTAAGATTCATCGGGAACCAGACCAGCTCCATTCGTATCTCAAGCCAGAGCAAATCAAGCTTTATGAGCTCATTTGGAAGCGAATGGTGGCAAGCCAGATGGCGGCAGCATTGTTTGACACCGTCACTATAGAAATAGAAGCAAAATGCTCAGAATCCCAAAGGGAATATCTACTGAAAGCAACCAGTTCCGTCCTCAAGTTCCCAGGTTTTATATCTCTTTACAGCGAGGGGAAAGATGAAGACGGGGATGAAGATAAAAGGGCTACGCTTCTCCCCAAACTGAAAGCAGGTGATAGATTAGTACTGCTAGGGCTCTTTCCAGAACAGCATTTTACCCAACCTCCACCTCGCTATACGGAAGCTACATTAATAAAGGCGTTGGAGCAAAAGGGAATCGGGCGCCCAAGCACTTATGCCCCAATTCTATCCACTATCCAGGATAGAGGCTATGTGTACAAAGAAAATGGTAAGCTTTGTCCTGATGATATAGGAATTATTGTCAACGACCTGCTAGCCCAGCATTTCTCCAAAATCGTTGATTTAGGTTTCACTGCCAGGCTAGAGAGAGACCTCGACGACATCGCTCAGGGCAAGAAAGAATGGGTGTCTGTTTTAAGACGCTTTTACACCCCTTTTGATAAAACACTGAACAAAGCCTCTGAGACGATAGAAAAAGTCAACCTTGACGAGCCAACTGATAAAATCTGCCCTGCATGTGGCCAGCCTATGGTGATAAAAAGAGGTCGCTACGGTAAATTCTTAGCTTGCAGCGGGTATCCTGAATGCAAAGAGAAAACTAATATTGATGAGCAGACCGATGAAACCTGCCCTGAGTGTGGTCGACCCATGGTAATAAAGATGGGTCGTTATGGCAAGTTCTTAGCCTGTAGTGGCTATCCTGAGTGTAAAAGGACAATGCCCTTCCTGGTTAAAACTGGTGTTCCCTGTCCACAATGCGGGAAAGAACTGGTAGAAAGAATAAATAAGAAAAAGCGTATCTTTTATGGCTGCAGTGGCTTTCCACAATGTAAGTTTGCTATTAACCTCAAGCCAGTTTCTCAGCCTTGCCCCCGATGTGGCAAACTCCTTATTATGTATCAAAACGATTGGGTAAGATGCACGACCTGCGATTACAAGGGTAAACTAGCCGAATCAGAAAAGGTAGGAGCAACAATATGAAAATCTTAGTTATCAATGGACCGAATCTTAATATGTTGGGCAAGCGGAATAAGGTTATTTACGGAGATAAAACACTGTCAGAGCTTGATGCCACGCTAAAAAAGGAGGCGCAGAGCTTGGGGATAGATATAGTTAGCTTTCAATCTAACAGCGAGGGGAAGCTCATCGACTTCATCCAAGAACACTCCTCTGAAGCCGATGGTGTAATTATCAATCCTGGAGCGCTCACCCATTACAGCTTTTCCCTGCGTGATGCTTTAGCCGACAGTGGGTTGCCAGCCATTGAAGTACATCTATCCAATATTTATGCTCGTGAAGATTGGCGGGCTAAATCAGTGATTTCTCCTATCGCCAGAGGCCAAATTACTGGATTGGGCTGGCGGGGATATCTTGCTGCGTTGCGAACATTTGTTAGCGAATTGAAGGGAGAGAGTCGGGAGTGAGCCGACTACAAAAGCTGCGTCAGAGTCTTGCATGCCAAGAATTGGATACCATCCTAGTTTCGCAGCCAGAAAACCGGCGGTATCTTTCCGGGTTCACTGGCTCGGCAGGTTGGTTGCTCATTTCAGCTAGTAACGCCTTTTTAGCTGTCGATTTCCGCTATGTGGAGCAGGCTAAAAGCCAAGCACCCAACTTCGAAGTTATTCACATCAAAGGCGATGTGGCAAATTGGTTGCCTAAACTAGCCCAGGATTTGGGATTTAAGAAAATGGGCTTTGAAGCTGAACAAATCCCTTTTGCCACTTACCATCAGCTATGTAAAGCAATAAGCGATAGCCACTACCAACTTCAACTTATCCCGACTACCGGTTTAGTAGAATCCCTTCGCGCTATAAAGGAGCCAGAGGAATTAGAATCTATCATCGAGGCAGTGAATCTTGCTGATACTGCTCTTGACTACGCTAAAGCAGTAATCCGCCCGGGGACGACAGAAAGGGAAATAGCTTGGGAACTGGAGAGGTTCCTCCGAGAAAAAGGCAGCGAACCTGTACCCTTCGACATCATTGTGGCGTCGGGACCCAACTCAGCGCTGCCACACGCCAAACCCACCGAGCGAGTTATTCTTGAGGGCGAGCCTGTGGTAATTGACATGGGAGCCCGGGTGAACGGTTATTGCAGTGACTTAAGCCGCACTTTATTTCTGGGTGAAGGAGACAAGACTTTCTCCAAAATTTATGATATTGTCTTGGGTACACAACTAACCGCTCTGGCTACAATTGAGGTTGGTATGAGCGGTGACCAGGCTGACCAACTAGCCCGAACTGTTATCAATCAGGCAAACTATGGCGAAGCCTTTGGCCATAGCCTAGGACACGGCATTGGTTTAGAGCCCCATGAGTCACCACGAATTGGTCCTAGTTCCTCAGACTTGCTGGTCGATGGAATGGTTTTTACCGTCGAGCCTGGAATTTATATTGCTGGCTGGGGGGGAATCAGAATTGAGGACACGGTGGTGCTGGAGAATGGTAAGGTCAAAGCTCTTACCAGGGCAGAAAAAATAGCGAGCATTTAGCAAGAGATAACTATTTTATGATTGACGCTGGGGAACTAAAAAGGGGTATTACCATTGAACTAGATGGGCAGCTATACCAAGTTCTTGATTATCAGCACATCAAGATAGGACGAGGCTCAGCTCACGTTCGATTAAAGCTACGTGATATCCGTGCCGGTCATACTACCGAACGGTCTTTTCAAGCCAGTGAGAAGTTTGCCCGGGCTTTCCTTGAGCGCCGCCCTGTCCAATATCTCTATAATGACGGCAGCCTCTACTATTTCATGGATACCGAGACTTTCGAGCAAATGCCTCTTGATAAAGCCATGCTCGGTGAGGCATTGAACTACTTAAAAGAGGAACTGAACTTACAGGTGCTGACTCACAAAGGCGAGGCAATAGGAATAGAGTTACCTGTCGCAGTAGAACTTCAGGTTACGGAGACAGGCCCCAGTTTTAAAGGAGACACTGCCAGTGCTGGCGGCAAGCCAGCTAAGCTGGAGACAGGCATTATTGTACAGGTTCCCTTTTTCATAAATACCGGGGATATCATCAAGGTAGATACCCGCAGTGGAGAATATCTAGAGAGGATAAGCTGAACCATTGTTAAAAGCTGACCTTCATGTTCACACTGCCTATTCTCTAGATTGTACTACGCCTGTGGAGAAGATAATCGCACGCTGCCTCGAAATTGGCATCAACTGCATTGCGATAGCTGACCATAACACCATCGCCGGAGCTTTGAGGTTAAAGGAAATGGCTCCTTTCCCGGTTATCATCGCCGAGGAAATTCTTACTTCCTCCGGCGAAATTATGGGACTTTTCCTCACCGAAGAAATCCCCGCTGGGCTATCACCCGAGGAAACCATCGCTCGAATTAGGACTCAGGATGGGCTGGTAGGTATCCCTCATCCTGACGATAAGTCGCGCCCCGCAGCGTTTAAGAACCCAGCATTGGAAGCCATCATGCCGCAGGTCGATATCGTCGAGGTTTTTAACTCGCGCAGCCTTTTGTCAGGAAGCTCAAATAGGGCACGGCAACTAGCCAGCAAATATGGTAAGCTTGCCAGCGCTGGTAGCGATGCTCATACACTCGCTGAAATCGGCCATGCTTACATCGAGATGCCTGAATTCAACGGAAAAGACGATTTTTTAAAATCATTAGCTCAAGGAAGAATCTATGGCCGTAAGTCAAACCCGTCAGCTCACGTGGCTAGCACCTGGGCTAGATTGAAGAAGCGCCTATCTTGGGAGGAGACACCTTGTTAACTATCGGTTGGTTTTCCACCGGCAGGGATGAAGCAGCAAGACAGCTTTTGCAAGTTGTATATAAGAAAATCCAGAGTGGCGAGATTGAAGGCAAGATTGTCTTCGTCTTCAGCAACCGCGAACCAGATGAATCGAGAGAAAGCGACTTATTCTTTAAATTAGTCCAGAGCTATCGCATTCCGCTTGTCTGCTTTTCCTCAAGGAAATTTGAGGCTACACAAAACCTAGCAGCCCCGGTAAAAGCTGGAACGTTACCTCAATGGCGTCTTGAATATGACAGAGAGATTATGAGGAAGCTCCAGGATTTCACTCCCAACCTCTGTGTGCTTGCTGGATACATGCTCATTGTTGGCAAGGAAATGTGCCACAAATATGATATGATAAACTTGCACCCAGCAACTCCTGACGGACCTAAAGGTAGCTGGCAAGATGTAATCTGGACACTGATAGAGAATAAGGCCAAAGAATCTGGGGTGATGATGCATTTGGTAACCCCGGAACTAGACAGAGGTCCCGTGATAACCTATTGTACTTTCCCCATCACAGGTGAACCCTTTGATAAACACTGGCAGGAAATAGAAAAATGCTCTATAGCCAAGCTAAAAAAAGAGCAGGGTGAAAGCAACGCATTATTCCGATTTATCCGCCAGCATGGCCTAGCCAGAGAGTTTCCACTCATCGTGTCAACGCTGAAAGCCTTTAGCCAGAGCAAAATCAGGATAGAAGCCAGTAAGATACTGGATAGCCAGGGAGAGCCAATAGCCGGATATAACCTCAGCAATGAAGTAAATAATATGGTAGGTGTAAAATGAATGTAATCTGCTTTGACCTTGAAGGCCCACTAGCTACTCAAGATAATGCCTATGAGCTTATGAAGCTTTTCCCTGACGGAGGCAAGGTCTTTGAGATTATCAGCCGCTATGATGATTTATTAACACTGGAGGGCAAACCAGACTATGAACCCGGCGATACTCTAGCCCTCATTGCTCCATTCCTGGTATACCACAAAATAAACGAGGATACTATTAGCACCCTGGCAAGGAAAGCAACCCTGACTAATGGGGCTGCCAGACTCATCTCCCGGCTCAGCATCCAGGGCTGGAAAGTATTCTGCATCAGTACCAGCTATGAACAATATGCTCTGCATATAGCACGGAGGTTAAATATCTTTTTCCAAAATGTCGCCTGTACTTCTTTCCCACTAGATAAAATCTCTCAGACATTATGTAAAGAGGACTTTCGCTATCTGGAAAGACTGGAGGGAGACATCTTGCACACGCAGTCAATTGATGATGACTGGATAAAGAAAAACCTTGACCGCTTTTATTGGGAGGAATCTGCAGAGACCAATTTAGGTCAGCTTCTGAAGCAGGTAAAACCTGTAGGTGGACAGCGCAAGGTAGAAGCATTAAAGCGTTTCGCCGAAGCTCAGAATGAACCTCTATCTAGCTGGGCAGTAGTCGGCGATAGCATTACTGACTTCAAGATGCTCAATGCTGTTGAAGAGGCTGGCGGTCTGGCAATCGCCTTCAACGCTAACGAATATGCTCTCCCCCACTCTACCATAGGCCTGGCATCCACACATCTCGATGACCTGTGGCCAGTCTTAGAAGTTTGGGGGCGAGGTAAAAAACGCTCAGCAGTAGAAAAATTGGTCAAAGAAAAAACTGGCGGCAGTGGCGACAGGAACTATTTCCATTGGCTAGCTGGAATTGAAGACATCACTACTCCTCTCGAAATTCACAAGAGAATACGTCAAATTGTCCGAGAGGAAGCAGCTAAGCTAGGCTAAATTTATCACATGGCTGCAATTGACGCAATTGGCCTGGGAGCAATGAATATCGACCGCCTGTATGAGGTCGACGAGGTCGTCGTTGATGGCGAGCAACTGGTTACAGATTTCGTATCCCTGCCGGGTGGCTCGGCAGCCAATACTATTTACGGCCTGGCTAAACTTGGTGTGAAGACAGGATTTGTTGGAGCAGTGGGCATGGACGAGGATGGAGAAGCTCTTATTAAAGATTTCAAGACTGCCGGTGTAGATACCAGCCAAATTCGAGTCAAACAAGGAATGAGGACAGGCTCAGCAATATGCCTCAGCGACAAGCTAAGCAGACGAGCCCTGTATGTATCTCCTGGAGCTAATAACTTGCTCGCTTTTGAAGACATAAGCCTGGATTATTTAAGCCAGGCTCGAATAATTCATCTCTCCTCCTTCGCCGATGATAAACAGTTTAACCTCCAGGTAGACTTAATCAACAAGATAGGAGCTTCAGTTAAAGTCAGCCTGGCCCCCGGAATGTTTTATGTTAGCAAAGGGCTTAAAGCTCTGGCTCCTTTACTCAAGAGAACCTATGTTATTTTTATGAACCGTGACGAAATAGAGCGATTGACAGGCAGGGGTTTTAAAACTGGCGCCCAGGAGTGCTTGACCCTGGGTTGCCGAATTGTTGTCGTAACTCTAGGTAAAGGTTTAGCTTCAGACAAAGGCAGGACTATTACAGCCTATATCCGTGATGCAGAAAAAGAACATGAAATCGAACCTGAAAAGGAAGGCTTAGAACCCGAAGTAGAAACTACCGGCGCTGGAGATGCCCTTGCTGCCGGCTTTCTCTTTGGCCTTCTTAAAGACAAAAGAATCGAGGAGTGTGGATTACTAGGAGATACAATGGCCCGCTCTGCCATTAACGAAGTTGGCGCCAGAAAAGGGCTCCCCTCTTTAGCTCAGTTATCACAGAAATACCTTCATCGCTCGGGACAACAGCTATAAGTATTTATCCCTTTTGTTCTTTAACAGGTGGTTTGCCCAGTATCTCATCAACTATGCCATATTCCGTAGCTTGCTCAGCGCTGAGATAGAAATCTCGGTCGGTATCATGAATGATTTTCTCCATTGTCTGCCCGGTATGTTTAGCTATGATGTTGCGAATCTTTTCCTGCATTCTCATAATCTCACGAGCCGCAATCTCAACATCGGCTGCCTGACCCTGAGCACCACCAAACGCCTGGTGCATATGAATCGTAGAATTAGGCAAGGCATAGCGTTTGCCTTTAGCCCCAGCACACAGTATGAGTGTCCCCATACTTGCAGCCAGCCCAACGCAGATTGTAGATACATCTGACCGAATCAGTTGCATAGTGTCATAAATAGCAAGGCCAGCACTGATGATGCCGCCTGGGCAGTGGACATAAAGGTTTATATCCTTCTCCGGGTCCTCGCGCTCCAGATAAAGAAGCTGGGCAATAATAAGATTGGCTATCTGGTCATTAATAGGTGTGCCCAGGAAGATAATGCGTTCCTTCAATAGCAACGAATAAATGTCAAGAGTTCGTTCCCCCCTGGCACTAGTTTCAGTAACCCACGGAATTACGTTTTGCGATAAATTTTCCATCTTTACATTTCCCTCCTGAACTCAAATAATTAAGCTGAGCCGTTGGCTATCTGCACCAATCGCTCTACAGTTTTTCGATTAACCAAAAAGTTCTTGATAGGCTCACGGGCTTGTGATGAGTTGAAAAGCTTTCGCATCTCCTCAGCCTGCTCACCGGCATCCTTTACCATTTTCTCTATTTCGTCATCTATTTCCGAAGCACTAACTTCAACTTTCTCTGCCTCAGCCACTTTCTCTAAAACCAGCGACCGAAGGGCACGTTGGCTAGCCACAGGACGTAGCTCCTCTCGATGGTCATCGATTGTCTTATTGATACTCCTCAGGTAATTTTCCAGCCCTCTAGCGCCTTCTACAAAATTCCTCGCCTCTTCATTCAGCAACCGGTCGATTTCCCTGTCTATTAATACTGGAGGGTACTCCACTTCGCTAAGCTCGACAGCAGTATCAACCACCTTCTGTTCAAATTCCAGGCGAGCTTTCTCCTCACCCCTGGCTTTCAAGTTAGTAAATATGCGCTCCCGCATCGAAGCCAAACCTTCACGGCCTAGACTTTTGGCAAATTCCTCATCTACTTCAGGTAACTTTTTCTCCTTTACCTCACTAATTGTAACATCGAAGGAATACTCCTTGCCAGCTAGCTCTTGCATTTCATAGTCGGAAGGATAAGATAGCACGAAGCTTCTCTTTTCCCCTTTCTTCATACCCTCCAGCTTTTCGGCAAACCCGGGGAGAGGCACCCGGGAGTCTCTGCTTACTTCGTATACAAGGTCTTTGCGGCTCACAAAAGGCTCACCCTGGCTCTCGCCCTCAATAGCGATGGTTACTATATCGCCAAACTCGACTGGGCGGTCTACTGGCGACAAGACAGCATTTTCATGGCGAAGTTGCTCAATCATCGCATCTACATCTTCATCACTGATTTCTACCGGCTCAGATTTAAGCCTTATCTGCTTATAATCACCAAGCTTGACTGTAGGTCGAAGTGGCACAATTGCCTTAAAAACTACCGGCTCAGTCTGGGTAAGCTCGATTTTAGGTTGACCAATAGCCTCAATTTCCTGTTCCTCCAGCGCCTTCTCATAAGCCTCCGGTATCAAGCACTCCAACGCCTCCTGAAATAAAGTGTCCTTGCCTACATGCTGCTCCAGGATAACTCGCGGCGCTTTCCCTTTGCGAAAGCCTGGAATGGATACCTTCCCGACCAGCCGGTTATAAGCTTTCTCCAGATATTCATCTACCTCAACAGCTTCCATTTCCACATTAAGTGCTATCTGGCTATTTTCAACTGGCTCTGTAGATACCTTCATTTTTTTAACCTATCCCTCATTATAACATTCAATAGCCTGTGTTCAATTCAAGTTTGGATAATCCCCTCGTCTTTCAGCTTCAGATGCAGCTCATCAAGCTGCGCTTCGGAGACCGAAGATGGTGCACCACTCATTACATCTATAGCGCCCTGGTTCTTCGGAAAAGCAATAACTTCCCTGATGTTTTCCCCTCCCGCTAGCAGCATCACCACACGGTCGATGCCAGGAGCAATACCACCATGGGGCGGCGCCCCAAAATCCAGGGCTTCCAGAAGATGTCCGAAGCGCTCCTCTATCTCCTCACTGCTATAGCCGAGCAGGTGGAATATCTTTTCCTGAAGCTGGCGAGTATGAATTCTGATACTACCACTGGATAATTCATAGCCATTGCACACAATATCATAATGACGTGCACGCACCTTAGATGGGTCCGTATCAAGGAGAGGTATATCTTCTTCGCAGGGCGATGTGAATGGGTGATGCATAGGTTCCCATAAACCCGCCTCGTCATTCCATTCCAGCAAAGGATAGCCAACAACAAAAACGAAGGCCAGCAGGTTAAGGTCAATTAAGTTAAGACGTCGCCCCATCTCTCGGCGCAGTTCATCTAACACCTTATCTACCATCTTAGGCTCTCCGGCTACAATTAGCATGAGGTCACCCGGTTTTGCCTCGAATTTCCGTACCATCTCTTTTACCTGTTCTATAGTCAGGTACTTGGCAGCCACCGACTTGACTTTATCGAGGGTTAGCTGTTCCAGGCTGGTATAACCACCCAAAGGTAAAGCCAGTGTTATTAAACCTTTAGCTCCATTAGCTCTTGCCAGTTCAGTCAACTCTTCAAGCTGTTTATGGGAATATCCAGCACAGCCGGGCAAGCATATGCCTTTGACTTTCCCAGAGCCCTGTATGGCAGCGCGAAAAACAGCAAACTCGGAACTGGCAACGATAGCAGACAGGTCCCTTATCTCCAGCCCAAAGCGTATATCTGGCTTATCCGTACCATATCGCTCCATGCTTTCCGCATAGGAAAACCGCGGGAATGGCTTCACTAACCGCATTTCCGGTTTAACTGTCTCCACCAGAGAGGTAAACAGTTCTTCGAGAAGTTTGAGTATATCTTCCTCATCCACAAAGCTCATTTCCAGATCAAGCTGCGTAAATTCAGGCTGGCGGTCAGCGCGCGAATCTTCATCCCTAAAGCAGCGGGCTATCTGGTAGTATTTTTCAAAGCCAGCCACCATCAATAGCTGTTTGAGCTGCTGCGGGGACTGGGGAAGAGCATAGAATTTGCCCGGGTGGATACGGCTGGGCACGAGATAGTCACGAGCCCCCTCTGGAGTGCTCTTGAATAGAATAGGCGTCTCTATCTCGACAAAGCCCTTGGCATCCAGAAAGTCGCGCATAAACTTCTCCACCCGGTGGCGGAGAAGGATATTATCCTTCATCCTGGGACGCCTGAGATGAAGATAACGATACTTGAGGCAGAGGTTCTCATCAACCTCTACATCCTCATTTATATAGAACGGCGGAGTTTTCGACGTATTAAGAATCTCCAAGTCACTGGCAATAACTTCTATCTCGCCGCTAGGCAGCTTTCGATTTTCGGTGCCCGGTGGACGCTGAGCAACTTCACCGGTAGCCTTGATGACATACTCGTTGCGCAGGTCATTGGCCAGCTCATGCGCCGTTTTCGATACTTCGGGGTTAAAGACTACCTGGACTATACCTTCTCTATCCCTCAAGTCGATGAATATCAAGCCGCCGTGGTCACGGCGGCGATGAACCCACCCCGCCAGAGTTACCACCTGGCCCGTATGTTCTTTTCGCAGCTCACCACAACTATGGCTTTTAAGCAAAGAGACCTCCTGATGTGTCTCCGAATTATAGCTGATAATAGCTTCCTTGTTCAATTTAAGTATATTAAAGGACAGAAACGGCCTCTGGGCTTGTGACTCAAAGGTCGTCGGTTCAAATCCAATTCCCGCTACCAATGAACTTAAAGGTAGGAAATTAACCTTCGGAGTTGTCCTGCCTTTTCTGTTTGTATAGATAGGTAGGGTGACCTTCAGGGCCTTGTCAAAGGATTCCTTGTATTTTACACAAGCGTGCTTGATACTTTCTTACTCTTAATATTACAATGTGACCAATCATAGAATAGGCTTAACAAAGAATGTTAAGCGTCAGGAGCCATCATGTCCCGAAAACAGAAGCTCGACCAATACTCTGGAACTCTTTCTCCCGACCAAATCGCAGAAGGCATGAACGCGGCTATCGATAATGCTGCGCGCCTTGCCCATGACGCGAGAATCCTCCTCGAATCACATAGTTACCCCAGCGCCGCTTCCCTGGCGATTCTCTCAATCGAGGAGTCGGGAAAGGTCGCTATGCTACGAGAACTTGCTCTTGCGCGCGGCGAATGCGAGCGGACTGATGCCTGGCGCGGCTACCGAAGTCACACCCGCAAGAACTTCATGTGGTTACTTCCTGAGCTGGCAGTGCAGGGAGCAAGGAAGCTCAGTGATTTCCGCAAGCTCACCGACCCTTCTTCCGACCACCGCTATATCCTCGACCAAGTCAAGCAGATTGGCTTCTACACCGACTGCCTGGGGGCTTCTCACTGGTCTCTTCCTCATGAGGTTATCGACAAGACACTAGCATCCCTCCTGGTAGACGTTGCATCGCTCCTAGCCACCAAGCACCATGCCACTACCAAGGAAGTCGAACTTTGGATCAAACACATGCAACCCGTGTGGCGGACTAGCCCGGTATGGATGGAGGCAGCTCTCAAGAACTGGTATGCTGATATGCAGGCTCACGGCCTTGTACCTCCAGGTGATAATGAGATGGCCGCGTTTGCCACCTTTGTAGATCAGGCAATTGACCAACCCAATAACCGTACAGGAGACATTTGCCCTAGTGCCTAACAACTCGCTGCAGTTGGCCCGGCTTGAAGTCGCTACAACGCGGGTATATTGCTCGCTATAATGCACGATAATTATGCGAACAATGCCCGAGCTATTGTACAGCTGAGTTTGAGGCCAGTGGGTTTAAAAAATATGAATCTTATTTTTCAACAATCTAAATGCAGAAAATGTGGCGTGGTTTTGTTGGAACCAAAAGATGAAAAACGCACGCCTTGTCTTGTTTGCGGGGATATGGCTCGCATACATGAAGTAGAAGTCAAAGACACCATAGTTTTACGAGATCACATGAGAGTAAAGGGAAAACACCGGGGAAGGGGGAGGTTTTTCTTTGATGTCAGAGTAGGCGCTGCTTTTTATTACAAGGAACGAGAGTGGCGCCATTTAGAAAGATTAATCGACAGAGATAATAATCTATACATTGAGATAATCACCGATCCAAAAACTGGTGAAGTCATAAAAGAAATTAAGGAACCCCTGAGTGAGCACAAGGGTCATGGTTCTGCCCGAAAAAGGAACCCTAGCTAGACTTGACCACTATCCTGCCGCACTTGCCCACCCTAGGGTGCTCGAACCAAATCAGGCGAACACAAAGTTTGCCCTAAAAGTTCTATATATTGAACAACTTGGGTTTCCAGATAACTTGGGCTAGGAGATGATGTCATTGCGGTGTCGTGGTGAACTTAGCCACTTCTGTTTTTGGACAAGCCTGACTTCCTCGTCGGTAACCTGATATCCACCAAGGAAGTCATTTTTGAAATCGATAAAGGTGTCTTGGTAAATAGCGTCTTTTATTCTCTGCACCAGCCTGACGATAAAGCGCAGGTTGTGGATAGTGGCTAACCTCTAGGCTAATACCTCTCTAATACCTGTTACGCCTTCACCCGCTGGCGCAGGCGCTCCAGGATCCACATCCGGGCCAGAGTAGTCGGACCGATGCCCATCTCTCTCGCCTCCCGTCTCAGCTCTTCCCACTTGTCTGCTGAGAGCCGAACGGGGATGACCTTATCCAGCGGCCTCTTCACCTCTACCTGTACCACCTCATCACCCTTGTCCCAGGCATTGCCCTGCTCAATATCCTTTATTGCTTCATCTAACTCAGCCATTCTACTTGTCTCCAATTGACTTCTTATAAAGCTGCCTCTCGCTATCAGTCATCTCTCTGGCAGTAACCACTTTCCAGTTACCACTGCCAAGGTTTATCAGCACTACCAGGATATATCTGCCTGCATCAGTCTGGCTAAAGAGCTTGTATAGCCCCTCTTTACCTTTCCTGATATGCCGCTTATCCGATAGACAGGCCTCCTCCACTTCATTAAAGGTGATACCGTGCTTGCTCTCAATCTTGTCCAGTATATGGTCATCGATCTCCAGGGATTCGATGTAGAGCACCACCTATCTCCTTTTCTTACTTTACAGTGTATACCAATTGTATACACTTGTCAAGGCGAAAGCACTGACTTTTCACGCTAAGAGACGGCGTTATGGTGTCGCGGTGAGTTCAGCCACTTCTGTTTTTGAGCCAGCCTGACTTCCTCGTCGGTAACCTGATATCCACTGAGGAAGTCATTTTTGAAATCAATAAAGGTGTCCTGCTGAATAGCGTCTCTTATTCTCTGCACCAGCCTGGTGATAAACCTAAGGTTATGGATAGTAGCTAACCTGTAGGCCAGCAACTCCTCACACCTGAACAAATGATGAAGGTAAGCAGCCGAAAAAGTGCGGCAGGTATAGCAATCACAGTCCGTATCAACAGGCTCATCCTTCGTTTTATAGATAGCCCTTCGTATATTTTGCCTTCCTCGCATAGTAAAGAGAGCACCATTGCGAGCTATCCTGGTAGGCAGAGCGCTGTCAAAGATGTCTATTCCTCTACTCACCCCTTCAACAATGTCCTCAGGTGAACCAACTCCCATAAGATAGCGAGGCCTGTCATGAGGCAAAAAGGGCACTGTTTCATCTACCATCGCCCAGGTCAGCTCCTTGGGTTCACCCAAGCTCAAACCTCCGATAGCATAGCCGGGAAAGTCTAAAGAGGTAATGGCTGCTGCTGACTGGTGCCGCAACTCGGGGGAGATACCACCCTGGACGATTCCAAAAAGAAGCTGGTCAGAACTCTGGTGATGGCTCCGGCACCTTTCCGCCCATCGATAAGTCCTCTCCACTGCCTCCTGCACCTTTGACACACCTTCACTAAAAGCAGGGCACTCATCCAGAGCCATTATAATATCAGCACCAAGCTTCTCTTGAAGTTCAACTATAGATTCAGGAGTAAGGCTATGCTCACTGCCATCGATATGAGAACGGAAAAGAACTCCATCATCGGTGACCTGGCGCAGCCGCGCCAAACTGAAAATCTGATAGCCACCACTGTCGGTCAATATGGGCCCATCCCAGGCTATGTACCGGTGCAACCCTCCCATCTGCTCAATAGTATCTATGCCCGGTCTTAGATAAAGGTGATAGGCGTTACCAAGTATTATGGTTACCCCGATGTCCTTAAGCTCTTCCGGAGCTAAAGTTTTGACCGTGCCCTGGCTGCCTACAGGAAGAAAGACCGGCGTTGACACTATTCCATGGCATGTAACAAGCTCCCCCAGACGTGCCAGTGTGTTCCGGCAAACCTTAACCACTGTAAAGTGCTCGCTTATTTCCCCACTCCTTTAATCTACTAAGAGAAAAAACTCTGGGAAGCAGCCGGGCGAAAAGTTGAAGGCTATGTTTCTTCCCTTGTCTGCCAGTAGCCTATGACCTGGCGTACCGCTCTTGCAGCTTCAGCTATTGTTGAGTAAGTAGGAATGCCGGCATTGATAAGCCGTGCCCTCTGCTCAGCGAGAGCTCTCCAGCGCATGTTTTTAGATTCGTCATAGCTAGTCTCCCCTCCACCAACAACAGCAATCATAGGTTTCAACTGCTTTCTGGATACGTTAATATACGCCTCAGTTTGTCTCTTAACCACGACACTCCAGATATCTTCTGGAAAAGGATTATCCTCGGCCATCTCAGTGATAATGAAATCAAACTGAGGACTTTCAGCTATCATCTCGGGGAACTCTCCAATCACCGCTTCTAAACCCCTGGATATCCCACCCATTATAGAGACATCTACCGGGTTCCCTACCCAATCCCATATTTCTGGAGCCTTTGTTCTCAGCTTTTCCCTGAATTCAGCCGGTAGCGGAGGCAATACAAGGCCAGCCTCCTCGCAAATATCAGCAGACATCACCGACATGCCCCCACCCCCACCGAATATGCCGACCCTGTTTCCCCTGATTGGGGGTAGAAAAGAAAAAGCGACAAGAAAATTAACCAGCTCGCGTATGTCCTGCGCCTGGATTACTCCTGCTTTCCTGAAGGCTGTCTCCCATATAACATTAGAGCCGGCCAGGGCAGCAGTATGTGAAGCAGCAGCTCTGGTTCCGGCTAAACCCCTCCCACCTTTAATAGCAATAACCGGTTTAACACGTACCGCATCAGTCAAAGCATTGAGAAGCTTTCTGCCATCTTTTGCGCCCTCAAAATAAGCAGCGATTACCTTGGTTTCATCATCATGGGCAAGGTAATTTAAGAAATCGCTCTCATCCAGGTCGAGGGCATTACCATAGCTGATGACCTTGCTGAAGCGAAGACCCTGTAACTCTCCATGGCGAACAAGCAAATCAGATGCACCGCCGCTCTGAAACACGGCACCAACTATTCCAGCTTCCTTGGGGAAACCATAACCAAGCGATATTCCTCCTCCGGGATAATAAATCCCCATGCAGTTAGGACCAATAAGACGGACATTACTTCTCCTGGCTTCCTGAAGAATCCTGGACTCGAGGTCTTTGGCTTCCTGTCGACCTGTCTCGCTTAGACGAGCCGTAAGCAGGTGAACCACCTTTACACCCCGGGAAGGACATTCAGCAAGCAAGTCGGGTACCTTAGAGGCCGGAAGACAGCAGATTACATAGTCAACCGGCTCCGGGATGCTGGTCAAGTTTGGGTAGGCCTTTAGACCCTGGATAGTCTCTCTCCTCGGATTCACCGGGTAAATATGCCCAGGGTAACCATAGTCCAGGAGATGACGTACATAGTGGTAGCCAAAAGAGAAGGGGTCTTCTGAAGCCCCAGCTACCGCAACGGCGTTAGGATGAAAGGCGCTTTCTAATACATCCACTTAGTATCCTCCCTCCTATATTAACCAAATATCTAAACACATAGTTAGAAAAATGATACCTAAATAGGGAAAAGCAGACAGTTTGTAAACTTGCCAGGCAGTCTTTGATGTCGTCGAGCGCAACAAGCGAGCATTAGCGTAAATCATCAATATGCCGAGGATGTTTGCCACTACCAGATAAAGCAAATGAAAATCGGCGGTCAGGTAGATAATAATGGCAACCAGGTAGAGAAGGATAGATAAGCTGAAAAGTATTTTTACCACATTTTTGTCCTGCAAGCTTAGGGGGAAATAGTTTAAACCGGCACCTAAATAATCTTCCCTGTTGGCAACCATTACACTCCAAACATGGATGGGAGTCCAGATGGCAACCAGACAACAAAGAAGTAGTATCTGAATATCAAAGGCCGGCTTCACGGCAAACCAGCCAATAAGCACTGGACTGCAGCCGGCGACTATGCCAAGAAAAGTGCATGAGATTGTCTTGCGCCATATTGCTGAGGCTATAACACCTATCAGGCCAAACAGGAAACACATCGGATGTAAGACCCAGGCTAATGCCAGTGCGACAACTATAAGTCCAATAATAAGCGGCAGTACTTTTTGCGGAGGGTCGATGCGCCCTGCGGCCAAAGCCCGATTGCGTGTTCTCACCATCTTGGCATCAGCTTCTCGGTCAAGATAGTTAGTAAGTCCGTTGGAACCAGCACTACCCAAACCAATGGCAAGCAAGGACAGAACAAGAACGCCACTCGGAATGTACCCCCCGATACCGGCAGCAATAATTGCTGAACAGACTCCAATAAAAGTAAGTAGAAAGGTCTCTCGAGGTTTCAGGACGCTAATATAGTCAAGAAATGTTCCCCGATCAGCTACAGCAATTTTCAAGCCTTTACCACTTCCTTAAGAACATTTAAGACCTCATTTTGGGGGACACCGCTGCGTACCACTGCCCTGCCAATATCTTCGAGCAAGACCCACTGGATTGCTTTACTCCGCATTTTCTTATCCAACTCCATAGCAGCAAGCACATCAGGTAATTTTACTCCAGAGCAATCAAAAGATAAATGAAATTTCTCAAAAAGTGCTTTTTGGCGCTCGACTGCCTTTTGCGACAGAAGCCCCAGCCGGCAGCTAAGCTTAGCCGCCCCCATCATACCAATGGCTACCGCCTCACCGTGGAGAAAACGTTCGTATTTGGTAGCTGTTTCAAGTCCATGAGCTATAGTATGGCCATAATTCAAAATAATGCGTTTTCCTGTTTCCCTCTCATCTTCAGCAACTACCTGAGCTTTGATACTAGCACTGCGAGCAATCACTTCAGCAGTAATGTCAGGCGCCAATCTAATCAAATCTTCAGCATTAACTTCGAGCAGCCTGAAGAACTCAGCATCGAGGATTAAACCATATTTGATGACCTCAGACCACCCCGAAACTAATTCGCGCTGGGGTAAAGTGGTCAAGGTTTGAATATCGACCAGAACAAGGTGTGGCTGATAAAAAGCACCAATCAGATTTTTCCCCCTGGGATGGTCAATAGCCACCTTGCCGCCAATACTGGCATCCGCCATAGCCATCAAGCTAGTGGGCACTTGCAGCCATGGCAACCCCCTTAAGAAGGTAGCAGCCACAAACCCGGCCAGGTCGCCAACCATGCCACCACCCAGGGCAACTATTACATCGTTTCTCTCTACATGGTGCTCGATGAGAAAATCATAGATTTTTACTGCCTGGTCGATATTCTTCGTAGCTTCACCCGGTGGCACCAAACAGCAATTGACTACAAAGCCATCAGTTTCCAGCGCTCGCTTGACTTGAGCCCCATAAATAGAGAAAACAACTTCATCGCTGATGATAGTTACTGTGCCTGACAAGCCAGCCTGCCTCATTTTTTCTCCAAGCTTGCCCAGTAGACCCCAGCCAACAAATACAGGATAATGCCCGGCAGCCGTCTCCACCTTACAAGCCAGGTCAGCCTCCACAAATCGCCCCCCATCTTTGCGATGGTAGTTTGCATATCTCCAGCCTCTAATCACCTCCTGGCTTACCTCAGCGAGAGTCAAATTATCGGTATGAACTGTCCAGTCAGCAATAGCATAATAAGGTTGTCGTGAAACCTTAAGCTGCCTGATACGCTCCAGAGGATTATCGCCCGCCAGGAGCGGGCGAACTACAGGGTTGGATGAATAAAGAGTATCCTGCAGCAGACGCTGGTAAATTGTCTCCGCCCTAGCTTCCAGACAAACGATAACGCTGGTTTCAAGAAGTAATTCCTGATTTCCTGGTTCAATGATAGCCCCACCACCGGTAGCGATGACTACCTTTTCCTTCCGGCAGGCCTGTCTTAATGCTTCATGCTCTAGCTGTCTGAATTTATCCTCGCCGTCCTGTTCAAAGACCTCAGGAATAGCTTTGCCGCTAAGCCTGACTACTTCATCATCAGTATCCACAAAATCCCAATTCAGGCCTTCAGCTACCTTTCTAGCCACAGTCGATTTACCCGTAGCCGAGAAACCTATAAGAGCAATGTTGTTATTGACCTTTTGACGACGCATAATGGTCAGGAGGAAATAGAATTAATATAGCTATGGTAATTAGTCAAGGTCTCCTTCAGGTGGTCACCACCGAACTTCTCCAGCACAGCATCTGTTAGAACGATAGCCAGCATTGCTTCACCAATTACAGCAGCCGCAGGAACGACACAGATATCACTCCGTTCATAATGAGCTTCAGTTGCCTTCCCAGTGCACAGGTCTACAGATGGCAATGGCTTACCAAGAGTAGCAATAGGTTTCACTGCTGCCCGAACCACTATTGCTTGCCCATCGCTTATTCCACCTTCAATGCCGCCAGCCTGATTAGTAGCTCGGCGCCAGGTGGAAGGCTTTCCTTCCAAACCAGGCTCGATTATATCTTGAGCCTGAGAACCTTTCATATTGGCCAGTGCAAAGCCAGCGCCGATTTCAACACCCTTTACAGCATTGATGCTCATCATCGCCCGGGCGATTCGGCCATCAAGCCGACGATACCACTGGACATGGCTGCCCAATCCAACAGGCACACCAGCAGCAATTAGTTCAAAAACACCACCTAAAGTATCTCCATCAGCCTTGGCTTCATCAATAGCTGCCATCATCGCCTTTTCCGCTTCAGCATCAGCACAACGGATAGGTGAACTCTCCACCTGCTGCCAATCCACAGGGTTATCCTGCCTTACCCAGTGATTGCCAATATTTATTGCATGGCTGTGGATAGCAATACCGAATTCTTCGAGAAATCTTCGGGCTACAGCTCCGACAGCAACTCTAGCTGCAGTTTCCCGAGCACTCGCCCGTTCTAAAATCGGACGAATATCCCCCGTACCGTACTTAATTACTCCAGCTAAGTCAGCATGCCCCGGACGAGGAGAGGTTACCGGTTCTATCTCCCTATCCACAGGGACGATGCTCATAATCTCTTGCCAGTTCTCCCAAACCCCGTTCCAGACTAGAAGGCTTATGGGACTACCTATAGTGAGGCCGTGGCGTACTCCTGAGATAATCTCTGCTCTATCCTGTTCAATATCCATGCGGGAGCTGCGTCCATAACCAGCTTGCCGCCGCTTAAGATCTACAGCTATATACTCTTCACTCAAGGTCAAGCCGGCTACCATCCCCTCAATAACCGCTATCAAGCCCCTGCCATGAGATTCACCAGCAGTAACAAAACAGAACTGACCCATAGTTCTTATTCCTTTACAACTTACCTATCGATACTGTGGTTCAGGATAAGGACTGCTTAAAGTTTCCAAAAGGATAATACCTTCAGCACCCAGCGACCGCATCTGGATAAAACTCTGTAACTTTTGTAAATTCATCCCCAACAGGGAACTCAGCAAAGAAGGAATTTCAGGCTTGTAATATTCCACTGTCGGTTCCTTAACACCCGCCAGATTAGCAGCTAAGTCTATAGCAGTGTCAAGCCCGCCCAGTTCATCAACCAGGCCCAACTCTTTGGCCTGCTCCCCGGTATAAAGTTGGCCGGTAGCTAAGGCTCTAACTTCTTCCTCGCTCAAATCTCTGCTCTCGGCCACAAGTCGAACAAACTGGTCATACAACTGGTCGCTCATCTCCTGCATAAGCTCTCGTTCCTCTGGGGTTAGCTCTCTAACCCCAGCATACATATCTTTGTATTTCCCACTCGTGAAAACTTCCATCTTTATTCCGAGCTTCTCATATAATCCGCTAAGATTAGGCACCTGGGAAATAACACCGATACTTCCGGTCAAAGTGGCAGGCAGAGCCACGATTTTGTCAGCCTTTGCCGAGATAAAATAGCCACCAGAAGCAGCCAAGGTCCCCATACTCACTACCACTGGTTTTTCCACTTTCTCAATCTCATTGACAATTTCCTGACAGGCAGCTACAACACCTCCCGGGCTTTCTACCTGAAGGACGACTGCCTTTACTGCGTCATCTTGCCTAGCTCGTTCCAGTTGGTTTCGAACTAGCTGCGGAGTGATAACACTACCTCCCAAAAATAGACTGGCTTCCCCCGACTGGATGGGACCATTTAAAGGAATAACCGCAATTTTATTTCCCTTGCTAGTACAGCCACTTGACATCATGCATAAGACCATCAAGATAGCTACACCAATGATAATTATCTTTCTCTTCCTCATCTGCTACCTCCTGTTTTTTAATAAGGCCTCTCTGGCTGCTCTGAACATTATGTCAAGGGATGCTTCCCTGCCTGTCCACAATTTAAAGGAAGCAGCACCTTGATAAACTAACATAGGTAAACCGCCAAGGATAACAGTACCCACTTCCGCGGCCATTCTCAGCAAGGGTGTTTCTGAAGGATTATACACCAAGTCATAAACCAAAGCACCTTTGGGAATCGAAGCTGCGGAGAGAGGTGATTGTTCTTCTTGAGAAGAATATTTCATTCCCAAAGGGGTACAGTTGACTATCAACTGGCAATGCTCAATCGCCTCTCGGAATTTTAAGTCCTGCCATGGCAAAGCAATCACCTCTGTCCGCATTTTTCTGTCAACAGCATACCTTGCTAAAGAATCTACTAGGGCTTCAGCCCGCACCAAGGTACGGTTGGCAATAGCCAGTGAGCTTACCTTTTCCCACAGAAGCGCAAAACTTATGGCACGAGCAGCGCCACCAGCACCGAGAATCAGTGCTCGCTTATCCTCAGGCTTAAAATTAGCATTCTCACGTAAAGCCCGGAGAAAGCCAGGCGCGTCAGTATTAAAACCCACAAGCTTGCCATCTCGATTAACTATTGCATTCACAGCACCAATTAGGCTAGCTAAACTATCAACCTCGTCTACGAGATGTAGAACTGCCTCTTTATAAGGTACGGTTACATTTGCTCCCAGATTTTGAGGCTGCCTCAGCCGATTTATCTCAGACGGTAAATCCTCGGCTTCTGTTTCCCCCACCTCATAACGAATATCAAGTTGGCAATAATCTAAAGCAGCCTGTTGAAAACCGGGGGACAGCGAGTGTTTCAGCGGGTAGCCGATGATGCTAATATACTGTGTCATTGTCAGAGACTCTCAGGCTATCCAGGTACCCTTGCAAAATGAAGGCTGCAGCCGCAGCATCAAGTTGTAACCTTGCCTTATGCTTTTTAGTGCCAGCCTCTACCAGCAAACGCTCAGCAGCTACACTGGATAACCGCTCATCCTGAGTCTCAATGTTGACTTCAGTGCACCCAGAAAGCTTTTCAACAAAAGCCATTACCTTGCTAGCCTGCCTGCCTATATTGCCATCCAAAGAGTAAGGCAAACCAACCACAATTCGTTGCGCCCCATATTCGGCAACAAGTTCGAGGATAGCATCTATGGCTTTGTCATCATCATCCCTGGTGATAGTAGCCAGTGGGCTAGCCAAAATCTCTTCAGGGTCACTGATTGCAACCCCTATCCTTTTGTCCCCAATATCTAATCCCAAGCTGCGCATCTTAAAGCCTCAGCCAATCTCCTGAACTAACCCTCTTACCAATCCAAGAGCCTCATCAAGTTTATTTTTATCTCTACCGCCAGCCTGAGCCATTGCCGCTTTACCTCCACCACTACCACCAGTGACTGCAGCCACCTGCTTCACTATATCACCTGCATGCAGCCCTCTATCCAGTAAATCTGGAGTTACATTAGCCATAAAGGCAGGTTTATCCTGATAAACTGTTCCTAGAACGATCACAGCGCTCTTCAAGCGGTCTCGTAATAAATCTCCCATCTCCCTTAACACAGGCATTGAACAAGATGGTACCGAAGCAGTTAAGACCGTTATTCCGTTCACCTGCTCCGTTTTCTCAAGTAAAGCTTCAACTATATTCCGTGACAGCTCTCTTTCCAAAGCGACTGAGCGCTTACGCTCGGCAGCTAGCTCTGTCATAATAGTCTCTACCTTCCCTCGTACTTCGGAAGGTGAAGCTTTCAGTTCTTCAGCTATAGCCTCCAATGCTCCAAAACGCTCTTGAAGTAAGGCCTCAGCTTGTCTCCCGGTAACGGCTTCAATTCGGCGCAAGCCGGTGCCAATGCTACTTTCACTAATTATAAGAAAGAGGCCGATTTCCCCGGTTGATTTGACATGGGTGCCACCACAAAGCTCAGTACTCGTTGGCGGCTTGCCGATTTCTATTACCCTGACTGTTTCTCCATACTTCTCTTCAAAAAGGGCAATCGCACCCTCATCGATAGCCTGCTTATACGGAACAACCTTGCTTTTCACCGACAGATTCTGGCGTATCCTTTCATTGACGATGTGCTGAATCTCATCAAGTTGTTGCTTGCTGATGGCTGTCAACTGGGAAAAATCAAATCGGAGTCGGTCAGGAGCCACCAAAGAACCTCTTTGATAGACCTGGCTGCCCAGCACCTGACGCAAGGCAGCTTGAAGTAGATGTGTTGAGGTATGATTGCGAGTGATATCAAGGCGACGGTCTGCATCAACCTCGGCTTCAACAAGGTCGCCAACTGAGATGCTACCTTTAACAACCTGCCCTAGATGGACAACCGCGCCTTCGGCCAGACTGCCAAAAGGCGACCAGACGGTATTGGTTACGTCAATTTGGCTGGAATTGACCATTATTTTGCCGGTATCACCCACCTGACCTCCCATCTCTCCATAGAAAGGCGTTTCATCAAGGGCGACAGCGACCTTCTTGCCTTCGTTTGCAGATTTTATCGAAAGACCCGATTCTTGGTCTAACATGTAACTCACCTTGGAACTACTTCTTAATTTGCTATAACCAACAAAGCTAGTAACAACGGTTGGGTTAAGTGCAGAGACTGTTATAACAGCAGTAGGAACAAATATATGAACATCTCTAGCCCTCTTCCGCTGCTTCTCCATCTCGATTTCAAAACCTTCGAGGTCAATAGTTAGCCCTTTCCCCCGGGCAATTTCGGCAGTTAATTCCGAGGGAAAACCATAAGTGTCCCAAAACTTGAAGACCTCTTCGCCCGGGATACAGCTTCTTCCTTGGTTTGCAGCTTCATCAACAGCTCTTCCAACGAGATTAATCCCGGCGTCCAGAGTGTTAATGAATTTTTCCTCTTCAACCTTGACTACCTCCTCTATAAGGTTTTGGCTGGTTATCAGTTCAGGATATATATGTCCCATTTTACTGATAACAACTTCAGCCACCTCACTGAGAAACGGCTCTTCTATACCCAGTTTTCTGCCGAAAAAGCAAGCCCGGCGCAGTATCCGGCGCAGGACATAGCCTCTCCCCTCATTAGATGGCAAAACACCATCAGCGATAAGAAAAACAATGCCCCGGCTGTGCTCAGCTACGATTCTAACAGCCTGGTCAGCGACTTTGTCCTTGCCATACTCTTTCCCTGCTAAATGATATATCCTATTAAGTATAGGCAAGAAAAGGTCTGTCTCATAGACCGATGATACCCCTTGCATAACCGCTGCGGTTCTCTCCAACCCCATCCCGGTATCGATATTTGGTTTCGGCAACGCTGTACGTTTTCCATCACGGTCTTGGTTATATTGTGTAAACACCAGATTCCAGATTTCGGAAAAACGGCTGCAGTCACAGCCAGGTTTGCACTCAGGCCTGCCACAGCCAACACCCTCGCCAAAATCGTAATGTATCTCGCTACACGGTCCACAAGGCCCTGAATCACCAGCTGGCCCCCAAAAATTATCTTCCTCCCCAAGCCTCACTATTTTTTCTTCGGGGAAGCCTATTCCCCGCCAGTAGTCAAATGCTTCATCATCATCCGAATAGATAGTTACCCATAGCCGTTCAGGCGAAAGTTTCAAATACTGGGTAACAAATTCCCATGCCCAGGCAATAGCTTCCTTTTTAAAATAATCACCTACACTGAAATTACCCAGCATCTCAAAGAAGGTCAGGTGTTTAGCATCACCTACTGAATCGATATCAGTGGTGCGAAAGCATTTTTGGCATGACGCTAGACGCAGATTAGGCGGCACAGCTAATCCCAAAAAGTAAGGCTTAATTTGCACCATGCCAGCCGTAGTCAGCAACAGGGTAGGATCACCATGAGGGACCAAAGACGAACTGGGAATAACCTTATGCTGCTTTTCTTCGAAAAAACGCAGGAAGGCTCCTCTGATTTCATCACTGCTCACTGTGGTAATCATCTCTCTGGATTTTAATGGAGTATTGCCCTCGGTGTCAATCCACCGAATTAACTCATAATAATAATTGTTACCGAAAGTGGTATTGTTGACTCAAAAATATTGTTACCCGACAGAAAGGAGGAAGCATGACGCGAGGTAGCATACAAGAATATACCGAGGCAGTGCGAGAGCGCTATCTTCGGGCAGATAGGAAGGAGAAGAGAAGAATATTGGATGAATTTGTTAATGTTACGGGCCACCACCGCAAGTCAGCCATCTGCCTATTGCGTCGAAAACGGCAAGAAATTCCACAGCGACGGCGTGGGCGTCCCCGATGTTATGGACCTCCTGTGGTCCAGGCACTAAAAGTAGCTTGGGAAGCTACTGACCATCTCTGTTCCCAAAGACTTAAACCGTTTTTGCCAGAGCTCATCAGTGTTCTAAGACGCTGTGGCGAGAAGACTATGACCGCTGAGGTGGAAGCCCAATTGTATCAGATGAGCCCTTCTACCATCGACCGGCTGCTTAAACCTTATCGCCAGCCAGGAAGACGTCGTCCCTTTACCACCACCAAGCCGGGAAGTCTACTTAAAAACTCCATTCCCTTCCGCACTTTTGCTGACTGGAATGAGAACCGTCATGGCTTCCTTGAAGCTGACCTGGTGTCTCACTGCGGTGAAAGTACTTACGGTTTCTATTTGAATACTCTATCTACGGTGGATGTAGCTACCGGCTGGTCAGAATGTGTTGGGGTATGGGGAAAAGGCCAGGAACGTGTAGGTGGTGCGGTGCATCGAGGACGGAGGCGTCTGCCCTTGCCTATTCGGTAACAGTTTATTTTGACGCAACACAGCGCTGTACTCATTCAGGTATTTATCCACCATCCTGGGATGCATCTCCTTTATTACCTCTTTGTGCTATAATATCCCCACTTCTGTTCCAAATGAAATGTTTTTGCATTATTTTCCCAAGTTAAAGTGAAATGAAGCTAAGCCGTGAAGAAGTACAACATATCGCCCTCTTAGCCAGGCTAGGACTAAGCGAAGCTGAAGTTGAGAAGTTCAAACTTCAGTTGTCTGATATCCTGGAAAACTTCGAAATACTTAAACAAGCAGACACCAGTAATCTCCCGCCTACAACCCAATCTATCGCTCTCCAAAATGTGCTCAGGCCAGATGAGGCAAAAGAATCCTATCCCGTGGAAGACGTCCTGGCTAACGCACCGCAACAAGACAGTAATTGCTTTAAGATACGAGCGGTCCTGGAGTAAATTATGAATGACCTCCACCAGTTAACTATCACTCAGGCCCGACAGCTACTGAAAGAAAAGAGGGTGTCCTCTGTTGAATTGACCAAAGCAAGTTTGAGGCATCTGGCTGAGGTCGAAAACAAGGTTCACGCCTGCGTTACTATTAACGAAGACGCTGCTTTAGAACAAGCAGAAAAGGCCGATAAGGCTATAAATAGCGGTGAAATCAAGCCTTTAACTGGTATACCTACCTTAACTAAAGACAATATGTGCACCCGGGGTATCCGGACCACCTGCTCCTCAAGGATTCTGGAGAACTTTGTTCCTCTTTATGATGCAACAGTTATAAAGAAATTGAAGGCCGATAGGGCAGTGATTTTGGGAAAGACTAACATGGATGAATTTGCCATGGGGTCGTCAACAGAAAATTCCGCTTTCTTCCCAACTCGCAATCCCTGGGACTTAGACCGTGTCCCCGGTGGCAGTAGTGGTGGCTCAGCCGCTGCTGTAGCTACTGATGAAACTATCTGTGCTCTTGGCTCTGATACCGGTGGGAGTATCCGTCAACCCGCCGGATTTTGCAGTGTGGTCGGCTTAAAACCAACCTATGGCAGGGTGAGCCGTTTTGGCCTGGTTGCTTTTGCCAGCTCGCTAGACCAGATTGGTCCTATAACCAAAAACGTTTCCGATTGCGCCTTAGTGATGAACGTTATTGCCGGGCATGACCTGAAAGATTCAACTTCTGTTCCCTATCCCGTTCCTGATTATACCAAAGCATTGGTTCCTGACCTCAAGAACCTGCGCATCGGCATTCCACAGGAGTACTTTGTCGAAGGGATGCAAGAGGAGGTAAGACTAAATATAGAAGCAGCTATCAACAAGCTAAAGGAGCTAGGAGCTGAAGTAGATTGGGAGGCTTCTTTGCCACATACTAAATATGCACTTGCTGCTTATTACATTCTGGCTCCTTCTGAAGCTTCTGCAAACTTAGCCCGGTATGACGGAGTAAAGTATGGCTTCTCCTACCAGGATGCCAGTAATATGTGGGAGGCTATGGAGAAAACAAAACAATTTGGCTTCGGAGCCGAGGTCAAAAGACGAATCATGCTAGGGACTTATGCCTTATCTGCTGGCTATTATGATGCCTACTATCTCAAAGCTCAGAAGGTACGCACTCTAATAAGGCGCGAATTTGACCAGGCTTTCGAGAAATATGATGCTCTGGTTACTCCAACATCACCTACAGTGCCTTTTAAGCTTGGAGAAAAGGTAGATGACCCTATGCAAATGTATTTGAGCGATGTTTGCACTCTGCCCATAAACATTGCTGGTATTCCAGCCATATCCATTCCGGCTGGCTTTGCCAACGGTTTGCCTATAGGTATGCAAATTATGGGGAAACCTTTTGGCGAGGAGACAGTGCTCCGCGTTGCCTTTGCCTACGAGCAAGCTACTGACTGGCACAAGAGAAAACCACCAATCTAAGATTTAAGAGAAATGACTGAACAATCACTGCTTCAAGTGAAATGCTATTCAGGCTATACTTATGCTCAGAGGCCGGAGTCTTTCTTATGGCTGGATAAAGAGCATAAGATATCCCAAATAAAGGATGAATGGCAAGAGCCAGGTAAAAGATTTTTCAGGGTCTTTACTGAGGATGAGGAACTTTTCGAGCTCTGTTATAATGAGACTCAAGACCAATGGTGGCTTATCGGCTACTAGTTGAGGAGGTAATATGAAACAGATTTTTGAGGCTCTTGAAAAAGATGCTCGGCTGACGCCTGAGCAGATTTCTACTATGACAGGTATCCCGGTTGCTGAGGTAGAAAAGACAATCAAAAAGGCTGAAAAGAACCGGACTATCTTGAAATACAAAACTGTTGTCGACTGGGCTAAATTAGGTGAGGAGCAAGTGTGGGCTCTGCTCGAGGTCAAGGTCATTCCACAGCGGGATGTAGGTTTCGACGCTATAGCTGAACGTATCTATCGTTTCCCTGAAGCCCGCTCTGTCTATCTAGCCTCAGGCACTTATGACCTGGCTATATTAGTAGCTGGTAAAACTATGCAAGAGGTTGCCGTTTTTGTTTCAGAAAAGCTGGCCCCGCTGGAAACAGTGCAGAGCACCGTTACCCATTTTATCCTTAAGAAGTATAAAGAGGATGGCGAAATCATTGAGGGGGGAGAAGGCGTCAAGCGTCTGCCCGTAACTCCTTAATTGCGGCTCCATTCTGTACTTTGCAGGCAGGAGGACTCTATTGTCCAAATCTAACTCAACTTACACTAAAGTTTCTAATAGATATATATCTCAAAAAGTGAGCAATCTTGCACCTTCCGGCATACGAAAATTCTTTGATTTGCTCTCATCGATAGAGGGAGTTATTTCTCTTGGGATAGGAGAACCCGATTTCGTTACGCCGTGGCATATTCGAGAAGCTGCTATTTACTCTCTGGAAAAGGGCTATACTATGTATACCTCTAACCAGGGGCTGCCTGAACTCAGGCAAGAATTAGCAAAATATCTCGAATCTTATTACGGGCTGAGCTATGACCCCGACAGTGAGCTTCTCATTACCGTTGGGGTTAGCGAAGGACTCGACCTCGCCTTGAGAGCTATACTTAACCCAGGCGATGAGGTCATCATGCCCGACCCCTGTTATGTTTCTTACCCAGCCTGTGTCAGCCTGGCTGGGGGGATACCTATCCTGGTACCCACTACTGAAGAGAATGATTTCAACATTATAGCTGCTGATATTGAGCAGCAAATCACGTCGAAAACCAAGGCAATTTTAATTGGCTATCCAGCCAACCCCACTGGAGCAGTCATGGTAAAGAAAGAGCTGACTCAAATTGCCAAACTGGCTCAAAGACATGACCTCCTGGTAATCTCTGACGAGGTCTATGGGCAGTTGGTTTATGATGTAGAACATACCTGCCTCGCCAGTCTGCCTGGAATGAAGGAGCGCACCATTTTACTAAATGGATTTTCCAAAGCCTATGCTATGACCGGATGGCGGATTGGTTACACTGCCGCAGGGAAAGAACTTATTAAAGCCGTGACCAAGATTCACCAGTATACTATGTTATGCGCCCCGATAATGGGACAGATGGCAGCTATCGAGGCCTTGAGAAGTGGGGACAATGAGGTGGAGGCAATGGTAAGAGACTATGACCGACGGCGTAGAGTCATGGTCAGGGGATTAAGAGCCATTGGTTTATCCTGTTTCGAGCCTAAAGGTGCCTTCTATGTCTTCCCATCTATAAAAGTCACAGGTATGACTTCAGAAGAGTTTGCTGAGAAACTCCTAATGGAAGAAAAGGTAGCTGTAGTTCCTGGCACTGCCTTTGGTCAGTGCGGTGAAGGTTATGTCCGCTGCTGCTATGCCACTTCCCTGCCCGAAATCGAGGAGGCCCTGAAAAGAATGGGCAGATTCGTCAACAGGCACCGCCACAGGCAATAAACAGAATCCAAGATAAACAGTTTACCGTTCCACTGGTGCCTTCAACAACATCCTTATGAAGTGCCATCAGGCATGCACTTGAATATTACTAGCAATGGAGATATTCTTCAATCAACTTTTTTATCTCATCTTCTTTGCCGTGTAATTTCTCACTCAGGCCCTTATCGTTGTAACTCTTAAGCTTTCTCACTACCTCATCAATTACCACAGGAGAAAAGACGCTGTCCCTCTCGTATATTTCACGATGTCCCAAAAGAGCTTCAGCCGATTCCCAGCACGAACTAGGCAACTGAGGCAACCTCTCCCGAACCCCACTCTGCTCAGGAGAAAAGATATTTACGTCCACATAGAGTTTATTAGTTAACTCCAATGCATCTTCCATCTCCAATCCATGTCGAGCGGCCACAGCTAATCCGGCTAGTAAGAGATGGATGTTAGCCGAACCATCAGGACAGCGAAATTCCACCGTCTGCTCATCCGCAAACTCCGAAGGTTCTCCCTTATCCTGTGGGTTAGCATCTCTGGCCATATTACTAACATTCAACCATCCCAAGGGAACCCTTACCAATACAGACCTGTTCCTATCACCCCAGCATATGTTTGTAGGTGCTTCCTGATGGGGAACCAATCTTAAATAAGAAGTGGGAACTATATTACCAAAAGAAGTTAGAGACGGAGCTAGAGCAAGATAGCCAGTAATAGCCTTTTTGGCTGTATCGCTTAACCGGCTTTCTTTAATCATCATATTCTTACCATCTTTGACTAATCTTGTATGAATATGAAGTCCGCTACCAGCATGCCCAGCTAAAATCTTGGGGGCAAAGCTGATTGTTACCCCATACTTATACCCAACCATCCTCAAAATCCACTTGGCAATAACAATTTGATCGGCTGCATCTTCAACAGATACGGGTAGAAACTCAATCTCATGCTGTTCCATCTCCTGGTTTTCTTCACGAATATTGCCTACTTCAGAGTGCCCATATTTTATCTTTCCCCCCGCCTGAGCAATAAGTTGCATAGCCTCACATCTCAGTCCCTCCCATTTAGAAAAAGGGGCTGACTCATGGTAGCCTCTCTGAGCCATAGTCGGATAAAAACGCTGACTATCATAGAGAACATAATACTCTAGCTCTCCCATAGCCTCGAGGGTTAACCCGGTACTGTTCTTCAATACCTGACCAGCCTTTCTAACAATATTCTCTGGAGAGCTTGGTAGTGGAACCCCTTCACTTGTATAGTAAGAACAAAGTATGTCCACTGTGGGAACAGGAGAGAAGGGGTTCACATAGGCAGTCTTATACCGGGGAATAACATATAGATCACTTGAGGCTGCATCGATATAAGGCAACAGACTGGAACCGTCTACCCTTTCCCCTATTGATAGCAGGCGATTCAGTTGAGCTTTGCTGCTAACTATAAAATTGAGAGTTTTTAATCTGCCATCCCCACCTGCATACCTGAAGTTCACCCTCTCAATCTCTCTATCCTCAATGAACTTGATAAGGTCTTGTTTAGTGAATTCTTCCGCGGGCTTCTCTAAAAACTGAACTAAATTGTTTATATCCATTCCTGTTGTGTGTTTCATAGCTTGCTTGCCTCTCTTTCTGAATCGCCATAGAGCTCTTCCAAAAGCATTTTGTTATTCTCTTCAACAACTTCTCCCACCGCCTTGACCATAGAATTTAGCAGAGGACCGTCTATTGCCTTATCCGCGAAGACTCTCCTAAAGACTGTCATAGTATCCCATTTACGTAAGCCAGCCCTCCTCATTCTTCACCTCCTGACAAATTAGTATTAATTATACCAAACGTCTTTTGCTCCTGTCCTTCTCTGAGGTTACTATTTGATTAATATAGTGTCACCTATCTATCTAAACTGCCCGATTTCACTTCATAGGCTTGCTACTAGCCAAGGTATCTCATAAACTCCGGGTGGAGGCTCTGGTTTGAAGCGATGATTTGCTTGCTTTGAAAGCTTGCTGGCCTCCCCTGCCATTCAGTGACCTTGCCGCCAGCCTCTCTAATCAGTAGAAGCCCACTGGCAATGTCCCAGGGATAGAGATAACGGTGAAGGTAAAGGGTAATCCGCCCACAGGCAACATAGGCTAAACCTAAAGATGCCGACCCCATAATCCTCAGGCAATGTACCTGCCCCCACAACTTGTTAGTTATGTCAAGCAATTCCCTGCTCTGCTCATAGCTATAACCCAGGTCAAGGCCTACTAAAGAGGCATGAAGCGAACTCTCTCTGGAAACCTGAATCGCGGAGTCGTTAAGGTAAGCCCCCCGCCCTTTTTCAGTCCGGAAAAGCTCATCCCTTACCGGGTCGTAGGTTATACCCAGCAAGATATCTTTATCTTTGACTAAAGCAATGTTTACACAAAAGAAAGGAATGCCGAAGACATAATTATTGGTGCCATCTAACGGGTCAACTATCCATGTATAACCGCTAGCCGCAACCGAGGAATTTGACTCCTCGGAGATGATGCTGTAATCGGGATACTCATCCTTTAGAAGTTCCAGTATGAGTTTTTCGGATAAAATATCTACTTCAGTAACCAGGTTGCCCTTGCCCTTATGCTTTATCTCCTTATCAGAACGAAAATGAGATATGAGAACATTCCCGGCTTCTCTGGCTGCCAGAATAGCTACCTCAAGAACACTCCTGCCGCTTTGCGCTAGGGGTAAGCTGTTCATAAATCGAGCCCTAGGCAGGCCGCTGGACAAGCCCCATCTTTTCTTTAACTTCCGCTAAGGTCTCTCTGGCAATTACCTGAGCCCGGCAAGCCCCGTCAGAAAGGACATCAGCTACATACTGGGGCCTGGCTGCAAAGGAAGCCCTCCTTTCCCGGAAGGCTTCCAGCTCTAGATTTATTCCTTTAGCTAGCAACTCCTTGCAATCAACACAACCGATGCCTGCCGAACGGCACTCAGCGACAATCTCATCTACACGACTTGAGCTAAAAAAGTGATGTAGCCTGAAGACATTGCACACTTCGGGATGACCAGGGTCAGAACGATACCGCCGAGCCGGGTCGGTGACTGCAGTCATCACCAGCTTTAACGTCTCCTCTGGAGTAGCTGATAGCTCAATATAGTTGTTGTAAGTTTTTCCCATCTTTTGCGTGCCATTTAATCCGAGCACTAAGGGAAAAGAGGTAAGCTTGGGCTGAGGCTCAGGAAAAGTGGGGCCAAAGATAGAATTAAAACGACGAACTATTTCCCGTGCCAGTTCAAGGTGAGGAAGCTGGTCTTCGCCTACCGGCACTACTCCTGCCTTATAAAGCACGATATCTGCGGTCATAAGTACCGGGTAGCCCACCAGCCCGTAGTTAACATTCTGTGGCTGCATTCGCGCCTTCTCCTTGAAAGTGGGTACCCGTAATAGCCAGCCCAGAGGCGTAACCATACTAAGCAAGGTATGAAGCTCCATAACTTCAGGGACATGGGACTGAACAAAGAGGATACTTTTTTGGGGGTCAAGGCCGGCGGCTAGCCAGTCAAGCATCATCTCGTAAATATCTTCCTGAAGCCTATCTGTATTCTCCAGGGTCGTCAAAGCATGAATATCCACTATGCAATAAATACAATCATACTCTTCCTGGAGATTAACATAGTTCTGAATAGCTCCCAGATAATTACCGATATGCTGCCTACCGGTAGGTCGAGCACCAGAAAAGACACGTTGTCTCATATTTCTGCTGAAGTTTAACACAAAGCACTGCTAGCTACAAATATAGCCTCTAGAAGTTTACATTATGGCTTAATTAGCACCTTGACCGATTGGTCAGGTCTTGCTTGAGCCTCAAATGCTTCTCTGATTTCATCCAAACCAAATTCATGCGTGATAAGAGGCCTGAGTTTCACCTTCCCGCTGGTTATTAAATCAATCACATGGGCCGTCTCCTGGCTTCGCGATAGCTTTCCTTTAGCAAAGGAGCTTATCACCTTGAGTTGCTTATGAATTATTCGGTTGGGATTGATGGCTACCAAATCATCAAACAACCCCACAAGGACTATTTTGCCTCCAGTGCGTGTCATCTCCAAAGCCTGTTGTAAGGCAACCCCTGTCCCCGAACATTCCATGACAATGTCAGCACATGCACCACCCTTACCGCTATAGCTACGCCCTGTACCTGTAATATCCATTACCCTTTGCACAGGCTCCTCTACAGAAGCATCAATGATTACATCAGCACCAAGTTCTCTGGCTAGCCGTAATCGCAATGGGGAAACTTCACATACAATTACCCGTGATACATAGTTCTTAAGCAACTGCATAACCAGCAGGCCAACAGTCCCTGCCCCCAGCACAACTGCCGTATCTCGAGATTCAGGCTCGGCCAATGATACCCAGTGAAATGCCCCTTGCAGCGGCTCCACGAAGGCTCCCTCCTCGAAGCTCACACTTGACGGAAGCTTGAATACATTCTGATTTAGGACAGCTCGTGATACGATAACATATTCAGAATAACCACCATTTCTCCCATAGCCAATCAGTTGATAGGGACGTATACTATTACAAAGGTAAAATTGGCCAGATTTACAGAACTCACACTCACCACAGGGCTTTTTAATAAGCGATGGGCACCACTGAGGCTGTTCTCTCTGACACCAAAAGCACCGACCACACCCTTGGAAGTTATCATGTGCCATAGGAACCACCCCATCCCCGATTTTTATTCCCTCAACCTTTTCGCCAACTGCAACTACTTCGCCACTCACTTCATGGCCCATTACCCATCCTGGTCGACTAAAGATACCATGTTGGTAGCTATGTAGATCAGAGCCACAGATACCACAAGCCTTAACCTTTACTAAAATATCGGCTGGCCCTATCTGGGGGACTTCAATGTCCTCCACTTTGATATCCTGTGCCCCGTAATATACAGCTGCCTTCATGTTCTCCTCCTTAATTTTTCCTAATTTCGGGAACTTACGATGGGCTATACAGCACCCTCTGTGCTCATTGCTAATTACTTATGTTCACGTGGAGATATCAAGGCTCTAAGATTATCAATTGGTTGAGTACGCTAATCTATCTACATACTTTCAGGTGCTGCCACGCTCATGAGATGCAAAGTCCTGGCTAGAACGATTTGGGCTGCCTCAACCAGCTTAAGCCGAGCCAAAGTTAGTGTTTGGTTTTTAGAAACAACCCGACACTGCTTGTAAAAGCTATGAAAGACAGTAGCTAAATTTTGAGCATAGTAAGGTAAATGATGAGGCTCTAAACTACAAGCGACTGTTTCTATTATCTCCGGCAGCAAGGTCATCTGCCGTATTAAGGTCAACTCAGGCTCGGTAGTGAGCAAAGAAACATCGCCCTGGCTATATTCGATTCCCCTTTCTTTAGCTAACCGAAGGATGCTGGCAACGCGAGCATGGGCATACTGAACATAGTAAACCGGGTTGTCTGCCGACTGTTTCTTGGCTAGCTCCAAATCAAAGTCCATCTGACTATCAGCCGAACGCGATAAAAAGAAAAAACGGCAAGCATCTGGGCCAACCTCATCTATCACCTCTCTCAGGGTAATAATATCGCCGCTACGCTTGGAGACCTTGACTATTTCCTGCCCGCGACGCAGCGTAACCAGTTGGCAGATTATGATTTTAAGCCGTTCTGTGCTCACTCCCAGAGCACCAACTGCAGCTTTCATACGGGAAACATGTCCTTGGTGGTCTGCCCCCCAGATGTCAATCACAGTATCAAACTGCCGCTCTAAGAACTTGTTAAAGTGGTAGGCAATGTCAGAGGCAAAGTAAGTAGGCGAGCCATCGCTCCGTATTAGTACATTATCCTTGTCTTCACCCAGCACAGGAGATACAAACCAGGTAGCATTCTCCTTTTCTGCTACACAGGAGGCGTCTCTGAGCAACTTCATAGCTTTTTCATATTGTCCACCTTGATACAAGCTTTGCTCACTGAACCAAACATCAAACTCGACTCCCAGTAACTTGAGGTCTTGCCTGATTTTATCCATTATTTTGCTGATCCCAATTGCCCCGAGTTCCTGAGTAGCCACTTCCTCAGGCAATTTTAGAAAACGGTCACCTTCGTTGCCAACAATTTCCTTGGCCAGGTCAACCATATAGTTGCCCAAATAGCCGTCACTCGGCATCTCGGCATCGATGCCAAGGTATTGCTGATAACGAGTATAAAGAGAACGGTTGAAAGCATCTAATTGGCTGCCAGCATCATTGATATAATATTCCTTCTCAACAGCATAGCCGGCAGCACCAAGTACGTTAGCTAAAGTGCTACCTAAAACAGCACCACGCCCATGTCCAACATGAAGAGGGCCAGTGGGATTAACGCTAACAAATTCAATCTGAACAGACTTGCTATCGCCCAGGTCAATATTGCCGTAAGAGTCGCCAGCATTTAAGATAGCTTCTACCTGCTTTGTTAGCCAGTCGGGGCTGAGAGTAAAGTTAATAAAACCTGGAGGGGCAGCAACTACTTTGGCAACCTCAGGCAAAGAAGGCATAAACCCAATAATCCTTTCAGCGATTATCATAGGGTCCATCTTTGTTGCTCGGGCTAACTTCAAGGGGAGACTTGATGCGTAATCACCATATTCAAGATTTTGCGGGTGTTCTACAGTCACCCCGGGCAATGTCGTGAAAGCAAGTAAGCCTCGCTGCTGAGCTTGTGTTGCAGCTTGCTCTAAGGCTTTAGCCAGTTTTTGTCTAAGTATCATCAAACTAACTCCGCTCACCGCCGTCCTGCCATACCCGGGCCAATTCCTGAGCTAATAGATAATGCTCAGGCATCTCAAGACCAGAATCGCTCTGAAAGAGAGCTATTGCCTCGTCTCGAGCCAACTCCAAAAGAGGAGCATCGGATAACCTGGCCATACGGAGGTCTGGCAAACCACTCTGGCGAGTACCGAAAAACTCGCCTGGTCCACGTAGCTCCAAGTCTTTCTCAGCCAGGACAAAACCATCCTGAATTTCCTCGATTGACTTCAACCTCTCCCTTCCTTCAGAGGAAGGGTTTTCGGCTAAAAGCAGGCAGTAACTTTGCTTATCACCACGCCCCACTCGTCCCCGAAACTGATGTAATTGAGAAAGCCCGAAACGGTCAGCCGCCTCTATTAGCATAACTGTAGCATTAGGTATATCAATACCTACTTCCACTACAGGTGTAGACACGAGAATATCAATCTTGCCATCCCGGAAGCCTTGCATTATCTGCTCCTTCTCACTAGCTGCCATCCGCCCATGAAGTAAGCCAAGCCTCAAATTGGGGAAAACCTCTTTAGATAACCGTTTATACTCAACTACCGCTGCCTTCGCCTCAATGCTTCCTGATTCCTCAATGAGAGGACAAATTATGAACCCCTGCTGTCCAGCAGCAACTTGACGGCGTAGAAAATTATACGCTCGCCCTCTGTATTCAGGCTCAAGCCATCTTGTCTTTATTATCTGCCTTCCTGGAGGCAGTTCATCTATAACCGAAAGGTCTAAGTCGCCGTAAAGCGTTAGCGCCAGGGTCCGTGGAATAGGAGTAGCTGTCATTACTAATATATGGGGATTGAATCCCTTCTGACGCAACGTTGAGCGTTGCAAAACCCCAAAGCGATGCTGTTCATCAATCACTGCCAGCCCAAGTTTATTAAATTCTACTCCTTTCTGAATAAGAGCATGAGTGCCGATAACAATATCTATATCGCCTTCCTGAATTCGCCGATGCAGACTTTCCTTTTCTTTCTCGCCCAAACTTCCAACCAGCAGGGCAAAGGTAATAGGGCGAGAAAGGAATCCATCACAGCAGCAAACATTGTCAGGCTCATCCTTTTTGCTACTTGCATTAGACAGAAGCTGGCAAATAGTGCGGAAGTGTTGCTCAGCTAATATCTCGGTTGGGGCCATGAGTGCTCCTTGATAAGCGTTATCAGCAGCTAGCAATAAAGCCGCCACAGCTACTACGGTTTTGCCGCTGCCTACCTCACCCTGGAGAAGACGTGACATAGGCCTTGATTGTTTTAAATCAGCCAGAATCTCCTGGAGCACCCGTTGTTGCGCTCGGGTCAGAGCGAAAGGTAAAGAGTTCAAAAATTTACCTATACTTTCTCCGCTTATGTCGAAGGGATTGCCCGGTTGACTTTCCTGCCAGTCCCGCTTTTTACTAAGCACACCTAACTGAAGAAGGAAAAGCTCATCAAAAGCCAGACGTTTCCTAGCCTCAGCTTTTATCAGATAGCTATCCGGGTAATGAGCCTGGACAATCGCCTCAGGTAAATCTAAGAGATGGCATCGACTTTTAGTTTCCCCGGGTAAGAAGTCAATTACCTGTCGCGCCCAGCTATCGACAACTTTCTTTACCAGATTTCTCATCTGACGGGGATACAAGCCTCGGGTTAAGGGATAAACAGGCACCAGACGCCCGGTATGAATCAACTCCTTATCCTCAACCAGCTCCCACTCTGGCGATTCAAAGACCTTCTGTCTCTTAAACTCAGTTACCCTGCCACTGAGCACTAGCTGAGCATTTGTAGTGAACTTCCTGGCTAGATAAGGCTGATTAAACCAAACTGCTCTCATAGTACCTGACTCATCGCAAACTGTAATTTCGGTGCCCCGCTGATTACCCAACCTGGCTATCCGTGCCTCCCACACCGTAGCCAAGATGGTCTGTTCCTCACCTACTTCAAGCTCAGCAATAGATTTTCTCTGGCTATAATCAAGATGACGCCTTGGGAAAAAATAAACCAGGTCACGAATTGTCTTTACCCCAAGTCTGGCCAATCTGCTAGCTAAATTGGCACTAACACCTTTAACAATGGTTACCGGTGAGTCTAACCCCGCATCGCTGTTTGAGGAATTCGTTCCAAAAGCAAGGGACGGACGACCGTCTACCATGGAGCGAGCACGGTTCTTTATTGTCGGCATTGTTTCTGCCGCTCTCTCTGCCTCAACCAGCCAATCAAGGATATCCTTTACCCATGTCTTGCGTTTCTCCGCACTACAAGTAGCGTAACTAGGTTCAGTTAACTGGAGTTCGTTAAAATGAGCCAGGAGTTGAGGGGAGTTTATCTTATCTCTTGTTTCTCTTGCCCACCTACTAAGGTATCTGTCGAGCCCACCGATTACCGCAGTATTGGCGTAGTCTCTTTGACACTCCATCTGGAGAATAGTGCGCAGCGGCTCGATATCTATCACCGGGGAAGTTGCCATGAACTATACTTCCGCTAGCTTCAATCTTAGAGGATAGTCTAATTTCCTGCCTTGGGACTGGTAGTAACATGAGAAATGCTGCCCCGGCAAGTGTAGAGAGGGTAGAGGAAGTCTCCTCTTCCGCTCGCCTGCGGTTGTTTCTCGAGCAGGTCTATCTTTCCCCTCCCTGAGTGCCACAATCAGAGTGCCAGGGCCACCATGCACCCCCAGTGCTGGGCCAAGCCTGGCTATATAGATGCGTTCCTTGGCAAGTATAGAGCTTATAAGCTCCTTAAGTGAGTTTGCTTCTCCAGGCGTAGTAGCATGGACAATAGCTAAATCTTGAATATCCAAGGCACTTTTTACCAGCTCAACTAAACGCTCTACACCTTTAGAACGGGTACGGGTTATGCCAGCCATAGCAAGTTCACCATCTCGCATGGTAAATAAAGGTTTCACATTCAATACGCTCCCCACTATTGCCTTAGTTTTGCTGACGCGACCTCCCAGGAGCAAGTACTTCAAGGTATCAAAAACTCCCAGCACACGTATACGGGGAATGGAACTCTTTACCTCTTCTAGCACTTGATGCAGGTTCTCACCAGCTTGGGCAGCTTTGGCTGCCGCCATAGTAACCAAACCTAAAGCCATAGTAACCCACTGAGAATCAACAACTTCAATCTGGCATCTCGTCCCGGCTAATGTCTCTTTACCCCGCAATGCAGCATCATAGGTAGCACTAACTTTGCTACCAATGTGGATGGAAACGATTTCATCGGTTTCTTTAGCTAACCCTTCATATGTCGTAGCAAAATCTCCGGGTGATGGTGCTGCAGTTGTAGGATGAACAGGGCTAGTCTCTAGTTTTTGGTAAAACTCGTCGGCACTTATATCAACACCATCACGGTAGACTTTGTCACCAAAGCTCAAATACAGCGGGACTACAGTTATGCCTAATTGCTGAGCTAATTCTGGATTTATGTCCGCACTACTGTCAGTTACAATTTTAACCGTCATCATTACTCCTCTAACCAAAATTTCAATACAGAGTCAAGCCCTATCCCCAAGAATAGACACTGCAAGAACATGAGGGCCAACATGAGCACCCACTACGGGGCTAACTTTACTACGATACATAGGCTTCTCAGGGAATAATTCGCTAATCCGGCCAGCTAATACCTACAACTCATCGGGGGTAGTGGCATCTTCGATAGTCATCCCTTCTATTTCAGAGAAACCTCTGGCAAAATCCACCAGAAAGTCTACAGCTTGAGGCCGGCTGCGAGTTCGCGCTATCGGGGCGACCTCACCGTCATTTATTCCAAGGATAGGGTTCAATTTTAATAATCCACCCAAGAAAGCCTGTCCTTTCCCTATGCGCCCACCCCTTCGCAAATATTCTAAAGTATCGAAAGCCATACGAACATGAGCTCGAGGAACATCTTTCCTCACCATATCGCTTATTGCATTAAGGTTAGCTCCAGACTGAGCTGCTTTAGCTGCCTTAATAACTAAAAGCATTTGAGCACCTATTATCATCATCGAGTCAATCACCTCAATGCGGCAATTTGCTTTGACCAGATTCTTAGCTTCAATGGCACTCTCATAAGTAGCACTAAGTTTGCTGGATAGCGGAATAGTCAGGATTTCGTCTGTTTCCTCAGCCAATTTAGTGAACAGCTCGACGAAAATGCCCGGTGCTGGAGCTGAAGTAGTCGGAAAAACTTTATCGCCTGCCAGCCTTCGATAAAATTCCTCGGTGCCTATGTCAACATTATCTCGATAGGTCTCTGTGTCGAAGTGAAGATTCAAGGGCACTACAATAATCCCTAACTCCTGAGCAAGTTGAGGAGGGAGATCAGAACCACTATCAGTTACAATCTTAACCATGAAAAGAAACCTCCAACATTATCACTCCAGTGAAATTATATAGCTATAATGCGGTTGACCGCCAGACACCACCTCTACCTGCTTTTCAGGGTACTTATTGTGAATTTCCTGAACTATCTGCTCTGCCTGAGCTGCTTCAACATCCGCACCATAATATAGAGTCACTATCTCTGCTGATTCAATGTCTGTTTTACCAAGAGCCTCAAAAAGAACTTCAGTTATGCTATCACCAGCCGCTACTAGCTCTTCATCATCGACAATGCCGATAAATTGCCCCTTCTTTATCTTTAAGCCTTTTATCTGAGTACTACGCACTGCCTTGGTGATTTCCACGGTTTTTACCCCAGCTATAGCTTCCTCCATAGCCTGAACATTTTCCTCCAGAGTCCCTTCGTAATTAAAAGCAATAAGAGCAGCTACTCCCTGGGGAAGAGTTCTGGTCGGTACTACAGCTATCTCTTTAGATGTTAGCGACTGGGCCTGAGAAGCAGTGAGGATGATATTCTTATTATTAGGCAGCAAAATGACTTTTTTTGACGGCACCGCTTCCACTGCAGCAACTATTTCCTGAACGCTAGGGTTCATTGTTTGCCCGCCTGGGACTATTGCTGCTGCTCCCAGACTGTGGAGAACCTCACTCATCCCGCCTCCAGAGGCCACAGCTACGACAGCGATTTCTGAGGCCGGCAGCCTTTTTTGCTGCATCTCAACAAAACTCACATGCTGGTCATCCATATTCTGAATCTGCAGCTGATGCAAAGTGCCTAAGGAAGTAGCATACCGTATGATACTGCCAGGGTCATAGGTATGGATATGAACCCTAACAGTGGTCTCATCACCAACAACAACAAGAGACTGTCCCTTTTCATCTAACTTCTTTCTTATTTTGTCTGGATTAAGTTTCTGGCCTTCAAGCAAGAAATTGGTACAATAACCATAAGGTTCCTCTGGCTCAGCTACAAGTTCAGCCACCTTAGAACTCAAAGGCAAGTCAGCAGTAACCATCTGTGGTTTCTGGTATTGTATCTCCTCCACTTCCCCTTTCAAGTAACGAAGGGCTCCTTCCAAGAACACATATATACCCTGCCCACCAGCATCTACTACCCCGGCCTCGCGTAACACAGGCAATAAAAGAGGAGTTCTGGCTACTGAGCCCTTAGCCGCCTCAACCGCAGCTTCTGCTACACCAATCAAGTCATCAGGATTAGCTTGAGCAGCTGTTTTAGCCGCGGTGGATGCATCCCTAACCACTGTCAGCATAGTTCCTTCTACCGGGTGGGATAACCCCTTATAGGCAGCGCTTGATGCTTCAGCCAATGCTATTGCCCAATCACTCCCGGTGATAGTTTCTCTACCATCAAATCCTTTAGCTAAGCCACGGAAAAATTGAGACAAAATGACCCCTGAATTGCCCCGAGCACCCATCAAAGCACCTTGTGCCATCGCTTTAGCTATTGCTGAGACACTATGGCCTGAAGCTCGGTCACCCTCTTCAATGGTCGAGCGCATGGTGAGAAACATATTGTTCCCGGTATCTCCATCAGGCACAGGAAAAACATTTATGGCATTGATATCTGGAACACTTTTCTCCAGCCAACTGCTGCCAGCAGCAATCATGTCTTTGAATTCCTGACCGTTGCAGGAAACAATTCGTTTCATTCTCGCTCCTTTGCTTAATTCGGGAATTATGGTATTATTCTATTACACTTGTCAAGCTTAACTTAAGTTTAATCTGTAGAAAAGGAGTTGACAATTTGGCCAGAAAATGTGACCTCTGCGGGAAAGCAATCCATTTCGGTAATCAGGTAAGCCACTCAAAGCAGCATACTAAGCGAAGCTGGTTGCCTAATATCCAGCCAGCTACGATTATTATTGATGGTACACCAAAACGGCTTAATCTGTGCACTCGATGCCTGCGTACTCAACAGAAGCTAGCCTGCTAAATCAAGCGCTCTCCTCATCTCACGTAATGCTCCCCCAGCGTCCTGTTTAGAATTGAAAATCGCAGCTCCAGTAACTAGAACCTCGGCTCCAGCTTGAACTACCTTCGGAGCTATACCAGTGGTAATACCACCATCAACCTCTAACTCTGCCTTGATTCTCTTATCATCTAGCATCTTTCGCAGCCGAGCTATCTTGTCCACCATACTTTCAATGAAGTCTTGGCCGCCGAAACCAGGATTGACGGTCATAATCAACACCAAGTCGAGTAGAGGAAGAACCTCATCTACCAAACTGAGGGGGGTAGCTGGATTCAACGCCACTCCTGCTTTGACCCCTAAGCTTTTTATTGTCTCAACTAAACGGTGGAGATGCTGGCAGACCTCAACGTGAACCGTGATAATGTTGGCTCCAGCCTCAGCAAACCGCGAAATATGAGCCTCTGGTCGCTCAATCATCAAGTGCACATCTAAGGGCAAGTTAGTCCAGGAGCGGAGAGCTGCCACTACCGGCGCACCAATAGTGATATTAGGCACAAAGCGTCCGTCCATGACATCAACGTGGATGTAATCAGCCCCAGCTCTGGTTACCTCAGCAACCTGCTCACCAAGGCGACTGAAGTCGGCAGAAAGAATTGATGGTGCTAGTTTAATCCGCCTGCTTTTCATTCTCCACTCCAATAAGCTTTCTGGCCTGCGCCAAAGCTGCTACCACCTGCTCCAGAGCAGTGCCACCAATGACATTCCGAGCTACGATTGAGACCTCTGCCGTGATAATATACACATCTTTTGCAAAAAGAGGTGAGAAACTACGACATTCGTCCAGGTTTAGCTCCTCAAAACCCTTACTTTTATTGATAGCATATTGTACTAACTTACCTACGGTGTTGTCTAACTTACCTACAGTGCTGTGTGCCTGATGGAAAGGTACTTCTTTTCGCACCAGATAATCAGCAAGATCGGTAGCTAACATGCCACTTTTGAAATTTTTTTAACAAAAACAGCCCAAAGGGTATTGACAAGGCATATACAATGTGCTATAAAGATGCTGCGTTTTTTATAGAGTCATCCGGGATTCAGGCGGCCCTTGTGTGGTGGGGCTGAATGGCATTGGGGATGTATTGCCAGACAAGGTGGTTCGAGTGGTCAATGGTAAGTTTTTGACTTGCCAAGACCTTAAACATTAAGTAGAGACGAACTCCAAATGGAGTTCGTCTCTTTTTTACAGGAAGACTAAAATAAAAGGAGGGAAGTAGCCATGAAGAAAAAGAACGTACTCATTATCGGTTCTGCGGGGAGAGACTTCCACAACTTCAACACATATTTCAGGGACAACGATGAGTACAACGTAGTTGGGTTCACCGCCTCACTACAAGTACCCGGCACCACTGGAAGAAAATATCCGGCCGAGCTAGCAGGTGGTCTCTATCCCAACGGAATTCCAATCTACGCGGAGGATGAATTGCCGCGGCTTATCAAAGACTTGAATGTCGATTATTGTGTCTTTTCGTACAGTGATGTTACTTACCAGCACGTGATGGGTATAGGGGCGATTGTAAATGCAGCCGGTGCAAACTACATAATGCTTGGACCCAATGACACCATGCTGAAAAGCAAGAAACCTGTTATTGCGGTGGGTGCAGTGCGAACAGGCGCCGGCAAGAGTCAGACCTCAAGGAGAATTGTCGGTCTCCTCACGGAATGGGGGCTTAAAGTCATTGCCGTACGCCACCCCATGCCATATGGCGACCTGGTTGCCCAGAAGGTACAGCGTTTTGCTGAGCTCAGTGATTTAGAGAAGCATAAGTGTACCATCGAGGAGATGGAAGAGTACGAGCCATACATCGTCCAGGGAAACGTCATCTACGCGGGAGTAGACTACGCAGCCATTTTAGAGGCCGCAGAAAAAGACCCGAAAGGCTGCGACATAGTCCTCTGGGACGGGGGAAACAACGATTTCCCCTTCTTCAAGCCCGACCTGATGGTCACTGTTGCCGACCCTCATCGGCCAGGCCATGAGGTCTGCTATTATCCCGGAGAAATCAACTTGCGAATCGCCGATGTGGTAGTCATCAATAAGATCGACACTGCCGCTCCTGAGAATATCCAGCAGGTAAGGGAAAATATTGCCAAGCTAAACCCGGATGCAACCGTAGTTGACGCCGCCTCTCCGATCATGGTTGATGATCCGGATGTAATCAAGGGTAAGAGGGTGCTTGTCATAGAAGACGGTCCGACGTTAACGCACGGGGGGATGAGCTACGGCTCGGGCGTTGTGGCCGCTCAGCGGTACGGTGCAAGAGAACTGGTAGACCCCAGGCCCTACACGGTCGGAACAATTACCGAAACCTTCAAACGCTATCCGCATATCGGGCTACTATTACCGGCGATGGGGTACGGAAACGAGCAGCTAAAGGAGCTGGCTACAACTATCAACAAGACCGATTGTGATACGGTAGTTGTTGCAACACCCATCAATCTAAGCAGGATCATTGATATTAAAAAGCCAAATACAAGGGTCTACTACGAGCTCCAGGAAATTGGAAAGCCGAACCTGGACGACATACTATCGGAATTTGGAAAGAAGCACAATCTTCCCATGAAAAAATGAAGGCAAGCTCTTCCGGAGGGGTATAAAATCATGGAGTGGTCGAAGCGTGTGCCATCTGCTCCCGTATCGGCTACCGTGACCGATTCTCGTTTGCCTGGCCGATACGCTCTCTACCGGGGTTGTCATAAAATGGATAAGAAATCTAACCCACTATGCGAGAGAGGAGGTGATGTCATTATGCACGAGTGAGTCATTCTAAAGGGAGGCTATGGTGCGGCTTGAATCGGGAAAATAGGAAATGAAATTGAAGGGAGGACATTAAAATGGCAAAGATTGTCAATTCTTGGAACGAATGGGATCCGCTGAAACGCGTGATTATCGGAAGACCCGAGGGCACAAATGTGCCGGCTCCGGAGCCAGCCTGGTGGTACGACCTTCCGAAAGGCGGCTATCCGCTGCCGACGTATGGGCCATTCCCGCAGGAGATGGTAGACGCAGCCAACGAGCAGATGAACTATTTCATAGCGCAGCTTGAGAAACGGGGCGTCAAGGTCGAACGGCCGACGATTCATCCCTGTATGTTTAATGTACCGGTCTCGACGCCGGATTGGACGCAGTTGAACATGCACGGTGTTAACAACGTCCGGGACGTTTTCCTAGTTCATGGCAACTATATCATCGAAGCCACGACCTGCCGCCGTTCCCGGTGGTATGAGTACCTGAACCTCCGACCGCTCTTTGTAGACTACTTCAAGAAGGACCCCGAGGTGGTTCATTTTGGGGCACCCAAGCCACGGCTGACAGATAAGTCGTATGTTAAGAACTATTACTACGACTTCAACAACGTTTGGACGGATGAACAGAAGACGCAGCGGCTCCATAATTGGGAGTTCCAGCTCAGTGAGGAAGAACCTCTTTGGGATGCCGCCGATGCTTGGCGGTGCGGTAAAGACATTTTCCATCAAGCTTCCTGTGTAACCAACAGGGGGGGGATGGACTGGTTAAAGCGTACACTTGCTGCGCTTGAACCTGGCATTCGAGTTCACGCGGTGCAGTTCGACACTCCCGAAGACCCTAAAAAACCGAACAACCACCATCCGTGGCATATTGATGTGAACCTAGCAGTTCCACGACCGGGGCTCTGTTTGTACAACGAGGATTGGAAGCCACGCACTCCAGAGTTCTGGGAGATATTCAAGAAGAATGACTGGGAGTTGATTCCTGCGGCAAGGCCAACCTATGTACACAAAAACCTGGTTTACCTCACCGACCTGTATGAGTCTAAATCCTGGATTTCGGTGAACACCTTTAGTGTCGCTCCGAATGTGATGTGTGTCGAAGCTCACGAGACGGCCTTCATCGAGCAACTGACCAAATTGGGGGTTGAAGTAATCCCGATTCCGTACGAAAAGGTGATTCCTTTCGGAGGTGCCTTGCACTGCACCACATTGGACATCTATCGAGAGGGGAAATGCGAGGACTACTTCCCGAAACAGATTCCGGGTTATTAATGAAGCAGCGGACACAGGCAATTGACTATCTAGGAGTTTGAGGTGCCTACCATCGGATGATTATCCGTAAGGAGGTGTGAAATACGTGAAATGATATGAGCCTGATTTAGACCCAGAGAGGGTTAATTTCAATAATAGGAGGTTTTCCTTATGGACACATACAATATTCCCCTGGGAATCGGTGTTATCGTTGCGCTGGTTATATTTCTCATAGTGGGCTTTGCCATGATAGCCCTGGTCCGGAAGAGTGGCAAACGCTTCGTTATAGCCGGTAAGCAACTCCCCTTTTTCCTGGTAGGAACGATGCTGTTAGCACAAGCATTAGACGCGAATGCCACGCTCGGGAATGCAGGAGGTGTGTTTTCAGCCGGATTCTTTGCTGGATTCCAATTTCCACTGGGGCTGGCCTTGTGCCTTCTTGTGTGTGGGATATGGTTTGCGAAGCCCTTGAACCGGATGAACCTGATAACACTGCCTGATTTCTACTACAGAAGGTTCAACAGACCGACAGAAGTCGTCTCGTCAATTCTAATGACTGTCAGCTTCATCATACTCGTCGCGGGCAACCTCGCTGGTTGTGCCTGGATAATGAGCACCCTTTTCCCCATAAGTTTTATCTGGGCACTTGTTGGGATGGCTAGTGTAGTCTTTCTATACACTCTTGCTGGCGGGCTCTTCGCATGTGCCTCCACAGACATAGCACAGATATATCCTGCCATGCTGGCCTTTTTTACCGGTGTTATCTGGATGCTGATTGCCTATGGCGGCTGGGGCTACTTCGCCGGCGCAATTCCGGCTGGTTACTTTGATTTCAGCGGCCTGACACAAATGGAAAACGGTGCACTTCTAAACTGGGCAGGCATTCTGGCACTGGCTATAGGCGATGTTGTTGCGCTCGACTTCATGGAAAGAATCTTTGCCGCCAGGGACCCTGAAACAGCCCAAAAAAGCTGCTTCTATGGAGCAGGGTTCACATTGTTAATTGGTCTGGCTGCCTCAGTTTTGGGATTGATGGCCTTTAAGCTTCTTCCGGCGGGAGTCGAGGACTACAGGATGGTCCTGCCGATACTTGCCACGGGTTATATGCCTTTTGTGGTTGGATTATTTATTATGATCGGTGTCGTCGCCGCGGGGCTGTCTACCGCTGATGGTGGGATGTTGGGCGTAAGTTCAGTATGGGGCAGGAATATAATCCAGAGAAACATTATCAAGGTCTGGAAAAAAGAGTATACCCCGGAGGAGAGGGCAAGCCTCGACAAGAGGCTCCTCATAATCACCCGGTTGATGGGCATACCTGTAATGGCATGTGCGGTCACTCTAGCCTGGTATATGCCTGAACCGGGGATCATGCTGGTTCTCGCTTTTGATGTGGTCTTTGCCGGGTGCCTTGTTCCTCTGGTACTGGGCTTATACTGGAAGAAAGCCAATTCGTACGGTGCTTTGACAGCAATGATTGTTGGTACTGTGCTTCGAGTGGTCCTCTTCTTTACTATTCCTGAGCATTTAGCCGGTGCGGATACATTGATACCGCCGGTTGTCTGCCTGGTTGTCATGGTAATAGTTTGTCTATACACTCAGAAGCAAGACCCGCCAAAGCATGAGGTAATCTACGAGACCCCGGATGACGTTGCAGTGCTCTCAACCAAATACTAGGAGCCTATGTTATCTGGATAAACACATATAGTGAATGCGGGTGCTGATTCGCATGAAAAGGAGAAAGGTTATGGCTAAAAATACAACGAAGACCTTTGTCATCGCTCTTGGTGGCAATTCCATCCTCAGGGCAAACCAGAAGGGGAGTGCCGAAGAGCAGTATGAGAATTTGCACCCCACCTCTGAACAGTTGCTGGGTTTGCTAGGGGGCGACCACCGTGTTGTCATTACACACGGCAATGGACCGCAGGTGGGTAACCTGCTCCTCGCCGTCGAGACAGCTAAAAATGTGGTGCCCCCTTTACCTCTGGACATCTGCGGAGCAGCTACAGAGGGCACTATGGGCTATATGATTCAAAACACTCTGGCCAATCATCTGAGACAAGCCGGGACGCCGCATAATATCACCACTGTGGTGACTCAGGTGATAGTCGACAGGGATGACCCTGCTTTTCAGAATCCATCCAAGCCTATAGGGCCCTTCTATAATGCAGGCGAAGCGGAGCGATTGCGGAGAGAGAGGGGATGGGACATTATTGAAGACAGCGGCCGTGGCTACCGACGCGTAGTGCCATCGCCAATGCCAGTAAACATCCAGCAAGCGAGAATCATCAAGAGCATGCTCGACGCCGGTGAGATAGTGGTCGCCGTCGGCGGGGGCGGCATCCCCATGGTAAGAGAGGAGAACCACGATTTACGCGGTGTTGAAGCGGTAATTGACAAGGACTACGCCTCAGCCCGCCTGGCTATCGAGATAGATGCTGATGTCCTGTTTATTCTTACCGCTGTGGAGTATGTCTATCGGGACTTTGCCACACCGCATCAGCAGGCACTGGAGGAGCTGAGCGTGGCAGAAGCGAAGAAGCTTCTGGAAGATGGACACTTCGGTACAGGAAGCATGGAACCCAAAATCCGGGCAGCAATAATGTTCCTGGAAGAAACAGACCCGTCGCGTGAGCGAGAGGCAATCATAACCCTCGCCGAGACTGCGCTGAAAGCGCTTGAGGGCAAAACTGGTACTCGGATTAGGAGATAGCTAGCCGGGAAAGGTATAAATTAGAGCGGTGTTGCCCGGTTCGAGAAGAGGTTTATAATAAGAAGAGACTTCATTCGGCACTGAACTATCAGCTACCGAATGAGTGTGGTAAGTCGTTGCTTAATCAACAGAATACAATACCACCCCACCCGGCACTCCTAACCCCTTTTGTCCGACCATAGGAATGCAGTTCATAAACGTGTTAATCCGATAGAATCAAACAGGAAAGGAGAGGAATAGTATGAAAAGAATGTTATTCTTGCTATGTGCAATTATTTTCCTATTGCCATTTTTATCCGGGTGTGGCAAGCCTGCCATTCTTAACATAGAGTGCGATGAGTTCATGGAACAAAAGAATGTCAGTAGGCAAATTGAAATTTGGCCAGCTTATGCCGTTACAGTATACCTGTGTTCTAATCCCAGCACTGGCTTCAGTTGGTCTGAATCTGCCGTTATTAGTGACCAATCTGTAATACAGCAGAAGCACCATGAGTTCATAGCTCCAGAAGACCCACGCCCAGGAGCGCCGGGGCAAGAGATGTGGCAGTTCAGGACACTTGAAAAAGGAACAAGCACTATTAAGATGGAATACAGCAGGCCTGGAGAGGATGAGCCGGAATGGACTTTTACCCTGACTGTGATTGCCAAATATTGAACGTAAGGGCAATATCGAATATAAAGAGCACTTTTATACCTAAAGAATCGCCTGAAGCTTGCTTCATACTGGCCACGTAGCCATCATTTCAACACAAGCCAAAGGCACCGGATGGATGGGACTGCTAGTATATTATAATTCATCTCTCAACGATGTCGAAAACATGTTTTAATAAACCAGAGCTTAAAGGTGTAATATTCGACCTGGATGGTGTCCTCCAGTTTCAGGGGAAAGTATACCCCGGTGCTGTCGAATTGCTCGACTCTTTGCGCAAAAAGGGGCTTCCCTTTCGGATTCTTTCCAACAGCACTCTCGAAAGCCGAAAATCATGCGTCGCTAAATTCAGAGAAAAAGGGGTTACCTTATATGAAAATGAGGTGATAACCGCCTCCTTTGCTGCGGCCCAGTATTTGAAAACCCTGCACCCCAGGTCCTGCTGGATAATGCTGAAACGAGAAGGGCTGGATGAGTTCCGGGACTTTCACCACGATTCCGAGAACCCCGAATATATCGTACTAGGGGACTTTCGTGAAGATTTCAACTTCCAGAATCTCAACAAGGCACTACGGTTGCTTTCCAGAGGTGCCAAGTTGATCGTTATGATACCCGAGATAATAGATAACAGTATGGGGGAGCTCGAGTTGACGGTAGGTGCGTACGGGAAAATGCTGGAGGAGGCAGCCAACATCAAAGCCACCTATATCGGGAAACCCAATCGCTACGTCTTCGAAATCGCCCTTAACACTATGGAGATTACGAAAAAGAACAAGATTCTCATGGTAGGGGATAGAATCAGCACAGATATTCTTGGGGCCCGAAACGTGGGACTGAAGACAGCGCTTGTGAAAACGGGTGAGTTCCGGGAAAGCGATTTGGAATCGCCCGTCACTCCGGACTATATATTCGATTCGGTTTGCGAGGTAGGAGAACTTTTCCTTTAGACCAAACGACCAGCGGCAATAACCCCTCGAGCCATTTGCGAACCTTTGTGTAATTGAGACCTGTTATCGACTCGCTTACCTCTCCTTAACAGAGCAATGCGCCAGTAGAGTCTACCTTTCAAGCATTGACCATTCATTTTGGGAATTCCTGCATAGAGCCGACTAACGGTTGGCCAGACAAGCACAACGCGCTATTGACAAACAGAGAGATAAGCATATAAGCTTACATAAGCAACTCCAAAACCATGGCCAAAACAACCAAGGGTGTACCAGCACTACAGAAGGATTGACCTTAGCCACGGTACGGCGAGTATTCGGCTAAAGGGGGTGGTACCAATGTAAATACGTTGAATTGGGGGCAGGGCTTCTGGTGTTCCCATATGACCCTGGTCAAGAATGCAAAACGATTAATGAAAGGGGGTAGAGGCTTTGGAAATCTTGCAAGATATCTTAGCGGCCTTAGCCAGCGTGGCTGATCCTATAACTGAGGGCTTCGTAGCTTTGACTTTGGGCTTTGCCATTGTACCGACAGGCATAGGCTTTCTGATAGGGGCGGCTTTCATGCTGATATTCAATTCAGTGGTTCCAGTCTCTTTTCAGGTTGAAGGACTTACTGTTGTTTCCCGCCTAAGTAAAGGGGACTGGAAGACAATGTGTTATGCCGTCATGCTGTCTGGCATAGTTGGCGCCATTCTAGGAGCCGTCGGGGTTTTCGACTCCATCGTCTCCTTTATCGGTACAGGCATTCAGGGCGGCTTGCTGGTGGGAGCCGGTCTCATCTTGGCTATTGTCTCCATAGAGATCTTTAAAGAAAACTGGAAAATCGGCGCCATATCAGTTTTAGCTGCTTACATTGTATTCCTCGTTTGGGGAGACCTGCTCTGGGCACTGGTTGCCAGTGTGGGCTTGAGTATTATAGCCGCAAGATGGATTCCAGCGGAACCGATAGGTTCTAATCCAGAGATAGAAAAGGTCAGGTTCTTGCCGCGGTCGTTCCATGACCTCAAATATTTCCTGAACCGCAACGTCATTATTGCTGCCCTGGGCATACTTGCTCTTCGATGTGGTACCAGCATAGCCTATGGCGGCGTGGATGCAATGTTGTCCGGGACTACAATGAACCCGGATCAGGTAAACATTACGTCAGGGCTAGCCTCCATTTTCAGTGGAATGTTTGGCGGAGCTAATCTCGAACCGATTATAGCTGGTCATGTAACGGCGCCACACCCGGTCTACGCCGGAGCCTTGATGCTGGCTATAATGGGGGTGCTATGTCTCACCGGTGTAATTCCATGGATGACTAGATGGGTACCGACACAGGCCGTATGCGGCTTCCTGATGACCATTTCTCTGCTTATAGTTATTCCGGAAAATGCACCATTCATGCTGGAAGAACCGGTGGCAGGCGCAGTAACAGCCGGCATTACGGCAGCTACGATCAATCCCTTCGCTGGTATGGTGATAGGCATCATCGTAAGAGCAATAATGGTAGCTGCAGGTACATAGTCTATTGAAGTAGGAGGAGAGAGGATATGGTCAAGACCATTGAAGGAAAACTAGCCGTATTGGTTATTGACGTGCAAAATGAATTCGTTGACCCAAAAGGGTCGTTGTACTGCGAAGGAGGACCAGACATCATACCTCAAGTGAACCGCATCACGGAAGCTGCTCGAAAAGCAGGCGCACCGGTCATCTTCACCCAGGAGTTCCACCGTAAGGAAGAGATAGACTTCGGCCGCGAACTCGACGGTGCCGAGCCTTGCCACTGCGTCGAGGGTACCTGGGGAGTTCAGCTAGCCCCGAAAATGAACGTCGAGAAGAATGACTATGTTCTCACTAAGCCGAGGTATAGTGCCTTTTTGTATACAGACTTAGCTATTCTTCTTAATGGGCTAGGTATATTACCTGGAGATACATTGATTTTCTGTGGTGTTGCGGTGCCGCTGTGTCTAACCCTTAGCACGGCCGATGCCCACCAGCGTGATTACCGGGTTCGTGTCGTTGATGAAGCCGCCGCTTGTCTCCCTGGATTCACGCCCGAAGAACGCGAAGGTATGCTGAAGACATTTGAATACATGCAAGCGGGTGGCAGGGTCAAGATGGACGATATGATGGCTGCCATTGCCAATTACAAAAAATAACGAGCGGACCGTCTCATAAGGCTTGTTTGTGTCCTTAAACAAATGATCTGGCGGGCGGGATTTGCCGCACCGGTAGAGATTGCCCGTTCAGGTTTTACTTAATAGATGGAATAAGAGTAGGAGACTAATTCTAGGATGGAGGGTTAACTATGGTTGAAATGATTGAAGGGAAAGCAGCCATACTGGTAATTGATGTCCAGTACGACTTTATTAAAGAAGACGGGGCCATCCCTTGTGTTGGTGGCCGAGACATGGTACCCAGGATAAATCGGCTTACTGATGCTGGCCGCAAGGCGGGGATACCTGTCATCTTCACCCAAGAGTTCCATCGTAAGGAAAAAATAGACTTCGGCAGGGAACTCGACGGGGCTGAATCATATCATTGCATGGAAGGCACCGAAGGAGTCAAGATAGTCAAGGAACTTAAGATTGAGCAGGGCGATTACGTGATTAAAAAACCGAGATATAGTGCCTTCCTGAAGACTGACCTGGAATTGCTGCTCAATGGTTTGGGAGTTATGGCTGGAGATACACTCATCATCGTGGGCGATGCTACCAATGTTTGTGTTCATTACACCTCGGCCGAGGCCCACCAGCGCGATTACCGCATACGTGTCGTTGAGGAATGCTGCGCCGGGACCAGCCTCGAGGAACACGAAGCTTCATTAACGGCGATTGAATATCTCCAGGCTGGTGGTAGGGTGAAACTGGAAGCAATGCTGGATGCTATAGCCAAGTATAAAAAGTAAGCATAGTAATCGCAGACAGCTAACAGACTTAAGGCATAACTATATCAGTTGGTACTTTGCGCCTTCTTACCAGTTATGGTCAGCAGGTCATGCCAGTTGTGACCATGTATTCCTCCTTCCAGGAACACGATACTGACGGTAGCAAACAAGAGCAGCACAGATATTCTTGGGGCCCGAAACGTGGGACTGAAGACAGCGCTTGTGAAAACGGGTGAGTTCCGTGAAAGCGATTTGGAATCGCCCGTCACTCCGGACTATATCTTCAATTCAGTTCGCGAGGTCGGAGAACTTTTGCTTTAGACAGCTTTTCAGCGTCGCCACCAGGTGACCTGCATTTTGCGAAACGATGTGGGTCTCCCGGTTCTGTGTTCAAGGACATCGTACGCCTTGTGTAGGGAACTGATGACCGCGCTACATTTCGACCTCAACCCTTTGGCTGTATTCCAGGATGAGCCCTATCTCATCGCATTGAAAGTACTTCGGACAGCGGCTGCATTCATCCCATATCTTAGACGGGAGCTCTTCTTTTCTCTTCGATTTAAACCCAAGCTTCTTGAAAAACTCTATTGCTGGTACGTTATGGTGTATCCTGGGGGAACTCCTGCGCTTGTTACCCCAATCAAAGAAGGGCCCATTCTGGTGCTAGGCTGGCATGATGTAGCCCCGTAAAGGAATCCCAAGGATTAACACCTTCGACTGCTTGTAAGCATCACTTTCTCCCTCAAAACGGCAAGAAAAAGCCCCGAACTGCGATGATGCCAGGAGATAACTCTTGAGATTACTCAACATTTCTATCGCAGTGAAACTCTAGTTAGCCCGTATAAGAAGTGCCGGGTTAAATCTAACAGGTTGCACTAACCAGAGACTGCGGTATATGATAAACTAAGCCATGGAAAGGTTCAAATTTAAGGAGAAATATGGAAAGGCTTTACCATCTAATTAAGGCCGAGCAGCTCACGCCATCGATAGTTACAGAGTTGCTCACAGAGGCTGAAAGCTTTAATCAATCACTTAAAGCAGGCGTAAGACACTTTGAGAATCTGAAGGGTGTGACTCTTTGTAGTCTTTTTTATGAAGAAAGCACCAGGACTCGTTTCTCTTTTGAGAGAGCTGCCTTTCTCCTGGGAGCAACTGTCATCAGTACAGAAAATGCTGCTCAATTTTCCTCAGCCGCTAAGGGCGAAAGTCTGGAGCATACCATCAAAGTGATCAGCGGGGTGGCCCAAGGCCATTTACGATACGCAGACATCATTATCTTGCGCCATCCAGAAAACGGCGCAGCAGATAGGGCAGCTAGAGTCTCAGGGGTACCGATAATTAATGCCGGCTCTGGGTCTGACGAACATCCTACTCAAGCTTTGCTAGATGCTTATACGTTTGAAAAGCTCTTGGGAAGATTGGACCATTTTACCATCTCTTTTGTTGGGGATTTAAAGTTTTCCCGAGTAGTTAACTCTGAGGCTTTTTTGCTCAGCCAATATCCGGGAGTAAAAATGGTTTTTGTTGCTCCTGAAGGATTAGAAATAAGACCGGAATTGAAGTCTTATTTATCTCAAAAAGGGATTGAATTTGAAGAAGCCTCAGATATTAAAGAAGTAGTCCGAGAGAGTGATATTTGTTATGTGGTTCGAGTCCAAAAGAATCGAATAAAAGACAAAGCGCTCCTTTTAGCTTACCAGCGAAACAGAGATAACTTTGTCGTGACTGAAGAAGTTTATAAAATAAGCGAGCAAAAAGGAACCTTTTTCTGCCATCCTATGCCAGTTGATGGAGAGGAACAAGAAATTCGTCAAGAAATAGAAAACCTACCGCGGGTAAAAATGCTTGAGCAGGCTGGATATGGGGTCCCGGTTCGAATGGCTATACTCGCCAAAGTTTGGCAGACTCAAAAAATATAGATTTAATGCAAATTGGCTTTCGCCAACTATGACCCCAGCGTTGCCACCATTACCGCTTTTATGGTGTGAAGTCTGTTTTCGGCCTCGTCGAATACTATGGATGCTTCCGATTCAAAAACATCCTCGGTGACTTCCATGCTCTCCAGACCGAACTTCTTATACATATCCTCCCCGACGGTCGTCTCCCGATTATGGAACGAGGGCAGGCAGTGCATGAACTTCACTTTCAGGTTGCCCGTCATTTTCAGCATCTCTTTATTTACCTGGTACGGTTTTAGAAGCTCTATTCTTTCTTTCCAGACTTCGTCTGGCTCACCCATGGAGACCCAAACATCGGTATAAAGAAAATCGCAATCCTCTACCCCCTCTTCCAGGTTGCTCGTTATCTTTATCCGAGCCCCTGTCGCTCTGGCGATTTCCTCTGCCTTTCGCACCAGCTCTTTGTTAGGCCGCAGACCCTCTGGAGCAACACAGCGGAAATCCATTCCCATTTTCGCCGTACCGACGAGGAGCGAGTTTCCCATATTGAATCTGGCATCCCCTAAATATGCCAGCTTTACCTGGCTTAAAGGTTTGTCGGTATGCTCCATTATGGTAAAAATGTCCGCCAGCACTTGGGTGGGATGAAACTCGTTGGTAAGGCCGTTCCAAACAGGTACGTTTGAATATTCGGCAAGCGTCTCTACAATGTCCTGTCCGAATCCGCGGTACTCAATTCCGTCGTACATCCTGCCCAGCACGCGGGCTGTGTCTTTCAAGGACTCTTTCTTCCCTAACTGCGAGCTCGCCGGGTCCAGATATGTTACCCTTGCCCCCTGGTCATAGGCAGCGGCTTCAAAAGCACACCTGGTTCTTGTAGAAGCCTTTTCGAAAATCAAAACTATATTCTTCCCGAGCATCCTCGGCTGCTCGGTTCCCGCATACTTCGCTCTTTTCAACTCCGCAGCAAGATCCAGCAAAAATCGGATATCTTGCGGCGAGAAATCCAGTAGCTTTAAAAAGCTCCTGTTCCTGAGATTGTAAGCCATTTTTCAACTCCTCCTCCATTTATTTGGCATGAAAATCTATAGAACAACTTGCTGGTCTCAGTTCGAGCAAACCTTTCGCATAGCCCAAACATTTTTCTTGTATCTAGCGTCAATGCCTTGACTGCTCCTATCTTCAGCGCCTTTTGTTGAATGGCCAGGAGCTCCCTCTAGACCACCTATGTCTATAGTGAGAGCAATAAACCCCATCTTGTACTTATCCGCCAGCCATTTGATAGCTGCTGAAGTATCCAGACCACCACTATAGGCCAGCATCACCTTCTCTGCCATTGTCATAACCTCCGGCTGAAAATTACTCCTAAAATATCCAGCGCCTCATCGATGTCTTTCTCGGTAATAATAAGTGGTGGCATGAACCGCAAAGCATCAGGCTTTACACAATTAACCAGCAGCCCTTCCCTTAAGCACGCTAGCATTACTTCTTCAGCTATATCACTAGTAAAGCCTAGGGCTAATAACAGTCCGCGACCTCTTACCCCGGCAATGAAATCGAACCTTGCCTTCAGCTTTTTCAATCCATCTACAAAATATTGCCCCACCTGCATAACCTTTCCAGGGATATCATTATCAATGATGAATTTCAAAGTGGCCAAGCTGGCAGCACAAACCAAGGGATTACCACCAAAAGTACTGCCATGCTCCCCAGGAACAAAAACTGAAGCTCCTTCTTTAGCCAAAAGAGCTCCGATAGGCACACCACTACCCAGTCCTTTAGCTAGAGTCATTATATCTGGCTCAACGCCGAATTGTTCGTAAGCAAACAGCGTTCCAGTTCGACCAATACCGGTCTGAATCTCGTCAAGAACTAAAAGAATGCCCTTCTCATCACACCAAGTCCGTATCTCCTTAAGATATCCATCGCCTGGCACGTTGACTCCGCCTTCACCCTGAATAGGCTCCACCATTACAGCACAAGTTCGGGTGGTAGTCGCCACTTTAATTGCCTCAGCATCGTTGTAGTCAACATTGATAAAGCCCTCCGGAAGAGGAATATAAGGTTCCTGAAACTTGTCCTGCCCTGTAGCCGCCACCATAGCCAGGGTTCGCCCATGAAAAGAGTTGTGGGTAGTGATAATCTCATGAGCGCCACCAAGACGAAGCTTGCCATATCTACGAGCTAACTTTATTGCTCCCTCATTAGCCTCAGCGCCACTATTGCAAAAGAAGACCCTGTCAAGGCAGCTTTTATCGATTAACAGTTCAGCTAATTGTATTTGCGGAATAGTATAAAATTGGTTCGATGCCTGAATCAGAGTCTGAGCCTGTTCTTTCAATGCCTCGACTACTGCCGGATGACAGTGTCCCAAACTGTTAACCGCCCAGCCACCAACAAAATCAAGGTATTCTTTACCGCCAGAATCCCAGACCCGAGCTCCTTGGCCGCGGACGAGGGTTACTGGCAAGCGCTTGAATATCTGCATGTACAGCCTCTGTTCAAGTTCCTGCCATTTCTCCATCCTGCTAACCAATTGTTGTTCCACCTCCCCTACCCTCAATCTCATTGAGCAAGGCATGAGATACCCTGCCATCGATAATCCGAGTCACTGATACTGCGGTCAAGGCCCTGAGGCAAGCTTCAATCTTAGCCTCCATACCACCTGAAGCTACCCCGGAGGCTATCAAATTTCGGGCCTCATCAGGGCTTAGCCTATAAAGCAGCCTCTTAGAACTATCATACAAGCCTGGGACATCAGTAAGAAAAATAAGTTTTTCAGCGCTCAAAGCTGCGGCAATTTCACCGGCAGCAGTATCACCATTAACGTTAAGCAAATTCGTATCCTCACCTGACTTCTCTAACGAGCCAAGGCTTACCGGCGCTATCACTGGGATGTAGCCCGCCTCTAGTAATATCTCCAATAAAGCAATATCAACCTCTAATTCTTCTCCGGTGTATCCCAATTCAGGCGTTTTGTTACTCGCCCAAATTAAGCTACCATCAGCACCGCTTAAGCCTACAGTTCTCCCACCCAAGCGCCAGATGGCCGATACCAACTCCTTATTGACCAAGCCAGCAAGGACTGCTGTAACTACCCTCAATGTTTCTAAATCAGTAATCCTTAACCCCCGGACGAAGCCCGTAGAGATACCTAACCGAACGAGCCAATCAGACACTGCTTGACCACCGCCATGGATTACCACCATCGGCATGCCCCCTTTCTGGAGCATGACCAAATCCTCAATAGTAGTATCATTCTTGCCCAAAGTGCTGCCACCAATTTTAATAACCAAGGTCTTCATTCGTTATCATGCTTCTCATCAATGACTATGTTGTATAATCGCTATTAATGGTAACATATTCTTCAGATAGGTCGCATCCCCAAGCAGTAGCCCTACCTGTACCAAGATTAAGAGTCAGCCTCAGAAACACTTCCTTATCGCCTAAACTAGCACTTACCTTCTGTTTGTCAAAAGGCACTGGACAGCCCTGCTTCATAACACAAACATTATTCAAATACACATTTAATTTCGTCTCAGCTACTTCCGCCCCACTACGACCAAGCGCTGCCACAATACGCCCCCAGTTAGGGTCATTACCATGTATAGCTGCCTTAACCAGCGGAGAGCCGGCTATGGTACGAGCTGCCAAACGGGCTTCAGCTTCAGTAAGAGCACCTTCTACAGCAACCTCTATGAGTTTAGTGGCACCCTCGCCGTCTCGGACGACACATTTAGCCAAGTAAAGGCAAGCCTCGTCTAAAGCCTCCCGGAAAGCTTCGCCATTGCGGTCATTTATGGTTTCAGTCTGAGCCAGGCCATTAGCCAGAAGCACCACCGTGTCGCTGGGACTGGTATCGCCATCAACAGTAACCATATTGAAAGAAGCATCCACCGCTCTTTGCAATGCCACTTGCAGAAAATCAGCATCTACAGCCGCATCAGTAGTCAGGAAACAAAGCATTGTAGCCATATCCGGGTGAATCATCCCTGCCCCCTTAGCCACTCCACCAATGGTAAATCCACTTGGCTTGGCTTCAACAAATACAGCTATCTCTTTGGCAAAAGTATCGGTAGTCAGCATCGCCCTGGCTAGCTCGTGCCCTCCCTCCCTGGTAAGAGTAATCTTACGGATACCATCACGAATCCGCTCCATAGGCAACGATACCCCAATCACACCGGTACTGGCAACCAGGGTATCCCCCGGCGATATCCCTAGCTTCCCGGCTACCAGGCTCGCCATCTCCTCAGCATCAGCCATGCCTGAATCGCCAGTGCAAACATTGGCACAGCCTGAATTCACCACGATTGCCTGAGCATTCCTGTTTTGCAGATGTCTCCGCGAAAGAACTATTGAAGCTGCTTTAATTGCATTCGTAGTAAAGGCACCAGCAGCCACACAAGGCTCCTCAGAATAGAGGACAGCTAAATCGAGTTCCCTTTTATTCTTTATACCAGATTGAACTGCCCCGGCTAGAAAGCCTTGAGGAGAGGTAACAGTACCTGAAGCAATGACCTTAACTCCAGAATCCATAAGTGGCAAAACTATAGCACTTTTTTGTCTGCTAGTTCTAGCCTAGTCACTCTGTCGCAAGTAGTCCATAAGCTCACCAAAGGCAGGTGGAAATTGTGCCTGATACATAAGGAAGGAAGTCGTCGGGTACCTCAACCCGGCCTTATGGGTGTCTTCAAGCCCTCTTACCACTGCCTCCACCTTGCTTGCCGGTACAGAGAAGGCCACTTCATGGTCCTGTGTTTGGGCAATCGCTCGGTCACCGCCACCAACGACAGTGAACTGGCACTGGTCTGTGAGTATCGGTACGGTAATCTCTGCGCCGCAGGCAAAACCGCCCCCGCTGCTGGAAACGACAGGCTCGCCGGTCGCAGACACAGCACTCTGTATTAATCTCGATATTTGGGCTGGATTACCATAGACTATGATGACCTGGGGCTCAAAACCAGCTCGATGAAGAGGTGCTAGTACAACGTGACTATGTCTTCCGTACTCAAGCCGCGGCAGGCTTTGGTTCATTTTGGCCCTTACTTCCTGACTTTCCACCCAAAAAGGTACATTAAAGCTGCCATCCAGAAATTTCTTTTTCGCCGGAACCAGACCTAACGTGAGCGTACCAAGCGGGCAAAGCATATCCTCCTCGCCCATTGCCATAAGCCAGCCCAAACGCCGAGCTAAAGCTATACCCTGGCATACCGGCATAGTCAACCCTAAATCTCGTTTTGGCATCCTGGCTTTTTCCGGAATTTCGCTCGCTGAACTAACCATTTTAACAGCTACTGGAAAGGTCTGAGGGCGAATGTAGTTGTTTAAGGCTTCGTTAACTTTTTGTAGTTCCACCACTGGATTACCTCCTTAGTGCAGCTATTATACGCTCCCAATAATACTCCAGAAATTAGGTGCTTTACAAGGAATTGTACTCACTCACCACCTTGTGCTTCTTACCCCTAAATAAAAACACCGACTGATTCATAGCTACATTTGGGATACCTCATAATCACTATTGCAACAGGCAAATCACACGTCTATAATGAGAACTATCGGCGCATACTTGCATGTTATTTTTGGCACAAGCTAAGATACAAACGAGGGGGCGTTTAGGTCCCGGTGGGCTTCGCGGACTTCAAATCCGTCGGGAGGCATTAAGAGTGCCTTCGGTGGGTTCGACTCCCATACGCTCCCGCCACTTTAAAACTAGATTAGTCACCTGAGGACTCGCTTATCACCGACACGGCGCGTGAGTTTCTTCTCATCCATATATTCAAGAAGTGCCTTGGCATACTTTCGGCTGGTTCCCAACATGTCCCGCACCTCAGCAAGGGTCACGCTCCCCTGTGTTCTCGCACAGGCAACAACTTTATCTACCATTTCACTATAGGCAGACGAGGAAAAGACCACTCCATCCCCTACCTTCACTACTTTGTGCTGCCCAATGAGCAAATTGAGCAGGTCAGGTTCAAGCATCACCTCATCAGATGGAGAATAGGGATTTTGATTCAGAGCACAAAGAAAGGTATCAATTTTTGCCTGCTGGTCTTTAGTAAGTCGAATTTGATAAGAAGGAAGACGAACCACCGCTCCTTCTTCGGCCAAGATACCATCATCAAAAAGTTTTCTTAAGGCTGCGGAATGTGGTGCCAGCCTCAACCTGCTACTCAGTTCTCCTTTGGGCATACCAGACCTGGTGGGGAATCTTCGATGATAGTCTCCCACTACAGCCTTTGCTTTCTCAGCCAAGCGTCCCCAGCCAGAACTAGTGAAAAGAAGACGGCTACCCCCATACCCTCCCACCACCACCTTCTTTTGTTGAACAAGTTTATCCAGCCCCCTGCTGGCCTCATCAGCAGATAGATTACACTGGACCAGGAGGAACTCCAGCTCCAGTGGCTGACTCATTTCTAACGTAGCAATTATGCACTCTTCTACCGTGCCCTCTCCCTGGGCCTCCAGCCCCTGAATAATATCCGGCCGGAATCGCCTATGTCGTGGGGCATGAGAACTGACAATGTTGCCGCCGCCCAACGTATCCATTGGCGAACGAATAATGAAATGGTCACCCTTAACTGCAGCCACTGGCCTAGCCAGGGCAAACTGAGCCCAGGCAATATCTCCGGGATTGAGTTCCTCCTTTTCTAACAGATGGACTTTAGCCATAACTTCAGCAGCACCAACAAAGAAGCTAACCATGGTGCCATGACGCAGCGGATGCTTCACGTCCGCGAGCATACGAAGCCTCGCATCTATCCTCGTTGTAGGTATTAACCACCCCGGCCGGGTAAGTACATTACCACGCTCCAATTGAGAGGTAGTGACTCCCACTAAGTTAGCTGCCACCCGGCTGCCCGGACTGGCAGTATCAATGCGGGCCTTATGGGTTTGTAATCCCCGCAGCCTAGCCTTCAGACCTGGTGGAACTATTTCTACATCTTGTCCTGCTGATAGCGAGCCATCGAGCAACGTTCCGGTAACCACAGTACCAGAACCAGCTATAGTAAAAGCACGGTCTATTAGAAGCCTGGGTCTGCCAATATCCTTTCTTGGCTCAGCAGACATTAAAATCTGGTCGATAGCGGAAACCAAACCAGGCAATCCTTCCCCAGTCACTGCCGATACAGAAATGATGGGAGCATCAGATAGAATGGTCGACTTTATTAGCTCCTCCGTCTCCAGTTTGACCAAGCCCACCAATTCCTCATCCACCATATCCGTCTTCGTGATAACCACAATCCCTCTTCGTATTCCAAGCAAGTCAAGTATAGCTAAATGCTCTCTGGTCTGAGGCATTATCCCCTCGTCAGCAGCAATAATAAGCAAAGCCAGGTCAATTCCGCCTACCCCAGCCAGCATATTCTTAATAAAACGCTCATGCCCGGGAACATCAACAACCCCAACTTCACGTCCACTGGGCAACTTTAGCCAGGCAAAACCAAGGTCGATAGTCATGCCACGCTCTTTTTCCTCACGAAGCCGGTCAGGGTCTATTCCCGTCAATGCATGCACCAAAACTGATTTGCCATGGTCTATATGGCCAGCAGTGCCTACCACAAACATCCTATTTACTTCTCCAATATACTCACCCGAAACAGCTATATGAATGCCTTCATCATAAAGTTCATAGCGAAAATAGAAAGGCAACCAGCATTAAAACTATCCCAGACTGGCTACTGCATTCCTGAGCGTCTGGATTACGATGTTATCATCTTCAGGTAAAACACACCTCGGATCTAGAAGCAGAACATTGCCACTAATACGTCCAATAACCGGTGGAACCTGAAACCTTAACCTTTTAGCTAATAAATGGGCCACGTTTCTCCCCTTACCTTTTTCTTTAATAGCAACAAGTCTTGTGGGGAGTGCATTTCCAGGTAAACTGCCGCCTCCAACCATAGTCTCTCCTTCAATCACACTAGCCAAGCCCTCAAGAGCCTGTGCCCAAGTTTCGGCTCGCCTTTCAATTTCACCCAGCGGCATAGCTATCATACGCCATACGGGGACTTTCTCTATTACTTCACCTCTCAAGTAATGAACCAGCGTAGCAGCTAGCCCGGCCAACCTTATTTTGTCAATTCGGACTGCTCGGGCCAAGGCATGCCTTTTCAACTTATCAACAAGGAACTTCTTACCTACAATAATCCCCGCTTGCGGGCCACCTACAAGCTTATCCCCGGAAAATGAAGTTAACCCGACGCCAAGAGTAACGCTTTTTTGCACCATAGGCTCCAGGTCAAGGCCAAACATGGTCGTATCTAAGAAACAACCGCTACCTAAGTCATCTAATACAGGGAGGCCATACTTACTTCCAAGCATCAGCATCTCCTCAATAGTGACCTGATGAGTAAAACCTTCCACTCTAAAATTGCTGGCGTGGACACGTAATAGCGCTGCTGTACGTTCGTTAATCGCTTGCTCATAATCATAAACATAAGTACAATTAGTAGTGCCCACCTCCACCAATTTAGCCCCACTTTGTCTCATTACATCAGGGATACGGAAGCCACCGCCAATCTCTACAGCTTGACCTCGGGAAACAATTACCTCTCTTCTCTTAGCTAACGCAGTAAGGGCCAAGAGTACAGCAGAGGCATTGTTATTTACCACCAGCGCAGCCTCAGCTCCAGCTAATTGGCACAGTAGCTGCTCAATATGAACATGGCGAGAGCCTCGAGCCCCGCTATCAAGGTCAAACTCCAGATTACAGTAACCCCTGGCGACCATGTCCATAGCTGCTGCTGCCTCTTTGCTCAGTGGTGCACGACCCAAATTGGTATGAAGAATTACCCCGCTGGCATTGATAACAGGTCGAAGACTTGGGTGTACCAACACCTCAACTCGAGAACAAACAGACTCTATTATCTCGTCAACAGAAGGACACGGATTTCCAAGCGTAATGGAGAGACGGTCTTGCTCAAGACACTGGCGAACCAGGTCTACAACCAAACTATGCGGATAAACCTCTCGGAGCTGATTAATCCGCTCGTCAGACATCAACCTATCCACGGAGGGAAGACGACGAAACTCAGTTTCCATAGTACTCAAGTATTCTACTATACCCAGAACCAGTTTCAAAATTATTGAGATTTTACCCCCTGACATTACGCAGAGTAGAGACAATATGGCAGCAAAGTCGCGAACACCGGAAGCTGCTTTGCATCCTTGTCTTCGCCAATGCTAGAATACTAAGCACGGCTGGGCTAAACATCCGGCTTCAGTAAACAAAGGAGACAAATGGACAAAATAAAACCTCTCCGTCTAACGGAAAGCGTCAGCGGAGCTGGCTGAGCCTCCAAGTTAGGTCCGGGGGACCTGGACAAGGTCTTACGCAGCCTGCCTCTAATATCTGACCAGAACGTGATTCGAGGTATGGAAAGCCTAGATGATGCCGGCGTTTATAAGCTAAGTGACGATTTGGCCATCATCCAGACTATCGATTTCTTTACACCTATCGTCGATGACCCCTACGATTTTGGCCAGATTGCTGCCGCTAACGCATTGAGTGATGTTTATGCTATGGGCGGTAAACCGTTAACCGCCATGAACATCGTTTGCTTCCCGACGAAGCGGTTGGATATCTCAGTGTTGAAAGATATTCTCAGAGGCGGGATAGATAAGATGCATGAAGCCGAAGTGATATTGGTCGGCGGGCATAGCATAGACGACGCGGAGTTGAAATACGGACTTTCAGTCACAGGTACGGTGGACCCCAAACACCTGGTGACCAATTCTGGAGCCAAGGTAGGAGATAAAATCGTACTTACCAAGCCTCTGGGCACTGGAATCATAAGCACTGCCCTAAAAGCAGGCAAGGTCAACAGAAAAACATTAGCAAAGGTGACAAAGTGTATGGCATCCTTGAATAAAGAAGCCTCAGAACTAATGCAAGAGGTCAAAGCCCACGCCTGCACCGACATAACTGGTTTCGGACTTCTCGGCCATGCCTGCCAGCTAGCTCAGCACAGCCAGGTAGGTATCAAAGTTCATCTAGACTCAGTTCCCCTTTTCGCAGAAGTAAAGGGCTTTGCCAAGAAAGGATTTTGCCCCGGCGGTTTATATAGAAACAGAGAATTCTACTCCGAAATGGTGGATTTCTCCAATCAAGTCCCTGATTATATGAAGGATATCCTCTTCGACGCTCAGACTTCAGGTGGACTACTAATATCACTAGCTCCTGAAGCAGCAGAATTGTTGCTGCACAAGCTGCAGAAAGCAGGTATGAAGAATCCAGCTATCATAGGAGAGGTAATTGACAAGCCATCAGGGAAAATCCTTGTAGTCCACGATGAGTAAACCCAGCTTAGAGTTACCTTTAAAGAATCTCAGGAAGATAGGAAGAGTTGAAATAAGCCATGCTCCGGTATTATATTTGGACTATAGGTTGCCAAATGAATAAAGCCGAATCACAGCGAATAGCTGCTTATTTAGAATTGCTCGGCTATCAGCTTGCCCCAGCGCCTCAGAATGCTGATTTAATAATACTCAATACTTGTGTAGTCCGGCAGAGTGCTGAAGACAAAGTCCTTGGCACCATCAGCTATCTGAAGGGTATTAAGAACGGCAATCCGCATTTGCCTATTTTAGTTACTGGCTGCTTTGTTAATTCCAAAGTTGAACAACTCGAAAGACGCTTTCCGCATATTGACCTTTTCTTCAAACCCGGAGACTATCCTGAGTTGCTTAACTGGGCACAAAAGCGAGGGATAGCTGTATCTAAAACAGACATAAACTTACCTCTAACTAAACATGCAACACCTGATGCTTTTGTTCCTATTATTCAAGGGTGCAACAATTTCTGCTCCTACTGTATCGTCCCCTACCGACGGGGAAGAGAAAAGAGCCGTCCGCTAATGAACATAGTCCATGAAGTGAGCAGGCTGGTAAAATGCGGAACAAAAGAAGTCACCTTACTGGGTCAAAACGTGAACTCCTACGGACACGACCTCCCATCACAGCCCGACCTCAGCGACCTGCTTGCTGAGCTATATAATATTGACGGTTTGGCTAGAATTCGTTTTCTAACTAACCACCCCAAGGACATGAGCCAAAAGCTTATCAAGACTATCGTTTCTCTAGATAAGGTCTGCGAGCACATAAGTCTCCCCTTTCAGGCAGGAGATAATGATATTTTGAGAGCGATGAGACGAGGCTATACGATAGAACAATACTGGCAACTCGTTAGTACTATCCGTAACTATATCCCTGAAGTAGCCCTCAGCACCGATGCTATCGTCGGCTTCCCTGGTGAAACTGACGGGCAATTTGAACAAACCTTAGCTTTGCTTAGCGAAATCAGATTTGACACTGTTCATGTCGCTGCCTATTCTCCACGCCCCGGCACCATCGCTTCAAGAAAATACCAGGATAATGTCCCGCCTGAGATTAAGAAGGAGCGCCTTAATAAAATTGAAGCACTTCAAGCCAAAATAGCTGCTGAAATTAACTCCCGACTTCGAGGTAGAATAGTAGAGGTACTAGTAGAAGGCAAAAAGAGAGGAAAATGGTATGGGCGCGCCCGAAGCAACAAACTGGTCTTCTTCGAAAATGACGATGACTGCTCAGGGCAACTGGTAAATGTTACCATCAACACGACCAGCCCCTGGGCATTGCAAGGCGAAATCAAAAGCAAAAGACTATCTAAAAATAAAGAGTAAAACAAATGAGTTATTACGACTACATCATAGTTGGCAGTGGCATTGCTGGACTTTATAGTGCCTTGTTAGCCAAAGAGGTGGGCAGTGTTCTGGTCTTGACTAAAGGCAGCATTGAAGAATGTAACACCAGATATGCTCAGGGGGGAATAGCTGCTCCAATAGGCAAAAATGATTCTGCTGAGCTTCATTTCCAGGACACCATAGCCGCTGGCGATGGCCTATGTAACCCTGAGGCAGTGCGCATTCTAGTTGATGAAGCACCTGAGCGCATTGCCGACCTCATAAAATTCGGCGTACCTTTCGATACCCTGGACGGAGAAATTGCCCTAACCAAGGAAGCAGCCCATAGCGTTCCGCGTATCATCCACGCTGGCGGCGATGCCACCGGCGAGCATATTGAAGTTACCCTAAGTCAACAGGTACGAATGTCATCAATAGAAGTCCTCGAATACTGCTTGGCTACTCAAATACTTATAGACAACGACAAAGTTAGGGGAATTAGAGCCCTTGATTGCCGTACTGGCTTGGTCACGGAATATGAATGTCGCTTCATCATTCTAGCTACGGGAGGAGCCGGGCGACTATTTAAGTATACTACAAATTCCGAGGTGGCCACCGGCGATGGTATCGCTCTGGCTTTTCAAGCCGCTGCTGAAGTTACCGACATGGAGTTTTTTCAATTCCACCCCACTGCTCTTCGCCTCCCTGGCGTACCACCCTTTCTCATCTCTGAAGCTGTAAGGGGAGAAGGCGGCATCCTGCGCAATGTCGAAGGCTATCACTTCATGCCTGATTATATACCTGAAGCTGACCTAGCACCCCGAGACATAGTGGCTAGAAGCATTCTCCACGAAATGATAAAAACTGGCAGCGACCGTGTATTCTTAGACGTGACTCATATATCACCTCGCTTAATTACCACTCGCTTTCCTCACATTTACCGCTTCTGTCTCGACCACGGCTTAGACATCACCAAAGGCCTTGTTCCAGTAGCCCCGGCTGCTCATTACTTCATGGGTGGGGTTAAGGTCAATAGCTGGGGAGAAACCAACATCGCTGGTCTCTTCGCTGCTGGCGAAACTGCTTGCACCGGTGTTCACGGCGCTAATCGGCTAGCATCAAACTCATTGCTCGAGGTCGTAGTTTTCAGCAAGCGAATCATAGAAAGAAGCCGGGAAATTGAGAAGGTAATTCCAAGCTCAAGAACAACTGAAGTTGAGCACCATTCTCTTAGTCAACGGGAGGTTTCACACAACGCACCACGGCTCAACTTGCCAAATCTCCAGTCCCTACTCTGGGACAAGGTAGGCATTGTCCGCTCTGGTGAAGGTCTGGATGAGGCCGCAGATACCCTGGCTGCTTGGCAAAGCTCCCTACCACAGCCAATAGACCGCCCTTCCTACGAATTGAACAATATGATATTTAATGCCCGCCTGATGACTGAGGCAGCTCTGCTTCGACAAGAAAGCCGCGGTGCTCATTTTCGCACCGATTTCCCCGAGTCATTGCCAAACTGGCAAAAACACACCATCTTTAAAGCAACCGGTGCTACATAAGCCGTCTCCAATTACATGAGCAGCCAATTTAGTGCCCCATTCCTTCACGCTATGCTCAGTTGTCATAGAGACCATCTAGTAGTACAAATACTTAACGGCGGCACAAGTGATGCTTCCTGCACAGTGTGGGCCCCAGTCTCTCAATGATGACTGATTGCGAGAGGCTGACGTCGTGCGCTAAGACCTCTTCCATCAGTTATTTATGCGTGATTTTGTACAAAACCCTTTCTGCCTCTCCTGACACATAAATGGCACCTGAGTCAGAAACAGCAACTCCATTCATTGTGCCAGTAGCCGGAAGTATCTTGGCAAGTTGTACGCCCACAGCCAAGTCCTCAACGAGGGGTAATATTGCACCCGACTCTGGGTCAATCTCGATCAACCGATGCAATCCAGTCTCAATCACTAGTATCTTGCCATCTGCTTCAACTGCAATCCCTTTCGGCATTTGCAAACCTGAAACCAACACTTCCTTTTCGCCGGTAGAAACATCAACCCTAGACACATCACCCGTCACGGTCTCAGTGACATAAACCTTATTCTTGCCGGCGAATGCCAGGCCCATCGGGCCACCTAGCCCATCAGCAACCACCTCCCTATTCTCCCCCTCATCTCCTGAAACCCTGATCAATCTGCCTTTGCCCAGTTCGGCAACGAGAATGCTACCGTCATCCAACTGCAGCATGTCGTATGGGGCTACAAAACCCGTAAAGGTCCTAACAACTTGCTGACTCTTAAGATCAAATTCTTGGATAAGGCCCATGAAGAAACTACTCACAAAGGCACTATCACCTTTCACCGACACACACAAGGGATAATTCAGTCCATCTATATCCAGAATCCCAAGGGTTCTAACCTCACCAGTATTCCCGTCAACCTGCCGCAAGGAATAAGTGTCTGCCACATACACGGTTTCCCCGGCAACTGTAATTCCTCCCGGGCTGGTAAGGTTGGCTTCAACCCAAGTCTCCACTTCGCCTGTCTTTGTATCTACACGATAGACCCCACCACGGTCCATACTGGAAACAAAGAGCTCATCTCTTGAGTTAAAAGCAAAGTTATCTAAGGTCGGCACAAGCTGAACAATAAGCTTTTTTTCACCGGATTCGGTATCTATTTGAAAAAACTCGCCAGTGAAGTTATCCAGCACATAAAGATTGCCCTTAGAATCGAAATTGACGGCGACGGGGATTTCGAAGCCATCTGCCACAGTTTCAATTTCGCCCGTGTTCACATCAATCCGTACAACTGCTCCCCCATGATAGAGAGGCGTATATAATTTGCCATCCGGGCCAAAATCAAATGCATTTGGTGCCCCAATATCCTTGGCAATGAGCCGAGGCTCTTCTACCCCTTTGGGATCCATTTCCCATAAAGCATCAGCTAGAACAGACTGAGTGACGAATAAACGACCCTCATCGTTAAAGCCTACAGCATTGATGAAAAGCAAGCCCTCAGCCAGTACCTTGATCTCGTCACCAATCTTACAACGGAGCACGCCATCAAGATAACTAGTCCAGTACAATCCCCCATCCGGACCGAATGCCAGATCATCAGATTGACCCTCAGGAGGGCCAACACATTCGGCTAGTTGCACTTGGCCATCTTCAATGGTTACTTTGTAAATTGTATAACCGGAGACACCTCCAACATAAAGGTTGTCCTGGCTATCAAAATCGAGACCGTTGAAACCCGCACCATAAGAACCAGGGACCAGGACTCCCACTTCATAACCAGGAGCAACAGCAGTCGGCTGAGTGGTAGGGAACACCGCTGGCTTTACAGCCGAGGGAGCACAAGCCACAAGCGCAGCTAACAATACCAAGACCAGTGTCATCTCTAGAAAAGCGCCTTTTTTGAAAAAACCTTGCCTCATTCTTCTTGCCCTCCTTTGTCTACAACTACTTAATGTATACTCTAATGATTCACAATTATCTTGTCAAGAGCCGAGATGACTCATTCTTCAATTAGAATAGACTGGGGACGAGTTTTAAGAGTTTTTGTTGTCTCCAAGGTAGAATAATACTTTAAGCCACAAGTAAAAAATGATACCTTCAAGCGTATCATCCAGCTTGCGAATAGCAATGATCTAGTTCAGATAAATAGGTGGCACTCACACGGTATCACTATCAGCAAAATAATAAACATGTAGCGCAGGGCTTTAGCCCTGCCCCATGCTCGTTACCACCCCGGGCAGCCTTAAAAGACTGCACTACATGCGTAAACAGTCGATAGTCGAGAGTCAAGAGTCGAAAGGTTTTTTGGTGATTTGGATTTAGAGAAATAAACATGTAGTGCGAGAAATGTCATTGCGAGCGAAGCGAAGCAACCTGGTCTCACCCGTTACCCCAGGCTATGTGTCACTGATCACCTGAACGAGTACGTAGCATTGTTTTAATCAAACTCCTTCCGTAAAATAGTAGGAGAGGCTTGCCCAGTCAGGGCAAAGGATTGGAGGTACTTTGAAAGCGTTACTGCAGCGAGTCACTGAAGCTTCGGTAAACGTCGGTGGTGAGGTAGTTGGAAGAATCGGTAAGGGACTAGTTGTCTTTGTCGGCATAGCTCAGGAGGATGCAGAGAGAGACGCCAATTATTTAGCTGATAAAGTAGTTAATCTTCGTATCTTTGCTGACAAAGCCAGCAAATTTAATCTCTCAGCACTGGAAATCGGAGGCGAGCTTTTAATCGTCAGCCAGTTTACCCTCCTGGCCGATGCGCGGAAGGGGCGGCGGCCTAGTTTTGCCCAGGCAGCGCTACCAGAGCAAGCTGAAGCTTTATTTAACCTTTTTGTCGACTTCGTTCGTAACAGTGGGCTCAAGGTAGAAACCGGGCGCTTTCAACAGCATATGTTGGTGGAAATCCATAACGATGGCCCGGTTACTATAGCACTAGACAGCAAGGAAAAGTTCGCTTGATTCTCAAGCAATTTCACTTGCAACCAGTTGCAATTTACTCCAAATTATGCTATAGTTTGTTTTAGAATGAGTTGTGGCCAGGCACTTCGGGAAAAAGGATACCGGTTAACACCGCAGCGGATGATGGTGGTTGAGGCTCTGCACAGTGTCGATAAGCACGTTAGCGCCGAAGAGATTTATGCTCAAGTTCAAGCCAGGTATCCTTATGCTAATATTTCCACGGTTTACCGAACACTGGAATTGTTGAAGGAGCTTGGTCTGGTTACCGAGATTGCCCTGGGCGATGGGCGTGTCCGCTATCACCCGGCGGAAAAGGGGCATCACCATCACCTTGTGTGCCGCAAGTGCGGCAGGATAATTAATTTGCCTGAGCCTGCACTATCTCCTTTAGAAGATACCTTGCTTCATGATTATCAGTTCAAGGCTGATTTAAGGCATCTGGCTATTTTCGGTCTATGCGCTGATTGCCAAAAATAGTTTGTATTGTAGGAGGTGCAACGAACTTATATATGGCGAAGTAGTTTTAGCAGTTTTTATTTTTTGACCATTAGTGCAATTAGTTGCAGTTGCATTTTGTTGATAGAAATTTGATTTAAAGGAGGTCTCATGCATATACCTGATGGCTTTATTAGCACACCAGTGGCAGCGGCTGGCTGCGTTGTGGCTGCTGGCTGTATAGCCTATGCCGTCAAGGCAACGAATAAAAAGATGGGAGAAAAGCAGATTCCGCTGATGGGGGTATCGGCTGCATTTATTTTTGCCGCTCAGATGCTTAATTTCCCTATAGCTGGCGGTACATCAGGACATCTTATTGGGGCTACTTTAGCCGCTATCCTATTGGGTCCCTGGGCGGGAGTGCTGATAATGACCTGTGTGCTGGGTGTTCAATGCCTGATTTTTCAGGACGGAGGGCTTTTTGCCTTGGGGGCTAATATCTTTAATATGGGTATTGTGGCTAGTTTTGTCGGTTATTATGTTTACCGAGGGGGTGCCTGGCTCTTCGGTGGCCAGAGGCGAGGGAAGCTTGTCGGTGGAGGCTTAGCTGCCTGGTTCTCAGTGGTAGTAGCATCTGTCGCCTGCGCCCTCGAGCTGGGAATCTCAGGCACCGTGCCTCTGAGCGTGGCTTTGCCAGCAATGGTGGGTGTTCACGCCCTGATTGGCATCGGTGAGGGTTTGATAACTGCAGCAGTGCTCAGCTTAGTGCTGGCTACTAGAGCTGACCTGCTGGAATTACAAAAGGCTTAAAGGAGGTCAGATTAGAAATGAAGTTTAAGTGGTGGCACGGCGCTTTGATTTTAGCCTTGTTTTTGGCTCTATTGTCTCCTTTGGCTTCTTCATCTCCTGATGGCCTGGAGAAGGTGGCTGAGGATAAAGGGTTTATCGACACCGCCCTTGAGGCTTCCTACAACATCATCCCTGATTATGCGATACCGGGAATAGCGAATGACGCCGTAGCCACAATTCTGGCTGGAATAATCGGTACCCTTGTACTTTTCGGCATTGGTTATGGATTAGCAAAACTATTGAAGGCGAAAGGTGAAGCATAGCTTTATTGACCAGTACAGCGACTTAGATAGCTTTATTCACAGGCTTGACCCGCGAACTAAATTCATTACTAGCCTGGCCTTCATCATGGCTGTAGTATTGACACCAGCCAGTAATTGGCGAGTCTTCGCCTTTTACTTCTGTCTTATTGCTGCCCTGCTCATCATTTCTAGATTGCCATTGCTTTATGTGTTAAAAAGGTCTTTGGTAATTTTCCCCTTTGTTCTGATGATTGCCATTTTCATCCCCTTTTTCACGCAGGGTGAAATAGCTGGTAGTTATAACATCTGGCTATGGCAAGTCTCGGTAACTTACAGCGGCCTGTTTATTCTGGCAAATGTAGTGGTGAAAGCCTGGCTTTGTATCTTTAGTCTGATTTTGCTGTCATCAACAACGAAGCTTGCTGACCTGTTAAAAGGCTTGAAGCAACTGGGCATACCACAGGTGATGATACTGATTCTTTCTTTTATGTATCGCTATCTTTTTGTTTTAGTAGATGAGATGATGCGAATGCGGCAGGCACGGGATAGCCGCAACTTTGGCGGCAGTCGGCTACACCAGTTAAAGACCATCGGCCACATGATTGGCGCCCTGTTTATTCGGAGCTATGAGCGAGGTGAGCGGGTTTATGCTGCCATGTTGTCCCGCGGCTTTGACGGTGAAATTCGCACATCTCACAAATTGAGTTTCAGGCAAGCTGACGCTTACTTTAGCATGGCTTTTTGCCTCATGCTCGTTTTTTCCGGCATTATCTGGTGATAATTTAAGGAGATTATGGACACAATCATAGAGATTGAGAATCTTTCCTTTACCTATCCTGATGGGCAGCAGGGACTCAAAAATATTGCTCTGGTTGTTTACCCTGGCGAGACTGTGGCGGTGATTGGGCCTAATGGTGCTGGCAAGTCAACGCTTTTGCTTCAGCTTAACGGCATCCTGCGTGGTAATAGTAGGGTGAAGATTTGCGGGCTGCCTGTGGATGAGAAAAACTTAAAGGAAATAAGGAGAAAAGTCGGCTTGATATTCCAGGACCCGGAAGACCAGCTTTTCTCGCTGACCATATTTGATGATGTTGCCTTTGGTCCTATAAATATGGGCTATTCTGAGTCGGAAGTGAAGCAGCGCGTGGCTCAAGCCCTGGAGTGGGTGGAAATGACTGGCTATGAACAGCGCTCGCCCCATCATCTCAGCGTTGGCGAGAAGAAACGGATTGCTATCGCTACTGTTCTTTCCCTGAATCCTGAGCTTTTGGTTCTTGATGAACCTACCAGTAACCTTGACCCGAGGAGCAAGTGGTCTTTAATTGAATTATTAAGACAACTTCCGATGACTAAAATTGTTGCTGCTCATGACCTGGAGCTGGTAAAGGCTCTATGCCAGCGGACTGTGGTGATGGATGCAGGGAAAATAGTGGCTGACGGCAGTACTGAAAGTATTTTGAATGATGTCCCTTTGCTCAAGGCACATGGTTTAGCGCCGAGTGGGGAGTTAGTCCAGTTCCAAGCTAATGTCCAGGGCTTTCGCAGAATGAGTGAGAGCTCCGATTGAGATGAGGTCAACGCCGGTTTCGGCAACGGCTCGAACTTTATCCAGGGTGATACCCCCAGAGGCTTCGATTACAGCACGACCTTTGATTAGCTGAACAGCCTGACGCATATCGTCAATGTCCGTATTATCCAGCATGATGATATCGGCTCCGGCTTCGGCAGCTTCAACAGCTTCCTGCGGTGTTTTTACTTCTATCTCAACTTTCAGCTCAGGCGAAGCTTTTTGCCGAGCCATGGCTACGATTTCTTTTATGTTCAGCCCCTGACTGCGAAGCACTGCCAGGTGATTGTCCTTAATCAGGATAGCGTCTCCCAGGTGCATGCGATGGTTCTTGCCGCCGCCAGCTCGAACGGCATGTTTTTCCAGCGCCCTCAAGCCCGGTATAGTCTTTCTGGTATCGGTGACCCGGGCAGACAAGCCTTTGACGGCTTCGACATAGCGGGCTGTCTCTGAAGCGATGCCGCTGAGGTGCTGCAGGAAATTCAAAGCTACTCGCTCGGCTTTCAATATGCTGGCAGCCTTCCCTTCTATTTTAGCTATTATATCCCCGGGCTTGATATTAGCTCCATCCTCAATAAGGATGCCTACCTTTAGCTCCGGGTCGACTTTGAGGAAAACCTGCTTGGCGACTTCAGTCCCGGCTAGTATTCCATTTGCTTTAGCTATGATTGAAGCTTTTCCCTGCTGGTCAGGAAATACCAGTACCTCAGTAGTAACATCTCCCCAGCCGAGGTCTTCGGCCAGAGCCCGGTCGATAAGCTGTTCAACTTCTTGCGTGTTTGTAAATTCCATTTTCCTATCCTGATTCTACCAGATATAGACGAAATTACAAACGATTAGCAACGTTTTCGTGTATGGCATGATATTCTAGGGCAAGAGCTTACCGTGGCCCGATTGGAATTCTGGAGAGGACAATCAAAAGAAAAAGACAAGGCACTTCTGGTAGCCTGCCTCTCTGTTGAATTCGTTGGTAGAGCAAGTTGGACGAAAGAAAGAACTTTTACAGTTGTCTTCGCGATTGAATTATGAATTGTTACCAAGTCCCATCGGCGTAATGTATACAAGATAATGTGACGCCCGTAATGCACTCCTCAACAGCTGGAATGGGCAGGCTGCTAGTGAGGCATATTGCCATGAGGTCGATACCAATTGAGAATGCGAATACCATATCCGCTGTTTTCACAATTTCGCCCAAAGCGTAGCGATAGCATAAAATCTCTTGGTATCCTTCTGGGCCATCCCAAACAATCGGATCTTTCAACTCATCTAACGATCTCTGCTGTCCCCAATAAATAGGCCATAGATGCTTCGTTGACCCATAACGTACGAAGGCTCGCATCGGGTCAAACTGGACACCAAATGCACGATCAGGATCAGCTAAGCAGACGTATTCAAGGCCAACCTTACCAAGAAATCGCCCTAGTATGCTCAAATGCCAAGGCGAGAGTACCATGCGGTAATTAGGTTTCTCACTTGAAAGCAACTTATTTGTGAATTTAGGATTATCTATATCCATAGAAGTAGATCCATCGTCATGTGCTGTGAATCCAACTCCGATGTCTGTTACTGGATGAAACGCCGGTATGGCTCCTCGTGCTGGTGGATCAAGGTTCACGGACGGAAGATGTCTTTTCTTTGTTTGTATCCCGAGATAGCTTCGCCAAAATGCTATATTGGTCTTTTCGAGGGCTGGTTTTTCAACCTCTCTGCCTAAATAGTTTTGGCACTTATCACATATGGTATTCTTAAGAACATCAGTATCGTTACCAAGGGATTCTGGTACTATATGTTCTTTAGTCTGGAGGACTCCCTCTGTTTTGCAGAAAAGGCAAACATTCATCTTGTCCTATTCTAATACACCTATTAGAAAATAAAAAGCCTTCTGCATCAAAAGGCTAAGATTTCGTTGAGGGGGTTCAAACCCCTATGAGTTTCCTCAATAGTTTGGTAAGCTGCCGCGTCTGCCAATTGCGCCAAAACGGCAAGTAATGCCTTATTTGGTAGCGGGAGTTGGATTTGAACCAATGCTCTTCGGGTTATGAGCCCAAAGAGCTACTACTGCTTCAATCTGCTAACTAGCTTTTGTAAAAGGGGCGACCTTAGCCTATTGCATACTTTATGACCAGCTTAATCATCAATTAAGCATTTCTACAAATGATTTCGCATGGTTGTTTTCCTGGCCCCCCAAGATAAAAGACGAGTAAACTCCATTGTTCGAGCAAATCAGGCTGTGCTACAATCTAACTGTAGGGCTAGGCCGGATACCCCTTTGATTTACGGCTAGTCCTTTAGGTGTTCGGAAATGAATCTGTCCTGTCTACTCTCTCTAATTAAACAAGCTCCTGAGTACCAGCAGCTAAAAGAAAGGCTGCTTAAACCACGTGAGACCGAAAATAGGCTGGTGGTGCCTGATGCTGTCAAGCCTTATCTTATAGCAGCGCTCTTCCAGGAACTAGGTTTACCCATTTTAGTAGTAACTGCCCAGCCTGAAAATGCTAAGAGGCTCTATGACGAGCTTCAAGCCTGGAGTCCGAGCTCAGCTTCATTGCAATTTTTTCCTGAAATTGACTTCCTTTCTGGCAAATACTCCGCAGCCGACCTTGTCACCACAACAGAGAGGTTACAAACACTGTCAACTCTCACTCTTTGCCAAGAGACACCGCCAGGCAACCAAAACTTCCCTTTAATAATAAGCTCTGCCTTAGCCGCAGCTAGCAAGACCATCCCTCAGTCTAAGTTCATTGCAGCCTGCCACATCCTGAAAGTAGGAATGAGCATCGCTCCGCTACAGCTTGTAAAGAAATGGCAGGATATGGGTTATGAACTGGAAAATATCGTAGAAGTGCCGGGAACGGTAAGCCGGCGGGGCGGCATTGTCGACATCTTCCCACCAAATAATGAGCTCCCTGTCCGCATAGAGTTCTTCGGCAACCAGATAGATAGCATCAGGCTGTTCGACCCGGAAACACAGCGTTCATCAAGCCTGGTAAGCTCAGTAACGGTAACCCCAGCCAGAGAAAGCCAAACTCACCTTAATCCCGACACTATTCTGGATTACTTGCCCGATAAAGCTCTATTGATTACAGATGAGCTCGATGAAATTGAAGTTGTTATCAATAAAATGAGCAGCCAAGCTGAGGAATTCCGACAGCAGATGAAGACAGAGCAAGGCAGCCTGATGCCGGGTTCTCCTCCTTATCTAACCTGGGCAGAGTTTGGAGGAAAAATCAGAGAAACCAAGCAACGTTTGACACTATGTTCATGGAACATCGATAGCACCGGCGAAACTTACCTTCAATCATTACCTCTGACCCCAGTGCCAAGCTATGGCGGCAGGCTTGAGACGTTCTCCAAGGAATTGAAGGAAATGCTTGAGGAAAATCACCGCATCATCATAGTTAGCCAGCAAACAAATCGTCTCTCCGAGCTTCTCCAGGAACAGGATGTCCTGGCTCAGCCAGTCTCACAGATAGAGCAAGTACCTCCCCCAAGGTCAGTCACTTTAGTCCAGGGGTCAATAGCTGAAGGCTGGGCGATAAAAGATATACTCACTTTGCTTACCGATAATGAAATATTTGGCTTCATTAAGCAGCGGCGTCTATCCAGGAAAAGACCAGTGCGCCATCACTGGTTTGTCTCTGAATTAACACCAGGTGATTATACAGTCCATATTGAGCATGGCATTGCCAGGTTCGCTGGGCTAACTAAGATGCTCGCTGATGGTATAGAACAGGAATACCTTGTGCTGGAATATGCCGCCGGTGACAGACTTTATGTGCCTACCGACCAGATTGACCGTGTTAGCCGTTACATCGGCGCCAGTGACCAATCACCAAAGCTGAGTAGACTAGGAACCCAGGAGTGGGCACGAACCAAGCAGCGAATTAAAGAATCCGTAGCCGACACCGCCCAGGGGCTTCTGGCCCTTTATGCAACAAGAGAGATAATCCCTGGCTTTGCTTTTTCCGCAGATAGCCTGTGGCAGCAGGAGCTAGAATCCTCTTTCCCTTACATGGAGACACCTGACCAGTTGGAAGCTGTTCAAGCTGTCAAGGCTGACATGGAAAAGCCAAAGTCAATGGATAGACTTGTTTGCGGAGACGTTGGTTATGGTAAGACTGAAGTTGCTCTCCGGGCTGCCTTCAAGACAGTAATGGACAATAAGCAGGTAGCCTTACTAGTTCCAACTACAGTGCTAGCTCAGCAACACTTTACTACCTTTTGCGAAAGGCTACAAGCTTTCCCAGTAAGTGTCGAAATGCTAAGCCGCTTCTGTACCGAAAAAGAACAGGCCGGCATAATCGAAGGCTTAGCCGTAGGCACAGTGGATATCTGCATTGGCACTCACCGCTTATTGCAAAAGGATGTCACATTTAAGAACTTAGGACTGATAATCATCGATGAGGAGCAACGCTTCGGCGTAACTCATAAAGAACACTTTAAAAAACTAAGGCAGGAGATAGATGTTCTCACTCTAAGTGCTACACCCATTCCACGCACCCTTCACATGTCGCTGGCTGGAATTAGAGATATGAGTACTATGGAAACCCCACCGGAGGAGCGCCTACCAATCAAGACTTACGTCGGTGCTTACGATGATAGCCTGGTTCGCCAGGCAATATTACGCGAGCTAGAACGAAACGGCCAGGCCTTTTTCGTTCATAACCGGGTTCAGACTATTACCTCGGTTGCCAACGAGCTAGGCAGCCTGGTTCCTGAAGCCAGGCTATCCATCGCCCACGGGCAAATGCCTGAGGACAAACTGGAAGAAATAATGACACAGTTTATTAGCCACAAAAGCGATGTTTTGCTTACTACTACCATTATCGAGTCTGGTTTGGATATGCCTAATGTCAACACCTTAATTATCGACCAGGCAGACAAGCTAGGCTTGACCCAACTTTATCAACTGCGGGGGCGCGTTGGTCGTGGCAGCAACCACGCCTATGCTTATTTCCTGTTTGACAAAGGAAAACAATTGACTCCCCAAGCTCGAAAACGGCTCAAAACCATCTCCGAAGCTACAGAACTAGGTGCTGGATTTGCTATTGCCATGAAAGACTTGGAAATCCGTGGGGCCGGCAACCTTTTGGGAGTAGAGCAAAGTGGCTATATAGCCGCTGTAGGCTTTGACCTTTATTGCCGTCTGTTAGCCGAGGCAGTAGAAAATATAAAGGAAAAACAGGCAGGTGAAGACAGAGGAAAAATACTCCCATCCACAGTCCCCGCCGTAGCTTTACCGGTCAACGCTTATATTCCCGAAGAGTATATTTTCAGCCCAAGCACCAGGCTAGTCTTCTACCAGCGATTAGCCGCTGCAAAGCGAGCCGAAGAAATAGGAGATATAGCTCAAGAACTCAATGATAGATTCGGAGCACTACCACCGCCAGTTAAAAATCTCCTTTACATAGTAGAAATAAAGCAGCTCGCTGCCAAAGCAAAGGTAGAATCTATTTCCACCAAGGATAAACAAATCATATTGCGTTTTGATAGCACAAAAGAATTAACCGGACTGCCCCTATCTCAAGACTACAAAAATGGAATCAAAATACGTTCCAAACAAATAGAATTAGATATCAAGCGCATCGGAAATAACTGGCAAGAAACCTTAAAAGAAGTACTCCAAGGGGCAGTTACAAATACTTAACTACTTCGAATAAACTCACAGCCAAAGGCAAGCCTTAATCCTCTATACCATAGTCGTAAAGAAAATCAACAAGGTCTTGAACCGTAATAATTTCCTTCGTATCTTCATCTGATATTTCCAACTTCCGCTCTGGAGTGCTGAATTCCTCTTCCACTGCGATAATAAGCTCTGCCAAATCAGAGGCATCGATATTAAGGTCATCAACGAAAGATGCTGAAGAGACTATCGATTCCTCATCAACACCAAGTTGCTCCGCAATTACCTTCCTAAGTCGCTCTAAAACTGTTGCCACTATTTATCCCTCTAGACATCAGACTCGCTTAGCTTTTTTCAATCACTTCTTGACTTCTTTCCGTCTGTATACAAGCAGCGACTACCGAACCTAAAACTCCGTTAACAAATTTTTGAGAGGAGGCACTGCCAAAACTCTTAGCTAACTCAACAGCTTCATTAATAGCTGCTTTAATCGGGACTCTATTATCAAACAAAATCTCAGAAATGGCAAGGCGGAGAATATTTCTGTCAATAGCAGCTATTTGCTCCACAGGAAAAGCAGGGGCAAATCTTCGAATCACATCATCAATATCTTGCTTATTCTGAAGAACTTTGTCAACCAGTCTCTGCATAAAGTCGGTTGCTTCCTCAGGCAAGGCTTTTTCCTGTAGCAAGCGAGCTAACACCTCTTCGGGCTTGTGAGAGGAGCAATCGATTTCATAAAGTGCTTGCAAAGCAACAATTCTGGCTTTCCGCCTAAATCCAACCACTCTGACACTCATCCCTCAGCAAGTTAATATTTCCTAGATGTACACGGATGCAATCAAGACACAGACAAAGGCTTCAAGAAATGCAGACAAGTTCCTCATCGCAATAATTACACCCAGTAACAATTTTAAGAGGCAAGCTATTCTTCAGTATTCCAGGCTATAGCTATAGCTCCAACTCAAAATTCAACCAGTCCGACAAAGCATAACTACTGCTTCTGAAACTGATAAAATTGCTATGACCTTAGCAAAATTCGCCTCGAGCTTAAGCAACAGGCAATTACCCCCTACGCCATCTTGTGATTTCACCGGCAGTTTGGGCATTATTGATAGTGAAAGTCTGCGCTCCCGGGCTAATCCGCTTAATTAACTTGGTAAGTATCTCATCAGGACCAAGTTCAAAGAAAGTAGTTACACCTCTGGTAATCATATTTTCAATAGATTGCTGCCACATGATGCAATGAGCAACCTGGCTAACAAGTTCTTCCTTTATTGCTTCAACATCGGTCAGCGGTTGAGCAGTAACATTAGCCACAATTGGAACTGAGGGTTTTTTAAACGTAAACCCTGCGATAGCATCTCTCAATCTCCCCAAAGCTGGCTCCATGAATGAAGAATGGAAAGCACCACTCACTTTCAAAGGGATAACCCTGCGAGCACCCTTTATCTGCATTAGCCTTCTAGCTCTAGTCAAGTTTTCTTGAGTACCGCTGATAGTGACCTGGTCCGGAGCATCGATATAAGCAATCTCGGTGCTTGCAGAGAAACAAACATCTCTAACAGTTTCTAAATCTAGGCCGGTTACAGTTAACATCCCACCCAGAGTTCTTTGCCCCGCTTCGTTCATTAATCGTCCTCTCTCACGGACCAACCTCACTGCATCAGACAAGCTGAGCACATCTGCAACGACCAACGCTGTATATGCGCCTATGCCATGCCCAGCAACAAAAGTGGGAGGGGGCAAACCCTTATTACTAACCTCCTGAGCTGCTTTCAGACAAGCAACACTTGTAGCTAATACTGCCGGCTGAACATTAATGGTCTGTTTAAGGTCCGCATCAGGGCCATCGAAACATAGACGAGATAAAGCAAAACCTAGAGTTTTGTCAACTTCATCAAAAACATCCCTTGCTGAAGAATAGTGAACATATAGGTCTAATCCCATACCTACAGCCACAGCTTCCTGTCCCGGAAAAATGTAAGCAACTTTTATTTCTTCGACCATGTCTCTTCCTCCTTATAACCAAAGCTTACCCTATATATCGATTATTTTCCAGTTTCACCTATCCAGCAACTATAAGTAATGGCTATCTCTCTGCCTGAAGCAGCTTACCTCTAACCAGTCGCTTTCTTCTTGGAACTCTTAATCTCAATCACGTCTCTCCCGGCATAGCTGCCACAGGAAGGACAAACATGATGAGGCAATTTAGGGCTATGACATTGAGGGCAATCAACTAACGCAGGTACACTCAAAGCCAAGTGACTACGTCTTTTCCCCTGCCGTGACTTTACGTATTTTCTTTTCGGCAATGCCATTTAAGCTTCACTCTCCTTTCCCAACCGTACCACCTCTGACCAGCGCTTGCCATAAACTTGAACAGAATTTAGGCCTTTCTCATTAACGCCCTCGTTTATGTAATCACTACAATAATTTAAGCCTATCGATTCCTTAAATAATTGGGCAAAGTCAATACGCATTTTCCTACATCCAGATTTACAAAGTTGACTCATTATAAGTTGAGCTATTTTCAAATGTCAAGCTATAGCTACCGTTATCAGCGAGAAGTAACTTTTTAACAGGTGATTCTAGAATATCCCTGGCTCTTGGGGTATAATTGCTACTTACAGGGAGCAATGCCAAAATGGTGAAAAAGGGGTTGACGAAGGCAGGACTAAAAGCAGAGATAATTAAACAAGTAGAGTACCACCGTCATGAACTTATTGAATTAAGCCTCAAGATTCACGCTAATCCCGAGATAGGTTTCAAGGAGGAAAAGGCTTTAGCTTGGCTAACCAGTTATCTCGAGAAAAATGGGTTCCAGATAGAAAAAGGCATAGGAGGCTTGCCTACCGCTTTCAAAGCAGTCTATGGCAGTGGCAAGCCAGTGATTGCTTTGCTCGCTGAGTATGATGCCTTACCTGAAGTTGGACATGCCTGTGGACACAATATAATAGCCGCCTCAGCAATAGGAGCTGGTGTGGCTAGCAAATACATCGTCGATAACTGCAATGGGACGGTTGCTATTTTGGGTACTCCCGCAGAGGAGTTCTTTGGCGGTAAGGTAATCATGTTGAAAGCCGGAGTCTTTGATGGGATGGATGCAGCTATGATAGTACATCCAGGAACACGCAATATGGTGACTACCGAAGCCCTCGCTTGCATTAGCCTGGAAATTGAATTCTTTGGTAAAGCAGCGCATGCCGCTGCCCATCCTGAGCAAGGAGTCAATGCTCTAGAAGCCATGATTTTAGCTTTCAATGCTTTGAACTCGCTCCGCCAACATGTCAAAGATAAAGTTCGTATTCATGGTATAATTACCCATGGTGGTGAGGCTGCCAATGTAGTGCCGGCATACTCCGCAGCTAAATTACTAGTCCGTGCTCCGGATACTGCCTACCTTGACGAACTAAAACAAAAGGTTCTACACTGTTTCAACGGAGCATCGCTAGCTACCGGGGCACAATTGGACTACAAGTGGGGGGGAATAGTCTACGCTCCAATGAGCAATCACTTGGGCTTAGCACGGCTCTTCTCACAAAATCTAGAATCTTTGGGCCGCAGAGTGGAACCTTTTGAGACTCGATTCGGTTTCGGTAGCACCGATGTAGGTAATGTCAGCCAAGTTATACCTACTATTCATCCCACGGTTGCCATCGCCTCTCCTGGCATATCATTGCACTCAGCAGACTTCGCGCTAGCTGCTGCCTCCGAGGAAGGACATAAGGGACTATTAGATGCGGCCAAAGCTCTGGCCATGACAATCGCTGACCTTCTCAGTGAACCCGAAGTATTAGTTAAAGTCAAAGAGGAGTTTTCTAAACAGTCATTGCAACAGAGGAACACCAACCAGCTGAGACAGATATAAATGGAAAGTATTCGGTAATTATTATTGGCAGGGACTTAAGAAAACCTGATATTATAACTCTACCGGCATAGGAGTTGTTAAATTAACTAGTAGCGAGGTAATCAATAAAAGTAATGAAGGTTGTTTTTTTAAAGGACATATCAACTAAAGGGAAAAGGGGGGAGATACGAGATGTAGCCAATGGCTATGCTAGAAACTTCCTTTTTCCTCGAGGATTAGCTATGCCAGCAACAGCAGGAGCTATTAAGATAGCTAAAGTTCAGTCTGAAGAGAAGTCACAACGTCAAGCTCGTCAGCAAGAGGAGATAAACGAACTGATTCAGCAATTGGAAGCGAAAGAGTTACACCTCAAGGCTCGGGCAGGTGCTAAAGGTCGTCTTCATGGTGCTATTACTAGTGCTGACATAGCTCATGGGCTCTCGCAGCTTGTTAACATCGAAATTGACAAGAAAAAAATTGAGCTAGACGAACCATTACATCACCTAGGCAGCTATGAAGTAACAATCAGCTTAGCCAAAGGCTCAGAAGCCAGGCTCAAGGTAGTCATTGAAGAAGAGGAGAAATGAATAGCGAAAACTTACCCCCACACGACATCGAAGCCGAAAAGGCAGTAATTGGCTCTCTCCTTGTTGACAGCGAAGCTATATTCAAAATTACCACCTTCCTCGGACCTGAAGACTTTTCCGCACAGGAAAATCAATGGCTTTACGACGCTTGCCTTAGCCTTTACCAGCGTAATGAGGCTATAAATCAGATAACTGTAGCCCGCGAACTAGCTCAGCGAAGCAAATTAGAAGAGGTCGGCGGAGCTGCTTATTTAAGTCATCTGGTATCTATAGTACCTACATCTCTCCATATTGAATATTATGCTCAGATTGTATCCAGACTTGCTACAATGCGGCGACTAATCAGCGCTGCTAGCCAGATTTCCGCTATTGGCTATCAAGCTGATGCCGACGTTGATGCTGCTCTCGGTAACGCAGAGGACATCCTCTTCAAGGTAAGACATCGACAGAGTCATTGGGACTTCGTTCCCATCCAGCAAGTTCTCAGTCAGTATTTTGAGGAGACAGGGCCAGCCCCATCGGGTGAAGAAGAGATTCCACATATTCTCACCAACTTTACCGCTATAGATGATCTCTTAGGCGGCCTACAGCGTTCTGACCTGATTGTTATTGGTGCTAGGCCAAGCTCAGGCAAGACCGGCTTGGCCCTCAATATTGCTAGGAACGCAGCTATTAACCAGAAAGCCTGTATTGCCCTATTTAGTCTAGAAATGTCAAGACAAGACGTTGTCCGACGCCTTCTAGCTAGTGAGGCTAATGTAGATTGCCAACATGTCCGCCTGGGGCTCTATACTGAGGGGGAAGAGAGAAGAATTATGGAAGCCAGCGGCATCCTTTCAGAAGCAGCCATCTATGTAGATGACTCACCTCAACTACGAGCAATAGAAATACGAAGCAAGGCACGGCGCCTTGACTTCGAACACAATATTAACCTAGTTATTGTCGATTATCTCCAACTAATACGGGGGGAAACTAGGCGCGACAATCGAGTGCAGGAGCTCAGTGAGATAACGCGCTCGCTGAAGGCACTTGCCCGTGAGATAGAGGCACCAGTGTTAGTTTTATCGCAACTTAGCCGAGCTATAGAGTGGCGGACATCTCATAAACCCCAGCTCGCTGACCTGAGAGATAGCGGTAGCATCGAGCAAGATGCTGATGTGGTTATGTTTATCTCTCGAGAGGAAATGTATTTTAGCGAAGAAGAATGGAAAAAAAATCATGATATCGAGATTGAGCCTTATCCTAGGGGTATTGCCGATATCCTTATAGCCAAACACCGCAATGGCCCTATCGGTGAGGCTAAACTACGTTTTGTCCCTAGAACTGCCAAATTCGAAGAGTTAGCAACTGAGCTAAGCCCAACTTCCTAAGAAATATCAAGGGACAGAGACAAAGAGCATGACTAAGAAACTTTTTCCCGGTTTTCCAACAAGAGCAGAGGTTACCCCAATACCTACTGTGTTCTTCATCAGGGTAATGCCACTGATTGAAGATATTGCTGAACTAAAGACAATACTGCACATTTTCTGGCTGCTCAGCCGTCGACGAGGCTACCCCCAGTTTGTAACTTATAACGAACTCCTGTCTGACCCCATCCTCATAAGCAGCATAGGGAAGGAAACAAAACCCGTAGATGAAAAGCTTCGTTACACACTGCAACTAGTTGTCCAACATGGCATCATGCTTCACTTAGAACTTGATAGAGACGGGGAGTCTGAAGACATTTATTTTATCAACACCGAAAGTGAAAAGAAAATAATCGATAAAATTCAACAAGGCAAGCTTGCGTTACCTGGCTTAATACCCAAGAAGGAGGTGACAGCCAAAACTGTGCCACCATCAGACATCTTTAGCCTCTATGAACAAAATATAGGTATGCTCACGCCAATAATTGCTGAGGAACTTCAGGAAGCTGAGAAACTTTACCCGGCAGCTTGGATTGAAAGTGCTTTTAAGGAAGCTGTTACTCTAAATAAGCGTAGCTGGAAGTATATTTCACGTATCTTAGAACGGTGGGCTATCGAGGGCAAAGATGATGGAAAACCTGGGAGAGATTTTAAAAGGGAAGGCGATCCTGACAAATACATCAGGGGCAAATACGGACACATGGTCAGGCGCTGAGCCAGTGGACGAAAGCCTGGCCGATTCCACCTGCCCCCTGTGCAAAGGAGCTGGCTTTGTTCATCCTGTATCAGCGTCGGGGCATCCCGATTTCAGTCGAGTCGTCCCATGCCAATGTATACATAAAGAACTAGAAAAGGAGAAGCTGACTCAGCTTCAGCAGTACAGCAACCTGGGCGCCTTATCCCGACTCACTTTCGATAATCTTCTACCTGCAGGAAGACATGGCAAAACTGTGTCACAACAATACTTCACACAAGCTTACGAAGCAGCTAAGTCCTTTGCTAGTAACCCCATAGGATGGCTAATCTTGATTGGACCAAGTGGCTGCGGTAAGACACACTTGTCCTGCGCCATTGCTAATCACCGTCTAAGCCTAGCTCAACCTGTTTACTACATAGGGGTTGCCGACCTGCTAGAGCATCTTATGTCTGCCTACAACTCTAGCAGCGATATCACTCATGATGAGTTGCTCGAACAGGTAAAGAACACCCCCTTTCTAGTCTTAGATGACTTGACTATGACAGTTACCACTCCTTGGGCAAAAGGAAAATTAGAACAGCTGCTTGATTTTCGTTTCAATAGTCAATTGCCTACAGTAATCACCACCGATGTACCAATCGAAGAACTTGACAAGAGCTTGCGAGGACATTTGACCGACCCTGAACTATGCCAAATATGTGTAATCCAAGAAGAATCTTCACTGCCTTCAGAACACCTTGGGAGCTTAGAACTAGAGTTATTACGAAAAATGTCCTTCAAAAACTTTGATTACAAGCGATTGAACCTACCGCCTGAGCAACGCCAGAACCTAGAGCAGGCCTTCCGCACTGCCCTTAATTTTGCTCAATGTCCCCAAGACTGGCTGATATTACAAGGGGCCAACGGCTGCGGCAAAACACATCTGGCAGCTGCAATCGCCAATCACCTTCGTCAAGCAGGCAAACCAGTTCTGTTTATCGTAGTCACTGACCTCCTTGACCACTTACGCTCCACTTTTAGCCCTGAAAGCAGAGTTTCATACGATAAGCTCTTCGAGAAAATTAAGAGGGCTCCGGTACTCATTCTCGATGATTTCGGTGAACAATCAGCCACGCCATGGGCTCAAGAAAAGCTCTATCAACTGATTAACTATCGGTATAATGCCAGATTAGCCACAGTTATTACCACCTGTCTTACCTTAGATGAGATTGAAAATCGCATCAGTTCCCGAATGGTTGACCCTAGCCTGAGCCTTGTCTTTAACATCATGGCTCCTGATTACCGGGGTGACACAAGAGCAGCTCGGGAAGCTAAATCCCAGCAGCGATATCTACGGCGGGGTCGTTCATCTTAGGCTATTGTTAGTCGGAAGCTTTCCTGCTAAAATAACCTAGTTTAGCCAAGGACAAAGCAGTGACAAACTCACCAGTTCTAGTACTTAATCAGAACTACGAACCACTCAATATCTGCAAAGTGCGCCGGGCTATAGTTTTGCTGCTTTATGGCAAAGCTGAGGTTCTAGAAAATGGACAGGGTAATCTGCACTCCGTTAATAATGTTTTAGATATCCCTTCAGCGATTCGTCTAGTCTATTTCGTTAGGCGCCCACGGCGACAGCGAAAACTGACCAAGATAGAAGTCTTCAACCGTGACCGATACACCTGCCAATATTGTAGCCAGGAAAGCAAAGAACTTACTCTAGACCATGTTATACCTAGACGGCGTGGTGGAGAGCATAGCTGGGAAAATGTAGTCAGTGCCTGCATACCTTGCAATCGCCGAAAAGCTGGGCGGACACCAGCCGAAGCCAGAATGCCCCTTCTCCACCAACCTAAGCCACCAAGCAATGATGGTTTCTACGTGCCTTACCAGTACCTTCGTAGCCACACAGAGTGGCAAAAATATCTCCCTCAATAGCTATCTCTTCCTTCGTTGCCCGCTACCCGGTAGTTCTTTATCCCAAGTTACCTGGCTAAGAGGCAATTCCGCAGTAACTCCGGTCTCCAATTCAATCAATACCATTTCTTTCAACGGGTTATTGCCAACCACTTTAGCACTCCCCAAAGGCGTAGATACTTCCTGCCCCAACCCAGGCAACTTTTCCTTCATGGCTCGGTATTGGTCATATTCATATCCCAGGCAACAAAGGAGTCGACCGCAAATACCCGAAGTTTTCATTGGGTTGAGCGCGATACCTTGCTCCTTCGCCATCTTAATAGAAACCGGGGCAAAATCACAGAGGAAGGTAGTACAGCACAAGGAAAAACCACATTTACCTAAGCCACCAATTAACTTGGTTTCATCCCTAACTCCAACTTGTCTTAATTCAACACGAGTTTTCAGGCTGTGACTTAACTCCCGGACTAGCTCACGAAAATCGACTCTTTTCTCAGCGCTAAAGAAAACGGTAAGATGGTTTCCATCTAGATTATATTGAGCCGAAATCGATTTCATCGGAAGGTTAAACTTCCCAATTAATTCTTGACACTTAGCCAGGGCTTCTCTGCTCCTTTCTTGCTGCTGCTGGGCGTGTTCTACATCCTCAGCCTGTGCCTTGCGGACTACAGGTTTCAGCGGCTCAGTGATATCACTAAATAAAACTTGCTTTGGGGAGATAACTACTTTCCCTAGCTCTTGGCCACGGCTGGTCTCAACTACCACGTAGTCACCTACCTCTACCTCATTATCGGCAGCATCAAAATAGTAGACCTTACCAGCCTGGTGAAAACGAACTCCCACTATTTCTGACATTATAATTCAATGGGCATGGATGATATTGCATGCCCACGTTTCCCCTCCTTTCTAGGCATATCAAGCATTAAAGTTTCAAACACTAGCTGTAGGTTAGCATTTCTGGAAATCTGGCTTAACGATTTCCCCAAACTGTTGATGAAATCCTTGATCTCTAGCAAACCTAGTGCTTGTGCCCATTCCTCAAGCACTAATACATAATCAACATTGACAATAACCTGTTTGCACTCGCATTTAGTTAACATCACATCACGCCACCAAGCCAACCAAAGCTTTATTACTTCTTCGGCTAGTTTTCTATCGCTCCCAAGCTGACCAGCATAGCCAAACCGCTCCCCCCAGCCAGCGCTGAACAAGGAAAACATTTCGGATAACCTTTGAGCTCGCTGCGCAAGAGAACGATCACCAACTGAAGCTGTTAGTGCCCAGCCAAGGCAGCCTTGAGACAATCGGGCCAAAAGTCTAGCTCTATCGTCATTAACCCCCTGAGACTCAACAAGCACTTTCTCTATTTCACCACTAGACATAGGCTTCAATTCCACTCGTTGGCAACGGGAAATCACCGTGGGCAAGAGCCGTGATTCTTCAGCAGTCAAGAGAAGTATAATTACCTTAGGTAACGGCTCTTCTAAGGTCTTGAGCAAACAATTGGCCGCCTCACTAGATAAGTACTCAGCGCCATCGATAATAAATACTTTACACTTGCCCTCATAAGGTGGCAAACTAGCACTCCGTTGAAGCGCTCTGATATCCTCAATGCTAATCTCAACCCGTGGTTTCGTTTCTGTCAAACCCCAACCTGAGTTTAAACCTATTGTTGCAACATCAGCATGTCTACCATTGGCGATTCTACGGCAAGATTGGCACTCCCCACAGGGGGGGGCAGCCCCCTGACAATTTACCGCTTGAGCCAAGTCGAGAGCTAGAGTAGTCTTACCCACACGAGGTGGCCCTACAAAGAGATAGGCATGAGCTAAATTACTCATCCTGAAGCTATGTTCAAGCAAAGCTAAAGCTTTAAGCTGACCAATCGTTCGCCACATGTCAACTACTAAATTAAATCTAACCTCATTAAGTCCTGATAGTTTTCTCTCCTTCGAATAAGGCGAGCTTTACCATCCCTGACCATGATAATCGCCGGTCTCGGAACCATGTTATAGTTGTTCGACATAGGGATGGAATAGGCGCCGCTGACCGGCATTGCGATAATGTCCCCTACTGAAGCCGGCGCCACCATCACATCTCTGACCAGAATGTCCCCCGACTCGCAATATCTACCTGCAACGGTGGCCCTCATCGTCTCCTCTTCACCAACCCTATTAGCCAACAGTGCCTCATACTTAGCTTCATAAAGAGCTGGACGGACATTATCCCCTATACCACCGTCAACACAAATGTAGTTCCGCACTCCAGGTATCTCTTTTATCGCGCCAATAGTATACAAAGCCACTCCCGCTTGCCCCACAATCCCTCTTCCGGGCTCAATAATAAACCTAGGACATGCTAACCCTAGCTCATTAGTCATGCTCATCAATTTGGAAGTTATAGCCTCAGCATAATCAGCTATACTTGGCGCTGAAGAATCAAGGGTATACTGAACAGCAAAACCGCCACCAGGGGCAAATTCCTGCATGTGAAAATTGTACTTGTCTTTCATTTCCCTGGCGAAACGGAGTACTAATTCTATAGCTATCTGATAAGGAGAGGTATCAGGAATCGGAGAGCCAAGGTGGAAGTGGAGACCCGCAAGCTTGAGATTAGAAACTGACATGGCTTTAACTACTGCCATATCGGCCTGCCCGGTGGTTAGCGGAAAGCCAAATTTGCTATCCAATATTCCGGTAGTAGTGTAACGGTGAGTATGAGGGTCAACCCCCGGAGTAAGACGAAGTAGAATCTTTTGGCTAATCCCCATCTCTCCAGCCAGTCTATCAAGCAACTCCAATTCATAAAAATTATCAACTACAATTCGCCCGACTTCCCCTTTCAAGGCTAGCTCCAGCTCATCCACTGTCTTATTATTACCATGAAAATAGACTTTGTCTGGGGGAAAAGCTACTGATTGAGCCACACTCAACTCACCCCCAGAAACAACATCCAGTCCTAGACCTTCTTCTTTAAAAATAAGAGCTAACGCTCGATTCAGGAAAGCCTTGGCTGCATATATAATTAGCGTATCTGGATAGCGCTTGGTGAACTCAGTCTGGAACTCTTGACACTTGGAACGGAGGGTGAGCTCATCGAGAACATAAAGAGGAGTGCCATATTCCTTAGCTAACTCAATGCTGTCACAGCCACCAATACAAAGATGGCCGCGATTATCCACTTCCTTTGTAAACGGAAACAGGGAAAGCTTAGGTAAATTGCTTCGCCTCATTAAAACAATACCACTAATATCAGCAGACTACGGCCATTATACTATCCTTATGGCCAACGTGTCATCCTCAATTAATGCTCCTGTTCAAATTGACAGACAAAACTTGGTAGAGTACAATAACTTCTGCGGCGATATCGTTGGAGGAATACCATGGTAGAGATGACGATTGACAGTATTCGAGTAAGCCTGATGAATTATCAGCATGTAGTGATCCTAAAAGAGAAGGAATCAGACCGTTACTTGCCTATCTGGATCGGTCCAGCAGAAGCAGACGCTATATCAGTAAAGCTGCAAAATGTGGATATAGCCCGCCCTTTGACTCATGATTTGCTAGATTCTGTAATCAGCACTTTAGGAGCCTCGGTTAATTTTATTGTAGTCAACGACCTCCATAACGATACTTTCTATGCTAAAATCATGCTCAATGTTAACGGTGGGCAGGTAGAAATCGACTCTCGTCCCAGTGACGCAATTGCCTTAGCAGTAAGAACAACAGCACCCATATATGTTGAGGAAGCCATTCTGGACAAAGCCGGCATTATGCTCGACCGAGAAACAGGAAAGCCTATCCCCATAGACAAGAATGCTAATAAATCAGAGGCCAAAGGTAAGGTTGACGAGCAGGAACTAAAGAAACTGTCGGCCTTTTATGACTTTATTAATACTCTTAATTTGGATGATTTGGGTAAGCGTAAATCTTAAATAAATATGCGGAATATAATGAACGAACGTTTCATCAAAAAATTAATGTCCACAACAAAATGCAGTGTTTGTGGAGAACATTACGAGATAAATAACATTAAGGTTCTGAGGCACGAAGATGATATGTGGTTTCTAAATGTCTTCTGTCCATCTTGCCGCAGTCAAGCTTTAGTTGCCGCTGTTGTTAAGAAAGACAAATCCCTGGAGACCACCACAGACCTTACCAAAGCAGAGTCAGCTAAATTCACCCAAGCCTTCACAATCAGCGCTGACGATATACTAGATTTACATAATTTCCTACAGGACTTTGACGGAGATTTCGCTAAGCTTTTCAGTCAAAAGTGAGATAGTAAGGCAGAAAGCAACCACTTATCGGCCTAACAAATGCCTCTGCTCAAAAGTTATAAGTATTTTAGAAAAACAGCCTACTTTGAACTAGCACAGTGCCTTGATTTGAAAAGAAAACATATGATACAATGCAACAGTTTAAGCCAAAGAAACCAGTACCAAGAGAGTGGGTAAGGCCCTTTTGGTTTCTTTTTAGTGTTGGCTGGTATGTAGCTTTAAGTATTGCTATACCAACTGGGATCGGGTATTGGTTTGATCGCCCAGAGAAGCTTGACAGCCATCCCTTATTTACTCTTATTGGCTTTGCTGTAGGAACGGTGCTTGCTTTTTACGGTCTTTATCGCATGCTTCACCAGTTCTACATCGAGCAAAAAGAACAAGAACAAAGGAAAAACAAGGAAGAAGACCAGCATCTATGAATATGGGCAGTGGATGCTCTACCAGAATCTTAGTTTTAGTAAGTATTATTCTTTTAGCCCTTTTGGGAGTTGGTCTGATTGCTGGCCCCTTAGGCGCCACCCTCTTGGGTATTGAACCACCTGGCATCTTAAATGTCTCAAAACCACATATTCAACTCCCTTCCGAGGGGATATTATCTGTTGCTGGCTTTACTATCACCAATACTCTCATTGCTTGTTGGCTTACTATCATCTTCTTGGTGGTTTTCTTTTATGCCTGTACTCGAAAAATGAAACTTATACCAGGGAGGCTACAAAGCTTTGCCGAGATGGTCGTAGAAGGGCTGCTAAACTTTATTGAAGGTGCGGCTGGAGAGAAAAATGCTCGCACCGTTTTCCCTATAGTAGCCACCATTTTTCTTTTTGTTATAACCAATGCTTACCTGGCCCTTCTACCATTTTTTGGCACTATAGGCATTAAAGAGGGTGAGTCAATCATACCATTGTTTAGAGGCGCAAATACTGATATCAATGTGCCCCTCTCTATTGCCCTAATGTCCGTTGTCTTTATTGAATTTTGGGGACTGCGCGCGCTAGGCGTTTTCCGCTACCTCAACACTTTTTTCAATATCGGTCAGCTAGGCAAGGGCATCGCAAACCTGTCTAAAGGGAAAATGAAACCTGCCATGACCGGTATCAGCTTTGGTTTCATCAACTTATTTATTGGCTGTCTGGAAGTGCTCAGCCACTTTATTCGCATTATCAGTTTCACCTTCCGTCTCTTCGGCAACATGACTGCCGGTGAAATACTGCTACTGGTTGTCTGTTTCTTAGTACCCCTGATTGCACCTATCCCCTTTTATGGGTTAGAATTACTCGTTGGTTTTCTTCAGGCTCTGATTTTCGCCGGCTTGACGCTCGTGTTCGGCGTTATAGCTTTAACTCCTCATGAAGAGGAGCACCAAGAAACAGCTTAATTTAAAAAGGAGGGAGTAAATGGATCCAGAAGCAATGAAAATGTTAGCTGCGGGGCTGGCTGGGGGGCTAGGGATGCTTGGTCCTGGCATAGGCTTAGGGCTAATTGGCTTTGGGGCTATGCAAGCTCTTGGACGCAATCCTGAGGCTAGAGGACCTATTTTGACCAACATGATTTTGATTGGTGCCTTGGCCGAAGCTGTTGGTATATACGCTCTAATCGTAGCTATTCTACTAGCTTTGGTAGTATAAGGAGATAGGACGAAATGGAAGATAGCAATTTACCAGCTTTTATCGGCGCTATTATTGGGGCAGTCATAGTAAGTGGGATTATAGTGGCCATGGGCTTTATTATAATTGCCTTCATGCTAGTTTGAATTAAAGACCGTTGCGGCCCAAGCCTAGCTAGAATAGGCAGAGGGCTTACGTTCGAACAAGGGTACTCCCTTCAGCAACAAAAATACGAGGAGACAAGATGGAAGGTATTGGTATCAACTTACCGCTATTAGTAGCTTTTCTTGTAAGCTTCATTATTTTGTTTGTTTCGCTGGGGTTTGTCCTGTATAAGCCAGTACTTAAGATGCTTGATGAAAGACAAGCTAAGATAAAAGACAGTATGGAACAAGCAGAACAGATCAAGGAACAGACAGCACGCAGTGAAGAGGAAATCAAAGCTCAGCTAGAAAAAGCCCGCAAGGAAGGGCAAGACTTAATAGCACAAGCAGCGCAAATGGGAGAAAGCTTAAAAGAGGAATCCAAAGAAGGAGCACGTCAAGAGGCTGAATCGCTAATCGCCAAAGCGCGTGGTGAAATACAGCGAGAACGGGACAAAGCCATCGATGAGCTACGCCAGGAGTTTGCAAATATAGCCATCTTAGCTGCAGGAAAGGTGATTAATGAAACACTGGACAGAAAGAAGCACAGTAAGCTCATTGATGAAGTGCTGGAAGAGAGTGCTATATTCAAACAAGATTAGAGGGTTAATGATTAATGCCAGCAACAATGTGGAGTAAGCGTTATGCCCAAGCTGCCTTTGAGATTGCTCGAGAAAAGGACGAGCTTGAAGAATGGCAAGCTGACCTGAGCAAAATAGCTGAGGCAGCAGAGGATGCTGAGTTTGTATCTTTGTTAGAAAACCCTAAGCCACCCTTTGAACTCAAGGCAAAACTTCTCAAGAAGAAGCTGGGTGAGATAAATCCTCTAGCTTCAAATCTGGCATACTTATTGGTTCTTAAAAATAGGTTCAGAAATGCTGGCCAGGTCGCTGAGGCATATGAACGTTTACTAGATGACTACCATGGAATTAAGCATGCCGAAATTGTTACTGCTACTCCACTTGACGATACAGATAAAGAAAAACTTGCCCACCACATTGAGTCAATAACAGGGAGGAAAATCTCTGTTACCGCTCAGACTGATCCTGACATTATAGGTGGCATTATCACCAGGATAGACGGCACGCTTATTGACGGTAGCATCCGTAATAAATTAGAGTTGCTAAAAAAAGAGTTAATTGAAACAGGGAAATAACTACCTGTAAGGGGGATAAATGCATGACAACTCAAGGGCGAGATATAGTCTCGGTAATTAAAGAGCAAATAGAACACTTTGGCACTACTGTAACCATGGTAGATGTAGGAACGGTAGTAGAAGTAGGTGATGGCGTTGCCCGGATTCATGGGCTGCGCGGTGCTAAATATAACGAATTGCTGGCATTCCCCCATGACATTATGGGGCTAGCCCTTAACCTGGAAGAGGACAATGTTGCCGCAGTTATCCTTGGTGATTACACTGAGATTAAAGAAGGAGATGAGGTTCATTGTACCGGTCGAGTTGCTGAGGTACCAGTTGGAGAAGAGCTTATAGGGCGCGTAGTTAATCCTATTGGCGAACCGCAAGATGGACTTGGTCCAATTAAAACAACGAAAACCAGACCTGTTGAGAGAGTTGCACCAAATGTTGTTGATAGGCAACCCGTAAAAACGCCAGTACATACCGGAATAAAAGCAGTGGACGCCCTCATTCCAATAGGACGTGGGCAGCGTGAACTTATTATCGGTGACCGCTCTATCGGCAAATCGGCTATCGGAATAGATACTATTATCAGTCAGAAGGGCGGTGACCTCATCTGCATATATGTTGCCATTGGGCAAAAAACATCAAAGGTGGCACAGGTAATCGATACTCTTAAAAAATATGGAGCTATGGAACATACGGTTGTTGTTGCAGCTAATGCCGCTGAACCAGCGCCTTTGCAATATCTGGCCCCCTACTCCGGTTGCGCCATCGGTGAAGAATTCATGGAACAGGGGAAAGATGCACTGATTATCTATGATGACCTAACTAAACACGCCTGGGCTTACCGGCAGATATCCCTGATACTTCGACGTCCACCAGGCCGAGAAGCATATCCAGGAGATGTATTCTACCTGCACAGTCGGCTGTTGGAACGTGCTGCAAAGCTGTCTGACGAAAGAGGCGGTGGTTCTCTTACCGCATTACCCATTATTGAAGTGCAGGCAGGAGATATGTCTGCCTATATACCTACTAATGTTATTTCCATTACTGACGGCCAGGCTTACCTCGAGACGGATTTGTTCAACAGCGGTATCCGTCCAGCACTCAACGCTGGCCTATCGGTATCACGCGTCGGAGGCAACGCCCAGACTAGAGCAATGAGACAGGTAGCTGGCAAACTAAGGTTGGACATGGCTCAATACCGTGAATTGGCTACTTTCGCTCAATTCGGTACTTCCGACCTAGATAAAGCCACTCGCTCACAATTAGAGCGCGGACAGCGCATCACTGAGGTGTTAAAACAGCCTCAATGCGTACCGCTCCCATTGGACAAAGAAGTTATGATACTTTACGCCGTCAATAACGGTTACCTGGACGACGTTCCCGTAGAAAAGGTTGCCGCCTTTGAGCAGGGCTTATACCGTTTTATGGACACCAATCACCCCGAGGTAGGGAAAAGTATAATCGCCGATAAAGAAATCAAATCAGAAACCGAAGCTGACCTGAAAAAAGCCATAACAGAGTTTAAACAGAGCGCAGCTTATTGAAAATATAAATGATTAGTCCACGCATTCTTCGCCGGCGCATTCGCAGCATCCAGAGTACAGCTAAAATTACACGTGCTATGGAGATGATAGCCACTGCTAAAATGAGGAGAGCTCAAGAGCAAGCTCTGGCAGGACGACCTTATAGTGATAAAATAAGCCAGGTAATAGCAGACCTCGCTGCCCAACCTGCCAGCGGTGGTGCGTTACATCCGCTGCTGGAAACTAGAGAGGTCAAAAAAATAGCGATAGTTCACATCACTTCAGATAGAGGGCTTTGCGGCGGCCTTAATACAAATATTAACCGACATACCGGCAATTTTATAGTGGGGCAAGATGTACCGGTTAGCCTCGTTACCGTCGGCGGCAAAGGACGAGCCTTCATGCGCCGGGCTCAGCGTGATATCCGTGCTGAATTCACCAGGATAAGCGACCACCCTACTTTACTCGAAACATTATCCATTTCCCATATTATTATCGATGACTACACCACAGGTTATATCGATCGCGTGTATATCGCCTATTCCAAATTTATTAACGTGATGTTACAACAACCAATGTTGGAGCTGATATTGCCTGTAGAACCAGCAACAATTCCCAAGACTGAAAGTACCGAATATATTTATGAACCTTACGCTCAATATGTTCTTGGTGAGCTACTTCCACGTTTCGTGGAAATGAAAGTCTACCATGCAATCCTCGAGTCTATTGCCAGTGAGCAATCAGCTCGCATGACAGCTATGCGCAGCGCTACCGAGAATGCCAATGAACTTATTACAGATTTAACCTTAACTTTAAACAAGGCACGTCAAGATATGATCACCAAGGAACTGCTAGATATCAGCGGAGGCGTTGAGGCCTTACGATAGATGGAGGTGCAATTATGGCAAAAGGTAAAGTAATACAGGTAATCGGAACAGTAGTTGATGTTGAATTCCCGCAAGAAGCTCTCCCCGACATTTATAATGCTATTGAAATCAATCAGGATGGTAAAAAAATTATCCTTGAAGCCGAACAGCATATAGGCAACAACTGGGTTCGCTGCCTGGCTCTAACTCCAACCGATGGATTGGAAAGGGGAACCGAAGCGATTGATACAGGTGACTCCATAGCTGTACCGGTAGGAAAAGCTACTTTGGGTCGTCTCTTTAATGTCTTCGGCGAACCGCTGGATAACCTCGGCCCAGTCGATGCCAAGGAGCACTATCCGATACATCGCCCAGCCCCAGTGTTGGAAGAACAGGAAATAAGCACCCAAATGTTAGAAACTGGGCTCAAAGTAATCGACCTGATTACTCCCTTCACCAGGGGTGGTAAAATTGGCGCTTATGGCGGCGCCGGTGTAGGCAAAACAGTTATCATAATGGAATTGATTCACAATATCGCCACTGAGCATGGCGGTTTCTCTGTCTTCGCTGGTGTAGGCGAAAGGTCAAGGGAAGGTAATGACCTCTGGCTGGAAATGAAAGAGTCCGGGGTCATAGATAAAACGATGATGGTCTTTGGACAAATGAATGAGCCGCCTGGCGTTCGAGCCCGCATTGGCTTAACCGGCGTAACCATGGCAGAATATTTTCGCGAAGTAGAAGGACAAGACGTACTTCTATTCATTGACAATATTTACCGCCATATTCTTGCCAACATGGAAGTATCAGCGCTTCTGGGCCGTATGCCTTCAGCAGTGGGTTACCAACCTACGCTGGGTACCGATGTTGGCGAATTAGAGGAGAGAATCACATCTACCAAGAGAGGTTCGATTACGTCATTTCAGGCCATCTATGTGCCAGCTGATGATTATACCGACCCTGGAATTGTAACCACTTTTGGCCACCTTGACGGTGTAGTTTCGCTGGAACGCTCTATTGTCGAACTGGGCATTTACCCCGCCGTTGACCCCCTGACCTCTGCCTCTCGTATCCTTGACCCCCAGGTTGTTGGCGAAGAGCATTATCAGGTTGCTCGCGGAGTACAAAAAGTTCTCCAGCGCTACAAGGACTTACAAGATGTAATCGCAATTCTGGGTATGGAAGAGCTTAGCGAAGAGGACAAGACAACCGTAAACAGAGCCCGCCGTATTCAAAGATTTCTCTCACAACCCATGTTCGTTGCTGAGGCCTTCACTGGTACTGAAGGCAAATACGTTCCCATTAAAGAAACAGTCCGCGGCTTCAAAGAGATTCTTGAAGGCAAACATGACGCCCTCCCCGAAGCAGCCTTCTACATGGTAGGTAATATTGATGAAGCAGTAGCCAAAGCCAAGACACTTGAGGAATGACGATGGCAACTCTGAGACTTGAGATTATAACTGCTGAGCGCGAAGTTTTCGCTGATGATGTTAATGTAGTAGTTGCTCCAGGCACCGAGGGGCAACTGGGTATATTGCCACACCACGCTCCTTTGATAACCATGCTTCACCCTGGAGAGCTGCTTATCAGGAAAGATAGCGAGGAAACATATATGGCTATTACTGGTGGGTTCCTCGAGGTGCGCCCTGATAAGGTTATAGTCTTGGCTGATGCCTGTGAGCGTGCTGAGGAAATCGATATTGCTCGTGCTGAAGAAGCCAAGAGCCGTGCTGAAGAACAGCTCAAAACTCCTATTGAAGAACTAGACGCAGCTCGAGCTGAGGCTGCCCTACGTCGTTCCCTCGTCCGTCTCCAAGTGGCTGAAAGAAGACGCCGAAAATCAAAAACAAACCTGTGACTACAACTCAGCTAACTAAATCAGCCGCTAGCACTGCTCAAATTAAAAAAGCCCACCATAACCAAATCGCAAGGTTTTCGTGGGCTTAAATAAATGATGGGCTTGATTACACTATTTCAAGTCTCACCCGAACACCCTCCTTAGTCGCTACCACCCGGAGCAAGGTACGCATTGCCTCAGCAACTCGGCCTTGCTTGCCGATCACTCTCCCTTTATCATCCTCGGCAACCTCCAACTTCAGTATCACCACATTTTCATCTTCATCAGTCTCTTGAGTAACCTTTACTTCCTCAGGTGCCGTAACAATAGACCTGGCAATATACTCCACTAGCTCCTTCATCATTATAACGTCTCCTTAGTGATTGATTTGGTTTTGGTTGTAGTCTTTCGTCTTGCTGGTTTTGACTTCGTTGCAGAGCTTGGCTTAAATTTCTCCATAACCCCTGCTTTAAAAAGCAACCTCAATACCGTATCTGTTGGCTGAGCCCCGTGCCTGAGCCATTTTAACGCTGTTTCCTCGTTAATTGCAAAGGTCTCTGGGTCAGTTAGTGGATTATACTGCCCGATAATCTCGATAAAAGCACCATCGCGTGGTGCCCGGGCATCAGCTGCTACCACCCGGTATATCGGCCTGTTCCTAGCACCTACCCGCTGTAATCTTATCTTCACCATAACTCTTGCTTGAATTAAACCCCCTTGCACAACATTTCTGCTCATTATGCACCAAGCCGCTACACCTGTCAACTTTCCGATTTGAGTCATCTGAACTTGGTAATACATAGTCCTACAAAACCACGAATGTTGCCTTCGAAGAACATAGCTACTATAATCAGGGATGTGAAAATACACCAATTGCACGACTGGCAGATAAGCATTGCCCAGGCTAAACAAATACAGTGCAAGCTGGCAAGCCAGGTATCGCAGAGAGGCAAGCTCGCTAACCCTCGTTTTATTGCCGGTGTTGATATATCATCACCAGATTCCACAGGGATTGCCCATGCGGCAGTAGTTGTCCTTAATTATCCAGAGCTAGAAACAGTCGAGATAGAGATAGCTGAGGGTAAACTTACCCTTCCTTATATACCTGGTCTTTTATCTTTCAGGGAGGCCCCCTTAGTACTAGCCGCTTGCCAAAAGCTATCTACCAACCCTGACCTTATGCTGGTGGATGGCCAAGGAATTGCTCATCCAAGACGCTTTGGACTCGCCTCGCATCTAGGTCTATTCCTCAATATACCCACTATAGGCTGTGCTAAGTCTCGCCTCTGTGGCAGTCATGAACCGCTGCCAACCAGTGAAGCCGGTACCTACGTTAAGCTTACCGACAACGATGAGGTTATCGGGGTCGCTCTCAGAACTAAAGCCAGGGTAAATCCTATTTATGTATCTATAGGTCATAAGATTGACTTGCCCACAGCCATATATTGGGTAATGGAGTGCTGCCGTGACTATCGGCTCCCCGAGCCTACTCGATTAGCTCATCTTGCCGCTGGCAATAAACTAACAACCGCACATCATGGTTAACGACAAAATTTGTCTATTTAATCTTCAAACTAAACAAGGAACATAAAGAAATAGGAGTTAGCAATGCAAGAAGAAAAGGGGAAATTAGAAGTTCTACACCGCCGAATCTCAGACATAATGGTGCACCTTTGACATCTCTGGCAAAGAGAAGAAAATCGCCAAGCTAGAGGCTAAAACCACTCATCCCGACTTTTGGCTCGACCCGTCCAGGGCGCAATCTATTATGCGGCAATTAGGAGCTGCTAAAGATGTAGTCCAGACTTGGCGTCAGCTAGAGAAAGAAGTCACCGAACTAAACGATATGATAACTTTAGCTATTGAAGAAAATGACCATTCCCTTCAAGAAGAAATCCAACATGAGACAGAAAAGCTAGCCATCCAACTCGATGAGCTAGATATCCAATTAATGCTGAGTGATGAATATGATGCCAGAGATGCTATCTTAGCTTTCCACGCTGGTGCTGGTGGCACTGAGTCCCAGGACTGGGCAGAAATGCTGTTCAGGATGTATTTACGATGGGCAGAGCGGCATAAGTATCAAGCTAAAATACTAGATAGTTCTCCAGGCGATGAAGCTGGCATTAAGAATGCTACCGTAGAAGTTAAGGGTGCTCATGCCTATGGCTATCTTAAATCAGAATACGGAGTCCATCGCTTGGTTCGTTTGTCTCCGTTTGATGCCGACCATGCCCGGCACACTTCCTTTGTTTTAGTCGAAGTCCTTCCTGAAGCTGAAGAAGAAGCAGACATCCAGATAAATCCTGATGATTTGAAAATCGATACCTTCAGGTCAAGCGGACCAGGTGGACAACACATGCAAAAAACAAGCAGTGCTGTTAGAATAACCCATCTCCCCACTGGCTTGATAGTCGCCTGCCAAAGCGAACGTTCTCAGTATCAGAATAAAGAGAGTGCTATGAAGGTACTTTATGCTCGCCTCCTTCAATTGGAGCGTGCCAGAAAAGAGTCAGAAAAGGCAAAGATTAAAGGCAAGCGAATCGAAGCCGGCTGGGGCAACCAGATTCGAAGCTATGTCCTCCACCCCTATAGAATGGTAAAAGACCACCGCACCGATTATGAAACTAGCGACACCGCTGCTGTCCTGGATGGAGAACTGGACGAATTCATCACCGCCTATCTACGGTCTAAAGTGGGAGAGGAAAAATGATTAAGCGGTTTCTCACAGCAGTCCTGATTGCTATTTTATTTGCTACTCCAACCATTGCCTCTGCTCAAGAAGAAATCTCATTACTCGATAGCAGTGCTGAGGTATACTTCCCCTCCGCCCTGGTCTTCAACATCAATGCCGAGAGCTCAAGTGATCTTACTAAAGTCCGCCTTCACTACCAGGTTGATAAGATGAGCTACGCTCAAGTTATTAGTGAAGCCTGGCCTGATTTCACCCCATCACCAGAAGTGGAAACAGAATGGATATGGGATATGAGAAAGGTCAGCCTACCATCTGGAGCAACAGTGCACTACTGGTGGACAGTTGAAGACAAAGTTGGAAATAAATTAATAACGCCTGTTGATGTGATTCGTTTTGATGACCTTCGATACTCATGGCAAAGTTTGAGCGCAGGACAACTAAGCCTCTTCTGGTATGAGGGCAGTCAATCTTTTGCCGAGGAGCTAATGGCTGCTTCTCAACAAGCGCTGGAAAGACTGAGTGAAGATGCCGGCGTGCACCCTGAAAAACCAATCAGCCTATACATCTATGCTAACAGTAAGGACCTGCAAGGTGCCATGGTCTTCCCCCAAGAATGGACAGGCGGTGTTGCTTTCACCGAATACGGCATTATCGCTATTGGTGTTTCCTCAGGACACCTGGACTGGGGAAAAAGAGCTTTAGCTCATGAGCTAGGCCACTTAGTGACTCACGAAATAACCTTCAGTCCTTACGGAGCTATTTTACCCACCTGGTTAGACGAAGGCTTAGCCATGCACGCTGAAGGTGAACCCGACCCGTATTTGGAGTCATGGCTTAAAAAGGCAATTGATGAGCAAAGGCTTATTTCAGTACGCAGCTTGTCCAGCCCCTTCTCAGCCAAACCCGAAGAGGCATACATCTCCTATGCCCAAAGCCAGAGCTTAGTCGAATTCCTCATCCAAAATTACGGCAAGGATAAAATATCCCACCTGCTAACCCTACTAAAAGAAGGCAATTCCTGCGATGAAGCTTTGACTGAAGTCTATGGCTTCGACCAAGGTGGGCTTGATGAGTTATGGCGAGAATATATAATCAGCCAAACGCAACCCCAGACTGGATTTGGCTGTGCTCCTCCATGGAAAACTAGCCAAGGAAAGGCCTTTTGGGAAGAAATACTCGGCAAACTGATATACTCAAAAGCACCGGCTATGCTGACAGGAGGCCATTAATTGAAAAAGTCTTTCACCGTTCACGACCTGCCTCTCTCTGAACGTCCTCGAGAAAGACTTTTAAAACACGGCATTGAAGCTCTCTCCGCCCAGGAAATCCTGGCCTTAATCCTGGGGCGAGGAATCAAGGACGAGTCGGTAATAGTCACCGCCCAAAAACTATTGAGCACATTTGGCAATCTTAAGAACATCGCCGCTGCCTCAATGGAAGAGCTAACCAAAATAAAAGGCATCGGTCCAGCCAAAGCAGCCCAGATTAAAGCCGCCTTTGAACTAAGCAAACGCCTGGAAGATTCCTCCGATAAAGACCGAAAAACCACGGTCAAATCTCCAGAGGACGCTATCAAATCAGTCAAAAACCAGCTAAAGGGCAAGAAGAAAGAGCACTTCCTGGTGCTCTCCTTAGATACCCGAAACCACTTAATAAACACTCAAACAATTTCCATCGGCAGTCTTGATTCCAGCATTGTCCATCCACGAGAGGTATTCAAGGAAGCTATATCTTCCACCGCAGCCTCGGTCATCTTTGCCCATAATCATCCATCAGGTGACCCTACACCCTCTGAGGACGACATCAAACTAACCAAACGCCTTGTCGAAGCTGGTGAAATCCTGGGCATCGAAGTTCTCGACCACATCATTATCTGTGATAAAGACTATATAAGTATGAAGAGCAAGAACTTGCTTTGAGGTTCAAAGACTAATGAGAAAAGTCTGGCAATTAACACTACTAGGTATCCTTCTCTGCACTCTGGTAATGCTGCCTTTAACTGGTAGCTGCCAGTTAGAAGAAACACTCCCGTTGCCCGTTTTCAGCCCGCAAGAACAGGGAGTACTTAATCTCTGGGACACTGGCCCAATAACCCTTGACCCGGCAATCTCCAGTGAGATGACTTCCCACACCTATGTTATGCAAATCTTCAGCGGCCTGGTTCATCTCGATAGTGAATCAAGGCCAGCGCCAGATATTGCCGAAAGCTGGCAAAGAAGCAATGATGGTAAAACCTACACCTTCTATTTACGCAAAGGAGTTAAATTCCACAATGGCAGAGAGGTTACTGCTCAAGACTTCAAGTATTCCTGGGAAAGAGCTTGCAGCCCCGAAACCGGGTCACAAACTGCAGCTACTTACTTAGGCGACATCGCTGGCGTAAACGATATGCTTGAAGGAAAAGCAACAGAAATCAACGGCGTGGAGGTTATTGATGATTATACGCTCAGGGTCACAATCAACGCGCCTAAAGCTTATTTCCTGGCTAAGCTAACTTATCCCACCGCTTTTGTTATTGACAAGGCCAATGCAGAATCAGGCAAGGAATGGTGGCATAAGCCAAACGGGACAGGTCCCTTCAAACTCAAGCAATGGAAACCAGGTGAGGTATTGATACTCGAGGCAAACGAACTCTACTATCGCCATCCAGTTAGCATCAAGCAAGCAGTCTTTCACCTCCTGGCTGGCATGCCTATGGCAATGTATGAAATGGATAAAATCGACGTGGCTCCAGTATGGCAATATCATATCGACCGGGTGACAGACGAAAACGGTCCTTTCTACAAAGAGCTAGCTATATTCCCCGAGTTAAGCCTATTTTATATGGGCTTCAATACCCAGAAGCCGCCCTTCGACGACACCAACATCCGCCAGGCCTTCTGCCATGCAATAAACAAAGAGCGAATCATCAAGCTAACCCAGAAAGGAATGGTGACTAAAGCTGATGGCATTCTGCCTCCAAATATGCCCGGCTACAATCAAAGCCTCCAAGGACTCGACTATAATGTAGCCAAGGCAAAAAGCCTCATCGCTAGTTCAAAATACGGCAGCGCCGCTAACCTGCCCCCCATCACAATCACCGACTCTGGCTGGGGAGGTAATATACCAGAATATCTTGGAGCCATTATCCAGGACTGGCAGCAGAACCTCGGCGTAGAAGTAACCGTAAGGCAGCTCGAGCCAGAAATATTCCCCTACTACTTGAAAGAGGAAGTCAATGAGATATTTGTATCCGGTTGGATTGCCGACTATCCAGACCCACAGGACTTCTTAGATATCCTATTCCATACTGGGTCTGAGTATAATTACGGCAACTATAGCAATCCAGACGTAGATGCCCTGCTCGACCAGGCGGCTGTAGAACCAGATGACGCCGTCAGATTTACCATCTATCAGCAAGCCGAACAGAAAATAATAGACGAAGCCGCCTGCCTGCCACTGTGGTTTGGTACAAGCTATATTTTAGTTAAACCTTATGTCAAGAACTACAAACTCGATGCCCAGGGTATCCCGACACTAAGTGAAGTTTACATAGAGAAGTAAGCTTAGTCGTAACCCTGAACTCTTCGCTCTGTGTCCTTGCAAAGCAGCCTTTCGTTACCGTCATTCTGAGGGAGTCCTTTGCCTTGTGTCATTCTTCGCTTCGCTCAGAATGACGGGCAGGATTGGTGAGGAGTAATCAGCTTTACGGCGCCCACAAGTCCTCAATTTCTTTTTCCGTTTTTCTTTTCAACTCGGCAGCCTCAAGAAAACCAAGCTCTTTATATGACTCCGCCGACCCATATTCCCGAGTCTTAATCACAACTGGCATGGGCACAGAGTGACCGAAAATAAGCGCCTGTTGCTTTGTTTCCAACTTTGACAACACAGACTTCAGCTCACTTTTGCCCGCCACGCCGGTAAGCACGCTATCGATATCCCGCTCATCATCCAGAAGGCACGTAATCTTCGTCCCCAACTGCGACATAACTTCGTCATCAATACCACTGGGACGCTGGTCAATCACCAGCAAAGTAACGTTGTACTTCCTCATCTCCCGGGCGATTCTGCCAAAGATGGTTCGATTTGCCAGCTCGGGATTGAGAAAACGGTGGGCTTCTTCAATGCTGATAACCAGAGGATGCGATGGCGCCACGTCTCCACCCATCGCTTTCTCCGCTTTCTCCCGGTATTGAGCATAGATTCGGCGGCTAAGCAGGTTAGCTACCAAAATATAAGCTGCAAAATCATCAAATCTGCCAAACTCAAGGATAACATTTATGCCCCTGTCCAAATACTCCAGAATACGCTTCACCGGATTATCCGGGGCATGAGGCACCAAAAAGGGAAACCGCCGCAAGTTTTCCAGTCCACGACGCAAATTACGGTAGGTGCTGTCATGGATATTGAGCTTAGGGATAAGCTGCTTACTCTCGTCTTCAGTTAAATTAAGTACAACCTCCAGCCATCTTCTGTCACCGAACTCACGCGCCAGTTGATACACCGCCTGAGTTGAAGCTTCAGTCAGGTTCAATGTTTGTTGTAACAAGTCAATATCCTCAGGTTCAATCTCATCATAGCCTATCTTGACCACAAAATCAGTGCTTACTTTCCTCCACCGAGAACTTTCCTCATCTAAAGCAAAGACTGCTACTTTGGACGGGAAAAGCTGCTTTAGCCCTTTTACCTTGTATCCTTTCTCGCTCCTTCCCTCCCAGCCATATTCACTATGCATATCAAAGACTAAGCTGACCGCCGCTTGCTTTTGCAGCATACCAACAAGAAGCAGCCGGGTAAGAAAGGTCTTCCCCGTACCACTCTTGCCGAAAACTCCATTGGAGCGGGTAACGAACTCAGAGATATCGAGGCAGACCTTGGTCTCCATATCCAGAGGTGTGCCGATATAAAACCGTTTGTCATCCTCAGCACCGAAAACCAGTTCCACATCCCGCTGGGAAGCCAATCTTACCTCAGAGAAATGAGTCGGTACTGTCTTTGCTGGCTGAGGCCCCTCAAGTATGCTCATAGCGTCTCCGCCTATAGTCAGCATAGGTAAGACACGAAGCTTTCCATAAATGGTTGTCCCGGAAACTACCTGGGCAATAAAAGGGTCAGAAACATCGGGCGGTGTTACCATCGCTCTGGGGTCAATAGCTTCCAGGCTAACATCAGTAATCATACCGAAGAAACGGCGTCTTTCTCCCTCAATGGCCACATAGCGCCCCACTGCCATATCCTCTACTGAAATCGAGGCATCGAGTTTCACCTCAACACCTCTGGTCAGAGAACCAGAAATGATAGAACCCAGGCGAGTTTGTTCATCAAAGTTCTGCTCGCTCATTATCTAAGCCTCTTGAGAACTGAGTTCAGTCTTCGGGCATCACTGCTTAACAACCGGGCCATCTCCTTACCAGCTTTAATCAGAAAAGACTCAGAATCAGGATACGCCTGACCAGCACAGCGAAGACAAGCCGCAATAACTTCATCTACAGGAATAGGCAGCCTAGCATCAACAAGCAAGCCAAGGAAATCCAGAGACTGAGTAAACGCCTTGACTTCCTCAAGCTGGCAAGTATAGACAAAGCTATGAATAGAAGCCGGCTTCGGTGGCAGATAGTGATGTAAGCCATCCCCCTGACGATGTCCAACCACCAAGGCCTGAAAATCAGTGCATAGAAGCTTGGCTAGCTGAGGATTAGCCCGAAAGATTTCATCTTCCGTCTCCATGCCTTCACCTCGAGCAACCACACGCCGTCCTGGCTCAAGGCTATGCGTTTCAACATTGTAAACAACACCATAGATTTTCCTAAGCTCATCCTTCGTCTTTACCAGACTACCTAAGGGAGGCGCTTGGTCAAGCTTGTAACACTGAGCCACGAACTCAGCGCTGCTGGCTTCAATAACCTCAGCTACTCTTTGCTCGGTACCCACTTTTAGCCCCTTATTTCTTCTTTTCTTTCTGCTTCTTGGCCTTCTTCACATTCTTTCTTCCTTTACTTCCCATCTTTATCATCTCCCTTCAATAAACTATTTTAACTCCTTTTTGCACTCGCTTACCTTCTCTCCCACCACCTCGTTAAGAGAATGAGATCAGTAAGCCCTAAATCCATCTGGTTCTCTTGCTTTGTTGTTTAGCTGAGCTCTCCAGCCATATCCTATCTTCAGCTAAAGTCCGCTCCACCAGGCTCCAGAACTGCTCCCGGTCAGCACCAGTCACCACCGCCTTCTCATGGGCTTCACTCAAGGCAACCGGATAACCCAATCCTCGCCAGCACTGGTCCAAAATCGCTGAATGCACCAGCTCGAACAATTTCTTATCCTCAGCCACCCAAAGAGGAATTTCCACCCGGCCTACTTCACCATCAAGCTTAATATAAAAGAAATTGACCTCGTGAACTCCATAATACTTCCCTACTACCGAAGAGCGACTGCTAAATATAGCTGACCGTTCCCCGGGCGCTAACAGTCGAGCGAAAAGGTCACGGTCAAGTAAGCCAGCAACAGCATCACATTCTCTACCCTCAAACTTACCGGGGCAATAATGGTCACAATCCACAGGCTGGTGAGGACAAATAGCCAGACGCAACGCATTGACCACATCAGTGCTGCGGGGGAAACTAATATAACTGGCTACAGCCAGTTGTCTGCTTCGGCTCATCTCCCTTAGCTTATCAAGGTACTTCAAAAAACCGTCTACCAGAAGCTCATGGACAACAAAATCCTGATAAGTCTGCCCCGTCAAACTCCATAAAATAAGCGAGCCGTCGAGCAATGCCACAACAGGCAAGCTTGTTTCCAGCCGACTGGCCCGCTCGGCCAGCAAACGGCATTCTTCAATACTACGCTTTATTCCCAGAAGCTGCCCCTCTATTACTTCCCGCCTACCATCTGGAGAGGAAATGACCACCTCATCATCTTTAAAATAAAGGGACGGCGAACTGGAAAGCCAGGCGTCAGGATTTTGACCATACTGAAGCTGAGCAATGCCGATATTAATCAGAAAGCAGTGAGCAGCGTGGTGACGGTCAACGTCGATGTGAGAACCATCACTAGCCAAAATAATGATATCTTCAGGACAGGGTAATGCTGGCTGACAGAGGTCAATCCTTTCCCTTAAGCCAGCTACCAACCAGGTGGTTTTACTTGTCTCAATTTTCTGTCTCAACTGGTTAAGCTCGGCAGCCGGAGACTGAAGAGTGTCTAAGGCAAAATCAAGCTTAGCTCGCCTTTCACCTTCCCGCGCCTTCAAGCTGGTTGCCATCTCTTCAATCTGAGCTACCACCTGAGCCAAGTCCAACGACACTATCTTCTCCCTAATTCCCCAGTATATCACGTGGGCTAGCCACGGACAATCATTTCACAAAGAGCAGCAGGCACTCCTAAACTTTACCCCATATATGCTCTGGTTCAGATAGATGGGTGACACTCACACGGTATCACTATCAGCAAAAAAGTAAACATGTAGCGCAGGGCTTTAGCCCTGCCCCATGCTCGTTACCACCCCGGGCAGCCTTAAAAGACTGCACTACATGCGTAAACAGTCGATAGCCGAGAGTCAAGAGTCAAAAGGTTTTTTGATGATTTGGATTTAGAGAAATAAACATGTAGTGCGAGAAATGTCATTGCGAGCGAAGCGAAGCAACCTGGTCTCACCCGTTACCCCAGGCTATGTGTCACTAATCATATGGACGAGTACAATATATTGCTCACCCCACCCGGCTCTGGTATCATAGGAAGAGAGCACCTACAGCTCAACCACTCAACGTTTTGAAGGACATACAACTACGATGAGAGTCGGCTTGATTTACGACCCAGTCTATCTGGAGCATGATACCGGGACACATGTCGAGAACGCCCAGAGACTGATAGCCACTATGTCTCTCCTAGAAGAAACGCAGCTTAAAGATAAGCTTATTTCCCTACCACCACGCCCAGCCACAGTGGATGAGATATCAACGGTACACGCCCGAGAATACATTTCCCACATCCAAAACCAAACTGAAAAAGGTGGCGGCTGGCTCGATGGTGATACTGTAACATCACCGGGCTCGTACAAAGCAGCTACCTATGCTGCCGGTGGTGTTATTACAGCAGTTGAAGCGGTGATGACTAAAAAAGTCGATAGTGCCTTCGCTTTAGTTAGACCCCCGGGACACCACGCTACCTGCTGGCAGGCAATGGGTTTTTGTCTACTCAACAACATAGCCATAGCTGCCAAGTATGCTCTGGCAAACTTCGATATCGAGCGAGTCCTCGTCGTTGATTTCGATATCCACCACGGCAACGGCACACAGGACACCTTTTATGCTGACCCACATGTCCTTTATTTCTCTACCCACCAATACCCTTTTTACCCCGGAACCGGAAGTATTAATGAAATTGGAGCTCGGGATGGCGAAGGATTTACCGTTAACGTCCCCCTCATCGCCGGCTGGGGCGATGAGGAATACCAGGCAGTCTTTGAAGATGTCCTGGCACCAATAACCAGGCGCTTCGAACCACAGCTTATTCTGGTCTCCGCTGGCTACGATGCCCACTGGGCTGATAGCATCGCCCTGATGCAGGTAAGCGTCACCGGCTTTGCCCGTATGGTAGAAATTACAAAAATCCTGGCTGACACATTATGCCAAGGAAATCTGGTCTTTACTTTAGAGGGCGGTTATCATCTCGAGGCATTGCCTTTTTCAATAAAAGCCACATTCGATACCCTTCTGGGGAATCGTGAAATTGATGACCCTCTGGGCAAACGAGAAACAAAGGAAAAACCTGTCGACTTCGATAACTTCATAAGAATAGTGAAGGATACCCACCACATAAAAATATAGCCCATTCCTCACGGGAGCACTCAGCAAAGCTGAAGCCCGAGGATATCTGTCTTACATTATGCCAGCTAATGCCATGTAACCTTTTAAGGTCACCCCTAAGCCATCTAATGTAGCGCAGCCTTTTAAGGCTGCCTGGGGTTGGCAATGGGCGGGGCTGAAGCTTGGCGAGGGTGGGTTGCTTCGCGGAGTTTACCTTGGTGAGCCGAAGCTCTGAACGGAGTGAAGAGGAGATTCTTCGGTCGCGGAGTTTATCCTGAGCCAGAGATTCTTCGTTGCCCCTTCGCTGCACTCAGAGCAGCGATGTGTTCAGGCAGGCTTCCTGGCAAACCCCAGCCAGGAGAAGAACCTGCCCCACTCACCCTTATCCCAAACTACCAGCAGCGGGGCAGCAATGCACATGGAACTATAAGTGCCGCTAATAAGGCCGATGAGCAGCACCAGGATGAAATAGCGAATAGTGATTCCGCCGAAAAGTAAAACAGCCAGAATAACAAACAGCGTCGTCAGGCTGGTATTTAGAGACCGAGCTATTGTCTCCAGAATACTTGAGTTTACCGTAACTTCAAAGTCCTTGCTTATACCCTTGCTCACATTCTCCCGAATCCGGTCAAAGACAACAACCGTATTATTGACGCTGTAGCCAACAACAGTAAGCATGCCAGTGATAAACATGGCATCAATTTGAACCCCAGCTACCCAGCCCAAAATAGAGAAAACACCCATGACCACCAGTACATCATGAATTAGCGCTATAATGGCACACGTGCCCCAGCGGAATGGCTTAGGCATACGACGAAATGCCCAGGCGATATAGAACAACATAAACACTGCAGCAATCCCTATGGCAATAGCTGCATTGCGCCCAGTTTCAGTAGCTATAATCGGGGACACCGTATAATAATCACGCACAGTGACCTCAGTGTTTAGGTCTGCTCCCAGACTGCTGATTAGCTCTTGCTTCTCCTCAGTTGATATCTCTCTAACACGGACAAAGAAATCGCCCTCACCAGTGCGTTGAATCATTGCCTTGTCATAACCCAAGCCAGACAGTTCCTGGCGCAGTTGGTTTTGCTCCACTTCAGCATCAAAGCGAAGCGTCATAGTAGTACCGCTGCTGAAGTCAACCCCTGGCTCAAGCCCAAAGATAGCCAGCGAGATTATGCCCGGTATGATTACCACTGCCGATATAAGGAAAAACCAGAATCGCTTGCCCAAAATATCCATTATCTCTGAACTCCGTAAGCCGATGGACTAGTTACCGCACGGACTACAAAACGCAGGAATGTCCGTGTAACCACGATTGCTGAAAACATACTCAAAGCAACACCAATGAATAAGGTCAGGGCAAAACCTCTAACCATGAATGCCCCTAGCGTCCCGCCAAACCAATAAAGAACAATGCAGGCAATAAAAGTAGTAACATTGCTATCGCGGATAGCTGGCCAGGCGCGATTGAAACCGGTTTCAACCGCAGCACCTAAAGTACGTCCCGACCGCAACTCCTCCTTCATCCGCTCAAAGATAAGCACGTTGGCATCTACCGCCATGCCTATCGACAAAATCAAAGCGGCTACACCTGGCAAGGTCAAAGTTATCGGAACCAGCTTGAAAATTGCCGCCAACAAAACGCTATAAACAACCAGAGCACAAATAGCCACGAACCCGGACACACGATAATAAAGGACCATGAACAGCACTATTAACGCCAGTCCGATAGCTCCAGCTATAATGCTCTTTTTGATGGAATCAGCCCCCAGGGTGGCATCCACATCCTGCTCCTGGATAATCTTCAGCGGCACATCCAGAGAACCAGAGTTAAGCTGTATAGCTAGCGTCCTGGCTTCCTCCATACTCAAACCGGTAATAACCCCCCTCTCCTCAATTACCGCTTGGACTGTCGGCCACGAGATAGGCTCACCATCCAGGTATATGCCCAGAGGTTTGTGCAAATTGCGCTTGGTAATCTGTTCGAAAAGCACCGCGCCTTCCTCGTCCCACTCGAAAGCTACCTCAGGCTCATTGAGCTGCTGGCTTAAGTCCACATAAGCATTAGGCTTGAGATATTTACCCGTAAGCGCTTTCTCTTCGCCATTGCTGCCCACCGCCATAGCCAGCGCAGTCCACTTCGGCTTACCCTCCTCATCAAACACCAGCCTGCCAGACTCATCAAGCTCCATCTCCCTGAAATCAAGCTCAGCCGTCTCACCGATAAGTTTTTTAGCCTCATTAACATCCGTCACTCCGGGAAGCTGAACCAAAATCCGGTCGTGCCCTTGCCGCTGGATTATCGGCTCAGTAACGCCATACTCATTGACCCGCCGCTCAATCTTCCCCAGCACCCCCTGCATAGCATCATCATCGCTCTGTGACGGGTCTTTTTCCGACAAATCCGCCTCGTAAACCAGGTGGCTGCCGCCCTTCAGGTCAAGTCCAAGCGTTAATCCTTGCCTGCCCAGCCTCTCGCTATCCAATGGCACTACCGCCCAGAGGGCAAAGCCAAAAAGAAGCAGTATCAGAATGAGTAGATAAACGTTTCCTTTTTTCAACTGACTAACTATTCCTCAACAATATAAATTATTGTACATTATCACTCTGAGCAAAGCGAAGAGTCTACAAAGATTCTTCGCCCGCAGGGCTCAGAATGACAAAAACAAGGTTGCTAAATGCTCCCCTCTAACAAGCTGCACCACAACATTGCTTATTCAATTCCTTGCGCACAAGCTCTATCGCCTCATCCCGGCTACTCACTTCACCGGAAGCCTGAGCCTCACGCACCATAGCTAAGAGTTCGCCAATCAGACGCCCCGGGCTCAAACCAAAAATATCCATTAAATCACGCCCGTTAATCAGTTTAGCTGGCAAAACCTTTGCCTCCTGATTAAAGTGCTCAGTCAATACATAGTTAATCATCTGATTATGTTGCTGCCATTCCTCAACATCCAGCCGAGGACCATGAGTAGCCAGATAATCAGCTAAAGCCAGGAACAGAACATCAATGCCAGCATCCTCAGTATCCCGAAAATAGCGATAAATAGCCCGGCTGGTAGGTAAGCCCTCATTCGACATCTGGGCAGGATGCAGATGATGATAAATCAAAATCTCTACCAACCTTATCTCCCGACCGCTAAATCGCAGCCGGCTCAAAATACCGGTCGCCATGTCTGCCCCTTGCTTGGCATGCCCCAGAAAACGCATCTTGCCTGTTTCATCGACCGTCTTAGTTGCTGGCTTAGCAATATCATGCAGCAATCCAGCCAGCTTAAGCAGCATCCTCCGATTGCTGCCGCTGGAAACCTCCTCATCAAAATGCCGGCTTATCTCTTCCGACCACGGGGTTGCCGCTAACAGGTGCTTTTTACCATACTCCCACTGGCTCTCTCTAAGCAAAAACTCCACGGTCGCCACCGTCTCTACTGAATGGTCAAAAACATTCCAAAAATGCTCTTTGGGCTGCTCTACTCCCTTCATTCCATCTAATTCAGGGATTATTCCAGTGAGCAAGCCTACTTCATCCAGATAACGCACCAGAGCAACGGAACCAGGCAAAGCCAGTAGTCTGAGCAATTCCTCCCGCAATCTCTCGCCAGGAACCAGCCTGACCAGCTGGCAGTTTTGTCGAATCAAGCTTTCAGTCCCAGGTTCAATCTTAGAACCTAACTCTGCGGCTAACCTGACTGCCCGCAGCAGCCTTGCCGCATCTTGCTCGAAGACCTGTTGGCTCACTGCCCGCACCAGCCCTGCCTTCAAATCACCTTCCCCGCCGAAAGAGTCGATAAGCCGCGGTGAACCCGAGCCCAGGCCCTGAAGCTCCACTGCCATGGCATTTATGGTGAAGTCACGGCGTTCCAGGTCATTTTCAATACTGCTTGAAAAAGAGCTGAAATCCAGATGCCACGGCTGCTCATCCCCAACAAGTACCACCCTGGCTACCCTGTTAGCTTCATCCAGCAATACATACCTGCCGCCAATAGCTTCAGCCACTTCCTGAGCTATATTCAAGGCATTTCCACTGACAGCAATATCAATATCTGCAGTCTCCCTGCCCAACAGCCAGTCACGGACAAAGCCACCAACCACGTAAGCCTGGCAATTCTTCTGGGTTAAAATAGCGGACACCCTGGCCAGGAGATTAAGTAAACCTTGCTTGGCTTCAGACATTGCCTCAAATTATAAACCCAAGGCAGGCAGATTGTAAAGGCCAGTCCGAAATGCAGTGCGACCTTATGTAGCGCAGCCTTTTAAGGCTGCCTGGGGTGGTGACGGGCATGGCACCAATTGCTGCCCACCCTGGCAGGGCTGAAGCCCTGCGCTACATGTTTATCTCTCTAAATCCAAATCACAAAAAATCTTCGACTATCGACTGCTGACTCTCGACTATTGACTGTTTTCGCATGTAGCGCAACCTTTTAAGGTTGCCGGGGGTGGCTGGCTGGACAGGGTTGAAGCCCTGTGCTACATGTTTATCTCTCTAAATCCAAATCACAAAAAATCTTCGACTATCGACTGCTGACTCTCGACTATTGACTGTTTTCGCATGTAGCGCAACCTTTTAAGGTTGCCGGGGGTGGCTGGCTAAACACCAAAGATGAAAGGTTGGAAGTTTGGGCTTGGGATTTTGAATTTATTCCGAAAATATATCCTCATACTCTGCCCCGGGTAGATTGGAGCATCGGCTCCAATCATGCCTGGAGCGGATGCTCCAGGCTACCCCCTACTCTCATGATTCGTTGGTGGGCGTCTGCCCATGCACGTTTGTTTAGAGTTTAGATATCAGGATTTAGGATTTGGGGCAAAGCGGAACTCTGGCATACCAAAAAGTGCCTCTAACGCATCGGTGACCTCATCATTGAGAAACCCATCCCCATTGACATCGGTCACCGTGGTAAAGCTTAATGCTGCAGCAGCAGTAACGCAAGCAGCCGCCATAGAAGTGCCGCTCTTGTAGCCATATTCATTGCCGGGGAGCGTGGAGTATATTTCCACCCCGGGGGCATAAACATCCACCCAGTCGCCATAATTTGACCCTGTCCACAGGCGGTCACCCGTATCTGTAGCCGCCACGGCAATGACATTGGGGTAACAGGCAGGATAAACTGGTATTGACTTTATATCATTACCGGCGGCAGCAATTAACACCACCCCCCTGCTCCAGGCATAATCCACCGCTTCTTCCAGGGCAGGTGACGGGGCAGGCACCACCAAACTCATATTGATAATCCTGGCCCCATTATCTACTGCCCAGACAATGCCCCTGGCTATCTCCGAAGGCCAAACCATACCGCTATCATCAGCCGCCTTCACATTCAACAAACGAGAATTAGGAGCCAGGCCGGCAATACCAATCCCATTATTGGCGGCAGCTGCGATAATGCCGGCAACATGAGTTCCATGGCCGAGGATGTCAGAAGCTGTCGGGCTGCCCGTAAGATTGACGCCGGCGACTACTTTCCCGGCCAAGTCCTCGTGCTGCAAATCAATGCCGGTGTCAAGGATAGCAACAAGAATCTCAGGATTATCCGATGCAGCCTGCCCGGCTCGAACTTTCTCAAATGCCCACTGCTTATCAAAATAGCTGTCATTGGGAACATAAGTTGGTATAGCCTCAGCACTTGTTCTGGCTGCGCCCGCCATATCTTCAGTTGTAACCGACTGAATTGACGCTGACTCAAGGGACCCTCCAGCGATACCCGCTGGACTTTCATGGCAAATCAGCGGCAAGTGCTGGCTTAGACCCTGGCAGAAAAGAAGCGCAGCTACCAACGAGACTGCAACTACCGGGACCACTCTCATTTACACCCTCCTGTGCCTGACTCTGCCAGCAAGCCCGCTAAGCCCTGGCAGAGTCCGTTTACTCCTTATCTAGCCTTTCTATTTCTCAAGACCGCATGTACCTGCGGTCTTCAAATCAGCCTGTATCTGCGCCCCATCGCCCTCTTGACTTTTAGCTTATGCCAAACCTATAATAAACACTAAGCGCGGGGGCACCCTCCTGTGCTTGGCTCTGCTAGCAAGCCCGCTAAGCCCTAGCAGAGTCTTTTTATTTGTCATTCAGTCGCTGGATTTCTTCAAACCATGTGGGAGCTAGATACTCCCCTCAGCCATATTCAGTGCTCTCATTCTTGCGCTATCTCGCATTCCACAGGCACTCGACTGGTCTAGCAACAAGCTCACCAAAATGGGACTAGCTTTAGTATCCTACATCTCATAGCCGTAGTAAATAGCCCATTAGTAATTTTCGGTATAGCCAAAAAGTACTATGACCATCGGTCAGAGGGCGAGCAAAACTAAATATTCAAGACCCGGAAAAATTCCATCGATATCGCTGATTTTTACCCGTTTATTTACCTTATTTACCGGAATATTTACCTTGCTAGTGTAAAATGTAACCGTGAACCGAGTCCTGCTTTTATCATCGGACTTACGCCTGCTCGACACGCTAGCACCGGCAATGAGGCAAGCTGACCTTGATGTCCTCTGTGCCGCTGACATTGCTGAAGGGCTCAAGCGGTTGGATGACGCTGAAGTCAGCGTGGTTATACTTGATGAGTTTCTGACCGTAGATAGCTGGCGGTTATGCCGGTGTATTGACCAGGTTTTCGACACCGGGATTATCTTCCTGGGCAGCCGGCCCAGCGAGGAAGCCTGGCCTGGAGCTGAAGAAATCGGCTTTGATTTCTACCTTGAGAAGCCGGTAAGCTTCTCTGAAGTTGGCGCCAGAGCCAAAGCCCTGCTTCGACGCAGGGAGAATATCGGGAATTGAATAATGAAATTGACTTTTAGGCAAAATGTTTGGTACTCTTTGCACACTGTTAGTTATGTAAACAATGATTTCGTTGGCGATTTACAATGATTACTAAATACCGTATCAATAGCAACAGGTTTAAAAATAAAGTCGTTGAGGAGGTAACCGAGTCCTAATTAGTTAGTTCTTGCAGTTGAGAGCTGCATATTATTGGGGGGCAATGAAGCACCAGTCGTAATTTGGTCACTTGACAAATGCTGAGCCAGTAGTGAAACCGACCCAAATGGGTCGGTTTTTTATTTACCAAACGCAAAGGAGTGAGAGAAAAAATGAAGAAAATACTATTCCCGATACTGGCAATAGCCCTGGCAGTTGGCCTGGCCCTGCCAATGGCAGCGCCAGCGGCGGCACTGCCGGAGACTACAACGTGAGGCTGGCAATCGACGATGTGATCACGGCAGCAAGACAAATAACTCTGGCACCAGAAACAAGCCGGACAGTGAGCTTCACCATAAACCCGGACGCTGCAGGTAAACATCAGGTAGAAGTAGCTGGCCTGACTGGCGACTTTGAGATATTAGGGCAGTCATCGACCGGGTTCAACTGGTGGCTCATCGGCGGTGTTCTCATTCTGGTCCTGTTGTCAGTTCTATGGCTGAGTTTGATGAGGAGACGGATTAGCAGCTAACTGGCTCCGCCATGACATGTAGCGCCGGGCTTTAGCCCTGCCCCATGCCCGTTACCACCCCGGGCAGCCTTAAAAGACTGCACTACATCGATTGGCATAGGATAAAACATGTAGCGCAGGGCTTTAGCCCTGCCCGTCAACCTGCCCCTGGCAGCCTTAAAAGACTGCGCTACATGCGGGTTGGATTCTGCACTATTATCTCCACTTGTTGCCTATGTCTTACCACGCTATAATTAGGCATAATGCTTTATAAGCGTATAATAGCTAAGTTCGGCACCAGCCTGATTACGGGGGGCATCGGCCGCCTCGACCTCAAGGCTATGGCGAGCCTGGTGGACCAAATAGCTCAACTCCACAGCCAGGGACATGAGGTGATTATCGTGTCTTCCGGGGCAGTTGCCGCCGGGAGACAAAAACTAGAACTAAACAAGGAGCGCAAAGATATCCCATTCAAGCAGGTGCTTGCCTCAGTAGGTCAAAATCAGCTCATGCATACCTATGAGCAGCTTTTCAGCCAGCATAATATAACCGTAGCTCAGGCACTCCTTACTAAATCCGACCTTAGCGACCGCGCTGGCTACCTGAATGCTCGCAATACTCTACTGGCTTTAATTGAGCTGGGTGTGATTTGTATCGTAAATGAAAATGATGTCGTTGCCACCGATGAACTTGGCGAGGTCGCTTTCGGAGATAATGATAATCTTTCAGCGATGGTGGCCAATTTGGTGGACGCTGACCTCCTGGCATTGCTCACCGACATCGATGGTCTGTATACCGCTGACCCTCAACGCAACTCCAGCGCCAAGCTTATCCCCAGGGTAGAAAAAATAGACGCCATGATTGAACGCCTGGCCAGCAGCACTACCAGTTCTCAGGGTGTCGGAGGCATGGCAACCAAGGTTGAGGCTGCCAGGTTAGCAACCTCTTCCGGCGTAACCGTGGTCATTGCCAACGGACGACGGCCTGATGTCCTGCAGCAAGTTGCGGCTGGTAAGAGTTTTGGCACTCTATTCCCACCCCGAACCAGCAAACTTGAAAGCAAGAAGCGGTGGATGCTCAGCGGGCTTGCCTCCAAAGGCAAGCTGATAATAGATGGCGGAGCTGTCTTAGCGCTCAGGCAGCAGAACAGGAGCCTGCTTCCAGCCGGTGTTGCCAGCGTGGAAGGAAAGTTCAATCGCGGCGATGTGGTGGGGATTTTCGACTCAGAGGGCAACCACCTCGGCTATGGCATACCCAACTACAATTCCAGGGACGTCGCTACCATCAAGGGCGCCCATTCTGAGGCAATCTCAAGCCTTCTCGGCTATGAATACGGCACCGAGGTAATTCATCGCAATAATATGGTGCTAATCTAATATAGAAAGAGTTTGTTTGTCGTCCTGAGCCAAAGTAGGGACGTAATGCGTAGGGACAGGTCTTTATAGCGGGTAGGCTGGAGCATCGGCTCCAGCCACTAGGGCAGAGCAGATGCTCTACCCTACCCCCGAGAAAGCAGACACAGACCTGAAGGTTTGTCCCTACTGCATGAGATTCTTTGCTGCCCCTTCGCTGCACTCAGGGCTTCGGCTCACCAGAATGACAGCAGCGAAGGGCTCAGAACGATAGGTAGGGCTACTAAACGCTCTCGATATAGAGAATGACAATAGCTAAAACTCGCCGCAAAATAAGGAGGAGATATGCAATCTGCTGTAACTGAAGTTGAACAAAAAGGTAAAGCAGCCAGGGCAGCTTCAAGGAAGCTCGCCTTTCTTGCCACCGAGGTCAAGAATAAGGCTCTGCTCGGTATTACTGAAGCTCTTTTGGCCAGGCAAGACGAAATCCTGGACGCCAACAACCTGGACTACAAGGAGGCTGAAGCCTCAGGGATGAACGCTGCTATGCTTGACCGGCTCATGCTGTCTTCAAGCCGCCTGGAGGCGATAGCCCAGGATGTAAAAACTGTCGCCGCTTTGCCCGACCCCGTAGGTGAGGTGCTGGAGAAACGCACTCTACCTAATGGTCTACAACTTAGCAAAAAACGAGTACCACTTGGGGTTATCGGTGCCATATATGAGAGCCGCCCTAATGTCACTGTAGATATCTCCGCCCTGTGTCTTAAATCAGGCAATGCTGTTATCCTCCGCGGCGGCAAGGAAGCACTGCGCTCCAATCTGGCTCTGGCCAGGGTGGTTCAAGATGCTGCTTACCAGGCTGGAATTCCTGAGGGAACCGTACAATTCATTGAGTCAACAGACAGGGCTTTGGTCGACCGCATGCTCAAGATGAAGAGGACGATAGACCTCATAATCCCCCGTGGTGGCGCTGGTTTGATTAACTTTATCGTTGAAAACGCTACTATGCCAGTAGTCACCGGCGGGGTCGGCGTTTGCCATACCTATGTCGATAAGAGCGCTGACTTGGGCAAGGCAGTGGCTATCGCCTACAATGCTAAAGTGCAGCGACCTACTGTTTGCAATGCCCTGGATAGCCTTCTGGTTCACACCCAGGTTGCCGAGCGCTATTTGCCCTTGATTGCCCAGGAATGGACAAAGGCCGGAGTGGAAATGCACTGCGATGAGCGCGCCCTGACTATCCTCAAGCCAATTCCTTCTCTAAAGCTCGTCCCTGCCAAAGGCGAAGATTGGGGCAAGGAGTTCCTGGCGTTAATTGCGGCAATCAAGGTTGTTATTTCTCTGGATGAGGCATTAGAACATATCGAACGCTACGGCTCAGGACATTCTGAGGCTATAGTTACTGAGGACAAATCGGCAGCTATACGCTTTCTCAACGAGGTAGACGCTGCCTGCGTCTATGCTAATGCCAGCACTCGATTCACCGATGGTAGTCAATTCGGCCTGGGAGCTGAGATAGGCATAAGCACTCAAAAGTTCCACGCCCGGGGTCCGATGGCACTCAGGGAGCTGACCAGTTACAAGTGGATTATAATTGGCAATGGTCAGGTTCGCCCCTAAACAGCATGTAGCGCGACCTTTTAAGGTTGCCGTGGCGGTGACGGGCAGGGCTAAAGCCCTGCACTACATGTTGCTCACAACCCCGCCGAGATTGCTTCGTCGCTTACGCTCGCAATAACAAAACCACGTGTATTACCGCTGCGTTTGGCGGGTACGGGCGTTGTTGAGTCAGGCAAATCAGTGCTATACTGTGATGATAGTTGCGGGAGGCAATGGCTTAGATGAAAAGGATAGATGGTCGTGCCAATGATGAGCTTCGCCCAGTGCGTATCAGTTTAGGTTACCAGACTTTTCCTGAAGGCTCGGCGTTAATAGAACTGGGACGTACCAGAGTCCTCTGTGCCGTAAGCGTGGAGGACAGAGTCCCTAATTTCCTCAAAGGCGAGGGGACTGGTTGGGTTACTGCTGAATATGCTATGCTTCCTCGTTCCACTCTCACTCGCACCCCTCGCAACCTTTCTCCTGAGAGGATGGCTGGCAGGAATCAAGAAATTCAGCGTCTTATCGGGCGTAGCTTGAGAGCCGTTACCGACCTCTATGCTCTGGGTGAGAGGACCTTTACTGTGGATTGTGATGTATTACAGGCTGATGGTGGCACTCGAACAGCGGCTGTTACCGGGGGATATGTAGCCCTGTGTCAGGCATTACATAATTTGAAAAAGCAAGGAGTCCTGAAATCAATTCCGTTGAAAAGTGCCGTGGCTGCTACCAGCCTTGGTATTGTAGACAGGGAGACGCTTCTCGACCTCTGTTACGAGGAAGACTACCGGGCTGCGGTGGATTTTAATGTGGTTATGACCGATAGGGGCGAATTTGTAGAAATTCAGGGCACAGCCGAAGGTAAGCCTTTTTTAAAAGAAAACATTGATGCCCTGCTCTCACTTGCCGAAAAGGGAATCGAACAATTACTCGAAATCCAGAAGAAAGCTTTAGCGGAGCTACACTGAGCGAAGGTTATTTATTTGTCACCCTGAGCCAGATTCTTCGGTCGCGGAGTTTACCCTGAGCCAGAGATTCTTCGCTGCCCCTTCGCTGCGCTCAGGGCTTCGGCTCACCAGAATGACAAAAGGCGAAGGGCTCGTAATGACATTTCTCGCACTACATGTTTATTTCTCTAAATCCAAATCACCAAAAAACCTTTCGACTCTCGACTATCGACTGTTTACGCATGTAGCGCGGTCTTTTAAGGCTGCCTGGGGGCGGCTGGCAAGGAGAAGTCACCATTTTAAGTAACACGGCACCCCCCATCTACCTGAACCAGAGCAACGCCCAGGATTGACCTCTTATTGCAACCAATGTTACTATGTTAAACAAAGGCTTTGACCGAAGTAAGTCTATGGGCATTAGGTGGCATAGGATTAGTCGCCGGTCTTCTGGGCTCAGCGCTGGGAGTAGGCGGCGGCGCCTTTATTGTCCCCATGCTCACCCTGGCCCTTAACCTGCCAATTCACATAGCTATCGGCAGCAGCCTGGTAGCAATTGTAGCCACATCGTGCACCGCTACCAGTGTCTATACAAAAAACCGCTTGACCAATCTTAAGCTGGGCCTGCTTCTGGAAACAGCGGCAACCCCAGGGGCCATTATCGGTGGTTTCATCGTCGTTCTTCTCGCTTCCTCAGTATTAAATGCCCTATTCGGGGTCGTCCTCATCTATGTTGCCTATACTATGGCTGTCAGCCAGCCTGCCATAGCCGAGGACAGCCGGCACAAAGGTAATTCAGCCAAGCCCGATAACACCTCCACCAACTTATCCAACCGGCTGGCAGGCTCATACTATGACCAAAGCATGAGCAAGGTTGTTACCTACAAAGTCAGCCATATACCTCAAGGGTTAGGCTCCGGCTTCCTCGCCGGTACTCTTTCAAGCCTGCTTGGCATAGGTGGTGGCATTGTCCAAGTGCCCATACTGAACCTGGTGATGGGGCTGCCGATGAAAGCAGCAATCGCTACCAGTAGTTTTATGATAGCTATCACCGCCACAGTTGGCGCACTCATTCATTACTATCACGGTAATGTATACCCCATCATAGTTGCTCCTCTGGTTATCGGCGTATTTTTAGGGGCTAGAGCGGGCACCGAACTGGCACAAAGAACCAGGGGGATATTACTCAAGCGTATTTTTGCCGGCTTCCTATTCATCACAGCCATTTTAATGTTCCTTAAAGCAGCTAATATAATATAAAATTATAAGAAAAAAGAGATGCCATGAGAGACGATAATCTGAAGCACAGTCATCTAAACAACTGGAGCAGCCTTAGTCTCAAACTCGGCGTTGCGATTTCTCTGATATTAGTTATTATCGGCCTTATCCTGATTGGCACCACTGGAGCCAAAGGGGTCGAACCCATAGTCCCTCTAAACCAGCTGCCACAAGAAATCCTGGCACTAAACGCAATAGCTATTATCACCACTGGTATTTTGATTCTCTTGCTTACCCCCATTCTACAAGTTGTCATAGCTATAGTGACCTTCTCAAGAGACAGGGATAAACTATACTTAGGTATTTCCCTGACTCTCCTCTGCATCCTCGCCTCCAGCCTTCTTCTGGCACTGATGTAAATGAACTGGTTCAGATAGATGGGTGACATTGATAGGAGATGAAAGGACGTTACTAATCCAACGAATGTAGTGCAGCCTTTTAAGGCTGCCTGGGGTGGTTGGTGGGCAGGGCTAAAGCCCTGCACTACATTGCCCTGCACTACATTGCCCTGCACTACATGTGTTTGCCTGGTGAAGTTGCCCAAATAACTGGAACAATATCGGCAAAATATACAAAGAGGCAATGTGTCCATAATCACGTGAACGAGTACAGTAAATTGACCAGCCGAAAAGGGCTATGCTATGATTGTCTTAGATGTTAACGCTTACCGAGCTTTACCAGGAAATTGAACGCTGTCAAGATTGCGAGTTAGCCAAACATCGCATCAAAGCAGTACCCGGCGAAGGGCCAGAAAAGGCTAACCTGCTTTTTATCGGCGAGGCTCCAGGATGGTACGAAGACCAACAAGGACGTCCTTTCGTTGGCCCTGCAGGCCAATTCCTGGATGAGTTACTAGCCTCCATCGGCCTGAAACGAGACCAGGTTTACATTGCTAATGTTATAAAATGTCGCCCGCCCGGAAACCGAGACCCACTGCCTGGAGAGATTCAAGCCTGCAGCAGGTGGCTCGACCATCAAATAGAGCTAATCTGCCCCAAGATGATTGTTACACTAGGTCGTTACTCTATGGCGAGATACTTTCCCAACCAGAGCATCAGCAAGGTCCACGGTAAAACCAGAAAGGAAGATAACATTATTTACTATGCAATGTATCACCCAGCAGCCGCTCTCCACCAGGGAAGCCTGCGCAAAGTTATCGAAGCCGATATACTTAAAATTCCACAGATTTTGGCTCAGGCAGAGAGCTTACCTGAAGCTGAAGTAGAAGCTCGCCAGCTAGATTTGTTTTAAGGAAAAACCATGAGTAAACACAAGCTTAAGATAATACCTCTGGGCGGGTTAGGTGAAGTCGGTAAGAATATGATGGCCGTTGAGTACGCCAATGACATCATCATAATCGATGCCGGGCTTATGTTTCCCAAAGAAGATACACCTGGAGTTGACATGATCATTCCAGATATAAGCTACCTGCTGGAAAAAAGGCAAAAACTGCGAGGTATAATCATAACCCATGGTCACGAAGACCACATTGGTGCTTTACCTTATATTCTCCCGCAGCTCGACCTGCCGATATACGCTACCAAACTCGCTCAGGGATTGATTTCCATGAAGCTGAAGGAACACAGGCACTTAAAAAAAGCGAATCTCAGAATAATTCACCCCGGGACTACGTTCTCACTGGGCAACTTCAAAATAGAGCCCTTCCCCGTTTGCCACAGTATTCCTGATTCCGTAGGGCTGATTATCTACACTCCCGTGGGCACGGTAGTTCACAGCGGTGATTTTAAAATCGACTATACTCCGGTTGACGGCAAACCTACTGAGTTAGCCAGGCTGGCTCAATTGGGAACTCAGGGAGTTCTGCTTTTCCTCTCCGACTCAACTTATGCCGAGCTTCAAGGATATACACCATCAGAAAGTGTAGTTGGCGAAACTCTGGACCGCATCATAGCTGAAGCCCAGGGAAGAGTGATTATCACTACCTTTGCCTCATTAATCTCCCGCATCCAACAAGTGATTGACGCTGCCGCCAAACATCAGCGCCATGTCTTTGTCATCGGCCGCAGCATGAGAAACACAGTGCGGATGGCAACCGAGCTAGGCTATCTCAACATTCCACCTGATATCTTGCGCCACACCGATGAACTTCACCGCTTCCCACGCAATCAAGTTGTTCTTCTAACCACCGGAAGTCAGGGAGAGCCTACCTCAGCCCTGGTGCGCATTGCAAATCGAGACAACAGCCAGGTTCGCATTATCCATGGAGATACCGTCATAATCTCAGCCACACCTATCCCTGGCAATGAAGCACTGATTAACCAAACAATAGACAGCCTTTTCCGCCAGGGAGCTCAAGTAATTTATGCCAAGCTAGCTCAGGTTCATGTTCATGGGCATGGCAGCCAAGAAGAACTGAAGTTGTTGCTCAATCTGGTTAAACCCAAGTTCTTTGTACCAATTCACGGCGAATATCGTCACCTGAGCTTGCATGCCAAGTTGGCAAGCACCCTGGGCATACCTAAAGCTAACATTTTCGTCATGGAGGATGGGAATATCCTTGAGCTTGACAAAGATAAAGCCAAAATAACAGGCAAGGTACCTTCAGGCAATATCTATGTAGACGGCCTGGTTATGGGAGACCTCGCCGGCGTTATTCTCCGTGACCGGAAGCTATTGTCCCGAGACGGAATCGTAGTAGTATTTATCGGTATTGACAAAAAGAGCGGTAAAATTATAGGCCGTCCTGACATTGTATCTCGAGGCTTCGTAGACATGAGGGAGGGCAAAAACATACTCGAACAGGGACGAGACTTAGTGGCAAACACCCTGGGTCGCAGCGGTAGACACCCACTCGAATCGAGCTTCATCAATACCAAAGTCAAAGAAACGTTGGGAGGGTTCTTCTACGAGCAAACCCGACGCCGTCCAATAATTCTCACCACAACCATGGAGGTATAGTAAAACTATGCCTAAGAAGAGAAGGGCTACTAAACCAGCAGCCCACCGGAAAACCAGAAAGGGGAAATCCCCCTGGAAGCGTTTCTTCAGCTTTATCGCCTCACCGCCAGTAAGAAGGCTGATATTAGCAACCATCGCTGCTGGGCTAATATACTGGTTTTGGCCCGATATAACTAGCTGGGCTACTACCACATGGGAAAGTCTGCTCAAGTTCCTAGGAGCTGGGCTAGCTTTAATAGCCATAGCCCTGGGAATAATAATCTGGATAATCTGGCAGGGGAAGTTTTCACTTTTCACAAAATACTGGAATCTGTGGCTTGGCGGAATTTCCTTAGCCCTGGCTGTCTGGGGGCTGCTAGCTTTTTTTGCCCCCGGAAGTGGTATCGCAAGCCAAGCAACTCTGGGTGGCGAATTTGGCAAGAGCCTCATCACCACTTCTAACACTGCAGGAGCATTGAGGCTGGCTGGCCTAATCCTCCTGGGTATTCTGTTCATAGCTCCTCGATGGACTTGGCACTTAATAACAAACATAGCCAAAGCCATAGGACTAGTTTTCCAAAGCGGTTGGCAAGCCCTTTCTAAAGCCAGCCAGCCCCGCACCAGAGCTGCATCCAAACCGACACCAGAAGAAATTGAATTTGCAAAAGCAGAGCCGACAAAGGTAGAGGAAACCATGCCAATACCTGGTCTGGCACCACCAGAAGCTAGCGAGGTACCCCCTCCCGAGACATGGGAACCAGGGAAATACCAGCCAGTACTTACTGCTGGCGGTTGGCAATTACCACCAATCGGAATTCTGGATAAGCCCGCAGAGGTGGAGCTAAGCCAGGCTGATTTAGAAAAGCGAGGGGAGCTTATCACACAGGCTTTAAGCAGCTACGGCGTTGAGGCTAAGGTAGTCCAGATAAATGCCGGACCCACGGTGACTCAGTTCGGAGTTGAGCCTGGCTGGGACCGCAAATATAAAGAAATCAAAGAGCGAGATAAAGATGGTAATGTTAAAGCTCGGCTACAAGAAGTATCGAAGACCAGAGTTAAGGTAGACCGCATCACCTCGCTGGCTAGCGACCTTGCTTTAGCCTTAGCTGCACCCAGCATCAGAATTGAAGCTCCGGTACCCGGAAAACCGGTAGTAGGCATCGAAGTCCCCAACACCACCTTCGACTTAGTCAACCTCCGCAGTGTAATAGAAACTGCTGCCTTACAAAAAATTACTGCTAAATCAAAGCTAGCCCTGGCCTTAGGTAAGGGTGCTGGAGGTGAGACAGTAGCTGCTGACTTAGCCAAGATGCCACATTTGCTTATTGCCGGGGCGACTGGCAGCGGCAAAACTGTCTGTCTCAACTCCGCTATCTGCTGCTTGCTTATCCAGAATACTCCAGATGACGTGCAGTTTATTATGATTGACCCAAAGCGGGTAGAGTTAACTACCTTTAATAGCTTACCCCACCTCATAGCCCCTGTAGTCGTCGACACCGACAAAGCAATTATGGCATTACGCTGGCTCAACAAAGAGATGGACAACCGCTATCAGAGGTTCGCCCAGGCTGGAGTACGCAACATCGACAGCTACAACAAGAATCGACAACCCGGGGAAATAATGCCCTATATAGTGCTAGTCATCGACGAGTTAGCTGATTTAATGATGACCTCTTTCGACGAAGTAGAGCACATGTTATGCCGTTTAGCCCAATTGGCAAGAGCCACGGGCATCCATCTAATTGTAGCCACCCAGCGTCCCTCGGTTGATGTAGTCACCGGCCTCATTAAAGCTAATTTTCCCACCCGTATCAGCTTCGCGCTCGCCTCACAAGTGGACTCACGTACTATCCTTGATTCAACTGGAGCTGAAAAGTTACTGGGTAGAGGCGACATGCTTTACATGCCCACCGATGCTAGCAAGCCGAAACGCCTTCAAGGGTGCTTTGTCTCCGATGCAGAAACTGAGAGATTAGTATATTTCTGGGGCAGCCAGCAGAGACCGGAAGTAACACCAGTTAGATTCGAGGATATGAGCCAACCTATTTGGGGCGGAAAAGGTGCTGAAGACTCTCTGCTGGATGCTGCCAGAGAGCTAGCACAGGAATATAGCAGGATTTCTACCTCTTTCCTGCAGCGCCGTCTCCGCATTGGCTATCCTCGAGCTGCCCGAATTATGGAAAAGCTCGAAGAAGAGGGTTACAAAAGGGGAACTAGGGAAACTACAGAATAAGGTCATTGTAACCGCACAGAACCTAAAAAATGAAATGTTCAACTTAACTGAGGCCTTAGCTATTTGCCTTTGACTACAGACTCAAGCACTTCAAGCGTCTGCCTTGCGGTCGTACTCCAACTAAATAGGGCAGCCCGTTTCACGGCCTTCTGGGAAAGCTCGGCACGCAACGCAGGATGTTCAATTACCCGCAGCAAGGCTTGAGCAATCTGTTCGGTATCATTTGGGTCCACCAGGACTCCAGCGTCGCCAACAACTTCCGGCAACGCAGACATCCTGGAAGCTACGACCGGAGTCCCACATGCCATTGCTTCGAGTGGCGGTAGCCCAAAGCCCTCACTGAGTGACACAGTGACAAAGACAGTGGCTCCGCTATACAAATAGGGGAGATGCTCTGAGGGTACGTAACCGAGAAACATCACCCTGCCCTCGAGGTCCAACTCCCTGACCAGAGTCTCAAGCTCTGCCGCATGCATAGAATCACGCCTTCCTTGCAAGACAAGCTGGTGTGGTACCTTTGAGGCAATGAGCTTGAAAGCTTGGATGAGCCTGGCAACGTTCTTGTGAGGCAGGACGTTGCCGCCATAGTGAATGTAATGTTCAAGACCATACACCCTGGTTACAGCTTGCGTGTCTTCGTAGGGACGGAAAAGCTCCGTGTCATAGCCTTCATATATGACATGAATCTTCTCTGCTGGCAGGTGATAGAACTTGATGATATCATCCTTAGTACTCTGTGAAACAGCAATGACCGCGCTCGAGCGCCGCAATGCCCACGGGAGGAAATAGCGAAAGAAGATGAGTTCGCTCGCGTGTGGATGAAGGCTTGGAAATAGAAGAGGAATTATGTCATGCACAGTCACAACCTGAGGCACCGGCGGCAATAGCATGCCCTCGGAGCCTGTGGAAAGAACGACGGAGACATGGTCAAGAACAGCCCTCACTGGCAGTAAACTCTGCATCCATATCATGCGGCTCAAAAAGCCAGCGAGCCCGCGTTCCGGTCTGGTAATTGAACTCACTCTGCGTACCTCTGTCGCGGCAATCCTGAACGCGGCAGGATATGAGGTGTAGACTAGCAAGTCATCACACAACTTGGCCAACTCGTTGACTAAGTTAATTGAGTAGACACCGACACCTGTCGGGTGTGGTTCAACAATGGGAGCACTTACACTTATTCTCATGTGATTGAACTAACGTTTCTTGATGTTAGCCTGGCTACGAGCGCTAACTGAGCGTGCCCAGTCTATTGCGTCGCCTAGGTGAGTTCGAAGCACGTCAAAGCTAAAATACTTCTTACCCACCATAATATTGTGGGCAGTGATGCTTCGATACAACTCGGGAGTGGTCAGGATGGCTATCATTTCAGACACAGCCCGAGAAAGGACTTCAGATGGAAGTTGAACAAGGCCTGCCGAGTCTGTCTCCTCAAGAATGGTATCTCCGAGGGATACCACCTGAACACCTTTTGGAGCGATGTCCTCCTTGAAAACGGGATAGTCGAAGACTACTACCGGTAAGCCAGCGGCGAAGGCTTCCAGAAGCTGGTTACCAAATCCCTCCCAACCAGTCGGGTATAGCACAAAGTCAGCCATGGTATGCATGTCTGGATATAGGGCATAGAATCCTTCTTCCTCCGAGCGTATGGGGCGAACCTCATTCCCCACGTACATCCAAACGATCCCCAGAGCATCGAAAAGCTCAAAGAGTCTTTCTCGGTAATCAGCAAAGGCACGCTCGGGGCGCCCCGCCAGGACAAGCATGATGCGGCTGTCTTCAGAGAATACCTCACCTTGGTAGAGCTTCCTACCAACCATTTCTTGGCGGAGGCTCTGCAGAATTGCAGTCAAGTGCCCAGCTAGTTCTGTCTGCTTGTTCGGGACAATGCGCGCTCCGACAAAGAGTACAATGTCATTTGGCTTGATACCATGCTTACCACGAAGAGAGGTTCGAATTCTAGCTCGCTCTGCCATGTCAAGTCTTTGGTCAAAATCCATGGTATCGTGGATCACTTTGGCTTCGACGCCTTTCTTCTTGAGAGCCCTCTGGTTCCGCGAGTTGATCGTCCAGTGGCTAAGGTTGGGCATTGTTGGCGGGAAGTACTCGTCAAGAATCGATTTGGCAAAATCGCATGTCGGCGTGAATTTGTAGGCACCTTCACTCAGAATGTCATGATGTATCGCAGAACAAGGTAGCTGGGTCTCTCTGAGCAGGTCGGTTAGAGCCACCGTGGCGACCGGGTGCACAGGAAGAGACAGTATATTGTGGACAAATAGTATGCCTGGCGCGAAATCCGCAATCATCTTGCCCAATTCCCGCTTCAGCTCTGACAAGGAGATATCGAATGCTCTTTTCAGCTCAGCCTCACTGGCAAAGTCCGCCAGTCCGGGACCAAATAGATTCCGCATCATCTGCATCACTTCTTCAGAGTCGAATTCCAGAGCAGGTATTGGAAAGTCGGCCCAATTGTAGGCAGAGCAAATCGCTACCACGTGGCCCATGGCTTCAAGGAGAGTCCTGCGTTTCATCATCTCCAGTGAAACACCATCAGTGCCAGCCGAGTCAATTTCACCTGCCCGTGTACTCTGGCGCGACTCCTTCAAACTATGGCTAGGAGCAGAACGAAAATGAGCAATGAGCACTTTCATCAGGCTAAGTCCCTACCTTGGGAAGGGAACCTCCTCTTGGTCTTCGCAACGCGGGGTTCACATTCATATGCCTGTATGTTAACTCCTCAAACGGTTCTCGTCAAGCCAATCGCCTTGTGTCTAGAATTCCTCACTCTGGACTGAACAATCTGGCTGATTGTTCAATAATAGCCCATGCGGTTTAGCCCTTCTTGTCTTGCTGCTTGTATCTCCTGTATTTTTTGAGTTCATCATTCCACTTTGGGTTCAGTTGCTCAATCAGAGGATATTCCAGCCCCCTCACTCTAACTCTCTCCCGCTGGGGGAGAGAGAACAAGTTATTAATCATCCCCCTCGGTGAAAAAGATGATTTCTCAGTGTTTCTTCTCCCTTGACGGGAGATAATACATCACAGCATTTCCTCTCCCTCGACGGGAGAGGTTAGGTGAGGGTGGAAAACAAACAACCTCCGTAAGTTCCCTGGCACCCTTCAGCAACCGTAGAGACTTGCCTCAGACACCCGAAGAGATTGTTGGATTGACCTTTGCTCTTACTCAGTCTTTGTGCCAGTTCCCGAATTTCCCTTGGAGAAAAAGAAGCTAATGCTGGCTTTGCACCTGCTGCTAACTACTCACTCGGTGCCTGCCGCGTAACCGTACGATGAATTATTGGATGAACTTTGGGCGCTTGACAAACCTGACTCGGCTACTTAAAGTTTGAATTGGCGGGCTCGTGCTAATACAATATACCAGGGAAAATGGTAGACATTATCGAAGGTAAAAACCCGGTAATTGAGTCGCTAAAGGCCGGCCATCCAATCAATAAAATATTGCTTGCCCGCAATATTAAGCAAGGTGATGCTGTCACCGAAATACTTCGCCTTTCTCGAGCTAAAGGGATACCCGTTGAACATGTGGCAAGACACATCATAGACAAGCAGAGCACAACCGGTGCCAATCAGGGAGTTATTGCTTACGCCGCAGTCAAAGAATATGTCAGCCTGGATGATTTGCTGGCTGTCTCCGCAGAAAAGAATGAGCCACCACTTTATGTGATTCTCGACGGTATTGAAGACCCGCAGAATCTGGGCTCAATCCTGAGGACTGCTTATGCCAGCGGTATTCATGGAGTGATTATCAGGGAAAGAAGGGCAGCCGGCCTCACCGCCACCGTGGCCAAGGCATCGGCTGGCGCTGTGTGGTATATGCCTGTAGCAAGCGTATCCAGCATCGCCCAGGCCATTGAAACCTTCAAAAAAAACAATATCTGGGTCATCGGCATAGACCGGGGCGGCGAAGTCGACTACAGTCAGATGGACTTCAGGTCACCAACTGCGATTGTCATCGGCAGTGAAGGTAAGGGGTTATCCGAGCTGGTTAGAAAGAGATGCGATTTTATGGCACGCATCCCAATGCGAGGGGAAATTACCTCGCTTAACGCCTCCGTCGCTGCCGCCCTGGTAATGTACGAGGCATTCAAACAAAGGAGCCGGTAGCTTCTAACACAGCCAGCGCCGTCTCCGCATCGGCTGCCCCCAGAGCCGCCCGACTTATGGAAAAGCTGGAAGAAGAGGGTTACAAAAGGGAAACTACACAATAAGGTCATTGTAACCGCACAGAACCTAAAATTTGAAGCGCCGTTCAGCAACGCCCGTCTCTGGTGGGATAAATCATAAGGAAGACCCCTCACTCTAACTCTCTCCCGCTGGGGGAGAGAGAACAAGTTATTAATCATCCCCCTCGGTGAAAAAGATAATTTCTCAGTGTTTCCTCTCCCTTGACGTGAGAGGATTAAGGTGAGGGTAGAAAACAAACAACCTTCGTAAGTTCCCTGGCACTTTTCAGTAACCGTAGAGACTTGCCTCAGACACCCGAAGAAATTGTTGGATTGACCTTTGCTCTTACTCAATCTTTGTGGCAGTTCCCGAATCTCTATTTCCAGAAGAAGGAGCCAATACTAGCCTTGCAACGGTTGCTCACTACTCACTTGCTGTCTGCCAGGTAACATTACGATGAATTGTTGTTGGCAAAAGAGTTATAATGAATTTATCAGGAGTACTTGAGAAGCGGGTAAGCTTATTGGCTTGCACTGGCCCCGAGTTTATCTACGAAATAAAACTGCATCATGGATAGAGGGGAATTTTAGTACCTAGTTTGATGGCACAACCGTATTCGTTAGGATAGTACTTTGACTAAAAAGCGACATGATATATTAAATGACTGCCCATTAACTGAGCCATTTATGAAATTTAAGAAAAACACTCTGGCTTTATATGAATTGGTTACGACTGCTGAATCTAAGCTAAAACAAGAGAAAGAAGAGCTTAAGAACCTATTAGAAGAGGTTGGAGAAGGAAGAATCATTGGTAATAATAGTATAAGTGGGTTACTTGGACTGGCAGAGCAAGTCCAAGAGAAAATTAGTCAGATGAAAGGGATTGAGAGCGGATAAACCGGTTACGCCTGGCTCCTGGCTAGCACACTGAGGACACACAGGCAGCCAGATGAAAAAGATAGGGGAAGCATCGTCTTTTTTCGGGTGGAGAGCTACTTCTGGGTTGCTAAACAGGTGTTTTGGGGTGCCAGATCTGAACTCCCGTGATGCTATGGGTTGTCTGAGGGGTTTTAAGCAGGCTTGACAATCGGATTCGATGTGTATATCATCACTATTAAGACTAAAGAGGGACGAGGGTCAGCTCACTACGAGTTGATATGGGAAATCCCAGATATATAATCATTACAAAAACTGATTAAAAGGAGGGAGCCCATGGCAGAAGGGAAAAAAGTCTACACTACTGGTTTTGGTGCCCCAGTCGATAATGATCAAAATTCTAAGACTGCGGGTAATCCTGGCCCTATCCTCATGCAGGACACACACCTGCTCGAAAAGCTCGGGCACTTCGACCGTGAGAGGATTCCTGAACGCGTAGTCCACGCCAAGGGCGCCGGAGCGCACGGTTATTTTGAGGTGACGGAGGATGTCACGAAATACACCAAGGCGAAATTCCTTTCCGAAATAGCCAAACGTACCGAAGTCTTTGCTCGTTTCTCCACCGTCGGTGGTGAGAGAGGCTCGGCAGATGCTGAGCGAGACCCGCGCGGCTTTGCCCTCAAGTTTTATACAGAAGAGGGCAACTACGACATGACCGGGAACAACACCCCTGTCTTCTTCATCCGCGACCCGTTGAAGTTCCCAGATTTTATTCATACCCAGAAACGCCATCCCGGCAACAACCTGAAAGACGCTAATATGTTCTGGGACTTTCTATCCCTGACACCGGAATCCATCCATCAGGTCACCATTCTGTTCTCGGACCGGGGAACTCCCCGCACCTTCCGCAACATGAACGGCTACAGCAGCCACACCTTCAAGTGGTATAACGAGAAAGGTGAGTATTTCTGGGTGAAGTACCACTTCAAAACGGAGCAGGGCATCCAGAACCTGACCCGTGACGAAGCAACCGAGATGAAGGGGAAAGACCCTGACCATGCTACCCGTGACCTCTTCCAGGCCATAGAGCGCGGTGAATATCCGTCCTGGCGCCTAGAGATGCAGATAATGACGCCAGAGGAGGCTGAAAAGTACCGCTTCGATCCCTTCGATATTACCAAGGTCTGGTTCCACGCCGACGTTAAGCCGTTCACCATCGGGCGGATGGTTCTCGATAAAAATCCTAATAACTACTTCGCGGAGGTGGAACAGGCCGCCTTTTCGCCCGCTAACTTTGTTCCCGGTATTGCGGCGTCGCCGGATAAACTGCTGCAGGGTCGCCTCTTCTCCTACCATGATACCCATCTCCACCGCCTGGGTCCGAACTATCAACTGCTGCCCATCAACCGGCCTAAGAACGCCGTCAACTACTACCAGCGTGACGGCCACATGGCCTATGGGGATAACGGCAGCGACGCTCCGAACTACTATCCCAACAGCTTCGGTGGGCCGGAACCGGAATCGGATGCTGGCGAACCTTCGTTCGAGGTATCGGGGCAGGCCGCACGCCAGCCATATATTCACCCCAATGACGACTTCTTCCAGGCCGGCGAACTGTACCGTCGGGTAATGACCGACGCAGACAGGGAGCATCTCGTCGGCAATATCACGACGCACCTCTGTAATGCAGTCAAACGCATCCAGCTGCGTCAAACAGCCATTTTCTACAAGGCTGATGCTGAATACGGTACTCGGGTTACCCAGGGGCTGAAACTAGATGTGAAAGAGGTAAAGCGGCTGGCAGAGATGGTCCAGGAAGAGCGGGCAAAAGCCACAGCTAAATAACTGGTAGCGATACCAAAACAAATATCGAAAAAGGAGGTTTACGTTATGCCTGAAGAGTTTAAGCCAGGATGTCAGAGGCCACCCATTAAAAAAATAAATCTTGAGGCTGATACGGCTAATCAGGTTAGCGTAAAGGAGGTAAAAAAAGAAATGGTAAAAGCAGGAAAACCGGCACCTGATTTTACAGCTTCCGCTTATTACAACGGTAAGTTTATGAACACCAGTCTTTCTGAATATAAAGGTAAATGGGTCTTGTTATGTTTTTATCCGGGAGATTTTACTTTTGTCTGAGCGACGGAAATTTCAGCAGTTGCTGAAAAACACGCGGAACTTCAAGGCCTTGGTGTAGAAGTGCTATCTGTCAGCGTTGACAGTATTTACGTACACAAAATGTGGAATGACCATGAGCTGTCGAAGATGATTAATAAGAATATTCCATTCGCGATGTTATCTGATCAGGACGGCAGTATTGGGAAAATGTACGGCATATATGATGATGACACCGGCGTGGAAACAAGAGGAAGATTCATTATTGATCCAGACGGTAATATACAGGGGTTTGAAGTTCTAACGCCTCCGGTTGGCCGTAATGTTAGTGAATCCATCAGGCAAATCAAAGCGTTCCAATTGGTGCGTAATTCCAAGGGCACAGAGGCCACCCCTTCCGGCTGGAAACCTGGCAAACCGACATTAAAACCCGGACCGGATCTAGTCGGCAATGTATGGAAAGCATGGAAAGTAAGCCAGGCTTTTGACGACTAAATCTTTTCCGTAATTAACTATGTTAGTAAAAGGTATCTCAAAGTAGTGAGGTACCTTTTACTTTCAGTACCTCTTACTAAATCAGCCTTGAAATGGTCTGTGCATTGAGCTACCCGACTTATGGAAAAGCTCGAAGAAGAGGGTTACAAAAGGGAAACTACAGAATAAGGTCATTGTACCCGCACAGAACCTGGAAATTTGAAGCGCCGTTCAGCAACGCCCGTCTCTGGTGGGATAAATCATAAGGAAGCCCCCTTACTCTAACTCTCTCCCGCTGGGGGAGAGAGAACAAGTTATTAATCATCCCCCTCGGTGAAAAAGATGATTTCTCAGTGTTTCCTCTCCCTTGACGGGAGAGGATTAAGGTGAGGGTGGAAAACAAACAACCTCCGTAAGTTCCCTGGCACTTTTCAGCAACCGCAGAGACTTGCCTCAGACAACCTAAAGAGATTGTTGGATTGACCTTTGCTCTTACTCAGTCTTTGTGGCCAGTTCCCGAATTTCCCTTGGAGAAAAAGAGACTAATGCTAGCTTTGCACCTGCTGCTCACTACTCATTCGGTGTCTGCCGGGTAACAATACGATGCATTGTTTCAATTGCAAATAGCTGGATAGGTCGATGCCAATCATACTATCCTACTGTGATGGTCAAGGATGATTATGACAGAGTAGAGGGTTATCTTTCCCCGATGGAAATGGTATCTATGTGAACATCCTCTGTGGGTGAGGAAACCTCACCACCAGAAACTTTGGCAACCACCGACACATCCCCTATCTTTTGTACAATATTGAAGCCACTGGTCACTTGACCAAAGATAGTATAGTTCTTGGGCAGTTTACTACTGAGGTCGGCTAAGGTGATGAAGAACTGGCTGCCATTGGTATCAGGACCAGCATTGGCCATGGCCAGGACACCCGCAATATAGTCTCTAGTTACTTTTTCATCGGCAAACGTGTATCCCGGTCCTCCTGCCCCAGTACCTGTTGGATCACCGCCCTGAATAACAAAGCCCTTGACTACCCTATGAAACTTTACGCTGTTATAGAAACCCTCACGAGCCAGGAAAACAAAATTGTTTACGGCAAGGGGAGCGTCTTGTGGGAAGAGTTGCACCTCAATATCTCCAAGGTTGGTCTTGATGGTTGCTATATATTGTCTTCCCTGGTCGATAGTCATTGGAGGTGAACTAGACCATTGAAGAACACCAGGCTCAGTTGTTTCAGCGGGTGTCGGGCTATGAGTTTGGCTCTCTCCTGAATTCATGCTACAGGCCAATAACGTCACCGTCGGTATTAAGAATACGAGCAGAAAAAATTCCCAACCTCTTTTCACTCTGACATGCAACTCCAGCGTTAGTATACCTTTATTAGTTTAGCAAAGCGCAGGCTAGAAGTCTAGCAGGATCGATTCCTGTTAATATTAACGAAAGGATGCTTTGTTAGGTAAATGCTGAGAGCTATTGAACAATTTATGCGACTTTACCTTGACTTGAAAGGAACTGATGTGCTACTAATAAGCCGTGACCAGAGACTAAGGAAATATGAAGTTCAAGGAGGTTAATATGTCTAGACATATCTTCATAGGGTTAGCTACACTTCTGGTTGTCATGTTGTTGACCTTGTTCACTTCATCGCCTGTTTTAGCGATGGACATCCGAAGTGGCGACACTGTCACTATTGCCGGTGGGGAGGTGGTCGATGACGACCTCTATATTGGTGGTGCCACTATCATTGTTGATGGCACTATTAATGGCGACCTCTGGGCCGCTGGTAGAGAAATCACGATTAATGGCACAGTAAATGGTGGTATCGTCGCTGCTGCAGAGACGATTAATGTAAATGGTGATGTTGCCCATGCTGTGCGGCTGGTGGGATCTACGGTTAGTATTAATGGCGTCGTTAATGGTGACCTGATAGTTTTCGTTGGCAACGCAAATGTAGCTAGTACAGCAGAAATCGGTGGTGACCTCCTCGTTGGTGCTGGAAGCCTGCGTATCAACGGTCCTATTAAAGGCGATGTCAGAGGTGGTGCTTCCGACATTACTATCACCAGCAGCGTAGGTGGCGATACTGAACTTGCTGTTGAGAGATTAACAATAGCCTCCACGGCGAGCATTCAAGGCGATCTGACCTATACCAGTGAAGACGAAGCTGATATTCAACCCGGTGCTCAGATCAGAGGCGGAATCACCTATAAACCGGTAGAAGCAAAAGAGTCAGCCAAAGCTGGCCCATTCGCTGGAATAGGAGGCAAGGTGATAGGTTTCCTAATGGTCTTTGTGGCTGGTATAGTCATCGTCCTTGTTGCTCCGAGAAGATCAACATCTATTGCCGATTCAATACGAAGTAAACCGTGGTTAAGCCTTGGTTGGGGAGCTGTCATTTTATTCGCGACCCCTATAGCTGCTATAGTCGTATGCATCACAGTCATCGGCATACCTGTTGGATTAATTGCCTTGGCTCTTTACGGCATTGCGATTTATCTAAGTCAAATCTTTGTTGGTTTATTCATCGGAAGGTGGATTATTGGTAACTTTCGAGAGGTGCAGTCAAAAGCCATGTTGGTGGCAGCATTAGCTTCGGGTCTTGTTATACTTAGTCTTTTGAGATTAATCCCTTTCCTGGGCTTCTGGATTGGATTGGCTACAGCCCTCTTCGCTCTAGGAGCGTTGATAGTATCAGAAGCCAAATCACGAGCTGAAGCACAACAATTAACTTAAAATTAGTTACGAATATTGAAAGGGCTTAACAATCTGACGAAATGTGTCGATTTGAATGTAACCGGGCAAGCCCCTTCGGGTACGGTTTAGCGCGCTCCCCTATCTTAGGCACATCTGGTTTTGCCCTGGTAAATCGCCTGGTCATACCTCGATAGGTGTTACTTCTTCGTAGATTGTATAGATGGGCAATAGATATCCTGGAAATGTTCCCGAACTCGGTATGCCCATAAACTTGGCACTCTCGCTCCATAACCCTTTTGGTAGCTGGCCCGCTTAAATATCCGTTCAATTCATCCGTCCTTAGCCTTAGTCTTTCAGGCTCACCTTGTATTGGAAGAGACTACCGCAGAAACTTGCCTCAGACACCCGAAGAGATTGTTGGATTTACCTTTGCTCTTACTCAGCCTTTGTGGCAGTTCCCGAACTTTCGAGAGGAATGAGCCAATACCAGCTCTGCACCAGTTGCTCACTACTCATTCGGTGTCTGCCGGGTAACAATACGATGTTTTGTTCACACATGGTTCTACATGTTAAACTTGGAAATGCCTTGGGGGTAGGATGGCTGTGCGATAAACAGAGTTATCCTTCATAATGGAGGCGCACACTACGAAAAGCATGCTGAATATTGAAAACCTCAAAATAGACCCATCGCTGGTAGCTTCAGAATTACAGGGCTTTGTTCGAGAAAGCGTTAAACTGCTACATCGAAACGGTGTCATCCTGGGGTTGAGCGGCGGCCTTGATTCCACGGTGGTAGCTTATCTAGCGGCTATGGCTCTGGGAAAAGATAGAGTGTTGTGCCTGATTATGCCGGAGAAAGATACCGACCCACAGGCTAAAGAAGACGCTCTATCGGTTGCTTCCGAGCTTGGGGTACGGGTGAAATTAGTAGACCTTACCGAGAGGCTTGAGCAATTCGGAATATATGACAAAGTACCATTCTATCGCCTTCCGAGAAGGAGTAGGGAACGCATTTTCCGCGGTTCTTACAGGGCACTTAAGACTCTGGGTATGGACTTATTCCCCAGCTTTGTCAAGGGCTCAAACATCAAGATTTTGCGTCGCGCGCTAGCTTACGGCAAGATAAAGCATAGACTGAGGGCGGTGACTCTCTATTACGAGGCCGAGCTTGAGGGCCTGCTTGTAGCCGGGACGGCTAATAAGAGCGAGTGGCTCAGCGGCTTCTTTGTCAGGTACGGTTGTGACCACGCTGCTGATATCCTACCCTTGAGGGACCTTTACAAGACGCAGGTCAGACAAATTGCAGACTACCTGTCGGTACCCAGCCGGATTATCAACAAAGTTCCCAGTCCGGACGTCATTCTTGGAATGAAGGACGAAGACATACTTGGTAATTACCAGACCCTCGACCTCACACTCTTAGGGCTGGAAAAAGGAATGCCTCAATCGAGAATAGCCGGGGAGATTGGAATCAGCAAGGAGCGCGTTGCCCGCGTAGCTTCGCTGGTTGGAATTTCGAAGTATCTGCGAGGGCCACCACTGAGCCTAGAATAGGCTGCCCATCTTCACTTGTTGAACTTGTTTCCCTTTTCACCGAATGACCGATTTGGCTTAATGTTCAATGCCGAAAAGGTAGGAGTATCCAGAAATCTCCTTTCCGCAGATTTAGCTTATAGAAATACAAGGTGAAGCCGACTATAATATAAATTATGGATGCGCAGACAGATGAAATGGAAGAAAAGGTATACTTTTCCGCCAAGTTAAAGAATACTCTGGAACTTAAGGGAAACCCAGTTGCCATAAGCATTATTTCGGAACCTCCCCAAGGGTTAAAGAGATATCAACGCAGAGTAACAATATGTATGTTGATTCAAAGTGCTAGAAGAGGCCTTTCCTTTTACTGCTCAGGTGAAAATATCATTTGCAATGGTAAAGTCCATGTGGGGATAGGCAACTCCCCAATCTGGGATCTGGAGGATTTTCTCGTCCGAAGGGAGAAAATAGTTGGTTCCAAAACTGCTGCACGCAGAATGCTTGATTTAGCCAAGGTGCAAGCATCAGAGTTAGGGAAATACATTATTCTTTCCCCACTAATGAAGGCAAATTTTCACCCTGATGTAGTTGTGTTCGTGGGGACACCACTTCAGATTAGCCGCATTTTGTTCCTTGACGCATTCGAAACAGGCGAGATCAACACATTGCACAGAGAGCCTCTCTGTTCTGGAGTTATTGCCACACCAATTGCAACAAGACAAATTGGTATAAGCTTTCTGGATATGTCATGCAGGTCCTTTGGTCAATACCGACCAGAGGAAATGGCTATTGGTGTCCCGTACCACAGAATCTCCAAGATTGTAGACAATATTGACTGTAGTATCGCTGGAACTGCCAAATCTAGTTTACTTCTTAGATTTCTTCCCAGGATAATGAATTCCGACGGGTCAGGACAGTCTATTTCATAGAAGACCTTATCTACTGTGAATCGTAGCTTGCACCTCAATTAGGCAAACATTTTGACGAAATGTCTTGGAGTAAGGTAATAACTTTGCCCTCCCGATGGAATAACGACTACTTGAACCTGGTCAGTGGGGAGAGCAATTCCTCGTCTTTTCGCAGCTCGATGATGCGGTCACGGAGTAAAGCCGCTTTCTCAAATTCCAAGTTTTTGGCAGCAGTATGGGTCACGTGGTGGGCCTGCACGGAAGCAAGATACTTAATGAACTGCGTTCAGAGCTACTCCAGCTGTCGTTCCCAAGAACTCTAGCCCTAACCATTTCCATTCTGCTGGAATAATTCAGATATCTAGCCTAGGAGCGATGTCTTTACCAATGACACTTGGGAAAGCCAAGACTTATTTGTACAGACTGGCTTTCTGTTTAATGACCAGTTGACCTGAGAACGATAATTCGCCGTAGTAACTGCAACGGACAAGAATTAGATTATGATTTCCGATTTCCCTTGCTATTTTTAGGCTTTGGATTGAGCGATTTTATGGCACATATCCCCATGCGAGGGGAAATTACCTCGCTTAACGCTTCCGTCGCTGCCGCCCTGGTAATGTACGAGGCCTTCAAACAGAGGAGCGGGTAGCTTCTAACACAGCCAGCGCCGTCTCCGCATTGGCTACCCCAGAGCTGCCCGACTTATGGAAAAGCTCGAAGAAGAGGGTTACAAAAGGGAAACCAGGGAAACTACAGAATAAGGTCAACAGCGGCATAACGGAATCCAAAAGAGATTGTTGTAGTGACTATTGCTTTCGCTAGGCATCTGTGGCCGGTTCCCGAATTTTCGAGAGGAATGAGTCAATGCCAGCTTTGCAGCGGCTGCTAACTACTCGCTTGGTAGCTGCCAGGTAACAATACGATGGAATGTGACTGAGTTGCTGGAATGAAATAGAAAATAAAGCTAAACTATGCTTAAGAGAGGCGAATATGGTGGCGAGGGATTAAACAAATTCATGAAAGGCAAAGTTTGAATCCTAGCGAGGTTTTCCTAACAGGCAACAATTTGGAGATGTCAAAGCAACGCGGTTCAGCTATCGAAGAGTTGACTGACGAATTCTGCAAAAGGTCATTCCTACGGGACTTCCTATTCCTCCGCCCTGAATGGGTAAGCATTAACAGGGAACTCGCTGACCTGCTGGCAGTTTTAGATGACAAGTGCTTATGTATCCAGATTAAGGCTCGTGGAAACGACTCCCCACCTTCAGGACAACTCCTTGTCGACTGGGCAACGAAGCAACTTGTTGTAGCTGGTCGTCAAGCAGCAGGTGCTATTCGCAAAGTGGTGACCTCCGGGGTATCGGCAACTCATTCGTGGCAAGAGAATGTTGTTTTTCACGCAGGTGATCTAATTCCTGTTTGTGGGATAGCACTGGTTGAATATTTAGGCCCGCCCTTCGTGCTAACCACTGAAGTGAAGCACCAAACTCCTAAAGGAATCCCCATTCATTATTTTTCGCTTAACGATTTCTTAAACTTGGTAGACCTTCTTGGAACGCTTCCAGATATTATTGAATACCTTCGGCAAAGGGCCTCAATTTCAGATGATGTCAAAAGCATGGTTGGTAACGAAAGAGATTTGTGTGTGACTTACCTTTTAGATGGCCATCTACGATCAGGGCTGAGCTACAAAGAGCTTGAAACCAAGCGGTCCCACCTCATAGATGTAGGAGAATTTTTTGACCGTAAACGTAAACATAATATATTTGTAGATTTCTATAACGGTCTTATTGACGAGCTTCATCACCAAGACCCAGACAAACTTTCCTATCAGCCACCAGAGCTTACGAAGTATGTGAAACCCGTATCCGATAGAACAAGCTACTTGGAAATTGCTACTCAGCTGAACAAACTACCATATATCCATCGAAGAGAGATTGGGAAGCACCTATTCCAAACAGCAAAGGCTATCAAGGGCGATGGTAAAACGCGAATGTTTAGTTACCGGAATTTAGGTCAACCGTGGGTACTCACATTTCTTGTAACACCAAGTATGGACAGGACATCAAGAATAAGGCAACTGAATTTATTAGTCGCATCAGCCCAAATTCAATACGGTTGCCAAAGTGTAATCGGTATAGCTTGTCCTTCTCTTGATTCTAATCAGGGCTATGACTATATTTTTATAGACAAAGTAACCTACAATGAAAAGGAAGTTAGGAAGTTTGCCCCGAGAATAGTGAAGACCACGGAAATTACATTGACCCCCTTCCCTGAGCCGGTAGACGATTTTCTGCTACCTAAAGACGAAGACTTCGAGTAAATAGAAGCTCTGGTTTCTCCACCTTCGTCTTGCAGCACCCAGATAACCCTATCCTCCCGTCAACCCCTCGCCTACCGCTGCCTAGTTAAAGAAGGCAAAAGGAGAATCTCTAGGCACCTAACTCTTTGGCTTTTCGTTCAATAGTGAACACTTGCGGAGGTTAGGTAAGATGACAAAAGGCTGTGGATTTGGTTCAAGTAACTACAACTTGCACATAAGGAACAGTGCCAAAGTCCTGAAGAAGAACCGACTTCTTGCAGAGGCGAGGTCTATTACATGTCTCGGAACTTCGTTTTGTCTTTGTTTAGTAGACCGTTGAATTCATCCGTATCCACATAAATGGCTACTCGTTTGTTAATACCTCTGATTTGTATACTCTTTTCCAGATAGCCAAATCTCTCAGGTTCAGGCCCAAGGACTAAATCCGAGTGCGCAGTGAAATAGAGACCTGGATTGAACTTGATAAGGCGCGACGCGATATTAATGCACTCTGCAGTATACTCACACGAATGCTGTTCTGAACCATACTTCACTGCATGCCCCACGGAAAGGCTAACTCGGAGATGCTGTGGATAGTCACAAGGCCATCGCTTTGCGACCCACTTAATGAACTCAGGAAGAAATGTTGTACCGTAACTTGTTTCGCCATGAACCATGTTCCAGCAGGCGTTCATTAGTGCAAAGCCAGTAGTACCTGAGTTCATCTGATCCCTTTCAGCTTCCCAGACTAGCAATACACCATCCCCCATGAATTTCCAATACCCTGGTCGTGACGGAAAGTTAGCAAATCTGTGGTTCAGCCAATCGAGGAAGCCATTCATATAGGCAGAGACTACGATATTCTTGTTGACCGATGCACTGTCGTAGAAATTTGTAAAGCCTTCGAGATCAAAGACAGCCACAACTATTCTGACCAGATCGTTACACTCGGTCCCAAGTTGAATAATCTCACCGCGATTGACAACCCTGCCATCCTTCAGCATAGGTTGCCACTTGGCACTCCTTCTAGGCATTTCCGCCCCCAGCTATCCCCAAAGACGGCGGGGCTACAAATTCACAATTGGCAAACGTTACTACCATACTCTACAGCTTAATTCTGCAGGATTTGCTATTTGTTCTTCTGTATATTGTATTTCGGCTTATATCTTTTGATATAGTCTTCTTCTAGCCGCTGAGCCCGCTTTTCCGATCTAGTGGTTCTAGTTTGAACGCTAGACGCTCCTGGAACGTCTTTTTGATCTGCATGCTGTGCAATGCGGGTTTTCAATTGTTTTGACATGCCTACATATTGGACATCGCCCTTCTTGTTCCGAATTACATACACACCAGGCTTATCCGGCACACTATCTAGGTGGCTCTTGTCGAGCTTTTGTTTCCCTCCTAACCTCTTACTCATTGGCATCCTCCCTCACGAATCAGTTTTTCATTTTCAGACTATCACAGTTGTCAACAATCTTGCAAGCTTTATGCCAGCCTAACCGCTGAGCCTTGCAGGAACCGGATTTGCCTAGAATTTGGTTGTAGTTCTTATTTCGCGCCTCTTGTCGGTTTGATGTGGCATATGGTTTCCGTCACAAAATAACGAAATGTGTTGGAGCAGGGTGATAACCTTGCCTTTGTTGCAGAAAGACGACTACTTGAACCTGGTGAGCGGGGAGAGCAATTCCTCGTCTTTTCTTAATTCAATAATGCGGTCACGGAGTAAAGCCGCTTTCTCAAATTCCAAGTTTTTGGCAGCTTTTCTCATCTGAGCTTCCAGGTCCTTAATAAGCCGAACAACCTCGTCCCTGGATATAGGAGTAGCCATATAGGAAGCTCTAGCTTCGGCTACTACATTAACCCGCTGGGCAATATCTCTAATCGCCTTTCTTATCCCCTGCGGAGTAATGCCGTGCTCTTGATTGTAAGCTTCCTGAATTCTCCGCCGGCGATAAGTCTCCTCCATAGCTTCACGCATGGCTTTAGTTTCAGTATCAGCATACATGATGACATGACCATCGATATGACGAGACGCCCGCCCCATCGTCTGGGTAAGAGCTTGCCTTGACCTTAGAAACCCTTCTTTATCAGCATCCAGAATAGCCACCAGACTCACTTCGGGCAAATCCAAGCCTTCACGAAGCAAGTTTATGCCGACAACCACATCATAAACACCCAGCCGAAGGTCACGCAAAATCTCCACCCTCTCCAGCGTATCTACCTCAGAGTGAAGATAATGCGTCTTCACCTCCATTTCTCTCAGATAATCAGCTAGCTCCTCGGCCATCCTCTTGGTCAATGTAGTCACCAAGCAACGCTCACCTTTATCCACCCTCATCTTAATCTGGTAGATGAGGTCATCAATCTGCCCCCTGGTTGGCTTGACTTCAATACCAGGCTCCAGCAAACCGGTAGGACGAACCAACTGTTCGACCACCTGCTGGCTATGCTCATATTCATAAGCGCCAGGGGTAGCCGATACATAGGCAATTTGGTTAATGCGCCCTTCAAACTCAGTAAAGTTAAGCGGTCGATTGTCCAGAGCCGACGGCAGGCGAAAGCCATAGTCAACCAGAGTCTGTTTTCGGGAAATATCACCGCGGTACATACCCCGTATTTGAGGCAGCGTCATGTGCGATTCATCGATAAACAGCAAGAAGTCACCGGGGAAATAATCGAGCAATGTCCACGGCGGACTTCCCGGAGCTCGACGCTGGAGATGCCTGGAATAGTTTTCCACTGCGTGGCAGTAACCGGCTTCACGAAGCATCTCGATGTCATAATTAGTCCGTGCCTCAAGTCTCGCCGCTTCAAGCAACTTACCCTGGCTTCTCAGGTCTATCAACCTTTCTTCCAGCTCAACCTTGATATCCTCAATAGCTGCCATGAGCTTATCATGGGAGGTAACAAAGTGCTTGGCCGGGTAAACATCAATGGAGTCATGCTCAGCTAGTAGTTCACCGGTAAGAGGGTCAACATCGACGATACGCTCGATATCATCCCCCCAGAACTCAATCCTGGCCGCTATCTCTTCATAGGCCGGTTGTACCTCCAAAGTATCGCCTCGAATGCGGAACCTGCCTCGACTGAGGTCGAAGTCATTCCTTTCATATTGCATATCCACCAGACGACGAACCAGCTTGCCCCGGTTACATCTTTCGCCCTTTCTCACAGTAACTACAAAACTACGATATTCCTCGGGTTCACCCAGGCTGTAAATACACGATACCGAAGCCACTATTAGTACATCCTGACGAGTCAACAAAGCCCGAGTAGCTGCATGCCGCAGCTTGTCAATTTCCTCATTTATATCGATTTCCTTCTCGATATAAGTATCAGTGCTGGGAATATAGGCTTCAGGCTGATAATAATCGTAATAACTCACAAAATACTCCACAGCATTGTCCGGGAAAAACTCCTTAAACTCAGTAGCTAGCTGAGCAGCCAGAGTCTTATTATGACTGATAACCAAAGCCGGCTTCTGCACCCTTTCCACCACACTAGCCATAGTAAAAGTCTTACCACTGCCGGTCACCCCAAGCAATGTCTGCTGCTTGTAGCCGTTGCTTATCCCGGCAACCAGCTTGTCCACTGCCTCTGGCTGGTCTCCAGTAAGCTTAAACTCAGAGACAAGCTTAAATGGAGGCATTAAATTTCCTCGCTACTTATGTCAACTTCTTCGGCAATGCCTACTTTCTCTACTGAAAGCGGCACATAATTAACCTGCCTGGCTTCAATCAATTCCTTTAATTTCTTTTCATCCTCGGTCAACCGAAACTTCCCTGTTTTAACTTCAATAAAATCCACTGTTTCACCGTACTTAACTCCGACGAAGTCAATAGGCTCGCCCAAATAGAAAAGCCTGTCATATTGAGTAAATTCAACCGTAGCTAGAAGCTCGTTCAACTTGCCTGTTCTCGTCGCCAGGCTACGCGTCAAGCTCTGGATTACATCGTGGGGCAGTTTCTCAATAATATCCTGTATTTCCCTCATTGACTTTTCAGAAGCAAGGGCGAAAAGCATTTTCTTCTCCAGGTCCTCAAGCGCTCGAACTTCAAGCTTTCTAGGTCTAACCAGCAAAACAATGATTATTGCCACTAAAGCCAAAATTACAATGAATAAATATATTTCCATATCGAACTCCTAACCTGTAGTCTTTTATGAGCAAGCAAAGTAGAAGGTACCGAGACCGCCTGAGTAGCCACATTCACCTTGCCGCTAACTGCTTCAAGGCTAGCCTGATCTTCTCTTCCAAATCCAACTCCTGAGAAGCAGGTAGTCCAGAGACAGCTTGAGTAGCTTCCTTGAGAGAATAACCAAGGCTGGTGAGGGCAGCTACCACATCGGCATCTTCCTGTACCAAAGCGGGGGCAATGACCCCCACCCACCCCTTTTCCAACTTCCCTTTGAGCTCCAACACAATACGCCCAGCCATCTTCTTGCCAAGACCAGGCACCTGGCTGAGGAGTTCAGCGTTACCACTGACTATAGCTGAAGCCAGTTGTTCGGGATTCAACGTAGAAAGCAATGCCAGGGCTATCTTAGGACCAATCCCGGAAACGGAAATGAGGTTCTGAAAAAGAGCCAGTTCCTCGGTCGAAGCAAAACCGTAAAGAGCTACATTATCTTCTCTTAAGTAAAGATGGGTATGCAGATAGACCTTATCGCCGGCAACTCCAAGCTGGCTCAAGGTAAAGCCGGGAATATATATTTGAAGGCTAAGCGGCCCGACTTTAACCACCGCTGAATCAATCCCCCGACTCTCCAGTATTCCTTCTAAAGCAACTATCATTGCTACTCCTTATTGGCTATTAGCTATCAGATGGTCGAAGTACCTCTGGCGAAGGTGACAGATGGCAACAGCTAAGGCATCAGTAGCGTCAGTAGACTGAGGAGACTGAGAAAGTCCGAGCTGAATTCTCACCATCTCCTGTACCTGCTCTTTGCCGCTATGGCCATAATTAGTCACCTGTTGTTTTACCTGAGTCGGTAAGTAACGAAAAACAGGCAGCTTCCTATTGGCTGCAGCTAGAATAGCCACTGTCTGAGCTCTGCCTATAGCTAACGCTGAGCGAGCATTTCCAGCCACAAAAGGTTCCTCAATAGCTACTTCGTCCGGTCGATAGCGATTTACAATTTTACCAAGTTTCTGATACAAGGAGGACAATCGTTGTTCTACAGGAATTTTGGAAGACACACTCAACACACCGCAGTCAACCATAGTTATCCCCTCCTCCCCCTCATCCACTATTCCGTAGCCTAGATTCAAAGTGCCCGGGTCAATGCCGAGAACACGCATAACTATGCCTGAGCCCGCAGCTTATCCAGAACAGCCTCGGAGAAATCAACATTAGCGGAGACACGCTGGACATCGTCCAACTCTTCCAAATGGTCGAGGAGTTTCAGGGCTTGAAGAGCTCCTTTCTCATCCAGCACCACCATGCTCCTGGACACCCGACAAACTTCAGCCGAAACAGCCGGTTTCGTTTGCTCCACCACTTGCCGTACTGCCTCTAAATTCTGCGGCGTGGTATAAATCTCGAGATAACCTTTTTCCACGTTAACATCCTCAGCGCCAGCATCTATAGCCAGCAGAGCCAGTTCCTCAACATCTACACCGTCAGTTTCTACAGTGATTACACCTTTACTTTCAAACATCCAAGCTACACAGCCGCTTTCACCAAGGCTCCCACCATGCCGCGAAAACAGACTTCTTACCTCCTGAAGGGTGCGGTTGCGGTTATCAGTCAGTGCCTCAACCAGAACAGCCACCCCGCTGGGCCCATAGCCTTCAAGCTTTACCTCAGTCAGGCTAGCTCCTTCCGGCCCACCACTACCTCTTTTTATCGCCCGCTCGACATTCTCCAGAGGCATATTGCTGTCGCGAGCCTTCTGTATCGCCATACGCAGACGGAAGTTAGACTCGGGATTAGCCCCACCCTCACGCGCAGCAACTATAATCTCACGAGTAAGCTTGGTAAATAACTGCCCTCGCTTGGCATCAGTTACCCCTTTCTGGTGCTTAATAGATGACCACTTAGAATGTCCTGACATGGCTCCCGCTCAACGTTAATTCTACCACCCTATTCCCAAAGGGTAAAGCCCTCAACTTGGCCAGGGCTAATTATTACAGTCTATCACAAGGGCTATCTTTAGCGACAAACCCACACTGCCCAAATATAAAATATAACTTTCTTCTAAAGCCATCAATGCTGAGGTAAAGAATTTGCAGATAACTTTAGTTTAGCAGTCAATATTTAATGGTATAATGCTTGGTAAAAGTCAAATGGTTAAAACAATTCAAAAATGATTGAAACACTCATCGCATCTGGCCTGGCTAAGGAGCTTATAGTTGTCATTATAGCAGCCTTGCCTATTTTAGAGCTTCGTGGCGCCTTGCCCGTGGCTATAAACCTGTTTCACATGCCGTGGTACTGGGCTTTCTGCCTGGCTGTCATTGGCAACTTGCTGCCCGTGCCCATCCTGCTGCTATTCTTCGACTCACTAGCAAAAGCTATCAGCAAGGTAGACATCGGCAAGAGACTGGTAAACTGGATTCTACAACGAACCAGGCGACATGGAGAGGTTATTGAAAGATATGAGCGGATTGGGCTCATTTTATTCGTAGCTATCCCGCTTCCAGTAACGGGTGCCTGGACAGGGTCAATAGCCGCCTTCCTCCTCGGCCTGAAGTTCAATTATGCCTTCCTGTCTATCCTTTGCGGCGTAATAATTGCCGGGGCTATTGTCACCTGTTTATGCCTTCTCGGCTGGGTTGGCGCTGTCATTGCCGGCATCGGGCTCAGCGCCCTTGCCATACTCGGCTGGTGGAGAATTTAGCTTGAAACTCAAAGATATAGTTGACAGTTATATGCAAAAAGTCCCGGAGGTGAAAGAACACTGCGGGCGCTGCTTAAGGACTGAAAGATGGGATAGTAATGCCGTCTTAATGGTAGTCGATGCCGCTTTTACTTCTATCGGTCTAAATTACTTCCAGACAGTGGTACCCAAGGTAGAAAATTTCAGGAAAGAATTTGTAGAACAGGGAAAAATTCACACCTTTGAAGACCTGCTGGCTGCTAGCGATGAGAAGCTTGAGAGAATCTGGAGAAACAAGCGCTCCTGGCAAATGGCAAAGTCTGTCGCTTTTTATTTAGCCACAGTCAAAGTAGAGAAAAATTTAGATGATAGAGAAGCCCTAATCTATTGGGCAAAGCATGCCAGGCTCGAGGACTGGGAAATAGACCCGATAGGAGAAATCAAAGGGGTCGGGATAAACAGCTTCCAGTACCTTAGAATGATGGGGGGCATTGACACAGTGATGCCAGACAAGATAGTGAAAAGGGTTATCGATGAAATCTTAACTAAAGCGAACATGAAGATACCTTCTACCGATATCGGTTTCGTCCGACTCGTAGAGCAAATCGCAGCAGACACAGGCCACAGGGCTATCGAGCTTTGCTGGATGACCTGGCTGATACAATCAGAAGCTGGCCTGAGCCGAATAGAAAAATATTCAGCGCTTTTACCCCGGATTTGATTAGTTACTTCGGCTTTAAAGATTCTACAAAAACGCTCGCCTTACTCAGATGAAAAAGGGGTAAGCATAACATTAGTGCGAGGAATGTCATTGCGAGCCGAAGCTGCGAGAAACAAAGCGACGAAGCAGTCAGCGAAGCAACCTAGCCTCGACCAAACTTCCCAAGGCTTACCCTTTCCAGCCTTTGATGGTAAATTCTAAATCTTAATTCCTAAACTCTAAACAAACGCCCATGGGCGGATGTCCATCAACGAATCACGAAAATAGGGGTAGCCTAGAGCATCGGCTCTAGGCGTGATTGGAGCGGATGCTCCAATCCACCCGGGGCGGAGTACAAGAATCTATTTTTGGAATAAATTCAAATGACCAATGTCAAAAACTCAAAACGATGAGGTTTGGGGCATTTCGATTTAAGTTTTGTTTAGCATTTAGTGCTTCGTGCTTGGGATTTCACTGCGCTAGATTCTTCGCTGCGCTCGGAATGACAGTGGCGAAGGGCTCCGGCACAGCAGTAGGTTGGAGCTAACATCCGTCCACTAGGCAAAGCTGAGCTTCTCTTCTAGCTGTGGTAAACTGTAATTTGTGAAACACCTGCCTAATTGCTCCAAGTAGAGATAATAACAAAATGCGTTCCGAAAGAGCTTTCAAACCCATTGACTACATCAAAATAAGTATCTTCGGGGCTGCTTTGTCGTTTCTTTGGCCCAGCCTACATACTCTCATAATTCCACTTCGCCTTCTGGAACTTGTTCCCGAAGCCCAGAAGAATACTTACCTGGGCATTTTGACCTTCTGCGGGTTGATGCTCGCTGCGCTCGTCCAGCCACTAGCCGGGGCAATCAGTGACCGCTCAAGCTTCCACCTGGGCCGACGGCGTCCTTTTATCTTTATTGGAACGCTTCTGGCACTGCTCTTTCTCCCCAGCATAGGGCTCGCCGGCAGTTTCCTTTTTCTATTCCTGGGTTATTGCCTATTGCAATGCGCTTGTAACATTGCTCAAGGGCCGTTTCAAGCCTTTATTCCAGATTTAGTACCACAAAAGCGAAGGGGAACAGCATCCGGCGTAAAGAACTTAGCTGAAATACTAGCTGGTGTGGCCTTTGTGCGCATAGTGGCTTACTTCATGGATGTTTACTCTAGTGGCGGTGGAGAAATATGGTTGTGGCTGGCAATAGGCTTTCCCTGGATAGTTCTGCTAGGAGCGATGGTTACCACCGTACTAATAGTGAAGGAGCAGCCACTGTCTTCTGATAGTCAACCCTTCTCGGTAAAAACCATGGTCAGTGCTTACAAGATAGACGCCAAAGGGAACCCCGGTTTCGTATGGTTTCTCGTATCGCGTCTGTTTATTTTGATGGCGCTGGGAACGCTTCAAAGCTTTGCCCTGTACTTTCTCAAAGATGTAGTGCACATTCCCAATCCAGCAGGAGCAGCCGGAGACCTTCTGGTTACTGTTGGTATTTTTCTGCTCATCACTGCTTACCCTGCGGGACATTTTTCTGATAGATTTGGACGTAAACCAATCATCCTCCTTTCAGGATTCGTCGGCACTGCTGGCATTCTTGTATTGCTTTCCGCGGGAACTTATACCAGCGTCCTGGTCTGCGGCGGCCTCCTGGGGATTTCCGCGGGAGCTTTCCTTAGCGCCAACTGGGCACTAGCTACAGACCTGGTCCCTCCAGGTGAGGAAGCCCGCTATTTAGGTCTGACCAACGTGGCAACAGCCGGAGCTGGGGCACTAGCCAGACTCATTGGCCCTGTAATTGACTTCTTCAACGCCCGGCAACCTGGTTTGGGTTACTCAACCATGCTTGTCGCTTGCGTGTTTTACTTTGTGCTCGGTTCGGCCGCGGTTCTAATGGTCAGGGAAAAGGCCAGGAGGGATAGCTAGACCTATGAATCAGACGGATAACAACATAAAGAAGCGGTTTTGGTCAAGGGGCCGGTATCTTCAACTATTAGCTTTGCTCTTCGTGTTAACCCTTTGTACCGTTCTCCTTCTTCATCGAGAGAAAGTGGCAGAGCTTGAAATATATGGCTATCTCGGTGTCTTTCTGATTTCCCTGATAACCTGTAGCAGTATAGTGGTGCCTGTGCCTGGCTGGATTATGGTGGCAACCCTTGGTGCCATTCTAAATCCTGTCTTGGTAGGAATTGTATCCGGGGTGGGAGGGACGATTGGGGAAATGACCGGGTATCTTTTGGGCTATGGTGGTCAGCTAGCTATAGATAATGTAGGCATCTACTCCAGAATGGTGCAATGGATGAAGAGATGGGGAAGCATCACTATCTTTATCCTCGCCCTGATACCTAACCCTCTTTTTGATATAGCTGGCGGTGCCGCCGGTTTGCTCCGCTTCCCCTTATGGAAATTCCTTCTCTTTGGTGCTGCCGGCAGGATACCCAAGCATATCTTCTTTGCTTATATCGGCGTCTGGGGCTTACAATTTTTCCCATTGTAGGAAGGAAATAGCAAGGTAATCCTCTTCGACCCTGATTAACTGGAGGATGAGGACAAAAAACAACCGCTCTGGATTCAGAAACCCAGAGCGGAGATATTTCGGTTTGGTGGAGGCGGGGGAGGGTTGAACTCCCCGTCCAGAAGAAGGTTGCCAGAACGTACTACAAGTTTAGCCAGCTCTTTTATCTCGCCTAGCTAGCCTCTGCTGACCGAGTATAGCTAGACCAGTCGATGATTCTTAGCCAGCCCATATCGGCATCAAGGCTGGAGCACCCCGACTTGTCGTCACCCAATCCCAACCCATCAGGGTGAGGTCAGGTTGGATGTGCAACCTTAATTAGGCTGCAATTGGAACTGCTTCGTTGGCAGTTGTCTTTTGCCACCTGTTTCACGAGGTAGATGGCACCTCGACTTGCTATCCTGTAGGCCTGCCCCTGTCGAAGCCACGCGCCCCCAAAATTGAATTTTTAATGTGCTTCTTAACTGTCTCTCTTCAGTGCCCGCTCTATTTCTCTCTCTGTTTCACGACGAGCTATCGTCTCCCGCTTGTCGTGAAGTCTCTTGCCTCGAGCCACACCCAACTCCAATTTAGCAGTCCCTCCTTTAATATATAGCTTCAACGGCACCAAAGTCAAGCCTTTCTGGCTCACCATGCCTGTTAGCTCATCAATTTGGCGACGGTGCAATAAAAGTTTACGCGGTCGCTCTGGCTCATGATTATAGTGGCTACGGGCTTGATAGGCAGCGACGTGAGAATTAAACAGCCACAATTCACCACCTTCAGGCCTAGCATAGGCATCACGAATGTTCACCCTACCCGCCCGAATTGACTTTATCTCAGTGCCGGTAAGGGCAATGCCAGCTTCCAAGCTTTCCAAAATATGATAATCGTGATAGGCTTTGCGATTAACAGTTATCGTTTTTGAGTTCACCATCTATGTTAAAATTCTATCACTATCAACAGAAATAAGATAGAAGCAGGGGGATTGTTATGTCAAGCCAACTAGATAGATACTGGTTATTCATTATCGCTTTTCTACTGGTCAGCCTCGTTTGCGGTGGCATAGTGCTGACGCTAAAACAAAGCAGCCATCACCCTGTCGAGATTTCCCTATCCTCAGCCGCTCCTTCACAGTATCAAGGAGAGATTTACATCGGCGGGGCCGTGGCCAATCCCGGTTTCTATCCTGTGGGAGAGGATGCCACCATAGAGGTTCTTATTCAAGCCGCTGGTCCCATGTCTGACGCCGACCTCAGTCGTATTAAGATTTATGTGCCCAAGACCGATGAAACTCAGCCAGCCCAAAGGATAAGCTTAAACCTGGCCGAAGTATGGCTACTCGAAGCCTTGCCCGGAATCGGGCAGGGCAAAGCTCAAGCAATTGTCGACTACCGTAACCAACATGGGCCTTTCCGTAGGATAGAGGACGTGCTCAAGGTCGAAGGCATTGGTAGCGGTACATTGGACAAAATAAAGAACCTGATTACCGTCGAGGACTGAAACCCCAATGACACTTATTTATCTCAGTGCCGCCTTGGTAGCAGGTATCTATCTTGGTTCAAAAGTTGCCCTGTCAGTTAGCATTATTTGTCTCGGCTTCCTACCCCTGTGCTTCATTCCGTTCTTTTCTCGACATAAAAAGCATTTGCTTCTAGCCGGGTTTTGCCTTTTTGCCCTCCTCGGCGGTAGCCTCCGTTTCCAATCAAGCCTGCCTGTGGTCGATGAGCATCACCTCCAGTTCTACAACAACCAAGAAGTAGTTGAAATCAAGGGAATAGTATGCAATGCCCCTGAAATCAAAGATAAAAATTCTGTTTTCCAGCTTTCAGCCTATGAACTAGAAATAAATGGCGCAAAGAAAGGAATCTCAGGAAAGGCCCTAGTACAAGTGCCTGGATACCACGAATACCATTACGGAGATACCCTCAAGGTAACCGGCAAGCTAGAAACACCACAACAATTTGATGATTTTGACTATAAAAGCTACCTGGCTCGGCAAGGAATTTACTCAACCATATACTATCCCGAAACAGAAACATTAGATACAGGCAAAGGCTCCAAGCCATTGGCCTGGATTTATTCATTGAGAAACCGCTTTTCCCAAAGCTTATCGCTTGCTTTACCTGAACCACAAGGCTCACTAGCTCAAGGCATCTTTCTAGGCTTAAGAAGCAACATACCATATTCCTTGAGACAAGCCTTCTCAAGGACTGGAACCGCCCATCTGCTAGCTATCTCTGGTCTCCACCTCAGCATTATCATAGGTATGCTCCTCAGCGCTGGAATTTGGCTTTTCGGTAGACGATACTCCATCTATATCTGGCTAGCCCTTCTGGCTATCTGGTTATATGCCCTGGTTACAGGCATGCGTCCTCCTATAATCCGCGGCGCAATCATGGGGACCATGTTCTTGACAGCCGAATATCTGGGCAGACAACGGAGTGCTCTGACTGCCCTGGGCTTCGCCGCAGCAGTAATGGTAGGAATCCAACCTCAGATTCTGTGGACCACCAGCTTCCAGCTAAGCTTCCTGGCCATGGCAGGGCTTGTCCTTCTCTTTCCTTACCTTCAAACGTGGGGTAGGAAAAGAGTAGCTGCCGCCGTAAGCACAGAAGGAACTGCAGCATCTTTATGTAATATTGCTGCCGATAGCTTTGCAGTAACTTTGGCCGCCATTCTAGCTACATGGCCAGTCATCGCCTACAATTTTAGCATCGTCTCCTTCGTCGGTCTGCCGGCCACCTTCCTTTCTCTGCTAGCCTTGCCAGGTATTATCATTACCGCAGCTCTAGTCAGCGCGGCTGGCCTTTTCGCACCACTTTTAGCTCAAATCCTAGGCTGGGTAGCCTGGCTTTTCCTCAGTTACTTAATTCTGATAGTACGAGTTTTCGATGCCCTGCCATTCTCATCTACCGAAACAGGCAGCTTCAATACCTGGCAAATATGGTGTTACTATGGTTTGCTGGCAGCAGCTATGGCAACCATCAATTACCGAAAGCAATTAGCTAACTTTCTTTCTCCGCTAACTTCCCAAATGCGCCAGTTAGCCAGTAAAGTCTCAGACTCTATTTTTAAACTACCCAAGAAATGGATTGTCTCCCCACTTCTAATCGCAGCCATCCTAGTTTGGGCAGCCATCCTGAACACGCCTGATGACAAGCTTCATGTAACCATACTTGATGTAGGACAAGGGGATGCCATCCTAATCCAAACACCAAACCACCAGGATATCCTCATCGACGGTGGGCCAAGCCCTCAAGCAATAGAGCTCGAATTAGGCAAGAAGCTACCTTTCTGGGACAGGACTATTGACTTAGTGGTGCTAACTCAACCACAAGCTGACCATGTCACCGGCCTGGTAGAAGTACTCCAGGGCTATGAAGTACAACAGGTCATTGGGCCAGGAATAGCTTACAATTCAGCCATTTATCAGCACTGGCTCAAGTCAGTCACAGACAAAGAAATTAAATACAGAAAAACTCACGCCGGGCAAGAAATCGACCTCGGTGACGGAATAAAGCTAGAGATGCTTAACCCTCCAACATCTTTGCTTCAAGGCACTTCCAGTGATGTTGACAACAATGGAGTCGTGCTGCGCCTAAGCTGGGATAAGGTAAGCTTTTTATTTACTGCCGACATCGGCCAAGAGGCTGAATGGCATCTTATTGCCCAGCGAGCCAATCTGAAGAGTACAGTACTGAAGGTTGCTCACCATGGTAGCCTAACTTCCACCTCTCCAGAATTATTGGCCGTTGTTGACCCCGAAGTAGCAGCGATTTCAGTAGGCGCTGACAATAGATTTGGCCACCCTCACCCTGAAGTAATAAACAGGCTAACCGAACGACTCGGAAGTGACAGGATTTACCTGACCTCGGAACATGGGACTATCGAATTTATTACTGATGGGGAAAAGCTATGGGTCAAAACAGGATAGCCAATATCCAGTAAGTCCCCAAAGGACAAACCGAGGTATTGCATCAACTTGGGCAAGATACTCCTGCCAAAAACTGAGTTAAGGTTAGCTGTCTAAAGCCTCACGTTTACATTAGATTAGGGCTATACCTAAGCTGGTAGCAGCCTCGCTGCTTCAAAAGCGTTGGGGCATCCTTGTACCAATGCCCATGATGCCAAGTTCATCACCAATTCCCTTCAGAATACTTAACAAAATCATTGCTACCTGAGCAACCGGACAAAACACTAAAGCTAGTATGCAAACGAGGCTTCATACCACTGATAGGCCAAAACACTTTGCCTGCTCAGGCATCCCTCAATGGTCATGGTTCGATATGAGAATTTAGTACTGATAGCCCTGCGCCAGATACAAAATCAGGCAAAAATAATCTAGCAAAAGTATTGACATCAGAAGGCCTGACCTGTTAATGTTAAACAAATGCCTACGAGACCTTTAGACCTAAACTATAATCCAGCCCAGCGAATTTCTCAGTGATAAATCGGCTGTCATAACAAAATTCAGGAAATAGCAATGGACATAAACAATTCAAAAATAGAAGCGCCCCCGACTCAAGCCAGGCAAACCATAGAGCTCATCTCCTTTCTGATGCATGAATTTAAGACTCCACTAACTTCCATTATCGCCTCCGCTGGCTTGTTAGCTGAAGAGCTAACTCTCTCCCCAGACGACCCCAGAACCAAGCTGATTAGCAACATTTTAACTTCGGCTTACAGCCTTGAAGCTCGAGCCTCAGAACTTCTAGATTTAGCCAAACTAGAAGCTGAAGGCTTCCAGCTAGAACTAGAGCCAACAGATATAAATACCGTTATCTACAATATAGTCGACCAGCTATCGCCAACTATCCACAGCCGAAATCAATCCTTAACTCTAAATTTGGCACCTCACCTCCCTAAAATTATCACCGACCCCTTAAGGCTAGAACAGGTTTTGCTTAATCTCTTGTCCAACGCCACCAAGTTCACCCCAGAGGGCGGTAGTATATCCCTAACATCAACTAAACAGAACGACCACATAGTCATCAAGGTTCAAGACAGTGGCCCTAGCATACCACCAGAAGAACAAACCAAAGTCTTCCAACCCTATTATCGGCTTAAAGGTGATAAAGGACACATTCCTGGGACGGGCTTGGGGCTTGCCTTATGTAAACACTTGATAGAGCTCCATGGGGGCGCAATATGGGCAGAAAGCCAGCAAGGCAAAGGTACTACCTTCGCTTTCTCTTTGCCTTTGAAAATAGCCAATTAAAACCAGCGAGAGCAGATAGGCAGCTTTTGTAATCCCTGATCCTGAATTCTGAGCCCTGGCCACTGCTCAATGGTAGACAGAAATGAAAGTACTAGTAATCGAGGATAGCCCTCAAATCATTGAAGCCATCTCTTTGTGCTTCCAGCTCCGTTGGTCTGAGGTAAGTGTTATCTCCTCCACTAGTGGGAACAAAGGTGTAGAAATGGTTGAGACTGAATCACCGGATATGGTCATCCTCGACCTCGGCCTACCTGACATTGATGGCCTCACTGTGCTCCATGACATCCGTAGCTTCAGCAATGTGCCCATAATCATCCTCACCGTCAGAGGCGATGAAATGGACAAGGTCAAGGGATTGGAACTAGGTGCTGATGACTACATAGTTAAACCGTTCAAGCATGACGAACTTCTGGCACGGATAAAAGCTGTCCTTCGCCGCACCACTATGCCCCAGCTCAAAGACACCGAAGACGTAGTTATTAGCCCAGAACTCAAAATCGATTTTACCACTCCCTGCCTATACAAAAAAGGCCAAACAGTAAACCTAACCCCGATTGAGTCTAACCTGCTTTATCATCTAGTCAAAAACGAAGGCAAAACATTAATCCACCGCTACTTGCTAGAAAGAATCTGGGGGGAGGAATATTCTGATGCCACCGAATATCTCAAGGTATATATCCAACGTATCAGGAACAAACTAGAAGATGACCCAAGCCAACCCAAAATGATCACTACCGAGCGGGGACTCGGGTACAAATTTATCAAGCCCACACCTAAAATGCTTACTAGACGATCTTCCTGACATTATTCGGGCCTCCATAACTGAAGCCGGAGGTATGTATATAGAATAGCAAACAATATGCCCCTAGTAATTCCTTCAGTTGTGAATCACTGCGTTTGGCTCCACTCACAAAACTCTCCAGGAAAAGAACACATTTCATCCGTAAGGCTCCGAATGAGAAAAAACGAGCCCTTATAAACAGTCTCCCGATTAGCCTATTGATTTACAGTCAATTTTAGCGTAGAGTATTAAGCATCCTAATCTTGGTTTGATTACAGGAGGCAAGGATGAAAAAACCGCTTTGGCTACTGCCGGTAGCTCTAATGCTAGCTCTTGTTTTAGCTACTACCATTTCAGCCAGTGCACAAGCTGGCCTTGTAGTAAGTGACTTAACAATTAGCCAGGACTCTGTCAAAGAGGGGGAAACAGTCTATATCACTACTGTGGTAACCGCAGACACAGACGGCACTTACACTCTAATATTAAAAATAAATGATGAACTAAAGGAGACTAAGGAAGTAGAATTAGAAGCAGCGGACCCCCAAACAGTGAGTTTCACAGTTACCGGCGGTCCACCCGGTGATTACATAGTAGACCTGAATGGCTTTCCAGGTTATTTCACTGTAAAAACATCCTTCTGGGCTATGTTTCCTCCATACTTGTGGGCGATTCTTGGTGCTATAATCGGTGTATTGATTCTGTTCATCATAGTGCTAGCTGTCATGCCACCACGCAAAAAGCAAGCCGGTACAGTCCCTAAAGCCACAAGGGCAGGTAGAGGAGGACCACCACCAGCAACCCCAACGCCGACTCCAATGCCAACTCCATTCCCAACTCTAACGCCAGGGCCGATGGCAGCCCCACACGCAGCACCCACAGCGAGAGCTACATTCTCTGTGAGTAACCTGACCATCACACCCAATCAGGTCAGGGAGGGAGAACCTGTAACCATCAGCGCCATAGTAACCAACAACGGCACAGAATCAGGTAAATATAGCCTGGTATTACGAATCGGTGGTGTGGTCGAAGGCATCACTGAGATAACCCTGGCTTCTGGTACAAGCCAATTAGCTACCTCCACAATAACTAAGGACACTGCCGGAGATTATTACATAGAAATAGATGGCTTAGGTGGCACGTTTACTGTCATCCCCCTAAAACCAGCACACTTCACCCTAAGCAATCTAGTCATAGCGCCTGAGCGTGTTAAACAAGGAGAAAGCATTACGATTAGTGCCGTGGTAACCAACACCGGCGAAGTCACAGGTAGTTATAGTGTGGTATTAAAAATAAAAGGTACCGTCGAGGCCATTGAGGAGGTCAACATAGGTCCAGGTGGAAGCCAGAGAGTAGCTTTTGACATAACCAAAGATACGCCAGGCTTTTATAACATAGATCTAGAGGGCTTAACTGGCAGATTTGTTGTCGAGATGGAATGGAACAAATAGGGGATTTTGCTTGCCTGTCACTTCGAACTAAAACTCTACGCAAAGCAAAAGCTTATACCAAAAGGTAAGGTTGCCAAACACTACCAGAATAGGACAACAAAGATAAAAAACTAAAGCTCTTCCCGTCTGGCTTCTGGCAACACTTCCCACAACTTATCAGGATTTTGCACATGGTCAATATAGACAATGCCATTAAGATGGTCTATCTCATGTTGTAAGGCTTGAGCCAGAAGCCCCTCACCCTTGAGACGAATGCTCTTCCCTTGTCTATCCTGTGCTTTAACCTTGACCCAGACTGAGCGCTCGAGTTCCCCTTGATAGCCAGGAACACTTAAACAGGCTTCTTCTACCAAATACTTGCCCCCCACCTTGACTATCTCAGGGTTAAGCAAAATGATAACCTCCTCACCTGGTATCTCAATCACAGCCACTCGGAGTGACACCCCAACCTGGGGTGCAGCTAAACCAACGCCAGAAACCGCACGCATAGTCTCTATCATGTCGTCAATAAGACGTTGGACCGAGCTATCAATGCTGGTTACCTTTTTGGCTTTCTGCCTCAGCACAGAATCAGGTAAAACACGAATAGAACAAACTGTCATTTTGTAACTGATTAAACCACACCTACTGGGTCAATGTCCACAATCCAGCCCTGAGGAAAGGTCATATCATTCAAGAACTCAGCTAACGCAGTCCCACAGAGAATCATCTGCCACTGATAGTACCCCCTGAGTCGAGGCACGAAAGCTGGCACTGGCCCAATCAACCTTAAGTCAGGCATACCCCTCCTATCCCTTTCAGCAGTAAGCAATTGGCTCAATCTCTCCGCCTCTTTGCGGCAAGTAACAGCATTAGTGTGACTAAAAATAAAACGGGCCAACTGGCTGAAAGGTGGATAACCAAACTGGCGACGATAGTTTAGCTCCTGGGCATAGAAAGCTAGATAATCATGCCCCGACGCTGCCCGAATTGCGTAATGCTCTGGGCTATAAGTCTGAATAATAGCCCTCCCTGCTACCAAGCCACGCCCCGCTCTACCAGCTACCTGACACAAAAGCTGAAAGGTTCGTTCCCCAGCCCGGAAGTCAGGTAAATTCAAACCAGAATCCGCACTGATTACTCCAGCCAATGTCACCTGAGGCAAGTCCAACCCCTTAGCTATCATTTGAGTGCCTATAAGTATGTCAGCCTCATGAGCTCGGAATTTAGCTAAAAGCTCTTGATGGGCCTGTCGTCTGGAAGTTACATCCCTATCCCAGCGAAGAACTCGAGCTTGAGGAAAAAAACGCTTAGTTTCTTCCTCCACCCTTTGAGTACCAATGCCCTGGAATTTAAGCCGCTCACTACGACATTGAGGACAAACTTGAGGTAACTGACAGGAATAATGGCAATGATGACAAATCAGCTTCTTCGCTGCCAAGTGATAGGTAAGAGCTGACGAGCAATGTTGACAATTGAGAACAAAGCCACAATCTCGGCATTGAATAAAAGTCGCCATGCCACGTCGATTAAGAAACAGGATTACCTGCTCATGATGAGCCAAAGCCGCAGCCATCGCTCTAGATAAAGAACGACTAAACAGGCTTCGGTTGCCAGCTTTAAGTTCATCCCTCAAGTCCACAACCTCAACTTCAGGCAGAGGCGAGAGACCACGAGGTGTAATGCGCTCCTTGAGTTCAATCAGCTGATATTCCCCCCGCTGCCCCCGGTAAAAAGTCTCCACATCAGGTGTGGCACTGCCCAAAATAACCACCGCACCACTAAGCTCAGCCAACTTGACAGCCACTTCCCGAGCATGATACCGCGGTGATTTATCAGACTGCTTGTACGTCCACTCATGCTCTTCGTCAATAACAATCAACTCAAGGTCAGGCTGAGGCGCAAAAAGGGCACTCCTTGGACCAATAACCACATCACAGCCACCTTCCCTTATCCGATGCCACTCATCAAACTGCTCACCTAAAGACAATCCACTATGAATTACAGCTACACGACCAGGAAAACGAGAGGCAAAGCGCTCTATCGTCTGAATAGTTAGTGCAATTTCAGGAACAAGACAAATACCTCGCTTACCCTGAGCAATAACTTCAGCCAAAGCCCGGAGGTAAATTTCGGTCTTGCCGCTGCCAGTAACACCATAAAGCAGAAAAACTAACGGCGACCTATTTCGACCCCGTTGCGCTAGGCTATTTCGAATCTTTTGCCAAACTACTTCCTGAGACGGAGTAAGATTTGGCAACCCCATCGAAGCAACTCTAAGATAAGCTAAAGGGTCACGCCTAACTTCAACTCCCACCACAGAAACCAAGCCACTATTCTCTAAAGACTTAATCACCGCTCTCTGGCAAACAATGGCTTTCCTAAGTTCAGCTAAAGTAACAGGTTGAGACTGCTTAGCCAGAAACTCGACCACTGCTGCCTGCTTATAAGCTCTGGCCGCTCTGAGCTGAACAATTTCTGTCTCAACCCTATCTCGTTCAATCTGCAGCTTTAAATAAGGAACTACCCTCGGCTTTATTTTAATCGCTTCCAGTTGCTGACTCTTCGCCACAAGACGGCGCCGGAGGAGTTGCTGAGTAATCATCTCGGCTTTCCTTTTTCCCAATTTCCTCCCTAACTCCCTTAAACTGACCTTGCCCTTATCCTCAAGAAATTGGATTACTTGTCTCTGCTCCGAATTAAGCTGCGATAAGTCCACTGGATATGACAAAAGTTGCAAAAAGGTGACCAACCTTCGCTCAAAACCCGGGGGCAACATCAAAGCTACAGCATCAAAAAGAGGCGCGAGGTAATGTTTACTCAGCCATAAAGCAAGTTCAACTTGGTCTGGAAATAGCAAGGGAGAAGATGTGATAAGGCCACTTATTTCCTTGGTGTCCTCAACTGAAGGATAATCGCTTAGCTTGACAACAATACCCTGAAGGACTTTAGCGCCGAAAGGCACCCATACTGCTTGCCCAACATCAACAGTCAGACGAGGCGGGATAGAATAACAAAAACTGCGGCGCTGAGCAATGGGCGAATTGACTGCTACCTCAGCATATTTCATCCACCGTCTTTAACTTCCTCGACTTCCTCGATTTCATCAGCCTCTCTAACTTCCTCAACTTCCTCAGCCTGCTCAACTTCCTCAGCTTCCTCAACTTCCTCAGCTTCCTCAACTACAACCTTTTCAGCTACCTTCTCTCGCCTTTCCTTAAGTCGTGCTTCCTTAGCACTAAGTCGGCGTATGTAGTAAAGCTTGGCACGGCGAACCTTACCATGCCGCACTACCTCAACTTTTTCTAATAACGGAGAGACAAAAGGGAAGGTGTGCTCCACGCCAATTCCATAGGCGACCCTCCTAATAGTAAAGTTGCCGCCACCAGTTCCCTTCCTGACCCTGACTACCAGCCCAAGCAGGGTTTGAAGTCGCTCCCTATTAGCTTCTTTAACTTTAAAGCTAACCTTCACCGTATCACCGGGGCTAATCTGAGATATACTAGAACGTCCTTTAACTTGGCTCACAGAATTGATATCCATATTTAGTCACATCCCTTCTACAACTTGATTTCGCAAAGCTTCATTCATTAATTTCTCATCTTCCTTGGAAAGTATAGCTTTTTCCAAGAGGTCAGGACGTCGCTCCGCAGTCCGCAGCAGGCTCTGCTGACGCCGCCAGCGAGCAATCTGACTATGATTTCCAGAAAGCAAAACTGACGGCACTGCCCAACCACGATACACTGCTGGCCGAGTATACTGTGGGTATTCTAATAGCCCGTCAGTATGCGAATCCTCTACTAGCGATGCCTCTGAACCAACCACTCCAGGCAGCAACCTAACTACACAATCCACTATAACCATAGCTGCTACCTCCCCACCGCTAAGCAAGTAGTCGCCAACACTAATTTCATCATTGGCCAAGTGCTCCACTACTCTCTCATCAACACCTTCATAATGACCACAGATAAGGATAAGCTGCTGGTAACCAGCTAGCTGCCGAGCAACTTCCTGATTGAAAAGCCGACCTTGGGGACTAAGTAAGATAACTGGCACCGACGGCGATTCAAGTTCTCCCTTGATAGCTTCTGCAGCTTCGAAGACCGGCTCTGGCTTGAGCACCATGCCAGCCCCACCACCATAGGGATAATCATCCACAGCATGGTGCTTGTCATGAGTATAAGTACGGATATTATGAAGCCTAATATCAACCAAATGACGCTCTCTGGCTCGCCCAATGATACTGTAATTAAATAAGCCATCAAACATCTGAGGAAACAATGTCAAAATGTCAATACGCATTCAACTACTCCCACCGTGATCACCTTCCAACGTTTTGCCACCAAGAATCTCCAGAGCGTGAAGCAAGACAGGCAAAATAACCTCAAGGCATTCCCTTACTCCCTTCGGACTGCCTGGGAGATTAACAATCAAACATTTGCCCCTACTCCCAGCCACAGCCCGACTAAGTACTGCCTCAGGTTTCTTTTTCATCGTCGATATCCTCATAACTTCGGTCAAACCAGGAATAGTCCTATCAACTACTGCTAGCGTTGCCTCTGGCGTTACATCTCTAGGTGATAATCCAGTCCCCCCACTGGTGACGATAAGGTCAAGCCCAACTTCATCCACCCATTCCTTGAGCTTAGCTGAGATAACATCCTCGTCATCAGGTACAACACCACATTGGGTTACACAAACAGGCAACCGACTGATACATTCCTGAGCAACCTGCCCGCTCTCATCACGACGCTTGCCCTGCCACACCCTATCACTGATGGTAAGTACACCAACAGTTAACATCCGCTTATTTTACCATACCACAGGCAAAGCTCAAAACCACAAAAATTAAGCTAAACTTTAGTACTACCCCAACTGAGCCTGTGTCAATCACCACGGGCACAAGATATTGAGTTCAAGATAGGCAAAAACACTACCCGTTGAAAAAACAAGGTTTTTATGCTGCCGGGGCGACATAAAATTTTAAGAAAACGGTGCGAATTGAGTGCAAAGGGTATTGACAAAAAGGGTGGAATGTGTTTTATAATGGTGTATAGTGGGAAAAGATGGTAAAAGGGGGGAAGATTATCATGGTAATAAACTGCAGTCAAAACCGAATAACGAACCAGGGGGCTTCCGACTCTATCAAAGATAAACTTCACAAGATGATGGGGCTATACTTAGAAGAAGATGACCATTCCCTTATACTGAGAGACAAAGACAGGGTAATAGCAAGGTGGAGTGCCACAGGAGCAAAGCCCGAGGCAATCCAAGATACTGCTAATTGGTACATCTTAAGTAGCTGCAGCAGCTTTGAACTTCGATTGCTCCATTTTTGGGAGCATCATCCTCAGACCAGGTTGAGCCTTTACTCCATTGCTAACACCCTGGACACTGAAAGGGTTAACTTGAGACACGCAATCAAAGCCTTAGTTGAAAAAGGCATACTCGAAGAGCAACACAATGATAATGGCCTCACTACTTACTCACTAAGCAGCGACTGGCAAACGCAGGGGTATATCGAGGAGCTAGCTAGGCTAGAGCGAGGCAAAATAAAAATTTCCAAAAAACAATTAAAAGGAGAGGCTATACCAGCCTAACTGCCAGACTGAGACAGAGATGTTCCTTGGCGAATATGAATATAGGGTTGACAGCAAGGGCAGACTGCCCTTGCCCCCCAAGTTCAGACAGGAACTTGGGGCGGAGTTAATACTGACTAGAGGGATAGACACATGCATCGTTGTCTACCCCATAGTTGAATGGAATAGGTTAGCTGATACTCAACCGGCAGCAACCATAACGCTAAGCCAAAAAAAGAGGAAGTTAAATCGACATATTTTCGGTGCGGCTTTCAACCTGACGCTAGACAGACAAGGAAGGATAGCCCTGCCACCACCGTTACGCCGATATGCCAGAATTGACAATGCCGCCACGATAGTTGGGCAGAATAATTATATCGAGTTATGGAACCCTGACCTATGGAATTCGGAGCAGGTCTCTGTTGAAGAGCAGGTATGGCAAATCACAGAAAGCCTCGAGGACCAACAATGAGTTTGACCATGACTTTACCAATTCATACACCAGTGCTCCTTAAAGAAGCGGTAGAAGCGTTACAAGTCCAGCCAGGAAAACGCTATGTTGACTGTACCCTGGGTTCAGGGGGGCATGCTATGGCTATTTTAGAAAAGAGCTTGCCCAATGGCCAACTTCTGGGTATCGATGCTGACCCTGATGCCATTAAGATAGCCAAAACCAGACTAGCAGACTATGCCGATTCAACCATCATAGTCAATGACAATTTCGCTAATCTCGAAACTATCTGCAAAGAAAACAACTTTTTATCAGTCAATGGAATTCTATTTGACCTGGGTATGTCATCCATCCAACTTGACAATGCTGAGCGCGGCTTTAGTTTCCAGCGTGATGGCCCACTGGATATGCGTTTTGGGCCAACCCAGGAATTAACTGCAGCTGAGATAATCAATATCCTGCCCGAAGATAAACTGGGTAACCTCATTCGAACTTATGGCGAAGAGAGTTACAGCCGCCAGATAGCTCGCCACATCGTTAGGAACCGTCCGATAAACAGCACCCTCGAGTTAGTCCATATAGTAGAACAGGCTATCGGCAGTCGGCGAGGTAAAATCCACCCCGCTACCAGAACTTTCCTGGCATTGCGCATCGCTGTCAATCGCGAGTTAGAGAATCTACTCACAGCCCTAAAACAAACCATCAACTGCCTTGGCCATCGAGGCAGGCTAGTAGTTATCAGTTATCACTCACTAGAAGACCGCCTGGTTAAACAATTCATGGTACGGGAAAACAAGGGATGTCTCTGCCCTCCAGAAACCCCAATATGTGTGTGTGGGCATGTGCCCAGTCTGAGACTGATATCAAAAAAGGCTATTATGCCGCTGCTGGGCGAAATAGAATCTAATCCCCGCAGCCGCAGCGCCAGGCTTAGGGTAGCTGAGCGCCTTTAAAAACCAGCTAAAAATTTATTAATTAGGAGATAAATCAAAAATTAAAAGGCCAAAGGAGGTAAGAACTACAATGAAAAAGGTTATTTCAGCTATAGATGTGGGCACAACCAAGATATGCACCATTATGGGCAATCTAGATTCAGGAGGCAGCATGCAAGTCTTGGGAGTAGGTCTTGTGCCCTCACACGGCCTGCACAAAGGTATGGTGGTCAATGTAGAAGAAGCTACAGAATCTATTACTGAATCGGTCAAGCGGGCTGAACAAGCCAGTGGTCTAAAAGTGGAATCTGCTTATGTAGGTGTCACCGGCAGACACATAAGCTCAGTTAACAGTCACGGGGTAGTAGCTATACCACGCAATGACCGCCTGGTTCGACCTGATGACCTCAGACGAGTCCTGGCTTCTGCCCAGCACATCAATGTCCCTGATGATAGAAAGATACTCCATGCCATCCCACGCGGTTACGCCTTAGACAATCAAGAAAGGATTAAGGAGCCTGTAGGCATGCACGGCTTCAGGCTAGATGTGGAAACTCATATTATCACCGCTGCCGTGGCCTCAGTGCAAAACCTGGTTAAATGCATCCGCAGTGCTGGCGTCGAGATTGAAGACCTCATTCTAGAACCCCTAGCTAGCGGTGAAGCGGTGCTGACGCCAGAGGAAAGAGAGATGGGGATCATCCTAGCTGATATCGGTGGTGGCACTACCGACATAGCTGTGTTTAAAGAGGGCAGCATCTACCATAGCTCAATTATTCCAGTGGCTGGCTATCAGGTCACCAGTGATATTTCCATCGGATTAGGTTTACCCTTCGAAATTGCCGAAGCTATGAAGAAAAAGTATGGAAATGTTTATCCCGACGTGCTCACCAAAAGCGAAGAGTCTACTCTGAGTGTGGAAGACGGACATAGCGTTTCCTATCGTGATTTATGTAATATCACCAAAGTCCGTATGGAGGAACTGCTGAGGCTCATTCTCCTAGAAATGCCTGACTCTAACTATGCCTCGCTGGCTCCCGCTGGCTTGGTGCTTACTGGAGGAGGTTCCAAACTGGCTGGCCTTGAAGCCTTGGCCAAGTCATCACTTCGCACTCAAACAAGAATTGGTGAGCCTATGGGCATTTATGGCATTACCGACATTCTCCATGACCCGGCTCACGCTACTGGAGTTGGGCTTCTTCTCTGGGGAATCAGGAATCAAGGCAAACCAGCTTGGGAAGCTAAAAAGAAAAGCGGCATCTTTGGCAATTTTACCAGCCTGCTGAAAAAGTTCTTCGGACTTTAAAACAATATGAATGAAACACAGAAAAGGAGGGGATAAAAATGGCAAAGTCAACATTTTCAACAGCGCCGGCCCGGATTAAAGCCATAGGCATTGGCGGTGGTGGTTCCAACGCTATCACGCGGATGGTTCGTGAAAGTATTAAAGGTGTAGATTTTGTGGCCATGAATACCGATGCTCAAGCTCTGGCAATGGCTGAAGCCCCAATACGTATTCAACTTGGTGAAAAGCTAACCAGGGGCCTGGGTGCTGGTGGCAACCATGAGACTGGTGCTGAAGCAGCCGAAGAAAGCCGCCAGGCAATCCAAGACCTGATTTCCGGCACCGATATGGTTTTTATTACTGCTGGAATGGGCGGTGGCACTGGCACTGGAGGTATCCCAATAATTGCTGAGATAGCCAGGCAATGTAATGCCCTCACCATTGGCATTGTAACCAAGCCATTTAGCTTTGAGGGCACTCGCCGGACCAGGGTAGCCGAGGAAGGCATTTTGCAGCTTTGTGATAAGGTAGATACTTTGGTTATCATTCCCAATGACCGCCTTCTCGAGCTTTGTGATGCTAAAACTACAGTAGATAACGCTTTCAGACTGGCCGACGACGTGCTCCGACTGGGTGTACAAGCTATCGCCGAAGTCGTGACTGTCCCCGGATTAATCAACCTTGACTTTGCCGATATTAGATCAATAATGACGAATGCTGGCCCAGCGTGGATGTCAGTAGGTCGAGGACAAGGGCAAAACCGAGCTCTCGATGCTGCCAAGGCTGCGCTCGCTAGCCCGATGCTTGATGTCTCCATAAGCGGTGCTAAAGGAGTACTGTTTAACGTCAGCGGCGGTAGCAACCTCACCCTATTCGAGTGCAACGAAGCTGCTGAAGTCATCGCTCAGGCGGTTGACCCCGAGGCAAATATCATATTCGGCGTCGTTTTTAATTCGCAAATGGAGGATGAAGTCCAGATTACAATCATTGCCACCGGTTTCACTGCCCATTACGGAGCTGGAGTACCTACTGAAGCTGAGTTGCGCCGCCTGCTAAGAGGCGTAGCTGAAGATAGCCTTGATGTCCCGTCGTTTCTACGTCGCGCATCAAATTATCCCTCTGGCAAAGCAGCAGCTTCATCCTCAACCGCAACCCGAATGCCCCATTAATACCTCCCTGCTTACCTCCCTCCCCCCAAACAGGGCGGCAATCAAAATTGCCGCCCTGTTTTCTATTTCCTGCCAAGATACTGCCATCCCTTATATCTCACCGCTAATTTGAGGGCTTTTCCTACTTCTCATAAAAACAATTATATAAACCCCGTTTAGTCTGCTCCAAACAAGTGGTACGCCACCCTTCCACTTGTTTCTTCCAGCCCCCTACCACCTTATTTTTTCACTCACACAAATCATCATAGAGCCTATTTCCCCTTGACAACATCTATATATTGGGTTAGAATGCATAAAAACCACATATTGTGGGGAGGATATTGATGAAGTGTCCTTATTGTGGTGATACTGAATCGAAGGTGATTGATTCTCGGGATGTAGGTGATGGGGTTAGGCGACGGCGGCAGTGTCTCAAGTGTGGGGCTCGCTTTACTACTTATGAACGGCTGCAACCCAGAAACCTTTTCATAATTAAGAAGGATGATAGACGCGAGGAGTTCAACCGAGATAAACTGTTGTCTGGCATTCGCAAGGCTTGTGAAAAGCGACCGCTGCCAACTGGCACTATCGATAAGCTCATAGATAATATTGAAACTGAGATTTATCGTTTAGGTAAAGCTGAAATTCCCAGCTCTGTTATTGGCGACATGGTAATAAAGAAGTTAGAGGAGCTAGACCACATAGCTTATATTCGCTTTGCTAGTGTCTATCGTGAATTCACCGATATTAGTACACTAAAACAGGCAGTAGATACTCTAATAGATACCGGCGCTGGAGCACCACTGGCTGGTCAACTACCTCTCCTATCCCAAGAAGAACTGTCTAGCCTAGGTCAACATCGACGGAGGAGGAAATAAATGGGTACTCGCCAAGGTAAAAGCCAAGCCCAGCCAACTAACCACAATCGTATAGCCCGAGCTATTTTTGCAGCTGCTGAGTCTATGGGTATAGCTGACAGGGAAATGTTGGAGGAACTCGCCGGACAAGCAATTCAAAGACTAGAACCGACGCCGACTTTACCAGGAATGGAGCATCTTGTCCCTTCACAGAACAAGCAGCTACCATCTTCCTCTCAAATCAAAGCTGCTGTTAAGGAAATGTTGGCTGAGAAGACCAAAATAGTTGAGCCATCTGTACCTGAGACAAAGCCCAAGACTATGCCTGGGGTTGAGCTTCGCGAAAATGCCCTTGTAGTCCTAGAAAAAAGGTATCTGTTAAAGGATAGCCAGGGACAGGTCATCGAGACGCCAGAGGAGATGTTCCGCCGTGTAGCCAAGCATGTCGCTTCAGCTGAACTCATTTATGACCCGAAGGCAGACGCTGCTGCTTGGGAAGAAAAGTTCTACCAGCTTATGGCATCTCTGGAATTCCTACCGAATTCCCCCACCTTAATGAATGCCGGACGAGAGCTAGGGCAATTATCAGCTTGCTTTGTCATCCCCATTGATGATTCCATGGAATCCATCTTCGATGCTGTGAAATATACAGCTCTAATTCACAAAAGCGGCGGCGGTACTGGCTTCTCCTTTTCTCGTCTCAGACCTGAGAAAGACAGGGTTGGCTCCACCGGCGGGGTTGCCAGCGGCCCAGTATCTTTTATGCGAGCCTTTGACACTGCCACCGATGTCATCAAGCAAGGCGGTATGCGGCGGGGTGCCAATATGGCCATCCTCAATGTCGACCACCCCGATATTCTGCAATTCATAACAGCTAAAGATGACCCGAAGGCACTTACTAACTTCAACCTATCAGTGGCTGTAACCACTGAATTCATGGATGCTGTAGAAAAGAACGAAGACTACAATTTGGTAAATCCACGGACTAAAGAAGTAGTTGGCAAACTCGCTGCCAGGGAGGTCTTCGATAAAATCACAGACATGGCCTGGCATACAGGAGACCCCGGTATTGTCTTCATCGACCATATAAATAAACATAATCCCACCCCTAACTTAGGCAAAATAGAAAGCACCAATCCCTGTGGTGAGCAGCCTCTGCTCCCCTTTGAATCCTGCAATCTAGCCTCGCTCAATCTGTCCAAAATGGTCAAATGCGAAGATGACAAATGTGAAATCGACTATGACAAGCTAGGCGAAGCCGTTAGGCTAGGTGTCCGCTTTCTCGATGATGTCATAGATGTTAATAAATTCCCGTTACCTCAAATAGATAAAATGACAAAGGCCACCAGAAAGATAGGTCTTGGGGTCATGGGATTTGCTGACATGCTAATCATGCTCGGTATCCCTTACAATTCTGATAAGGCGTTAAAGTTAGCTGAAGACATTATGCACTCTATATCTGAAGAGGCAGCCAAGGAATCAGTAAGACTGGGGAAGGAGCGAGGCTTGTTCCCTAAGTTCAAGGGAAGCATCTATGATACGACCAATGGGTTAAAACCAAGAAATGCTTCGCAAACCACCATCGCTCCCACTGGCACATTAAGCATAATCGCCGGCTGTTCAAGTGGCATCGAGCCTCTTTTTGCTCTTACCTATGTTCGACACATCCTAGACGGCGAAGAGCTAATAGAAGTCAATCCATACTTTGAGAAAGTAGCCCAAAAAGAGGGGTTTTACTCACCAGAACTAATAAAACAACTAGCTGAGGGGAAGAAGCTCCGAGACATCGAAAATATACCTGATTGGGTAAAAGACATCTTTATTACTGCTCATGATATATCCCCGGAATGGCATGTAAAGATGCAAGCAGCTTTCCAGAAATTCACCGATAGCGCCGTTTCCAAGACAATTAACCTTCCCTATGAAGCCACACCAGAGAATATAGCTGAAGCATATATTCTTGCTTACAGAATGGGGCTAAAGGGGATAACTATTTACCGAGACCGAAGCCGTGAAAGTCAAGTGCTAACTATTAGCCACGCCGAAGAGGCACCCGAAGCTAAACTTGCCCCGAGACAACGACCCAAAATTACCAAGGGGGTTACCGAGCGAGTAACTACTGGCTGTGGCTATATCTATGTCACCGTAAACTTCGACGAAGAAGGAATCTGCGAAGTCTTCTCCAGCTTAGGAAAGGCTGGCGGTTGTGCCTCAGCACAATTGGAAGCTACCAGTCGACTAATCTCACTGGCTCTGAGGTCGGGCATGGACATAGCTTCTGTCACTAAACAGCTACGTGCCATCCGCTGCCCGTCCGTTGCCTGGGAGCAAGGGCGCGCCGTTCTCTCCTGCGCCGACGCTATTGGCAGCGTATTAGAAAAATACATCAAAGATAAAGATAGCAATGCCCCTAAAGACCTTGGAGTAGCTAAAAATTGGGCAGGGCAGTGTCCTGAATGTGGAAGCATACTGATTTACCAAGAAGGCTGCCACATTTGCCCTAGTTGCGGCTATACCAAATGCGGATAAATAACAAAAGCGCTTACTCAAGAGGGAGGCATGGATAAGCCGAAAGACAGCTACTCTCAAGCCTTTAAGCAAATAGCCAAGATTGCTAACTCGTCTTTACCCTTAAAGAAAGCTCTCAATGCTATGGCAAGGAGCACAGCTAAGGCACTGAAAGCCATCGGATGCTCCATAATGCTTCTCAATCCCCAAAAACAATACCTGGAAATTATAGCTGCCTACGGCCTCAGCGATTTATATCTACGGAAGGGAGCAGTGAATGCCCATAAGAGCCTCCCTGAAATTCTGGAGGGTAAAGCAGTAGCTCTCGTCGATGTTTCACAGGATAAACAAGTCCAATATCCAGAAGCAGCTGAAATAGAGGGGATAAGTTCTATACTAGGAGCTCCCCTCCTGCAAAAGGGAGAGGTTGTTGGCGAAATCCGAGTTTACACCGACGGGCCAAGGCATTTTCCACAGGTGGAGAAGGACTTCCTATCCACTGTGGCTAATATAGTCGCTATTACTTTGGAAAAAAACGAATTCTACCAAGTATTGAAGGCAGAACATGAAGAAACAATAACTAAACGACGGAAACTGGCCGAGACACCTAAACTACCCTCTTCGTCGCTAAGACCATCTCGCTTCGGTCACCCTAGCGAAGAAGAATTCGCCAGATTACTTGATTTCTACCGCATTGAATGGCTTTATGAACCCCGCTCTTTTCCTCTGGCCTGGCAAGGCAACAAGGTGTCAGAGATGTTTACTCCTGATTTTTACTTGCCCGAGCTAGACCTTTACATCGAGCTTACCACCCTCAAGCAGAGCTTGATTACGGAAAAAAATCGGAAGGTACGCCGTCTTAAAGAACTCTATCCCGAAGTCAACATCAAACTTCTCAACAAAAAGGATTACCTCAGATTACTGGCCAAATATGGCTATGGACCTTTAGGTGGAACAAAGGTAGAGGGGATAAACCGGGTTTTATTCAGCCACACTCAAATTCAGCGACGGACTAGAGCCTTAGCTAACCATATTTCCCGCGACTATCAGGGGCGGCGGTTAGTTCTGGTCGGTATACTGAAAGGCGTCGTCTGTTTTATGGCTGACCTGATGCAACATATATCCCTACCGCTTAGTATAGAATTTATGGCAATCTCCTACTATGGCAGCAATACCGAGCCAGCGGTAAAGATAACCAAAGACCTCGATACCAGCATAACCGGGCTTGATGTATTAATGGTTGAAGACATCGTTGACACTGGAATGACTCTGAACTACATCCTTAACCATCTTTCCTCACATAACCCAGCCAGCCTACATGTCTGTACTCTGCTAGATAAACGAGCCCGGCGCCTTATCGATGTACCACTTGATTACATAGGCTTCGAGATTCCGGATGAATTTGTAGTTGGCTACGGATTAGATTACCGTGGGGAATACAGGAACTTACCCTTTATCGGTGCACTTAGTCCAAGACTGATTGAAGAAGAAGCTGGGAAATAAAAATGCACCAAGTAACCTCACTCTCTCCGGTTCCACTTCTCTCCGGCACTCTTCAGCTTTCGCCTACCTCGCACCGGTTCCTCTGCCTCCCCGGACTAGCCTGATTACTTGGAGCATTCTTAATATAACACATTCTCTATATTTTGTCAAGTTTTTGTACTTCGATTTGTTAATGTTCTATGATTTTGTCACCCTCTAATTGTTCCGAGAAAATATCACCCTATGAAGGAAAAAGTGTGGATTGGGGAACGACCCTGAATAAAAATGTGTAGGACGAGGAATGTCATTGCGAGCCGAAGCAGTCAGCGAAACAACCTAGCCTCGCCTGAGAGAGGGTAGCCTGGAGCATCTGCTCCAGGCGTTATTGGAGCTGATGCTCCTATGTACCCGGGGGTAGCGGCGAGCGAGGCTAAAGCCTCGCACTACATGCTTCTCATCTTGCTGATAGTGACACCATGTAAGCGTCACCCATCTATCTGAATTAGATCAGTTTTTATACTCGTCCATATGATTAAGAATACCCCAGTCTAGCTCGAAAGGAAAGAGCCAGGGTAAAGGTAAGCTTCCCCCTCTAGCTCCCCCGCCAGTGATGGGAGAACTATAAGAAACATAAAAGCTATCTCCCGGGATGTTCAGTGCCCTTGATTTTGCTTATAAGGGCACACCCGACGTTGCCAAGGATATTCCTTGGTCTGCCTATAATAAGGCTTAGTTTGTTGATAGTGGAAACTTCTGCCTCTTCATCGACAGGCCTTGCTCTAATCAATCCAATGATAGCAACAACCAGAGCTACATATATAGCAATGGCTGCCCATATCCAGAACGGGGGTGGCGATGGTGGCGAAGGTGCAGAATGTACAGCCAGCACCTCTCTAGCTACTACTGTAAAGTTAGCTACTGGACTTGGCTCACCGAGTATAGGCTCAACCGCCCTCACCTGCCAGAAGTAAGCAGTATTCCAGTCAAGTTTACCGCCATACTCATAAGCAGTCGCCGACACAATAGCTCTGGCTATTACATGCGTTAGGGCAGCATCCTTAGCCAGAACGAATTCATACCTGGTGGACCCAAACACAGGCGACCAGGAGAAAGCCGGAGGTGGGGAAACACACCTGGCACCATTAGACGGCTTGAGCAAGATAGGTCCAAGATGTTCAGTCACCACTGGCAAGCCTGTCTTAACAGTGAAGTACATCGTGGCTGACCACGGGCTACGAATTTCCTCGCCCGTAGTAGCTCGCCTGCCCCTGACTCTCCAGTAGTAGGTATGACCACATTCGAGGTTGCCCCAGCTAGCTATTTCAGACGCAGGCGTGGGCACCAGCCCACCGGCCGGGAAGTAGCATGCCGGCGCTAAAGAGTCAGCGGGAGTGATATTATCACTACATAGCACCCTCAAGCTAAACTCATCATCTTTAGCTAGCTGTAGCTCATATGCCCCGACATAACTGAGCTGCCGCCACTTGAAGTTTACCTCGTTGGCTCGGCCGCTTACCGGGTCAATGGGGATAATATCATCGCTGGGTGGCGAGGTCGTCCACGGACCGACTTTGGCTAAATTATCTGCATACGCCCAGAGGCGGCCTTCTTCATTTGCCCAGTCATAGGGTTTGTCATCAATTGCCCAAAGAGTGTTGTCTGCATTTGTGGAGATTTTAAGCGAGCTGGGCTCACGGGTGAAGGCAACGCCGATAGACAGCCCCTCAATCAAGTCATCCCATTCCAAGTTTGTAGCTGGAGGCACTGTAGCTCTGGGATAAATTGTGCGGTCAACGCCTGGAGGAGGAGGTGTCGCGGCAGTATTCCATACGCCGTACAAGACATCGTTTCGTTGAGCCAGCCCATAGAAAGCACTATTGGGCGGTTCCAATTCTTCCCAGTCGGTACTCTCACCGATGCGCCAGCGGTAAATCCTGCCGATTGGATCATCGCTGGCAGCATAGATTATCCTGTTTTCCTCAAATTTATCATCGGCGATGACGTGGACATTGCCGATTACAGGCACTGCAACCCGCTCCATCGCAGGCGGTTCAAAATGTACAACCGCCTGGGAAAAATCGGCATAAGCTATTTTGCCCCTCTCATCACCTACTATTACCCAATCTTCCTCTTCCTCATCTTCTCCCTCAGGATTTTTTAGTGGGGTGGCTATGGTATGCCCCGAATCAAGATAGGTATCTATTTTGGCTTGCCATGTCCAGTTAGTGCCGCTTTTGCTGCCCCTGCGGACATACGCATCGTCCAGGATATACATAACATCGTCGCTAGCCAGAGCTAAATCCGTCACAGCTACATCAACGCCAGGAGAAAGAACCTGCCAAGACTGACCTTCATCCGGGGAGTAACGGACATCATTACTAAGGCGGTCGGCGAAAACGATGACTTCACTTATATCTGCCTCCTCATAAGTTCTCGGCTTGACGCGGAGGATTGTGCCATCATCGGGGGCTACTCCATCGTTGGTAGTAGCCGTGCATAATATCCGTTCCCAGATTTCGCCCAAGGGACCGCTGGTACTTCGCCAGATGCTGTCGAAGTTCTGAGTAACAGTAGTATTATCACTTATGGAAGCCAAATAGAGTACACTATTGTCTTCAGAATCCTCAGAAACCTCCAGAACAGCCACATCGGAGAGGAAGCTGATTTCGGTATCTATCAAGCTGAGTTGGTTCCAGATATTGCCAACATCAGTATCCTTGGTCTTTCCAGCTCTGTCGAGGAGGTCTTCATAAGAAGGAGGATAAGGGCTGATGGAGAAAGCAGATTCATCCAGGGCAACACTATTTAACCAAGCGTGCGGCCAGTTAGTCGTCATAGCCCAGGGACCTGTACCTCCCGCTATAGGGTTAGCTGAGCTGGTTGCACAGTAAGCCCTGCTTCCATCAGGGCTCCAGGCTACCTGAGCGTTGGCATAGCCTGAGTCACCGCCGCCGGTTGGCGATTTAAGAGCATCTGACTTTTGCCAGCTGGGAGTGTCTGCAATAGGGTCTGAACACCGCCAGACATCAACTATACCTAAAGAGTTGTCAGCTTCGACTTCGCCCGCCAGAAGCTTGCCATCATCATAAGTGCCATAATAAGCAAGGCTGGAAATCCTACCGGTTGCGGAAATCTTGCCGGTCGTGGGAGGAGTTATCCGATAAACCTCGGTGTCATTAATACGGTAAACTCCAAATTGAGCAGCTGCAGCAGGGTCAACATCAGTGCTAACATAATAGCGGCGCAGGTTGCCAGGGTCGGCTGCTGAGAAGTCAGACGGCAGCTCCAAATCAGCGGTTATTATCTGAGTGCAATTTGCTGAACTGCCAGCGTAGTTTGTGTCAACGATGGTCACTGGATAGTTAACCGGACTATTCCATGTAGTAGTGTTAGCAACTATATCACGAATGCCAAGATTGAGGCTGGTGCCGGCAGCAGTAGCTGAAATAGCTACTATAGCAAGGTCACCATTATATGTGGGCGAGAATTTCAGTGCCACGATGTCACCGGCGAGACCCTGGTCTTTCCAGCTGGGTGCAGTAATGCCTGCCTTCAGCACATAGACTGCGCCAGTGCCGTTTCCATCCCGGGTGCCAATAGCAATATCACGCTTGCCATCGCTATATTCCAGAGAGACGTCAACGCAGCTAATGTACTCGCCAGCCGAAAAGGCTGGAAAACCAGTATCGTCCCACCTGTCGCCGCCATTTGTGGAGACAAACACCTGTTTTGGCCCATTTGGAGCCCCATCGCCATCGGTAACAGCAACAACAAAATTCACGTCGTCTGGAGCCACAGCTATGTTCCAGGCAGGCAACTTAGCACCATCATCAATCAGATGGGCAGTTAAATCATCATTCCAGGTAACGCCGCCATCAGTTGACTTATAGACTTTGCCGTTGGAATAGGGGGCACCTAGGTCACCTGGTATGTCCACGGCGTAAAAGGTATTGCCATCAGAACCGATGGCAAGGGCATTGATTTCCGATGGATTGACTATGACATTGCCCCCACCGCTTGGGGTATCAACAATAGACCATATCAGCTTTCCGGGATGGGCTAAAGCTGGTTTAATGCCACCCGGAGGCAACAAGCTCAGTAACAGCGCCAAGACCAGCAGTATGCTGAGGCTGGTGGCGCTCTCTGCCTTTCTCATTGGGCTTCCTAATTATAGCATGGAAACAAAGACGATAGGGATTAGGTTGAGACTAGGTTGAGATTGTAGGGATTAGGTTGAAATTGCTTCGAGCTGGAGCGGATGCTCCAGCCTACCCGTCTTGGACTCCTCGCAAAGACAGGGGAGTTTCGACTACTGACCACTGACTACTGACCGCTGACTGCTGACTTTCATCCAGCCATTTATCACTTACTTGCCAGGGAATTTGGTCATCTAGGACTAATGTACTACCTGAAACAAGACTAAACAGCTATGTAAAATTGGGAAATTACGTTGCAACCTGCTTACGTTTGGTTTAAGCTGTTCTTAGCTTGAGTTAAATGGAGGCGAAGCAGTTTGCTCAGCAGCAAAGAATCAAAGTTATCGAGGTTGATGACCCAGCCAGGCTTATATAAGATTCAGACTCAGATTGAGATTAAGGTATAGGGCAAAGCTTCAGAACACATAGGATTCACTTTAGCCCTGGCAACCCAGAGGTCAAACATGATTAAGAAATTAATAGATACGCCGATAGAGTCGCAGGCTGAGGACAACGAACTGCTTCCTGGCATGCCTCGGCTTAATGTGCTGCGTCAGGCTCCATCACCAGAGGCGCTGCAGCTAATCCCCGAGAGGCTAGCCCGGAAGTACAATGCCCTTCCGCTATCGGTTAAAGGTAATACGCTGCAAGTAGCTATGGCTGCCCCGGACGATATTCTGGCTCTCGAAGATTTAGCTGCTAGAACTAAGAAAAGGATTGAGCCAGTGCCAGCGGCAGTAATAGATATTCAGGAGGCTATTGATTTTAACTACCGGGCTTTTGGCGACATTGTCAAACAGTTTGGCTCTGTAGAAGCCATTCCAGCAGAGATAAAAACACCGGAAATGCTCGCTATGGAGGCAGCCGACGATTCACCGGTAGCTCAAGCCCTGACCCTGATTATCGAAGAAGCTGCGAAATCTCGAGCTTCCGACATTCATATCGAACCTGAGGTGGATAGACTTCGTGTCCGCTATCGCATCGATGGTACGCTGCACGATGTAATCTCTTTGCCTCTGGGCGCTCACGACCCGCTTATCTCCCGAACTAAAATCCTGTCGGGCATGAATATCGCTGACCACCGCCGTCCCCAGGATGGTCAGTTCTCAACTGAAACCAAAGGAAAGGACATTGATATCCGTGTAGCTACAATTGACACCGTTCACGGCGAGATGGCCGTGCTCCGCCTTCTGGACAAATCTCTAGCAGCTTTATCTCTAACTCAACTTGGTTTCCTTCCTGAGAGCCATGACAAGTTTGAACAGATGCTCATGGCTCCCTATGGTATGGTTTTAGTCAGCGGCCCTACCGGTGCCGGCAAAACGACTACGCTCTACGCCGCGGTCAATTCACTGGACAAGGTAAGCCGCAACATCATCACCATTGAGGACCCGGTAGAATATCGCTTCGAAAGCATAAACCAGATACAGGTCAATCCCCGGGCTGGTCTAACCTTTGCCAGCGGGCTGCGGTCTATAGTCCGCCTCGACCCTGATATTATCCTGGTGGGAGAAATCAGAGATAGCGAGACAGCCCAAATAGCTATCCAATCGGCCCTCACCGGGCACCTGGTGCTGTCTTCAGTCCATGCCAATGACACTATGGGCGTTTTGTTTCGACTTATTGACCTTGGAGTTGAGCCTTTTCTAATATGCTCGGCGCTCATCAGCATCGTTGCCCAGCGAATGGTGCGGCGTGTTTGTCCCCACTGTACCCATAGCACCACAGCACCCTTGATAGAACAAATAGCCTACCGTCGGGAAACAGACGAGGAACGCAGCGAGTTTGCTTACGGTGCCGGCTGCAAAGCCTGCTCCTATACCGGTTATCTGGGCAGAACCGGGATTTTTGAAATCTTGTCAATAAGCGATGAAATCAGGCGGCTGCTGATTACCGGGGCTACGACTGCTGAAATCCGGGCTCAGGCAATCAAGGAAGGCATGCTAACACTGGCCAGGGACGGCATGCTTAAAGCCAAATCAGGTATCACCACACCTTATGAAGTACTGCGTAATGCCTACTCAACGGACTAAATAGTCGATAGTCGATAGTCAATAGTCAGTAGTCGAAAGGGTTTTTGGTAATTTGGATTCAAGGAAAAACATGTAGCGCAGTCTTTTAAGGCTGCCTGGGGTGGTGACGGGCGTGGAGCAGGGCTGAAGCCCTGCGCTACATGTTCAAGTGAGAGTCACCTGCCTTCAGGAGGAAAGGCAAATTAAAATGCAAAAGCTAAAATGCAAAATGACAGGGGAAAGGCAAAAAGAAATTCACCGGAGGTGGAATCCCAAATCCTAAATCCTAATTTCTAAACACTAAACAAATTCGAATGACCAAAGCCCAAAATTTTAAACACCTTTTTGGTGATTTGGATTTAGATATTGTTTAGGATTTCGGATTTCGTGCTTAGGATTTCAATGGTTCAGATGAGAGGCACCTGCCCACAGGTGAAAAATGCAAAGGAGGTGAGTTACCATAGACTATACTTATGTCGGCTATACTGAGGATAAGGAAATAGCCAGGGGGAGGGTCTCGGCTGTCAGCGAGCAGGCAGCCGTGGATATACTGGCTAATGTCGGCTATCAAGTGGTCAGTCTTAAGCCAGTTACACGGTTTTTGCCTGATTTCGATAAGCTTCTGCAGGCAAAGGTCAAGCCGACGGAGATAATCACCTTCTCTCGACAGTTGGCACTGCTCCTGGAATCAGGCGTTGGCATCGTCCAGAGCCTGGAGCTGCTCCAGGGCCAGGCAAGCAACAGGCAGTTGAAAAAAGTGCTCCTGGAGGTAGTGTCCGACCTCCGCAGTGGCAACTCTCTATCAACCGCTCTGGCCAAGCATCCCCAGGTCTTTTCCACGATTTACCAGAAGATGGTCGCCGTTGGCGAGCAAACTGGAGCGCTCGAAGGCGTGCTCAGAAACCTTGCCGATTATGCCGAGCGAGAGTCCAACACTGCGAACCAACTAAAAAGGGCGCTAACTTATCCCCTCATCGTCTTAAGCTTAGCCATCGTGGTCGTAATCATCTTAGTCACCGTTGTCCTGCCACCCATAATCAGCATGTTTGCCTCCCTGGGCGGCGAGCTGCCGCTAATCACCAGGGCACTGCTGGCTTTCGTTGATTTCACCAGCAATTACGGCTTATATCTGCTGGCCGTAATCATAGGTCTAGGTGCAGTTGGTTACATGTACAGTAAATCACCAACCGGGCATTACTACCGGGATATGCTGATACTAAAATTACCTGTGCTAGGGCAACTCAGCCTGACAACCGAGCTGGCACGCTGCAGCCGCAACATAGCACTGCTATTTCGGTCTGGCTTGCCATTACCTGAAATTATGACGTTGGTTGCTCAAGCCAGCGGTAATCTGGTAGTAGCTAAGGCCCTGGGTGATGTAGAGCAGGATATGCTCAAGGGAGAAGGGCTAGCCGCGCCAATGAGAAAGAGACGGGTTTTCCTGCCGTTAATGGTAGAGATGACCAAGGTTGGTGAAGAGACGGGCAATCTGGATGGGACACTGATAACGGTGGCTGAAAACTACGAAATCGAAGCCGCAAGTCGGACGCAGACCATGATTAGCATGATTGAGCCAGCGATGACCATAGCAATGGGGCTGGGAGTTGGCTTCATTGCCCTGTCCATATTTATGCCCATGTACTCCAGCCTCGGCCTGGTGGGAGGCTAGTAAGAACTCCTGACCTGAGGAAAGTTACAGGAAGGATAACTCCAAGAAAATGAACAAAACCCGAGCGCGAATAGCAGCATCAAGCTTAAGGCCAAATGGGGGTGAGCGCGGCATGACCCTGGTTGAGACCCTCGTGGCCCTGGCCATCTTCGGGCTGGTAGCCGGCATCTTCCTCGCCGGCCTGTATGTCTCATCTAAATCAGTTATGGTCAGCCAGGAGAGAGTTGCTGCTGAAAGCCTGGCTAAATCACAGATGGAGTATATTAAAGCGCAGGAATATGCTGAATCGTATCTCGAAATTACAGTTCCTTCGGATTTAGTTGCCCAGGGGTATGCTATCGACGACCCAACGGTGGAAACGGTAGAGGATATCCCTGCCGATGAACTTCAGAAGATAACCGTTACCGTTACACATAATGAAGACGAAGTATTCACCCTGGTGGACTATAAGGTAAAGAGATGAAAGCATATCACAAACTTAAACATGTAGTGCAGGGCTTTAGCCCTGCCCGTCTGCCGCCCCAGGCAGCCTTAAAAGACTGCGCTACATCTCTCACCCAAACCCCACACCCCTGGCGACCCTAAAGGGTCGCACTGCATGAGCGTAAGGTTGAAGGGCAAGAAAAGATGAAGCTGAAAAGAAATCAAAAGGGCTTTACCCTGATTGAGGTACTGGTCGTGGTCGGCATACTGGGTGCCATTATGGGCGTGATGGCAATGACCGTAATGACAATAATGATAGTTAGCCCGAAGAGTAATGACCATGTCATCGCCCTGCGCCAGGTGCAGAATGCCGGCTACTGGATTTCCCGCGATGTCCTGGGGGCAAAAGAGGTGTCTACTACCGAGACCGGAGTTTTCCTGGCAATCGATTGGGATGGCGATGACTATGACATTAACTATGTGTTTAATGGCAATGAACTGAGGCGCGAGCTTAACGGTGCCTCGCCGGGAACTTTAATTGCAGAATACATTGTAGGAGTGGGGACAGATACCACATTTACCGGCCCCGACGATGATAATAAGTACACGCTCACCGTCAAGGCTGAACACGGTGATGTTGAAGTGGAAAGAGTTTATGAAGTCAGCCCACGGCCTGAACCCAACCCTTAATAGCCAGGCTCGAGGAGGTGAAAAATGAAGTTGTTGAGGAAAATACTGCGGAATGAGGCAGGACAAGCCTTACCTATGGCGCTGGTTTTGCTGGTTCTGGGAGGCCTCCTGGTAGGTACCTCCGTTTCCCTTATGCATACCAACCTCAAGGCCAACATAATGGTCGATAGGAAAACTTCGGAGCTTTACGCTGCCGATGCCGGCGTAGAACAAGTCCTGTGGAACATACAATATAATGACAGCTTCACACTACCTGCTGAAGGCGCAGAACCTCAAGTAGTAGATTTTCCCGGAACAATAAATGACAAGATGGTGAATGTTACCATAAGCAACGAAGGTGGAAACATCTACAAAATTACACCTACAGCCGAGGGGACCACAATTGAATGCTATATCTCCCTGCTTGATTTGTCATGGCTCTTCGACAGTGCTATTACCAGCCCTGGTGATGTAGACCTCAAGAACAACGTTTCTATCACAGGTGGCGTTACATGTCCTGATGAGCCAACTGGCCAAGGTGATTATGATGAATGGATACAAGATAGCGTAGATAATTGGCCCTCAGCCGAGCAGCTTTCCGCATTTTACTGGGAGGATGTGAAGGATTTAACTCCTGTTTCTAATCCGCATACCATCGACATCTCATCTGGCACCGAGATTAACCCTTACTCCATTGGGCCATTGTATGCACCCGGAGACTTGACCATCTGGGGAAGCGGAGTGGCAAGGCTTGATGGCACTGTCTATGTGAAAGGTAATCTGGTAGTGAAAGATAGCTGCACAATAAACCTTAACGGGCAGACTATCTTCGTTGAGGGCACTATTGAGTTTAAGAATGGATGCACTTTCCTTGGCTCGGGATGCATCATTGCCATAGGACAAATTATATTTAAGACGAATGGCGAAACTGACCCTGAGGGCTTCATATTCCTTATGTCTATCAACGATAAGGTGGATATACGCAATGGAGATTCCATTTACGGGGCTGTAGCTGGCGATGCTCTCGTGGAACTCAAGAACGGCTGCGACCTTACGTTGACAGATGTACCTGAGGACGGATTAAACTTCCCCGGCGGCGATAGCGGCAGCAGCAGCAGTCAACTGGAAATTCTAACCTATACCATTGACCCGAGTTAGTCGATAGTCGATAGTCGATAGTCAGTAGTCGATAGGGTTTTTGGTGATTTGGATTCAAGGAAAAACATGTAGCGCGGTCTTTTAAGGCCGCCAGGGGTGGTGACAGGCAAGGCTACATTAGTGTAAAAGTAAAGAGTGAAAATGCAAAAGTGGGCAGGGCTAAAGCCCTGCACTACATGTTGCCTGGTCTTGCGAACGCAGCGAAGCAATCTCGGCATATCTCTCCGTCATTGCGAGGAGCGCCAGCGACGAAGCAAACTCGGTGGTGGACAGCAAAGGGGGCAACCCTCCAATCTCTCGCCACAGCCCCACCGAGATTGCCACGGCACCCTATGCCTCGCAACGGCGAGGGGCCTATGTTTTTGACGATTTTGGAGAAGGGTTAGGTTATCTCTCTCGCATTCCGCATTGCTTCGTGATTCGCATTCATCTTATCCATAATCACAAGTTTCTCTGAAAACGAGCGGCTTGCCAGTTCCTTGTCCACAGCCTCCCGTGACTTTCTATGAGACTCCCAAAACTTCTTTGAATCTTGTATGTAATTGATTTTCTTCATTATCAAACCTCACTAAAAGCTCGTTTAGTAAATCCATATTCGCTTTTTCTAGTAGCTTTGCGATACGCAGTTTATCCACCAACCTGAAAGCTACCAGTGCAAGTGCTATTAAGTGTTCTACTCCAACAACTTTGGTAGGTATTCCTTCCACTTCTACCTTGTGGGCTTCCTCAACTGCATTATTGGAGAGTGGGCTTATGTTAGGAAAAATTTGAACCGGCATACCACCGATATAGATATGCTCACCTTTTATCTTGTTGCCCTTTTCCTTAAAGTACTCGTAGATAGGTTGGAGAACACGGAAACTGTCTTCACCACTAATAATTGCGAAAATGTCTAAATCATAAGTGGAATATGGTATATTGTGATAGATTTCAGCGTACCCCCCACCTATAGCGTAATCCTCAATAAGCCCCTTTCCCTTTAATTGATTAAGAGCTTTTAATGCGTCAGCTAATTCAGTTAGTCTCAAAGCTCCTACTCCTATTTAGGAAAGGTCATAGACTTCTCTATTCGTTGGCAGGATGTCTTTAACAAGTCTTCAAAATCCTGCTTGGTAGTGGATATTGTCCTGATATCTATTCATTTAGCAGTCATTGCCCTTTCCTAATATAACACATTATACCATGATGGCGTTTCAATAGGAGCAGTCGATAGTCAGTAGTCGAAAGTCGATAGTCGATAGTCAGTAGTCGATAGGGTCTTTGATGATTTTGAATTCAAGAAAAAACATGTAGCGCGGTCTTTTAAGGCCGCCAGGGGTGGTGACAGGCAAGGCTACATTAGTGTAAAAGTAAAGAGTGAAAATGCAAAAGTGGGCAGGGCTAAAGCCCTGCACTACATGTTCAAGTGAGAGTCAGCAGTCAGTAGTCAGGGGTCGATAGTCGATAGTCAGCAGTCAGCATTGAGCAGGTACACTGGTTTTTGCCTGACAAAAAATGCTACACTAGACTAGATGATTCAACCTGAGCCAGAGGAAAAGAAAAGGGTAAGCTTGCTGGATAAGCTGCCCAAGCTGGGCAGGGCAAGCCAGTTGATGCTGCTGGTCGGCATTTTTTTGATTGTCTTCATCCCTTTGTGGGTAATCAACCAGCAGCAGCCAGCAAAACAAGTTGAGCTGAGGCATGAGCTTTCGCTGCTTGAGATAATATTGCAGACGCCAACAACAAAGAAAGAAACCCTGGAGGCTGAGATAAAGCAGGTTGAAGCCAGGACAGAGGCAGCTAAAGCCGTTTTCCCCAGCCCAGACCAGAGCCCCGAAATCATCAACAACCTGCTTGAGCTGGCTGAGTCAAATGGCATAAGTGTGACGGAGACAAAAGTATCAACTTCTAAAGAGCCTATAACTGTAAATGAGAATGAAATTGAATACCCAGTGATGACCTTTAACATTAAACTCCAGGGGCAGGTGCCTATGTTCCAGAATTTCATCCTGGCTCTGGATGACAACTTCCCAACATGCGAGGTGAACGACGTAAAATTCGTAATAGCTGCAGAGGAGGGAGAGGAGGATACCGCCAGCCTCAAAATCGATGTATTTTGCTATGAAGGCAGTGAGTAGGAGAAATGATTACCTTAGAATCTTGTAGGGACAGGTCTTCAGACCTGTCCGAGGCTCACCCTCACCCTAGCCCTCTCCCATCGAGGGAGAGGGAAAAGGCAAGAATGTCATTGCGAGCGGAGCGAAGCAATCTCACAGCTTCCCACTTCCTCCGAGATTGCTTTGTCGCTGATGCTCCTCGCAATGACAAAATGAGCAAAGGGTGCTCCCTCCCCTGGTGGGAGGGAGTTAGAGGGAGGGGAAAAGCGGCAGACAGACTTAAAGGTCTGTCCCTACAGTGTCTCGATGTATTTTGCTATGCAGGCAGTGAGTAACAAAAATGATTACCTTAGCTATTGAAGATACCTGTATCAGGATAATAGAGGTCAAGGGAAAACAAGTGGAGAAAGCAGCTAGCCTGCCTTTGGAGCCAGGCCTTGTTGAGGACGGTGTCGTTGTAGATAAGGTGACGGTCAGCCAGCGGATTAAGGAGCTTATGACAGCTCACAGCATAGCAGAAAAGCAGGTTATAGCTAGCATCAGCGGCATCCACTCCATATATCGTGTAGTTAATATACCTCGATTGCCAGGGAAAATGCTGGCAGAGGCAGCCAAGCGGGAGATGGACAGGGTGATGCCAGTGCCTCTGAGCGAACTTTATACATCGTGGCAGGCAGTACCTGTGTCCAATATGGAGACCACTATCTACATGGTTGGCTTGCCTCGCAATACCATTGACGCCATGCTGGAGACGTTGCACGAGGCAGGGCTTCAGTCTCGCATTATGGATATCAAGCCTCTAGCTTTAGCCCGGGTTGCCGATGAGAAGGATGCTATAATCATCAATATCCAGCCAGCTAGCTTTGACATCGTAATTATGATAGACGGCTTTCCCGAGTTATTACGCAGCCTTCCCTTCCCTTCTGAAAGCACATCAGCGCCTGATAAAGCGGCAGTGGTAAAGGAGGAGCTGGGCAGGACGGTGACCTTTTATAACTCAAGCCGTAAGGGAAATCCTATCACTGCCAGTATAGCTGTTTTTATCAGCGGCGAGCTGCGGGAGACGCTGGCAGAGACCCTGGATTACCCGGTCAAACCACTGCCTGAATTATTATCTTATCCCGAGGACTTCGATGCTAGCGAATATACAACAAATATCGGCTTAGCGCTTAAGGAGGTGAAGGTTGGCAAAAGCCAGGTGCGGGTGAATATAAATGTCATGCCGGAAACTTATCTGCCCAAGCCTCGCCCAATTATCGAGATTGTTTCCTGGGCGTTTATCCTTGTTGCCATTGCTGTGCTTGGCCCTCTGGCTATATTAACCCCACAGGCAGTCAGCGAAACCTTATCCCTGCAGGCTCAGGTTAATAGCGCCCAAATTCAGGTTCAGGTCAGACAGGGAACTAAAGCAGCAATTGAAAAACTGGAGGCACAGCTTGAAAAAGCTAAAGCCGAGCGGGATACCTTTCAGCAGCCACTGGATAGATTCGAAGCGCAGCGAGCCAAGGTAAACGGCGACCTGAGCAAGGTAACCAGTCTGCTGCCAGGCATCATTGACTTGAACTCAATCAGCTATAGCGAAAGCATAGTCATAAAGGGCACTGCCCCCGATGAAGCGACGATTCTGGGTTATTGCCGCAGCCTGAGAGACACAGGTAGGTTCTCCGAGGTGACGGTATCAGATATGCATGAGGTGGAATATAATGAGTGGGACTTCACCCTGGCGCTGAAGTAGCTCGCAAGTCGATAGTCGATAGTCAGCAGTCAGCGGTCAGTGGTCAGTAGTCGAAGGGGTTTTTGGTGATTTGGATTCAAGAAAAAACATGTAGCGCAGGGCTTTAGCCCTGCCACGTCAGCCACACCCCCAGGCAGCCTTAAAAGACTGCGATACATTAGGAGTTGAAAATGGAAATCCAAGACTTGCTTCAACAGGCAAAGAGCCGGAAGGCTTCAGACTTACATCTGGTAACTTCCTGTAAGCCGCTGCTGCGCATCGACGGAGCGCTGGGGCCAATGGATGACGCTCCAGACCTCACCGCTGAAGACATAAGCCAGCTCTTCCTTCAGGTAACCACGCCGGAACAGAGGGAGCTTTTCAACCGCGAGTTGGAGCTGGACTTTGCCTACTCCATGCCCGGCGGTGGGCACTTGAGATGCAACGCCTGCCTGCAACAAGGGTCTATCAGCCTGGCCTTTCGACTGCTGCCACCAACCATACCGACTATAGACGAAATGGGCTTGCCCCTGATATGTAAAGACCTGATTACCCGACCCAGGGGGTTGATTATCGTTACCGGCCCCACCGGCTCGGGCAAATCCACGACCATAGCTGCCATGATTCAGCATCTGAACGAGACGGAGCACCACTATATAATTACCATCGAAGACCCGGTGGAGTATATCCACCCAAATATTAAGTGCGCCGTGTCCCAGCGGGAGCTGGCCAGCGATACCCACTCCTTTGCCGCTGCTCTGAAACATGTCCTGAGGCAAGACCCCGATGTTATCCTCGTGGGAGAAATGAGAGACCTGGAGACCGCTGACGCAGTGCTGACCGTAGCCGAGACAGGCCACCTGGTTCTGTCCACCGGCCATGCCCCCAGCGCCGCTCAGTCAATAGAGAGAGTCGTTGACCTTTTTCCACCTCATGAGCGAGCTATGACTCAGGCACGGCTATCTTCGTTGCTCCTGGGCGTGCTGTGCCAGGCACTGGTGCCAAGAATCACCGGCGGTAGAGTGGCAGCAGTGGAAATTATGCTGGCCAATGCACCGGTAAAAAACCTGATTCGAGAGGGCAAAACCCACCTTCTGTCCAATACCATCCGCACCCACGGCCAGATGGGAATGCAGACCCTGGACGATGCACTGGTCAACCTTTACCGAAAAGGGATAATCGAATGGGAGGCCGTGCTAGCTTACTGCCAGGATACTGAGGAAGTAGAAAAGCTTATCGGTAAAATCAAGCCACAATAGTCGATAGTCGATAGTCAAGAGTCAAGAGTCAGTGGTCAGTAGTCAGTAGTCGATAGTCAGCAGCCGAAGAGTTTTTGGCAATTTGGATTCAAGAGAAAACATGTAGCGCGAGGAATGTCATTGCGAGCATAGGAACCGCGAACGTAGGGACAGGTCTTTAGACCTGTCCGAAGGCGGACAGACCTGAAGGTCTGTCCCTACTGAAAAGGCGAAGGTCAGTAGTCGAGAGTCGATAGGATTTCAATGGTTCAGGTGACTCGCCCAAAAAATGACAAAAAAGAGGTAGTGAGAATCACCTGCCTTCAGGTGACCTCACTGGCCTCACCCGCTTTAGATGAAGGGCGGTCACCCGTAGCGTAGGCGGGTGACTCGCACAGGAATTTGACATAGAGCTAATAAGGCACTACTACAATGCTAACGTGTCACTACGCCGGTACTCTGATCAATTGTATACGTTCCATATCCTAACGAACCTAACAGGTAGTCGCTTAAGTCACCGGTGCCACTAGGTATGCTCCCGTCATGGTCTGCCATGTAAGCTATTACCGCAGTCTGGACATTGTGCAACTCAGTAGCTTTGGCTTCATCTTGACCCTGGCCTATGAAGCCACCGACATTGAGCGTAACCACGGCTGCCAGGACGCCGAGGATGGCGACCACCACCAGCAGCTCGATGAGGGTGAAGCCTCCCTCGCCCAGGCCTTTCTCGCTGGGACTGAAGATTCTGCGGAATACTTTCATTAGCTTCTTCATTTTGTATGCCTCCTTTCTCTATTATTCAGTGCATTTAAGGACAAGCCCGCTGCACTTGATACAACTCCAGTATGCTACAGTTTATAGCTAGAGTAAATAGCTCATTAGTACCTTTTCATATAGCAAAAAGGTACTAGGCTGGTGCACCGGCAACCTCGTTAGAATGTAAAGGTTAAAAACCAAAAATCAAAAGTACAAATTAAAATTTAAAAATAGTAACCCCCCACCGCTTTCCCCTCCACCGAGATTGCTTCGTCGCTAGTGCTCCTCGCAAAGACAGTATAAGTTGGCCGAGATTGCTTCGCTTCGCTCGCAAAGACAGGGAGGCTTCGACTATCGACTACTGACTATCGACTATCGACTTTCGACTGCTGACTATCGACTATCGACTGCTGACTGTTTCCGTGTGAGCGCGGTCTTTTAAGGCTGCCTGGGGCGGCTGACAGCAGACGCCAGGAAAGTTTATAATGACACCACAATGGATAATGGATATACAAAAGCCAGCGGCTACAAGCGGGCGCTTGAAATATCCTGGCTGGCAGTCATCTTTTTAATCCCCCTCTTCTTTAACCCCTTAAGTCACCAGGCTTTCTATTTAAACAAAGCCCTGCTGCTTCAGTTTCTGGTTATGGCTATGCTGGCATTCTGGGTGGCTGACTGGATACACAGCGGAGCCAGCCATCAAGGACTGAAGTGGAAAAGCATCCTCACCTCCCCACTCCACCTGTCCATATTAGCCTTCGGGATGCTAACAATAGTGGCTACTGCAGCTTCCATCACTCCGGCTATAAGCTTCTGGGGAAGCTATTTCAGAAAGGCCGGGCTGCTCACCCTGATATGCTGGATTCTCTTTTTCTTGATTGTAGCTCAGCAAGTCCGTTCCAGACAGCAGCTATTCAGAGCTATATATGCACTACTGCTATCGTCGGGCATAATATCTGTGCTAGGCATACTACAGCATTTTTTCCCCGACATCCTGTTCAGCTACACATGTACCGGCAGGGTATTTTCCACTCCAGGCAATGCGCTCTCGCTCAGCATATTCCTCGCCATGGTGATTCCGCTTAACCTGGCTCTAATAGTCAATTCGTGGAATAAATGGATTCACCCTCACCCTCTCCCTTCAAGGGAGAGGGAAGTTTCCAGGGAGGGAAAGAACGCTGGGGTACTGGTTGGATTAATCATCTTGCTCGGCCTGCAGTTCTGGTGTCTCTGGCTGGCACAATACTCCATCACCATACTGCTATTCATTATTGCCCCCATCGTCTTTACAGCACTGCTGGGAATAGTCAAGCGAAAAAGGCTTCTTTTAGGCTTCGGGGCAATGTCTCTGCTTATCCTGATGGTAGTGGCCAGCCTGATACTCATGCCACTATTGTTTCCAGGCACTACTGATGAAACCCTGGAAACTGAGGAGTCGGAATTCGCTGTTAGTGCTGAAGACGTTGGACTCGTTACTCTGGACTGGAGGCTACAATACTGGCGCAGCGCTATTGATATTGTACTTGAGCCACCGGAAATCCCATTTCATAATGACAGGCTGCATTCCTTACGAACTTTCATTGGCTATGGCCCGGAAACATTCATTGTTACCTACCAGTGTTTCTTCCCTGAACAAATGGAGGGTCCCCCCTCCCTTTTATCCGTTCCACTGACCCGGCCTCACAATCACTATCTATACCTGGCCACCGCGATAGGCCTGCTTGGCTTAGCCAGCTTCCTGTCCATTCTGGCCGTCTTCTTTTATCTTTGCTTCCGCTATCTTCGCAGGTCAACAGCAGACACCTATAAACTGCTCTTAATTGCGCTGGCAGCCAGCATGGTTGGGTATATGGCCGATAGTCTGTTCAATCCATCTACAATATCAGCAGAAGTTGTGTTCTGGCTAATATTAAGCCTGGTGCCTGTAATTGGCCGGCTGGCTACAAGCGATGAGCCTGCTAAAGCTGCGTCGGAGGAGACAGCCCGGCACAGCAACAATGAGGGGCCTCACATCACCAAAGCAAGGCCCTATCTAGCTATGGTCTGTGCTATTCTGTTGATAGCCATTGGCATCGGCATCACTATCAGGCCGTTCCTGGCCGATATGTACTTTCAAAAGGGGTTAAACCTTCAGACAGCTAAAAGTGAACAGGCCATCTTTGCTTTTGACAAAGCGGTAAAAATAGACCCGGGAGAGGCAGCCTACTGGAATGGGCTGGGAGGGTATAGCTATTCCGTGGCTCTGCATGCCAATGAAGGACCTCTCAAGGCAGAAGTTTTAGCCTTGAGTACTGACGCCCTCGAGAAGGCACGAGAACTGGAGCCTTATATTGCCTACCGGTATTATTCGCTGGCCGATATATATACCTACTGGGCAAAACAAGGAGCTGTAGATAAGTGGCCCGCGGCTTTATCCTTATACGATAAAGCATCGCAGCTAATTCCCCGCAATCCTATCATATTGAATAAATGGTCACTGGCGCTAATCATCAAAGGAGATTTCAATGAAGCGCGGACAAAGCTTGACTATGCAGCCTCTATTGACCCTGATTGGGCAGAGACCTCTTTCTTATCCGGTCTTCTTTTAGCCAGGGAAGGAAAAGATGATGCAGCAGCGCATGAGATTATGTCACCAATCAAGGAAAGGACGAGCCATCTCAACTACTTTACTGAGCTATGCTGCTGCCTGGCTATATATGACATGGCATACCCGCTAGGAGATGTGCTGGAAGCCTATGCACAAAAGGCTTCCGGTGAATGGATTCCTCACGCCATGCTAGGGGTTACCAGTTTGTTCGCTGGTAGCCCCGATGAGAGCCTTGATGAATTCAACACCGCAATGTCTCTGGTACCAGTTGAAGATGTCGGAGATGTCTTTGGGGTTATCGTGAAGTTCTCTAAACTAAGTCCATACTTCAGGGCACAGCTTCCCAGCGTAGCTCCTGAATGGCGGGAAAAGCTGTCTCAAGCTGAGCATTCAGATGCATTGCTCCGGGAACTCGACAAGCTGCTGGACAATCCCAGTCAAGGATAAAGCCCTGCACTAGTAGTCAATAGTCAAAAGTCAGCAGTCAATAGTCGAGAGTCAAGAGTCGAGAGTCTACATGTAGTGCGGTCTTTTAAGGCCGCCGGGGAGGGGGCTGACGGGGCAGGGCTAAAGCCCTGCACTACATTGCGTTGCACTGCATGTTTTTCTCGAATCCAGCCCACATTTTGTACAGTCAATAGTCGAAGGTCAGCAGTCGGTAGCCATGAGTCAAGAGTTGATAGTCGAGAGTCAGCAAGTTTGACCGTAAAGGCATTTTTTGCTAAACTTCCGAATCAGTTATGTAAGCTTACGGTGAATATAGTGCAAGGTGAATTAGCCGAGATATTGGCTGAATATAAGGGAGAAAAAGGGGCATTAATTCCCATCCTGCAGAAGGTACAGGAGAAGTTCGGTTATCTTCCCGAGAAGGCAGTTTCAGAGATAGCTAAGTTTTCCCGTATGTCAGAAAGCGAGATCTTTGGAGTTGCCTCTTTTTATGCCCAGTTCTACTTCGCTCGTCGTGGTGAGCATACCGTAAAGGTCTGTTTGGGTACTGCCTGCCATGTTCGCGGCGGCGAGCGTATTCTGGACGAGGTGAAGAGAGAGTTAGGCATCGAGTCTGGAGGTACAACCGAAGATTATAAATTCAGCCTCGAGCGGGTAGCTTGCTTCGGTTCTTGTGCCCTGGCTCCGGTAATGGTCATCGATAAAAATGTTTATGGTCGGATGACTATCGCCAAGGCAAAGGATATCCTGGCTGAGTATCACTGAGACAAAGAGTTATGGCTTTCGAAGAAATTCACAGCCGAGCGATTTCAGAATGGGAATCGCTGCAATCCAGCAGTAAGCCACGGATATTGGTTGGTGCCGGTACCTGCGGCAGAGCCGCCGGAGCTCTTGGTATCCTTGAAGCCATTAACAAAGAACTTACGCAGAGAAAAGTTGAAGCTGTCATTACCCAGGTTGGCTGCTTAGGCCTTTGTTATGCCGAACCGATGATTGGCATAATAAAGCCAGGATACCCGCAAATCATCTATGGCAACTTAACCCCAAAGCTAGCTGCTCAGCTTATTGATGATTATCTGGTCAGCGATAATCCACGGCCTGATTTGGCTTTAGGTTATATCGGTGATAGTAAAATTAACGGCATCCCCAATTTGTTCGAGCTGCCCGTGCTCAAACCGCAAGTTCGTATAATCCTGCGTAACTGCGGTTTTATCGACCCCGAAAACATCAATCATTACATTGCCAATGAGGGCTACAGCGGCTTGGTCAAGGCATTAAAGATGACGCCAGAAGCAATCATTGAGGAGATTAAAAAATCAGGTTTGCGAGGCAGGGGAGGCGCTGGCTTTTCAACCGGACAAAAATGGGATTCCTGCCGGACAGCACCAGGGGGAGAGAAATACATTATTTGCAACGCGGATGAAGGCGACCCCGGTGCCTTTATGAACCGGGCATTACTCGAGGGTGACCCTCATTCAGTTTTAGAGGGGATAGTTATCGGCGCTTACGCTATAGGAGCAAACCAGGGCTATATTTATTGTCGTGCTGAGTACCCTCTGGCTCTGGAGAGATTGAGATTAGCTCTCCACCAGATGGAGGAATGCGGTCTTATCGGAGATAATATTCTTGATTCCGGTTTCAATTTCCACATAAAGATTAAGGAAGGTGCTGGAGCTTTTGTTTGCGGTGAGGAGACAGCTTTAATGGCTTCTATTGAAGGCAAGCGAGGTATGCCTCGGCCACGCCCCCCTTTTCCAGCGATTTCCGGGTTATGGGGCAAGCCAACGAACATCAACAATGTAGAAACATGGGCAAATGCAGCGCTTATTTTACAAAGAGGTAGTGAATGGTATGCCCAGTACGGTTCGGAGAGAAGCAAAGGAACAAAGACTTTCGCCCTGGTAGGTAAGGTAGAGCTCACCGGACTTATTGAAGTGCCCCTGGGCATTACCTTAGGTGAAATTATCTATGACATCGGCGGTGGTATTCTTAAAGGGAAAGGGTTCAAAGCAGTGCAAACTGGGGGGCCTTCAGGAGGCTGTCTACCAGCATCCATGCTTAATTCACCCGTCGATTACGAATCACTGACTGCCGCTGGCTCAATTATGGGCTCCGGCGGCATGATTGTAGCTGATGAAGATACCTGTATGGTCGACCTGACAAAGTATTTCCTCTCTTTCACTCAAGCTGAGTCTTGCGGCAAGTGTCCCCCCTGTCGAGTTGGCACACGGCAAATGTTAGGCATCTTAGAACGAATCACCCAAGGTGAAGGCAAGCCTGGAGACATAGAGCAGCTTGAGAAATTAGCCAACACAGTCAAGCAGAGCGCCCTCTGCGGTTTAGGACAAACAGCTCCCAACCCGGTACTGACTACTATCCGCTACTTCCGTGATGAATATGAAGCCCATATTAACGAAAAGCGTTGCCCTGCCCTGGTATGTAAAGATTTGATTTCCTTTTACATTTTGCCAGACAAATGCCAGGGCTGCATGATTTGTCTGCGAAACTGCCCTGTTGAAGCAATTTCGGGCGGCAAAAGGTTAGTACATGTTATCGACCAGGATAAATGTGTCAAGTGTGGGACGTGCCTTGACGTTTGCCCACCTCGTTTTGCTGCAGTAGCCAAGGTTTCAGGAGAACAAATTGAAGTCCCTCAACAACCCACACCCATTGGCAAGTCGGTTTAAAACAGGGCTCATGTATACTAGCAGGAATTAATTAAGTATGGTTATCAGCCAAGAGACTAAAATCATCAATCTGGCTATCGACGGGCAGCCGGTCAAAACGAAAGAGGGAACTACGGTACTTGAATCCGCCCAACAGGCAGGTATTTATATTCCCACCCTATGTTACCATCACAGCTTAACCCCGTCGGGAAGCTGCCGTATGTGCATAGTTGAGATTGAAGGCATGCGTGGTTTCTCTACTGCCTGCACTACACCAGCCATCGAAGGGATGGTAGTTAAAACCAATACTCCGCAGCTTCAAGAGCTAAGACGCGATATCCTTGAGCTAATCCTTAGCGAACACCCCTATGCTTGCCTCATTTGCGACCGTAAGGAGCATTGTGAACCTTTCCACATTACACTGCGAAAACAAGCGGAAACTACCGGATGCACAATGTGCCCCAAGAACGGGCGCTGTGAACTGCAAAAGGTAGTTGACTATGTTGGTCTCACCGAAATCAGGTTAGCTCCTAGCCGCCGGGAAGCACCAATCTTAAAAGATTCGCCCTTTTTCGACCGTGATTATAACCTGTGTATTTTGTGCGGGCGCTGCATTCAGGTATGCCAGGAGGTAAGAGGAATAGGGGCAATTGCCTTTACCTACAGGGGCAGCCGAACTTTGCCTGGTACTGCTTTCGATAAGTCGTTACAAGATTCAGGATGTCAATTCTGCGGAGCTTGTGTTGATATCTGCCCAACAGCTGCTTTAACAGAGCGCTCCGGCAGATGGCGAGGTTTACCCGAACGTTCAGTAATTACAACTTGCCCTTATTGTGGAGTCGGCTGTCAACTAAGTCTTGAGATAAAAGGAAATAGAATCCTTCGAACAGTGCCAGTCATGGAGAATTCGGTTAATTCCGGCCAGGCCTGTGTCAAGGGGCGTTTTGGAATTACCGAATTCGTTCATCATCCCCAGCGTTTGACTATGCCACTGATACGAAAAAATGGAAAATTAGTTGAGGCAAGTTGGGAGGAAGCATTAGATTTAGTGACAGAGAAACTGGCAAGCTACAAAGGGGACGAGTTCGCTTTCATTGCCTCAGGCAAGTGCACTAATGAGGAAAATTATCTTGCCCAAAAATTCACCCGCACGGTGATGGCTACGAATAATATAGACACCAGCGCCCGCCTATGTCATGCGCCCACGGTAGCTGGCTTAGCTCAAGCTTTTGGCAGCAGTGCTACGACCAATTCTATTAGTGAAATCAGAAGTGCTGCCTGTATCCTGGTTGTCGGCAGCAATACCAGCTCAACGCACCCGGTTATCGCCCTGGAGATAAAGAGGGCAGTACAAAATGGAGGAAAGCTCATCGTAGCTGACCCTCGAGATATTGAGCTTTGCCGTTATGCTGATATCTGGTTAAGTCACTCTCCAGGCACTGATGTTGCCCTGCTCATGGGCATGATGAGGGTCATTTTTGATGAAGGGCTAGCTGATTTAGCCTTCATTAAAGAATATTGCGAGAATTTTGATGCTTTCAAGAAATCGTTAAAGAATTTTAATCTGGACTCTGTAGAGAAGGTTACATGCGTGCCTGGCGATAAAATAGCTGAGGCAGCTCGACTGTACGCTACCTATAAACCAGCTTCCATCATCTATGGCACGGGCATCACCCAGCATAGCCATGGCACAGATAATGTACTGGCTCTGGCTAACCTGGCCATGCTGACCGGTAACATCGGTAAGCCATCAACGGGGGTGAATCCACTAAGCGGGCAAAATAATGTCCAGGGTGCCTGTGACACGGGTGCTTTGCCCGATGTCTATACTGCCTACCAAAGTGTTGACAATCCTGATATTCAGAAAAAATTTGAGATTGCCTGGGGATGCAGTTTGAGCGCCAGTCCAGGGTTGGCTGTAACCGAAATTCGCGATGCTATCTACAAGGGGGAAGTTAAGGCAATTTATTTAATGGGTGGAAACCCGGTACTGAGTGAGCCTGATGCCAAACATGCTCAAGAGGCATTAAATAAACTCGAATTCCTGGTGGTTCAAGATATTTTCCTCAGCGAAACCGCTCAGCTAGCTGATGTAGTTTTGCCAGCAGCTAGTTTTGCTGAAAAGGACGGCACTTTTACCAATACCGAACGGCGGATACAGCGGATAAGAAAGGCAATTGAGCCTGCAGGTAATTCCAAACCTGATTGGTGGATTATTTGCCAGATAGCCGGGAGATTAGGAGGCAAAGGTTTTAGTTTTGAACATCCTTCGCAGATAATGAGCGAGATTGCCAGCCTGACTCCCAGCTATGGGGGCGTTAGCTACCAGCGGCTGGAAGAAGGTGCAATGCAGTGGCCTTGCCCAGACGATGCCCACCCGGGAACATCTATTCTGCATGCAGGCAAATTCGCTCGTGGCAAGGGCAAGTTCTCGCCACTAATATACAAGTCACCATGCGAGCTGCCTGATAAGGAATATCCCCTGGTCCTTACTACTGGAAGCAGCCTCTACCATTTTCGTACTGGAACTATGACACGAAAAATAACCGGACTCAATGCAATCGAACCAGAGGGAGTAATTGAGATAAATCCAGTTGACGCCTGTCCGTTGAAGATTAGCGATGGCAGCAAAGTTAAGGTTGTCTCACGTCGCGGTGAAGTAATAGCCAGGGCGAAGGTTACTGAGAAATCTCCGCCAAAGGTAGTATTTATGACCTCTCACTTTGCCGAGAGTGCCGTTAACATTCTGACTAACCCGGTTTTAGACCCTATATCTAAAACCCCGGAATTAAAAGTATGCGCTATAAGAGTTGAGGAGGTTCAGGAATTATGACCGAGGTTATCCTAACTATCGACGGCCGACAGATAGCAGCAAAGGAGGAAATGACCATATTCGAAGCGGCTGTAGGGGCAGATATTTACATACCCAGTCTCTGTGCTCATCCAGACCTGCCACCTTCAGGAGAATGCGGGCTATGTTTAGTAGAAATTGAAGGCGAGGCTGAGTTTGTCCTTTCGTGTACCACAAAAGTTGCCGAAAACATGGTGGTTCATACTGATACACCAGAACTTCGGCAGAAACAGCGCCAGGCCTTAAAGAAGATACTATCTGAGCATCCCAATGCCTGTCTTACCTGCTGGCGCAAAGAGCGCTGCCAACCATTTGATATATGTTTGCGGAATGTAGCAGTAAACGAGCGCTGTGTTACTTGCCCTGAAAATGGGCGCTGCGAATTGCAAAAGGTGGTCGATTATCTGGATATCGGGGACACGCCTATTCCCTACGAGTATAGAAGACTCCCGATAAATCGAGATAATCCCTTCTTCGACCTGGATTACAATCTGTGCATTGCCTGTGGGCGGTGTGTTAGTGCCTGTCGAGATTTGAGAGGGGTAAAAGCCCTCGATTTCATTGAATTGAATGGCTATCGAGTGGCTGGCCCAGTGCAAGGCAACCATAAGGATTCAGGATGCAAGTTTTGCTTTGCCTGCGTCGAAGTTTGCCCCACGGGAGCATTAGTAGATAGGGAGGCAAGATATTACCCCCCTTCTGATTGGGAAGGCTACATCGTTCCATGCAGCCAAGCCTGCCCGGCTCATATAGACATACCCCGCTATATTAATCTTATCGCCCAGGGAAAATACAGTGAGGCTTTAGCCGTAATACGAGAGAAGGTTCCGTTCCCCGGAGTGCTAGGGCGTGTTTGCATACATCCATGTGAGCAGGCATGTCGGCACAGCCAGTTAAATGACCCGATTTGTATAAAGTTCCTCAAGCGGTTTGCCGCTGACCACGATAATGGACTATGGAAGCAAAATTCTAAGGTGGCACCGCCAACAGGCAAGCGAGTAGCTGTAGTCGGCTCAGGACCAGCCGGTTTAACCGCAGCTTACTACCTGGCTAAACTCGGGCATTCGGCAACGGTTTTTGAGGCTTTACCGCAAGCCGGAGGCATGATGCGGGTGGGTATCCCAGACTACCGCTTGCCGCGGGAAATTCTAGACGCTGAAATTAAAGAAATTGAAGAGGCAGGCGTTGAGATAGAAACTAATACAAGAATCGAGTCACTGGATAGCCTCTTCAAACAAGGCTACAGTGCTATATTTTTAGGCTTGGGAGCTCATCGTGGAACCAGGATGCGTGTTGACGGAGAAGAGAGTCCTGGTGTAATAGACGGTGTGACTTTCCTCCGGCAAGTAAATTTAGGCGAAGAAGTAAAGATAGGGAAGAGGATAGCCATAATTGGCGGTGGCAACGCAGCTATAGACTGTTCGCGAACTTCACTTCGCCTGGGAGCTGAAAAGGTGACCATAGTCTACCGCCGTACTCGAGCTGAGATGCCAGCCGCTGCCGAAGAGATTGAAGAGGCACTACACGAGGGAGCAGAAATTATATTCCTGGCAGCACCCAACCGGATAAGCGTCAAAGACGGACATATCGAACTGGAATGCCTGCAAATGAAGCTGGGTGAACCTGACGCTAGCGGGAGACGCCGCCCAGTGCCAATCGAGGGAAGCGAATTCACTACAGAATTCGACAATGTTATAGCTAGCATCGGACAGGCTACTGAAGTTCCAACACAGTTTGAGATAGACTTGAGCCGGGGCAATGTCATTAAGGTGAATAGCCAAACATTAGCTACTAACCGGCAGGGTGTATTCGCCGGTGGTGATGTTGTCACTGGTCCAGCATCAGTCATCGGAGCCATTGCTCAAGGCAGACAAGCAGCCAGCTCCATGGATAAATATTTAGGCGGTAGCGGCGTCATTGACGAGTCTCTAGCCTCTCTCGAGGAGCCTGACTCTTGGCTGGGAAGCGATGCTGGTTTTGCCGACAGATGCCAACCTGCTATGCCCTGCCTGGATATCAAGAAGCGCTTGGCTAACTTTGCAGAAGTAGAGCTTGGCTACGATAAAACAACAGCCATAGAAGAAGCAAAGCGCTGCTTAAGATGCGACCTTAGACTTCGTCTGTCTTCACCCATGCTGCCACCGGTAAAGGTCAAATCCGCCTGACTTTGGAAAAACTATGTTTAAAATTGTAGCCAAAGAGAAGCTTACTCCGGTGATAACCATGCTGAAAGTTGAAGCACCGGGAATAGCCCGAAAGGTCCAGCCCGGACAGTTCGTCGTTGTCCGCGTCGACGAGGTTGGTGAACGCTTCCCGATTAGCTTGGCTGATTGGGACAGAGAAAAAGGGAATATCACTTTAGTAATTATGGAAGTGGGGACTTCTACCCGCAAACTAACCTGTCTCAGCGAAGGCGACTATATACTAAATCTGGCAGGCCCACTAGGTCTGCCAGCCCATATTGAGAATTTTGGCAGGGTTGTGTGTGCTGGTGGGTGCTACGGCATTGGAGCTATCTTGCCTATAGCTCGTGCCCTCAAAGGCTTAGGCAATGAGGTTGTTTCCATTATAGAAGCGCGGAGTAAAAACCTGCTTTTCTGGCAAGAGCCTCTGCGCCAGGTTAGCGATGAGCTCATCGTAACCACAGGCGATGGCTCCTACGGCTACAAAGGTTGGGCTTATGACCCATTGAAGGAAATGCTGGAAAAAGACGAAAAAGTCGACTGCGTGTTTGCCCATGGCTGCAATTATATGATGCAGCTCTGCTCTGAAACCACGAAGCCGTTCGGCATCAAAACCATGGTTAGCCTCAACCCGATTATGGTTGACGGCACCGGGATGTGTGGAGTATGCCGCGTCTCTGTAGGCGGTGTCACCAGGTTTGCCTGCGTCGATGGTCCGGAATTTGATGGACACGAAGTCGACTGGGAATTGCTAGCCGCTCGGCGCCAAAGCTACATTGAAGAGGAAATAAATTCGCTGGAATGGTGGGAATCCCAGCGATGGTGTATGACAAGAACTATGTCTGCGGAGACTAAAGGTGGCGGAAAAACCGAAGCCGAAGATTAATCTAAATAGAGTGTCCATGCCCAGGCAAGACCCAAAGGTCAGGGCAAGAAACTACAATGAAGTAGCTCTGGGCTATACTGAGGAAATGGCACTTGAGGAGGCAAATCGCTGCATTCAATGCCCCAAACGCCCATGCGTCGATGGCTGCCCGGTAAACGTGGACATCCCTGACTTTATTGAAGCCATACGAGAAAATAATATGCCCGAAGCAGTGAGAATACTCAAGACTAAAAATAGCCTCCCCGGCGTTTGTGGTCGTGTCTGTCCTCAAGAAGTTCAGTGCGAAAACCTGTGTACTCTGGGTAAAAGGGGAGCACCCATAGCTATCGGCCGTCTGGAACGATATGTAGCTGATTGGGGGCAAAGCCATGACTCGAAGCCAAATTCCTTACCCGATTTGCCACCATCGACAGGCAGAAAGGTGGCTGTAATCGGCTCAGGCCCGGCTGGCTTAACCTGCGCCGCTGATTTAGCCAAGTTAGGACATGAAGTGACTATTTTTGAGGCACTCCACATCGCTGGCGGTGTGCTAATGTACGGCATTCCTGAGTTCAGGCTACCTAAGCACATCGTCCAGTTTGAAGTTGATTATGTCAAGTCCCTGGGAGTAAGCATTAATCTTGACTCAGTAATGGGCAAATTGGCCACTGTTGACGAGTTATTGAAAAATGGTTATGATGCTGTCTTCCTGGGCACTGGTGCTGGACTACCGATGTTCATGGATATACCTGGCGAGAATCTCAACGGCATTTATTCAGCTAACGAGTTCCTCACCAGGGTCAATTTAATGAAAGCTTATCTCTTCCCTGAATACGACACCCCGATAAAGGTGGGAAGGAGAGTAGCCGTCATCGGTGGCGGCAATGTGGCCATGGATTCAGCCCGCTGTGCTCTACGACTTGGAGCTGACAAAGTCTATATCGTCTACCGGCGGTCTCGAGCCGAGATGCCAGCCCGGCAGGAAGAGGCGGAAAACGCTGAGGAAGAAGGTATTATCTTCAAGCTCCTCACCAATCCAAAACGGTTCATAGGGAATGACCAAGGTTGGGTAACAGCTATGGAATGCTATGAAATGGAGCTAGGTGAACCGGACTCCAGCGGCAGGCGTCGCCCCATTGTCAAGGAGGGTAGTGAATTTATCATCGATATCGATGTAGCAGTCGTAGCTCTGGGGACTACTCCTAACCCCCTAATTTCGTCAACTACAAAGGGCTTAGAGACTACAAGATTTGGTACCGTGGTGGCTGATGAAGAAACTGGCAAAACTACGAAGGACATGGTTTGGGCAGGAGGTGACATCGTAACCGGGGCAGCTACAGTTATCAGCGCTATGGGTGCCGGGAAACGAGCTGCTGCCTCAATCGACGCCTATCTCAAGGAAAAAAGTTAAAATGTTAGATCAAAATGTAAAGATTGCCCCTTGCTGTTTAGAGCTACCCTACCTGCATTCTTTTTTATGTCATTACGAGCCCTTCCTTAATATGTCATCGCGAGTCCTCCTCTTTCTGTCATTGCGAGGAGCGTTAGCGACGAAGCAATCCCGGCGGGGTGGACCACAAAAAACTTGACAAATCTAAAAAAGATGCTTAGAATTACAACCATACAATAGAATATGGTAAAGGCTGAGAACAGGACTAGTATGCCTTAAGCGAGGCTGCAGAGAGTCAGGGTAGGTGAAAGCTGATGCTGGCGCAAAGGTTGAATGGACTTGGGAGCCGCAAACCGAAAGGCTGGTTGAACCAGACACGAGTAGGCTTTGACGCAAGGGTAGCGTTATCACAACCCAGGGTATCGCCCTAGCAAGCTAGAGCAGTACCTGAAAGAGATGGTCTGAAAGACCAACAAGGGTGGCACCGCGAAGGTTAAGCCTCTCGCCCCTTAGGCGAGAGGCTTATTATTTTAGGAGGTTGAAATGTTAATAAAATATCAGATGTGGCCCGGCAGGGCCGAAAAGTAAATCTTGAAAACCCGATTGCCAGTATTAAACATAACTAAAAAATTATAAAGGAGGATTAAAGGAGACAAAATGGAAAGAACAAAATTTATTCTTGACGAAAAGGAAATGCCTACGCAATGGTACAACATCCAGGCTGATTTGCCTGAGCCTTTGCCACCAGTGCTTCATCCAGCTACCGGGCAGCCAATAGGCCCCGATGACCTTGCTCCTCTATTTCCTATGGAACTAATCAAGCAAGAGGTGAGCACCGAGCGCTGGATTGACATCCCAGAGGAGGTGCAAGATATCTATCGGCTATGGAGACCGACAACTCTATTCCGAGCACATAGGCTAGAGAAAGCCCTGGATACGCCGGCCAAGATTTTTTACAAATATGAGGGGTCAAGCCCTCCCGGCAGTCATAAGCCGAACACTGCAGTAGCCCAGGCTTATTACAATAAGAAGGAGGGGATAAAACGTATCACTACTGAGACTGGGGCCGGCCAATGGGGCAGCGCTCTGTCCTTCGGCGGTGCTGTCTTTGGACTTGAGATTAAGGTCTATATGGTCAGGATTAGCTATGACCAAAAACCCTATCGCCGTGTCATGATGGAGACCTGGGGAGGTAAATGTGTACCCAGCCCCAGCCAAGATACTCAAGTGGGGAGAGACATGCTGGCAAAAGACCCCGATTGTCCTGGCAGCTTGGGCCTTGCCATCAGCGAAGCAGTAGAAGATTGCGTATCCCGTGATGATAGCCATTATTCCCTGGGCAGCGTGCTTAACCATGTTCTGCTACATCAAACCATCAATGGTCTGGAGGCAAAAATGCTAATGGAGAAGGCAGATGCCTATCCTGACATCATCGTTGGCTGCATCGGCGGTGGCTCGAACTTCGCCGGCCTGTACTTGCCCTTCGTCAAAGATAAAATTGACGGGACAAAACCAGACTTGCGCATCATCAATGTCGAGCCGGCAAGCTGCCCTACCCTGACCAAAGGGCCATATGCCTATGACTTTGGTGATGTAGCCGGGCTTACCCCCTTATTCTTGATGTATACCTTAGGACACGGCTTTATTCCGCCGCCAGTCCATGCTGGAGGCTTACGCTATCATGGGATGGCACCAATCATCTGCCACCTCTATAAGCTTGGGTTCGTCGAAGCTAGAGCTGAACATCAACTCGCTACTTTCCAAGCTGGGATAACTTTTGCTCGCACTGAGGGCATCATTAGCGCTCCTGAGCCGAACCACGCCATTAAGGTGGTCATTGACGAAGCTCTTAAATGCAAAGAATCAGGTGAGTCAAAGACCATATTGCTGGCTCACAGCGGGCATGGACATGTAGATATGGCCGCCTATGACGCCTACCTTTCAGGCAAACTCCAGGATTATGAATATCCCAAAGAGAAGGTAGACGAAGCGTTAGCTCAGTTACCAAAAGTTGGCTGATTAGAGACATAAGCTAAAGTGAAGTACAAAAGGAAAGCTTGAGCACCCTGATTCCGGCATGGACGCCTGTAGTTTCAGGCGTCCATGCCGGAAATGCAAATTTCCCCTCCGATTAAGAATTCTGAGATTGATACGTTGTCCCCAGATAGACTTTTATGCTAAAATTGGGTCATTCCAACTATATAGTGAAACAATAATGAAACACCTCATTACCACCATACTATTGCTGAGCCTGATACTAAGCATGGCTGGTTGTCTTATAGTAGTGCCTCAAGCCCCAGCATCACCAGCAGCTACCGAGACACCAGCTAGTTATACTACCCCGACACCAATAGACCCAACTTGGTCACCACCTGCTATAGAAAGTAGTGCCCCAACGCTACCAAATATCGCTGATGTAGTAGAAGAAGTCTATCCTTCAGTGGTAACCATAAGCACCGAGGTAGTGACTTTAGACTTTTTTCTTAGACCACAAACGCAAACGGGCGCCGGTTCAGGATGGATCATAGATGGAAATGGCATCATCGTGACCAACAACCACGTGGTTGAGGGGGCCAAAAAGGTAACTGTCAAGCTCGCTGACGGCAGAACCTTTCAAGCAGGCCCGGACAACGTATACCGGGACCCGTGGACAGACTTAGCCGTCATCGAAATCGATGCTACTGACCTACCAGCAGCCAGCCTCGGTGACTCGACACAATTGAGAGTCGGTGAGTGGGTAGTAGCTATCGGCAACCCCTTAGGCCACGGGCTGAGAGCTAAAGAGGGCACCATCAGCGGCCTGAAAGTATCCATACCTGTAGGGCAAGGCCAAACGTTGGAAGACCTTATAGAAGTCTCGGCAGCTATTAACCCGGGTAACAGCGGTGGACCTTTAGCGAATATGAGGGGGCAGGTTGTCGGCATTACCAGTGCTAAAATCGCCGCAGTCGGCGTTGAAGGTATGGGCTACGCCATAAGTACCAAAACAGCCAAACCAATCATCGAGCAGTTGATTACCAGGGGCTACGTGGTCCGACCTTACCTTGGAATCCAATTGTACACCGTTGACGAATATGTTGCTGCGGTTAACCACCTACCTGTAGATAAAGGAGCAGTTATTACATACATGTCACCAGGCAGCCCAGCAGACAAGGCAGGCCTGAAAGAGCTCGACATAATTGTTCGTTTCCAAGATGAAGAGATAACTACGGCTGAGGAACTAATACAAGCTATACACTCTTCCCAAGTCGGAGAGGAAGTCAAAATAACTTTCGTCAGAGGCGAAGAAACAAAGACAACTCATGCCCTCCTGATACAAAGTCCACCCCCAGGCAAGTGAGGCAATTCAATTCAGTTCACCTCATTAACCAGCTTTTTAACTTACCTCTTTTTTAACGATGCCAAACAAGACCTCGGAATTTGAAATGCGATGTTTCTCAGTATGACTTCCATCGGGCGGCGTTCCTAATGCCAACTCCCGCGATAGCGTTTCCTGTTTAATATAATCGGCGAACTTCGTCATCACCTGCTGAATCGAAGTTTCACCCTGATAATAGGTAACGATGTAATCAGTGATATCCAGACCTGCTGAGCGACGCATAGTCTGCAAGCGCCGCACTACCTCGCGAGCTATTCCCTCAGCCACCAATTCCGGTGATAGCTCAGTAGCTACTGCCACCCAATAGTCCCCCTCCACAGCCGAAGCATAACCAAGTTTATTATCACTAACTTCCTCCTCGGTAAACTCGACTTCTTTAACATTAACTTCGTCTAATATATACGGGGCAGATTTCTGCAAAGCTTCCCTTTCAGATGCTGAATTTACTTTAACCAGCACCCTAGACAGAGGCTGACGCACTTTTATCCCAGCTTTAGCTCGAGCGGCACGACCGAGACTGCACGCTATCATAGCCAGGCGATTGGCATCAACTAGCTTCTCATCTATTTGAGTTCGGTCGGCAACAGGAAAATCGGTCAGGTGCACACTTTCCACAGCTTCATGGTCGACAGAGCAAACTAAGTTCCGGTAAATCTCTTCGGCAACAAATGGTGTAAAAGGAGCCAGGAGCTTAGACAAGGTAACCAAGCAATTATATAGCGTGGTGTAGGCTGCCAGTTTATCAGCATCATTCTGACTCTTCCAAAAGCGGCGCCGGCTTCGCCTCACATACCAGTTGGAAAGCTCGTTGACAAAGGTTTCAATCCTCCGTCCAGCTGTGGTGGGGTCATAATTGCCCAAAGCCTCATCAACATCAGCTATAAGCTGATTAAGCCTGGATAGAACCCAGTTATCTAAATCGGAAAGAGACGGTGCTGCCGCTGGCTTAGGCTCAAAATGGTCAATGTTGGCATAGATTACAAAGAAGCTATAGGTATTCCACAGGGTCAGCAGAAAATTACGCAACGCTTCAACCACCATATCACTAGAAAAGCGGCACACATTCCCCGGCGGCGAAGAAGTAATCAAATACCAGCGTAAAGCATCAGCTCCATAGCTTTCAAGTACTGCCCCTGGGTCAACTACATTCCCCTTAGCCTTGCTCATCTTTTCACCCTGAGCATCAAGAATATGCCCCAGGCAGATGACATTCCTAAAACAAGGCCGCTCAAAAATCAAGGTGGATAGGGCATGCAAGCTATAAAACCAACCACGGGTCTGGTCAACAGCTTCAGAAATATAATCAGCGGGGAAACTCTGCTCAAACTTATCATGATTTTCAAAAGGATAATGCCACTGAGCAAAAGGCATAGCCCCAGAATCAAACCAGCAATCAATAACCTCAGTCTGCCGCTTCATTTCCCCACCACATTTAGAGCAAGCAAATGTAATATCATCGACAAAAGGACGGTGCAAGTCTAAAGGCTCAATCAAACCTTTGAGATTCGGCTTCGCCTTCAATTCTTCAAGGCTACCGATACACTCATAATTGCCACAGCTTGAGCAACTCCAGATATTCAGAGGCGTTCCCCAGTAGCGCTCTCGAGAAAAAGCCCAATCAACATTATTCTCCAGCCAATCACCGAAACGACCATGCTTAATATGCTCCGGATACCAGTTGACTTCGGCATTTCCAGAAATAAGCGCATCTTTCTTAACTGACGTCCTGATATACCAGGTTCTTTTAGCATAATAGAGGAGCGGTGCTTCACAGCGCCAACAAAATGGATAAGTATGAATTATTCTCTCACTGCGGTAGAGCAATCCCCTTGATTTAAGGTCTTCCAGAACAAGAGGGTCGGCTTCCTTAACAAACTTGCCAGCAAAAGAGTAAGTGCCTGTAACCCTGCCCTCCAAGTCTACTGGCTGAACAAAATCCAATTCTTCGCTTTTCCCAACCTCAAAGTCAACTTCACCGAAAGCCGGGGCAACATGAACAATTCCTGTGCCCTCCTCCAGGGAAACAAAATCGGCGGGAATCACGCGATATGTCAAATCCATCTCCACTGGTTGTAAGGTCGACATCTCATACGAAAGACCTTCTTGACTAGCATCAGAGCTAAAGCGCCTTCTTTCAACTCCAAAATCATGAGGATTAAACAAAGGCTCATATTCAAGCCTTACAAGGTCTTTACCAAGAACAGTAGCCACCGAGTTATAACCATCAAGTTGGATTCTCCCCACGAGCGCTGAAGCCAAAATTAGATAATCCTCAGGCCCTTCCAATATGTCATATTCCGCTCCTGGAGCTACAGCCAAAGCCGTATTACCTGGCAGTGTCCATGGTGTTGTCGTCCATGCCAGAAAAAAGGCAGGCTTAGTCGAAGAAGTAGGCCAGAGAAAAGAGTGAATCCCTGTTCCCTCATTCAGTGAATTAGGGGCAAGTTTGAACTTTATGTAAACCGAAGGGTCTTCAGTGTCATCGTTGTAGCCCAGGGCTACCTCATGAGAGCTAAGAGAGGTACCGCATCTTGGGCAATGGGGGGTAACCTTATAACCCTGGTAAATCAAGCCTTTGCCCCACAACTGCTTCAACGCCCACCAACAAGATTCAATATAGCTATTGTCCAACGTGATATAGGGATGCTCCATGTCCAACCAGAAACCGATGCGCTCGGTTATAGCTTCCCATTCCTTAAGATAATTAAACACGCTCTCTCGGCAATGAGCATTGAATTGAGCTACGCCGTAGTCTTCAATTTGGAATTTGTCGGTAAAGCCCAGCATCTTCTCTATCTCCAGCTCCACTGGCAGACCATGCGTATCCCACCCTGCCTTGCGCGGTGTATAATAACCTTTCATCGTTCTATACCTGGGGATAACATCCTTATACACTCGAGATAATACATGATGAATTCCCGGATTGCCGTTGGCTGTTGGCGGTCCCTCATATAGAGTAAACTGCGTCGCCCCAGACCGTGCTGCAACGCTCCTCTCAAAGATACGATGTTCCTTCCAAAAACTGAGGGTGTTGTTTTCCAGTTGAGGAAAATTTACCTTGCTACTTACCGGCTTAAACATTGTCTAACGCTTCTTAAATAGAATAGCTACTTTTCGCCCTTCACCTTCACCCATGCTCTCAGTGACAACATCTGGGGTATCAGCTAAAGTCAGATGAATAATACGACGCTCATCCGCAGGCATAGGTTCAAGGGTTATCAAATGTCGGCTTGTTTTCACCTGCTCTGCCAAACGCAAAGCTAAACTCCGTAACGATTCATAACGGCGCTTTTTATAGCCAGCGATATCGACATTTATCGGCACCCACATCTTCAACTTCTCAGCAACTATAAGCCTAATAATGTATTGCAGAGAGGCTAATGTCTGACCACGGCGACCAATCAAAATCCCCAGGTCATCGCCTTCAATGTCCAAAGCCACCGGCAGATTACCCTTAGTCGCTTGAGTCGCGGTAACCTCAGCATCTAGCCCCATAGACTCAATTAGCGTTTCAGCAACCTCTCTAGCCACCTTAACTACATCACCATCCCGAGGCTGAGCCAAAAGCTTCACCTTGACCTTAGCTTCCTCAACACCCAACCCAAGGACACCAGACTTACCTTCTCTCAAAACAGTAACTTCTACTTGGTCCTCATCCACACCTAATTGCTCCAGTGCTGCCTGAACGGCTTCCTGGACTGTTTTAGCGGTTACCTCTACCTCTTTCATCTTTTAAAGCGGCCTCTCTTCTGCTCCGAAGCTTTCTTTATCATCTTGGACTGTTCGGATGCCTTCCCTGCTGCCTTAGACGGCTGCTGTGCCGCCGGTAACTTCCGAGTTGGCGCTGGTCCCCGGGCAAACGGATTAGTCAAATAACCCCAGCCGCCGGTAACAAAATACTGAATTACAATGCCGATTATATTCGAAACTACCCAGTAAAGAGCCAGACCACTAGGAAAAGACAAGGTAAACATAGCAAACATCAGTGGCATCATCAAGGTAGTCATTTGGGTCATAGACTTCTGCCTGGGGTCGGTAGCCGGTGCTGTCACCATTTTTTGCTGTACCCACATCGTGGCACCGACCAGTATAGCCAGAATAAGGTAACGGTCAGGCTGTGACAGTTGGAGCCACAGAAAATTCTCATTCAGTGGTACTGCCTGAGCAACTACCTGCCATGAATAGAGATGCTGAGATAGGTCTAATAGATTTTCCGGACTAGCAGCCAGAGCTCTCATAATAGACTGATAAAGAGCAATCCAAATAGGCAACTGGATAAGCATAGGCCAGAGACAACCCAGAGGGTTTATTCCGGCTTCCTTATACAGCTTCATCGTCTCCTGCTGTAATTTCTGCTTGTTTTTAGCATATTTCTTTTGGAGCTCCTGAAGCTTTGGCTGCAGCGATTGCATGGCTTTCGTAGACTGAGTCTGCCGCGCGGTAAGAGGAAAGAGCACCAGCCGAACAACAACAGTGAAAATGATGATTGCAAAACCAAAGTTACCACCCACCATGGTAGTTAAAGCAATCAAGCTATTGAGTATCGGGCTTACTATAAAGGTGTACCACTCATCCATAATCAGCTCTAATCAATATCCGAATAACAAAGCTCCCAGACTTTTTCCCCACTTTGCACATCTACGCTGTAGACGCAACGGTTTCTCGCATGAACATAAACCATATTCTCCTCAGCATAGAGGGGAGCCATTACTTCATAACCAATAGAAACAGTGCGCTCCAATGCTCCGCTATTAGCCTCAAGCACATACATCTCTCCTGATTTCGAAACAGCTATGAGAAGATTACCTGCCAGCACAGGCGCGGACACAATTGGATCATTAGCAGTAAATTGCCATAATTCTGTACCCGTCCTGGCACCAATAGCATAGATTTTATGGTCAAGACAGCCAGCGTAAACAACACCATCCTTAACCACTGGATTTGCCCAGAACCAGTTACCGCCCTTAAACCTCCATTTCTCTACACCGTTGGCGCTATTAATGGCATAAAGGTAATGGTCAAACGTACCAAAAAAGACGCTGCCTCCAGAAACTACAGGGGATGAAGCAATAGCTGCTGGTAATTCAATTTCCCATAGCAAGCTGCCATCTTGACTGGATAGAGCATAAAAGTTGCCCCCATAGTTGCCAACATAGACAACCCCATCTTTAACCACCGGGGATGTCCATATTTTATCCCCGGTTTCAAACTCCCATTTTAGGTCCCCGTAAATTGTATCCAGGGCATAGACTTTACCATCAGAGCTACCGATATATATAGCACTTTCATCCAGTGCCAAATCACCAACAATAGCCCCGGCAGCCTCATATTTGTCATGAGGATAAACCCATTCATTCTCTTTCCGTACAGGAAAGACACGCCTCTCACCTCGAGCCGATGGGCTCACCGCCAGTACTTTACCCTCGGCTCCACCACCCTTAACGTAATAAGTCCCCACATAAACCAGATTATCAGTCACCGCTGGGGTGCTATAAATGTTCACTGCAACTGATGCCGGAGCACAACCCAGAGGACCACACATCGAGCCCGGGGCGGCCGGGGCTTCAATAGCGAAAACCCATTCCCCTTCGCCGGGAAAGGTTACTTCTCGATTTCGAGCTGAAGGGTCAACTGCAAATACTCTGCCATCCATCGACCCAAAGTAGAGGGTGCCATTATAGCTAGCAAATCCTGACCATCCCTGCGATGCTGGCCCTCCACAACCACCACCCCCTGATGGAGTGACACAGCTAAAAGCAACTAGGCTAAGAACAGCAAGGGGTAGTAACAGAATCAATGCTCTGTTTAATTTAATTGTAGCGAAATTAAATCTCAACTTACTCTCTTCTAACAGTTAATAGCCGAGTGACTTTACGGTACCGGGTCATAGCCACCGGGAGACCATGGATGGCAACAAGCTATGCGCTTAACCGCAAGCCAACCTCCTTTAATCAATCCATATCTCTCAATTGCCTCACAAGCATAATGAGAACAGGTAGGAGTAAACCGACAAGAAGGTGGGGTAACTCGTGATATGGTGGATTGATACAGACTAATTAACTCCAGTGCCAACCATTTCATCTTTGTCTCTTAGCAAATGAGCCCGCGCCAGCAATCTGTCTATTGACTCCTTGAGCTGATGGTAATCAGCAGGCACAGCGCTTCGGCGAACAATAAACACTATATCCCACCCTGCCTTTATTGGTGTCAAACGTACTATCTCTTTTAGCAAACGTTTCATCCGATTACGTACCACAGCTTTACCCAAACCTTTAGTTGCCGAAAATCCACACCTGCTGAACTCAAACCCGTTGGGCAATGCTTTTATCTCTATAAGGTTGTCCGCCCAAGCTTTGCCTGATTTATAAACAGCTAAATACTGGGCTCTCTTTGTCAAAGCCCATTTTTGGGTCATACTACTAAACTGGCGTCAACCGCCACCTACCCTTAAGCCGTCTTGCCTTCAAAACTTCCCGCCCACCACGGGTTACCATTCTAGCACGAAAGCCGTGCTTACGTCTTCTTGGAATTCTCTTCGGCTGATACGTCCGCTTCGGCACTTTGCTTCTCCTTTAAAGGCTGCGCTTTTCTTTCAAAACCGCCTAGTTGGCGAGCATGATCTGGGGTATAAGGCAGCAATGCTAAGAAGCGAGTTCTTTTTATTGCCAGCGCCAGCCGCCGTTGGTGCTTAGCGCAAACCCCTGTTCGTCGGCGTGGCTGAATTCTACCACGGTCAGAAATATAACGCTGCAACCTAGAAATATCTTTGTAATCTATCCCAATCTTCTCGGCACAAAAAGGGCAAACTCTAGGTTTAAAAACAAACCGGCGACTTTTTTCTCTTCTATCTTTTACCCCCGCACCTCCCGCTATTTTTTTAATCTTCGCCTCCTTTATAAAAAATAAAAACTAAATGCTAAAAAGGTAAATCCTCAGGTTCCACCTCCTCAGCGATATCCGCAGGGAACTCTTCGCTGGGAAGAGGAGCTACAGCTTGCCTGTCAAGGAATAATACCCTATCAGCATTTACTTCAAGTGTAGTGCGCCTTTGACCATCCCGGTCTTCCCAAGTTCTGGTGCGTAAACTACCTTCGACATAAACAAGCTTTCCTTTAGTCAAAAACTGGTTACAACTCTCAGCCTGCTTTCTCCAAGCAGTTACTCTGAACCATTCAGTTTCCTGTTTGCGCTCCCCGTCAGGCGCAGTATAAACACGATTAGTAGCAATACTGAATGAAGTTACCGGGGTCCCACTAGGTGTAAAACGCATCTCCGGGTCGCTACCGAGATTTCCAATAAGCATAATTTTGGTCAAACTTGCCATGTCAACGCTCCTTACACTTTTTTAATCCCCTAACTTTATCAGCAGATGCCGTAGAACATCATTAGAAAGCCTAAGCTTCGCTTCTAGCTCCATAGTTAAGGATGGCTTCAGTTCAAGCTGAGCCAACACATAATTCCCTTCGGTAAATCGTTTTATAGGATAAGCCAGCTTTCTCCTTCCCCATTGACTCACTTCGGTTACACTCCCACCACTTTTGCTAACAAGCTCACTTATCTTATCTATAGTATTAGGCACATCCTCATCAGTCACCTCAGGACTAATTATAAACACTACTTCATAATTGGACATTCTATCACACCTTTAAATACAAAGCTTATGTATTTTATAACATATCAAGAAAAACAGCAACAAGCTTGCTTCAAGACTCGAGCTTTTCTTGCATTTTAGTTGCTTCTGGCTTATATTTCTACTTGAACAAAGGAGGCATCCTTGGAAATTAGTATCATCGGACTGCCTAAGAGTGGCAAGACAACGATTTTCAACGCTCTGACCAGAGGCAAAGCAGAGACTACAGTTTATGCCCCGGCTGCCCTGGCACCTAACGTGGGAGTATCTAAGGTACCAGAGCCGAGATTACAAATCCTAGACAAAATATTCCAGCCAAAGAAGATAACTCCAACCGAGGTAAAATATGTTGATATCGCTGGTGCAGGCAAAGGCTTTGGTAAAGATGAAGGGATAAGCGGGCAATTCCTGAACTACCTTAGTAACGCCGACGCCCTGCTCCAAGTAGTGCGAGTCTTCGAGGACAAAAAGGTACCCCATGTTGAGGGAAGCATCGACTCAAAGCGCGATATGGCTACAATGGATTTGGAACTTATCTTCTCCGATTTAGCCATAATTGAAAGGAGAATTCAGCGGCTTGAAGTCTCCTTAAAAGGTGCTAAATCATCGGAGCGCGACCTGCTTTTGAAAGAGCAAACCCTGCTTCAAAAAATTAAGTCAGGATTAGAAAAAGATATGCCAATATGGCAACAAGGTTTGACTACCGAAGAAATTAGAGGCCTAGCTAATTATCAATTTCTTACTGCTAAACCCATGCTAGTAATCGCTAATATTGGAGAAAGGCAGCTAGCGCAGGCTTTCTCCATCGAGGCTGAGCTACGCATGGCCTATTCTTATCCTCAATTCGAGGTGGCGGCTTTATGTGGTAAGCTAGAAATGGAATTAGCCCAACTCAGCGATGCTGAGGCTGAAGAATTTCGTGGTGCCATGGGATTGACTGAGCCAGCACTTGGCCGCATTATCAGACTTTCCTACCAGCTCCTGGGGCTAATCTCTTTCTTTACCACGGTCTCGGCAGAATTAAAGGTCTGGACCATTCCCGAAGGAACCACTGCCTTAAAAGCAGCAGGAAAAATCCACTCTGATATAGAGAAGGGCTTTATCCGAGCTGAGGTAATAAGTTATCACGATTTAGACAGGTGTGGCAGCTTAGCTGAAGCACGGAAACAAGGCCTCCTCAGACTCGAAGGCAAAAAATACATTGTCCAAGATGGAGACATAATAACTTTCCTGTTTAACATCTAAGAGAGAGTTGACTCTGACTGAGCCAGCCATGATTTGCTCAAGGGAACTACTCACACTCAATATTATATAGCTTCTCTGAGAGCTACCAGCTTCACTGAATCGTTTCAATATCCTCTTGCGAGATGGTATAATTATCCAAAAGATAACAGACTGAATAACAAGGAGAGGTAATGAAACAAAAGCTAAAGGTTATCACCTGGTTTAATGAGGTAACCAAAAATGATATTCCTCTAGTAGGTGGTAAAGGAGCAAACTTGGGGGAGATGGTTCATGCCGGAATCCCCGTGCCGAATGGTTTTATCGTTACCGCAGATGCCTATTTCAAATTTCTAGAAACCACGAAGCTCGTAAGCGAAGTTCGCCAATGCCTCGAGGGTTTGGATGTCAATGACAGCAGAAAGCTTCAGGAGGTATCTAATCTGATTAAGAACAAGATTTCTAGCTCTCCAATGCCTGGCGATATGATTAATGAGATTAAGGGAGCCTATCGTAAATTGGGTAGAGGGCTGGTGGCGATACGTTCCTCAGCTACGGCTGAAGATTTACCCGGGGCATCTTTTGCCGGGCAGCAAAGCACTTTTCTTAATATAGAAGGTGAAGATGAGATAGTAGCAGCAATACGAGATTGCTGGGCATCTCTGTTTGAATCAAGAGCCATATTTTACAGGGTTCAGCAGGGTTTCGACCATTCCAAGGTGGGCATTGCAGTGCCAGTGCAAAAGATGGTGCAATCAGAGACTTCCGGGGTTATGTTCACCGTGGAACCTTTGACCAGCGATAAGACGAAGATTCTTATTGAAGCAGTTTACGGCCTGGGTGAAGCTATTGTTTCTGGTGAAGTTACTCCTGACCAGTATCTGCTGGACAAAGAAGGGTTTAGAATTATTGATAAAAAAACAAGGAAGCAAGATTGGCAGCTAGTAAGAAATCCAAAAGCACTGGCAGATGAACTTGAAGTGAATATTAAAATCCCTGTTCCAAAGTCAAAGCAAGCTATGCAAAAATTGACTGATGAGGATATCGTTGCTTTAGCTAAATTGGGCAAAACGATCGAGGATTTGTACCAGTTTCCTCAGGACATCGAATGGGCAAAACAGGATAGAGAGCTATTCATCGTTCAAACTCGGCCTGTAACTACTTTAAAAGCAAAGGGGGAGGTTAAGCCACTTCCTGAAATCGAAGCTGAAGCTATTCTAACTGGTATTGCAGCCAGTCCGGGGATAGCTGTTGGCACAGCTAAGATTATATCTGGAGCCTCTCAAATAGACAGGATTAAGAAAGGGGACGTTCTGGTGGCTGAAATGACAACTCCAGACTTTGTGCCAGCAATGAAGCGAGCTGTGGCTATAATCACTGAGCGTGGTGGCAGAACTGCTCACGCAGCCATTGTTAGCCGCGAGCTGGGTATCCCGTGTGTAGTTGGTACAGAAACGGCAACTAAGATTCTTAGTGATGGGCAGGAAATCACTGTGGATGGCTCGCGGGGGCAAATCTATGCAGGCAGGGTAGCAGAGGAAGCAAAAGCCGCTCCTGCTGTTATTAGCGGTGAACGGATTAAAACACGGACTAGAGTCTATGTAAACCTGGCTGAGCCAGACTTGGCCAAGACGGTGGCAGCAAGGAATGTGGATGGAGTTGGTTTGCTTAGAGCTGAGTTTATGATTGCCCAGATGGGCGAGCATCCGCGGTTCATGCTAGACGAGGGAAGGAGCGAGCAATTTATAGAAATGCTAACTCAAGGCATCGACACTTTTACCAAAGCATTTTATCCTCGCCCGGTGGTTTACCGGACTACCGATTTCAAGACCAATGAGTACAAAAACTTGCGCGGTGGGGACAAATACGAGCAAGTCGAAGAAAACCCGATGCTCGGTTACCGGGGTTGCTCTCGATATACTCATGAATTTGAAGTTCTCAGATTGGAAATAGAAGCTATTAAGAAAGTATGCCAGCAGTATGACAACTTATATGTTATGATTCCCTTTGTTCGCTTTGTGGATGAAATGGATAAGATAAAAAAGCTTTTTGTAGCTGAAGGATTATATCAATTCCCTAATTTTAAACTGTGGATGATGGCTGAGGTGCCATCAAATGTCTTCCTTATAGACAAGTTTATAGATGTTGGTATCGACGGCATCTCTATAGGCTCTAATGATTTGACTCAGCTTATCTTAGGAATAGATAGAGACAATCCCAAGCTAGCAGCACAATTCGATGAAAGAAACGAGGCGGTGCTTCTAGCCATAGAAAGGCTTATTACAACTTCGGTGAACAAAGGCATCACCTCTTCTATTTGTGGACAGGCGCCTTCAGTCTATCCGGAACTTACTGAGAAACTGGTGAGTTGGGGGATTACCTCGGTTTCGGTAAGCCCAGACATGATTGATGAAGCAAGGCGCATAATTGCTGCCGCAGAAGCAAAGGTTGGTTAATCAGAGGATTGCAATAGAGGAGGGGGGTATAATTTAATGATTCACCCAGCAATTCGACAGCGAACAGAAGAGGCAGAAGAAAACCTCTCCCCCCATGCATCAAAAAGCAGGCTTAGCCAAGGCAGACTTAAGTGGGAGGCACCTTGCCCAATACGAACAGATTTCCAGCGCGACCGTGACCGAATTATTCACTCTAACGCCTTTCGTCGCCTAAAACACAAGACTCAGGTTTTTATTGCCCCAATAAGTGACCATTATGTAACACGGCTTACGCATACTTTGGAAGTTTCTCAGGTTGCTCGGACTATATCCAGGGCGCTAAATTTTAATGAAGACCTAACCGAAGCCATTGCTTTGGGCCACGATTTGGGGCATACTCCCTTCGGTCATGTGGGTGAGGATGTCTTAAATGAGTTCTGCCCCGATGGTTTTAGGCATAATGAGCAAAGTTTAAGGGTAGTCGATCTACTCGAAAAAGATGGGCAGGGGTTGAACCTTACTTGGGAAGTACGAGATGGTATCTTAAACCATTCTAAAAGCCAGATTGATATCCTTGGAGAAGGTTGGGGCAAAGTTGGTACTATTGAAGGTCTAGTGGTCAAGATGGCTGACATCGTTGCTTATATCAACCATGATGCTAGCGATGCTATAAGAGCTGGGATTATTGCTGAGAATGATTTACCTGACTCTGTAGCGAGGATTCTTGGTCATTCCTCATCCCAGCGAACTAACACCCTGGTCTGCGATATCATCAGCCACTCCTTGGCAACTATCGACGACACCAAGGTAGAAAAACCAACCATAGGCATGAGCCCTCACATTCTAAAGGCAGCCAATAGCCTCCGCGAGTTCCTTTTTGACAGAGTATATAATCCCAGTTTAGCGAACGAAGAGACGGAAAGGGCAAGAGAAACGCTGCGTCTCCTCTACTCGTATTTTCTAACACACGAAGAGGAATTACCTAATGAGTATACTTTGCGTGAAGACAATATAGAGCGTAAAGTTACCGACTATGTCGCCGGGATGACTGACCAGTATGCGCTGCGAATAGCCGAGGAAATTTCACGCCGAAAGACAATAGCTTCCTAGTACTGTCCCCCTGGGGTAAGCGATCGAGATTCTAAAATGAGTGTAATCGACGAGATAAAACAGAAGCTCGACATTGTGGAAGTTGTCTCTGAATATGTGAGCCTCCAAAAGTCAGGGCGAAATTTCAAGGCCTTGTGTCCATTTCATGCTGAAAAGACACCGTCGTTTTTCGTGTTCCCGGAGCGGCAAAGTTGGCATTGTTTTGGAGCTTGTGGTACCGGCGGTGACATTTTCTCCTTCCTCATAAAGAAGGAAGGGCTTGATTTTAGCCAAGCGCTTCGCCTTTTAGCTGAAAAGGCCAATGTCACTTTGGCTGCCCCGTCTAGTATGCAGAAGGGAGCTGAAGATAAGAAAACAGAGAACTTATTTCAAATCAACGAAGCAGCCGCTGAATATTACCATCACTTGCTCCTGAATGCTTCGGCTGGCGAGACAGCAAGAAATTACATAGCCCAGCGAGGCATATCACTTCAAACCATTAAGAACTTCCAGCTAGGTTTCAGCCCCGAGGGATGGGAGGTCATCCGGCAGTACCTGGTAAGTAAAGGTCATGAGGAGACAGAGTTACTAGCTGCTGGCCTAATATTAGAACGGGAGGGTGGAGGCAGTTACGATCGATTTCGCAATCGGTTAATGTTTCCTATTCGAGATATTCAAGGTCGCGTTGTAGGCTTCGGCGCTAGGACGCTGGATGAGTCTTTACCTAAATATATCAACTCTCCTCAGACATTGATTTTCGACAAGAGCAGCAGCCTTTATGGGATTGACCGGGCTAAAACAGCCATCCGCCGAGACAATCTCGCAATAATCACAGAAGGCTATATGGATGTCCTCACAGCTCACCAGCACGGGATAGAAAACACAGTTGCCGCTATGGGGACAGCTTTGACCGAGAAACAAATATCCATCCTCAAAAAGCTGACGAAGAACTTGATACAAGCTCTTGATGCTGATGCCGCAGGAAAACAGGCCATTTCAAGGAGCGGGGAAATGGTCGATAAAGTACTGCCGGTACCACCATCGGTTGACGGGTACGGGTGGGTAAAATATGAAGATGCTCAGGGTGTTGAAGTAAAAATCATCATCTTGCCTCCAGGCAAGGATCTGGACGAGGTAATCAGGGAGGATGCTTCCCAATGGCAAAAGCTGATAGCAGATGCAAAACCCATGATTGACTTTATTCTCGATACTGCAATTGCTGAAGTTAATTTGGGAAATGCTAAGGATAAGTCTTCGGTCGTAGAGAAGCTCTTACCGCTACTTTCCGAAATGAAGGATCCAATACGGCAAGATCACTATATTCAGAAGCTTGCTCAGTTATTGAAAATTGATGAGGGCGCAGTGAGAGATGCATTTGCAAGATTTAGAGCCATTGAGAAAAAACGGAGGAGGAACAAAGACTTTCGCAGTTTCACCCCCGTGATCCCTGCCCTTTTTTCATCAAGCCCTGTTGAAGAATATTGCTTAGCCTTATTGCTTCAATTTCCAGAACTTAGGCTAGAAGATATGAGACTACAGCCAGATTATTTCGAGCACAGTGGAAATCGAGAACTATTTCTAAAATGGCAACAAAACGATGAGTATGTCTCACTTAAAAATAGCCTCGATAGCACTCTTCATGAATATTTGGATAACCTGCTGGCTAAGACTTTCCCCCCGTCTCTCAAAGAGAGCAAAGTAGAACAGCAACAAGCCCTGAATGACTGCATCGTTCGCCTGCAAGAGAAACGGCTGAGGAGCTTGGAAGCCAAGAAAGAAGAGCTTTTGGCTATGGAAGCAGAGACAGGGGGACTGGCAGCACAATTAGCCAAGCTGGAGGAGCAAGGTATAGAAGAGAGCAAGCAGCTTAAGGAGGTTTTCAGCAAACAAGGGCATAGGCACCAACCAGCAGCAAGGAGGAGCGAGTAGTGAGTTCATATCAGGGTGACGAGCTTCAATCCCATCTCCTGTATAGGAATGGTGGTGGTGAGTCAGACTCTGAGGATATTCTTGATATGAGGTCTGAGGTTGAGTCACCAGGACTTCCTGCCAGTGGTCGGGGCGCTTCTGGTGAAGAGGGGCTAGAGAAAGATATTGCTAAAATTGCCTTGCCTTGGGAA